>Ga0181578_10000452_pt1 | contig 38504 bp, 38 predicted proteins | sample 071ome_21_FD_148659 | JGI IMG/M metagenome (GOLD analysis project Ga0181578, IMG submission 148659) | Coastal salt marsh microbial communities from the Groves Creek Marsh, Skidaway Island, Georgia - 071401CT metaG (spades assembly) | ecosystem: Environmental > Aquatic > Marine > Intertidal zone... | reverse complement strand
ATCTGGGTGACGGTGCCAATGCGGGAATCCTTGTCCGCCACGATCACCACACTGCCTTCCGGGTTCTCGGCCTTGGCGCGTTCAACCATGGAACGCACTTCGCGCAACTCGATGAGGCGTTTGTTCATCCATATATCATCGTTGGAGCGCACGCCGATGAGAATGGTTCCGTTGCGCAGTGAAATGGCCTGGCTGGCCTCGGGCTTGACGATGGTAGCGCCGGTCTCCTTGGTGAACGAAGTCGTCACGATGAAGAAGATCAGCATGATGAAAACAATATCCAGCATGGGCGTGATATTGATTTCAGCTTCTTCCTGCTTGGCTCGGGCTCTCGACATTCAAAAATCCTATCTTTAAGTACCCATGCCGCCTGCGGGCGGCGATGGCATCAGTGGTGCTGCAGCAGATCCTCCAGCTTCTCCGTCTCCGTTGCGGCTTTGTGCTCCAGCCAGGTCCCGAAATAGACGCCGGACAGCGCAGCCACCATGCCGGCCATGGTGGGCACCGTGGCTTTTGAGACGCCTGCCGCCATGGCCCGGGCGTTGCCCGTGCCGCTGAAGGTCATCACGTCGAACACGGAAACCATACCGGTCACCGTACCCATAAGGCCCAGCAGCGGGCAAATGGCGATCAGCGCCTTGATCAGGCCGACATTCTGTTTCAGAGCCACCGAGGTTTCCGAGATCATCTGCTCCCGGATCCGCTTGGCATACCAGGAGGTGGTGTCCGCACGGGTCTCCCAGGCTTCGATAATGCGCCGCTTTTCCCCGGGGTGCACGCGGTAGAAATACCACATGCGCTCCAGGATCAAGGTCCACATCAGAAACAGGGTGACCATGATGCCGTACAGAACATCGCCCCCGAGCTCGAGAAAATCCCGAATCGACGCGACGCTGTCATAGAACCAGATCATCAGCTGCGCTCCGCCATCCTGGCGATGATCCCTGCCGCCTGCTCTTCCAGCAACTGGATGAGCGCCTTGCTCTTGCCCTGCAGGAAGCTATGCAGCAGTGTCAGTGGAATGGCTACGACCAGACCCAGCACCGTGGTCACCAGGGCCGTGGAAATACCGCCCGCCATCATCCGGGGGTCGCCGGTGCCGAACAGGGTGATCATCTGGAACGTCGCGATCATACCCACCACGGTACCCAGCAGACCCAGCAGCGGGGCGACCACATACAGCACCTTGATAAAGGCCAGGCCTGATTCCAGCGGCGCGGTTTCGCGCAGAATGGCCTCGTCCAGCTTGAGTTCAAGCGTTTCGATATCCGAATCGGGGTTGTCCGCATACACCGCCATCACCCTGCCCAGCGGGTTGGCTTTGTTGGCGGTTTCGTTTTTCAGCTGCTTGCGGATCTTGCCGCTCGTGGTATAGAGCACAAAGGCTTTCCACAGGCACAGCAACAGGCCGAGCAGGCCAACGCCGATAATCACGTAACCAACGATGCCGCCGTCTTCCTGCACGCGTTCAATCGGTGACTTGGTCTGGACCACGGCCCGCAAAATCTGGCCGCGAGAAAAATCAACAGACATGTCTACCACCTCGCCCGGCGCGGCGGACTGCAGGTCCGAGGCCATGCCCTGGAACCGAGCTGCCGGCTGCCTGGCCAGCTCGATGAGGTTCTCATCGCTCTTGCTGGTATCCCAATCGAGGAAAGCGCCGTTGGAAATGGCGTTGAACACGCCCACGCGGACCACTTCAAGATCCTGCTTCTCGCCGTTGGCACGCTCAACCGGGGCGGTATACTTGACGACCTGCCCGGACTGGGCGATCTCGGTCATCATGCGCTCCCACACCTGGCGCAACTCAGGCACCGTGGGCAGCTCCTTGCGTTGAGCCAGTTCGGACAGGAATTCGCCCCGGCCCGGATACTGGGAAGAAACCATGGAGTCATCCAGGGAGGCCTGGATGTCACCAGAGGCCTGACGGACGATGCCGAACAGCTCACCCAGGTTGCCCATCCGCTCCTGCAGCACTGTCTCCAGCTCCGCCAGTTCCCGTTCCAGGCGGTCATACTCGGCCTTGAGACGGTCGCTGCGGGCTTCCTCGGCGGCCTTCTCGCGCTGGGCCTGTGTCAGCAGGTTGCGCTGATTGTTACGCTCGCGCAGGAATTCGGCCTCGCGCTCCTCGTTGATCTGGGCTTCCTCGGACGCCGCCCGACGCACGATCTCGGCCAGCTCCTCAAGCGTCTGGCCGAACGCGCTACCCGACAGCGCGACCGCAATGGCGATCAGGGTCAGTTTGAATGATTTCATCGCACCACCTCCGGGCCGGGAACCGGCAGCATCACCAGGTTGGGCGCCTTCTCATTGCGCGCGATCGCCAGGCCTTCCTTAACTTCGAGCCGGTACTTGTTGGGCAGCTCTTCATAGGTGCGGGTGGTTGGATTGAACCAGCCGGTGGTGACCTGATCTGAGGTTTGGTACACCAGCAGAGTGCGGCCGACCCGCAAGAATTCGACGGTCTGGCCGGTCGTCGGCAACGCCTCCGAGTAAGCCTCGGTCGTGCGGCCGTATTCCAGCTCGCCCTGGTAGGCTTCCATCACTCGACGATACTTTTCTGAAGTGGTGACATCCGCCTGGTTCATCATGTCACGCAATCGCTGAACGCGTGCCCTGCGTTCCTCCAGCCGGAACGGCATGTCGTTTTCCACGATCTGCCCGAGCATTTCGATCATTTCCAGCATCAGGGGAACGACGCCGCGATTGGTCGCCTCCAGCCCCTCTAACTGGTTATTGATCGATACCACCTCGTCTCGCTGATCCTGGACGATGGCCTCGAGTGAATCGTTGTAGATTTTCAGACTTTCGGTCTCACGGACCACGGCGCGATACTCGGCCAGCAGATCAGAGGTCTGCTGTGCCAGGCTGGTCACGCGTTGCTGCGACTTGGCCGCGTCCGTGTTGATCTTGTTTTCGACCGACACGGTCGAGTTCAGGTCCTGGGCCATCAGGCTGCCTGCAGACAGCGCGACAGCGAACACCGTCGCCGCCAGGATTCGCGATCGTTTAATCATTGTATTTGGCATTGCCCGTTCCAAGTTTTGATCGAAGATGTAGTTAGAATTTTATGTTTGACGAACCGCCGAAGCGCTTCCAGCGGCTGCTGGGGCGCGTCAGCATACCCGAATCCCGCAGAATAATGCGAACCGCGCGAGACTTCCAGCATCCGGCCCAAGTGCTGCGCCAGAGGGTTGAATGACATGTCTCTGGCATCAACCACAGCGGCCGGAGCGCGGATAATAGCAGATGCCCGCAGCGCGTCACAGAAATGTCACCATCCGCGGCCTGCGACTGCACCAATCCTCGACCACCCCCGCCCGTCCCGGTTTATCTGCTCACGCGGTTTCCCTAGAATCGTGGCTACAGACCGCCCCGCACCGGTATAGAGCGGGCGCGGGGCGGCCCTGAAGCAGACAAGAGGCCTCACGCAGGTGATATTCGGCCAGCAAGACCATGAACCCACCCGGCATTGCGGGCTCCCCAGGCGCCTGCTGGCCATGGTGTACGACGCTCTGATCGTCATCGCCCTGCTGATTGTGGCCGGGTTTCTCGCCCTGCCCTTCACCCAGCTGGACACCCGGGCCGGCGAAGATCTTGTCTATAGCGTGTTCGTGCTGCTGGTCTGGGCCGCCTACTTTGTCTACTGCTGGGTCAGGATGGGCGCGACCCCGGGAATGAGGGCCTGGCGAGTCAGACTGATCGGCTCTGATGGCGCGCATCCGGGCGCGGCAGCATGCGTCCTGCGATTTGGCGTCGCTATGCTGTCCGGTCTTGCGCTGGGGGCAGGTTTTTTCTGGGCGCTGTTCGACGCCAGGCGGCGCTGCTGGCACGATCTCGCCTCTGGAAGTGAGCTGATCGTGGAAAAACGCCGGTCAGACCGAACGCCGTAAAACCAGCATGGCGGCGATGGCCAACGCGACTGAGGGACCGATGACGGTCAGCACCTCGCTGACGCCATAGGCCTCGCCAAGGTTCTGCATCATTCGGTTGACGATGGTGAAGACCACGCCCAGGGTCATTCCGAAAAACAGGCGAACGCCCAGTTTCTGATTGCGCCCGGAGGCAAAAACGAACGGCATGCCCGCCAGCACCAGGGCCAGCACCGTGCCCGGGAAAAGCGCGCGCGAGTAGAGGTTGGATCGATAAATACGGTTGTCCAGCCCGTTGGCGCTCATGTACTGCATTTGCCCCCAGAGCATCCCAATGGACATGTGCTGAGGTCGGTTGACGGCATTGTCGACCAGTTCCGGCTGCAGATGTGTTTGCCAGAGGCCACGATCTGCTGTTTCCTGCTTGATCTCATCTTTGCTCAGGCTGAGCGTCCGGATGTCCAGCCACTCCCAACGATCACCATCGTGCAGGGCTCGCTCGGCGCGCGACACGGAGCGCAACGATCCACGCTCGTCGAAGTCATACATGAGGATGTCGCCGAACTGAACCGTCTGGCGACCCTCCTCCAGCGCCACGATCGGCTGGCGGATATTCACCATTCGGTCACCATCTCGCAGCCACAGCCCGCGCGGGCCGCCGATGATGTATTGCCCGATCATCTTGCCCAGCCGGAACACCCTGGCCTGCTGTTCGGATGCCGGCGCGACCCATTCCGCCATGGCCATCACGGGCAGGGTGATCAGCAATGTGCCTGCAAGCGCTGCGCCCGCCAGGCGCAGGCGGGAAACGCCCGAAGTCCTGAACGCTACCAGCTCATTGGCCGCTGCAAGGCCGCCGACGCCGACCATGGCCCCCATCAGCGCGCAGACGGGAAAAATCTGGTAGGCGGTGCGCGGCGTGATCAGAAAGACGAAATGCATCGCATCCAGCGCGGTGTAGGTCTCGGTCGTGGAGCGCAGCTCCCCGAGCACATTGAACATGACCGCGAGCAGCAGCACGATGCTCCAGACGGTCACAATGCCCAACAGCGCCGCTTTACCCACATAACGGTCAACACGTTTGATCATGTGCTAGCCACTCCTCGGCATTCTGCCCTGGCGCCTCAGCCAGAGATAGCCGGCCAGCAGCACGGCTCCATGAACCCACCACAGGCCCAGCCAGGGCGGCATGGTCCCATCCGCAATCCAACTGCGCCAAAGAACCAGCACATTACTGTAGAGGGCATAAATGAGGATACCGAGTATGACCCGGCCACTGCGCCCCTCACGCGGGTTGGAATGCGATAGCGGGATGGCCAGGAAGGCGAGAACGATGACGGCAATGGCCGGCGTGAACCGCCACTGGAGTTCCGCCAGGGCCGCCCGATCCCAGTCGGTCACCAGCTCTGCGCTGCTCTTTAACTCCAGCTCCTTTTTTCGCTGTCGCTTTTCCGGCTCAGGCAGGCGCAGGTCATTGCGCGCGAACTTCAGCCTGCGCAGGTCCAGGCCGTCGTCAAAGCGCTCCACCACCTCGCCATCAATCAGTGTCAGGTAGCGTTCCCGGCTTTCAGGGTCCAGCCAGTAGCTGCCTGAGCGCCCCACCCATACCTGCTCGCGATCGTCATCGATCAGGTGCACAAAAATGTTGTTCAGGGACTGGCCGTCCTCACCCATGGACTCCACGTAGATGACCAGTTCCCCGCTGCGCATCACGTGGAACTGGCCGGGTTGCAGTCCCCAGACGGCGGCGTTGCGAACCGCTTCATCGAGCTTTCGTTCCGCCAAATTGGTCGCCATCGGCGCCAGCGCCAGGTCGATCAGCAACAACATCAAGGCAATGGGAAAGGTCAGGTTGAGCAGGGGCCGGAGAAGATTCTGCCAGCTGAAACCACTGGAGCGCATGACCGACATTTCCTGGTCTCGATAGAGACGTCCCAGTCCCCACATGATGGCCACAAAACCGGCCAGCGGCAGCACATGCCCCACCGCCCGGGGCAGGTACAGCAAAAACTGCGTACCCACCAGCCCGGCCGGCATGCGCCCGTCGGCGATGTCGTCAAGCATATCGCCAAGGAACAGCGCCAGCAGCACGATGATGAGGATGAAACTGACAGCCATCAGCGTCAAGGCCCACTCGCGCAGTATGTAACGCTGGAGAATCGTCACTCGCGATCCCCCGGGGCCGATTTCACTCTGTGCATTCTCAGCTTCCTCCAACCCTTGTAGAATGGCGGGCTGTTCCGCATTTTAACAGCACCCAACGCGTCCGGCCGACCCATGGCGCAGGTCACGGGGATGAAAAGGATTTTGAGCCCATGAAACTCACATTGAACAACAAAACCCCACACGCGGTGGAATCCGCCTGCATCGTGGTTGGCGTCTTCGAAGACGAGCCCCTCGGCGGGGCGGCTGCCGATCTCGATGAGGCCAGCAGCGGCGCAATCAGCGCGATGATCGAATCCGGTGACATCGACGCATTCCGGGGCCGCACCACCCTGTTGCACGGCCTGCCCGGCGTCAAAGCCGACCGCATCCTGGTGACCGGGCTCGGTGAGCCCGACCGGTTTGACCGGGTCAGGTTCGACATGGCCTGCATGAGCGCCGGCGTCTTTCTGCGCGAGCACTCCGTAACCGAAGCGCATATCTGCCTGCATGAATCTGAGTGCGAGGACCTCGATCTCGCGTGGCGACTGCGTCATGCCGGCATTGCTTTCGACCGGGCCAATTACGTCTACACCACCACCAAGCCACGCAAAGATGACTCGCCCCATCCGCTGAAGTCCGTCAGCTTCCAGGGCGACGCCGACATGGAGGACGCCATTCGACAGGCCGAGTCCATCGCCGCCGGCTACCGCCGGGCCCGCGAGCTGGGTAATTTACCGCCCAATATCTGCAATCCGGCCTACCTGGCTCAACAGGCGAAATCCATCGCCGAGGCGCACGAACGCGTCGATGTGGAGATTCTAAAGAAAAAGGACATGGCGGCGCTGGGCATGGACGCACTGCTGGCTGTGGGCCAGGGCAGTGGGAATGGGCCGCGGCTGATCGTACTGAAGTACAACGGCGCCGGGGATGAGGAGCAGCCGGTGGCGTTGGTTGGCAAGGGCATCACCTTCGACAGCGGTGGTATTTCACTCAAGCCCGGCGCCAACATGGATCAGATGAAGTTCGACATGTGTGGCGCCGCCACCGTGCTCGGCGCCTTCGAGGCCTGCGTGTTGCTGAACCTGCCGATCAATCTGGTCACCATCGTTGCCGCGGCCGAAAACATGCCGGACGGGCGCGCCTACCGCCCGGGCGACGTGTTGACCAGCATGTCCGGAAAAACCATCGAAATCCTCAATACCGATGCCGAGGGCCGCCTCGTACTCTGTGACGCGCTCACTTACTGTGAGCGATTCAACCCGCGTGCGACCATCGACGTGGCCACGCTGACGGGCGCCTGCGTGGTCGCGCTGGGCCATCATGCTTCGGGGCTGATGAGCCCGCATGACGACCTGGCGGAAGAACTGATCTGCGCAGGCAGGGTGTCGGTCGATCGCGCGTGGCGTCTGCCCGTATGGGAAGACTACCAGCAGCAGCTGAAGACGCCGTTCGCCGACATGAAAAATGTCGGGGGTATGCCGGCCGGAGCGATCACGGCGGGCTGCTTCCTGTCGCGCTTCGCCAAAAAACAGCGCTGGGCGCACATCGATATCGCCGGGTCCGCCTGGAAATGGGGCGAGGCGGAAGGCGCCACCGGTCGGCCCGTCGGCTTGCTGACCCAGTACCTGATCAACCAGTCATGAGGAAGGCCAATGGCCACTTGCCAGGTTGATTTTTATATTCTCCAGACGCCCAGCCTGGACGGCCATCGACTGGCTTGCCGGCTCGCGCTGATGGCCTGGGAAAGAGGCCATGCCGCACAGGTGCTGGCCGCCGATAAGGAGCAGGCGCAGGCATTTGACGACCTCTTATGGAGCAGCCCGGCGGAGCGCTTCGTGCCGCATGCACTGGCGGGCGCGCCCGAGGCGGCCGCCGCGCCCGTCACGATCACCACCGCCGAGGGCCTGGAGCGTGGCAGCGTGCTGATCAACATCAGCCGGGCGCCCGTCACCGAGCCACAGCGCTTTGAGCGTTTGCTGGAGATCGTGCCCCATCAACCGGAAGACCGTGAGGCTTCACGGGACAAATTCCGCTACTACCGCAGCCAGGGCCTGGACCCGAAGACACACGATATCTCAGGATAATGGATAAAAGTTACTCACCCGCAGAGATAGAAAAACGCTGGTACGAGACCTGGGAGGCATCGGGCGCGTTCACACCTGCCGCCGATGGCGACCCGTTTTGTATCATGCTGCCGCCGCCCAATGTCACGGGCAGCCTGCACATGGGCCACGCGTTCCAGGATACGATCATGGACATCCTGACGCGCTACCACCGCATGTGCGGCCATGCCGCTTTGTGGCAGCCGGGCATGGATCATGCCGGTATCGCGACCCAGATGGTCGTTGAACGGCAATTGGGTGAACAGGGCGTTTCCCGGCACGATCTCGGCCGGGAAAAATTCGTCGAAGCCATATGGGACTGGAAAGACCAGTCTGGCGGGCAGATCCAGAACCAGATGCGCCGGCTGGGCGTCTCTGTGGATTGGGAGCACGACTGCTTCACCATGGATGAGAGCCTGTCAGAAGCGGTGCGAAAAGTGTTTGTCGACCTCTACGACGACCAACTGATCTACCGCGGCAAACGTCTGGTCAACTGGGACCCCGTGCTGCACACCGCCCTGTCCGACCTCGAAGTCATGTCGGAAGAGGAAAACGGAAAGCTCTGGCACATCCGTTATCCGCGCACCGACGGCAAAGGTTACGTGGTGGTCGCCACCACGCGTCCGGAAACACTGCTGGGCGATACCGCGGTCGCGGTCAATCCGGGCGACGAGCGTTACTCGGACCTGGTCGGTCTCGAACTGGAATTGCCGCTGACCGGCCGCACCATCCCGGTCATCGCGGATGACTACGTCGACCAGGAATTCGGAACCGGTTGCGTCAAGATCACGCCGGCGCACGACTTCAACGATTACGAGATCGGCAAGCGGCACGACCTGCCGCTGATCAATGTGCTGAATGAAGACGCGAGCCTGAATGAGCAAGCGCCCGAGGCCTATCGCGGCATGGATCGGTTCGAGGCCCGCGAGCGGATTGTGAATGACCTGGAAGCCGGCGGTCTGCTGGAGGGCATCGAGAACCATCGCATGGCCGTCCCCAGAGGAGACCGCTCGCATGCGGTGGTCGAGCCGTACCTGACCGATCAGTGGTATGTGAAGATCGACCCATTGGCCAAACCGGCCATCGAGGCCGTGGAAACCGGCCGCATCCGTTTCGTGCCGGAGAACTGGAACCGAACCTACTTCGACTGGATGCACAGGATTGAAGACTGGTGCATTTCACGGCAACTCTGGTGGGGTCACCGGATACCGGCATGGTACGACGTCGACGGCGGCATCCATGTCGGACTGGATGAGGCAGATGCCCGAGCGCGATCCGGGCTGGGGCCGGAGGTTCCGCTGACCCAGGACGAGGATGTGCTCGACACCTGGTTCTCTTCCGCGCTGTGGCCTTTCACCACGCTGGGATGGCCCGAGCGCACGGAACGCCTGGCCAGGTTCTATCCGAGCAGCGTGCTGGTCACCGGCTTCGACATCATCTTTTTCTGGGTTGCCCGAATGATCATGATGGGCCTGAGGTTCATGGACGATGTCCCGTTCCGGGAAATTTACATCCATGGCCTCATCCGTGACGGACACGGTCAAAAGATGTCGAAGTCCAAGGGTAACGTGCTTGACCCGCTGGATTTCATCGACGGCGTCGATGTCGAAACCCTGGTCGCAAAGAGAACCACCGGCCTCATGCAGCCCAGGATGGCGCCGGCGATCGAGAAAGCGACCCGCAAGGACTTTCCCAATGGCATCCCGGCCTACGGCTGCGACGCGCTCCGCTTCACGTTCGCCGCGCTCGCGACGACCGGGCGTGACATGAGCTTCGAACTCGGGCGCATCGAAGGCAACCGGAACTTCTGCAACAAACTGTGGAACGCGGCGCGCTTCGTACTGATGCAAACCGATGGCCACCGGATCTCGGCGCCGGAATCACTGGGCGTGACGGATCGCTGGATTCTCTCCCGCTGCCAGCTGATGGTTCGCGATGTCAGGCAGCATATCGACAGCTATCGCATGGATCTGGCTGCGCAATCGCTCTATGAGTTCATCTGGAACGAATACTGCGACTGGTATCTCGAACTCTCCAAGCCCGCCCTGCAGGAAGGGACCGAGGTCGCGCAAAACGCGACCCGACATACACTGCTAAGCGTGCTCGAAGTCACGCTGCGCGCCCTGCATCCGTTCATGCCGTTCATCACCGAGGAAATCTGGCAGCGCCTCAAAACGCCACTGGCCATCGCCGGGGACAGCGTGATGAACCAGCCTTACCCCGAGGCAGGTCAGCGAGATACCGAGGCCGAGAGCGCCATCGGCTGGTTGAAAGCGGTTTTGCTGGGTATCCGAAGAATTCGCTCTGACCTGGATCTGGCGCCGTCGCTGGAGTTAACGGTCAATTTCCAGGGGGGCGGTGACGCTGACCGCGCCAGTTTCGAGCGCTTCGAGCCCGTGTTGGGCAGTCTCGCCCGCGCCCGCTCTTTCCACTGGTTGAATGACGAGGACGACAGTTCCCAATGCGCGGTTGCGCTGGTCGGCGATTTGAAAGTACTGATTCCGCTGGAAGGACTGGTGGATGTCGAGGCTGAATTGGCCCGCATCAACCGGCAACTCGCGCGCGAGCAGAAATTACTCAAGCAGTCGCAGGCCAAGATGGGCAACCGGCGATTCATCGACAATGCGCCCGAGTCAGTGGTGACCAGGGAAAAAGAGCGGCTTGAAACGCACGAGGCCAATGTCCAGCGCCTGCGGGAACAGAGGGTTCAGCTGGAGCAACTCGGCCAGGGCTGAACCGGCGCCGTTCAACTGACGAACGCGGCGGGCAGAAGCGCCAGCCGCAACACGACCGCGTCTTCCCTGCCCTGCTCGGCAGGGTAGTAGGACGGTCGCCTGCCCACGACATCAAAACCGGCCTCAAGGTAAAGCTGGATGGCGGCCGCATTGCTCGGCCTGACTTCCAGGAACATCACCACGCAGCCCATGGCCCGTGCGTGGTCAATGGCATGCTGCAGCAGCAACCGGCCCAGTCCCAGGCTTCGAAACTCAGGATGCACGCAGAGGTTGAGCAGATGCGCCTCGTCCGCGCCCCGGTTATGCACCTCGTAGGCAACCAGCTGTCCATCGATCATGCCGCCGAAACAGGAATAGCCCACTTTCAGGCAGTCCTCGAAAATCCCCTTCGTCCAGGGATATGGGTAACTGGCGCGTTCGATGGAAATGACCTGCCCAAGATCTGCAGCGGTCAGCGGCCTGATGACGGGCAGCGATTTTGAAGCGGCAGACCTCACCTGGGGGTGACAACGCCCCCTGCACACAACCGGGCCCACAACTGGCGACGAGCGTCACCGCTGCGGCGCAGGGTATCGAGGTCATCGACCACGCATACGCGCGCGGAACCAATGTGTCCGGGCGGCTCGGCCCCGAACAGGCGCTCGGCCAGTGCATGGCCGAAGACCACCAGGCAGGTGAACAATGATTCCCCGACCGCCTCAGCCGCTGTCGGGCCATCGTTATCGTCCCGGGGCCAGGCCCAAACCGGCACGTCCTGCACGGCCCTCGCGATATCGCAGGCCAGCGGGCTGGTGGAAGCACGTTGCCCGGCACACACCATCAAGGTGCCGCCATCCCCCGGGCCGATGTGCAAACGCCCCGCGTGCGACTGCGGCTCCCCTTGGGGCTGAGCCTGCGGCTGAGGGCGAGCCTGCGCGGGTGATTGTTCCCGCGGCTGAGGACTTTCCGCGGGCTGCGATGACTGCGGGGTATCAGGCGCCGCGCCCCTGAGTTCCCAGACCGGAATCTCCATTGCCTTCAGGTAGGCCAGCCGCTGTTGATCCATCATTCGTCCGCCGGAGATGTTTCGACATCAGCCGAACGACGTTTTTTGGCACGCCGCGAGGCCAGTCGCCGGGCGCGCCGCATTTTCCAGTTGTGCCGGCCCAACACGGTGATGATCAAACCGGACACCACATAAACGATGCCGATCAGCATCATCATGGCGGGGGGGTCGACCGCCAGCAGGACGAATATCACAACGGCCAGGAATATCCAGGTGGTCGGTACCCGATCGCCCTTCGGCCACTTCTTGAAACTGAAGTAGCGCACGCGGGAGAACATCAACAGCCCCAGCGCCAGTGTCTCGAACAGTATCAGCCACCTGACCGTGGCGCCGTCGATGCCCTGGCCAACGAAAAACCAGATGGTCGTGACCAGGGTGCCCGCGGCCGCGGGGCTGGCCAGGCCCTGGAAATGGCCTTTGTCCTCGACGCCCGCCTGGGTGTTGAAACGGGCCAGGCGCAATGCCGCGCAGGCCACGTACAAAAAGGCCACGAGCCAGCCCAGCTTGCCCACCAGGGGCGCAACCTCGCCGAGGCTGCGTAACGACCAGTTGAATGACAGCAAGGCAGGGGCCAGGCCGAATGAGACCATGTCTGACAGGCTGTCGTACTGGATGCCGAAATCGGATTGCGTGTTGGTCAGGCGTGCGACCCGTCCGTCGAGCCCGTCGAGCACTCCGGCCACCACCACGGCCACGGCGGCCGCTGCGAACTGTCCGTTGATGCCCGCGACGATGGAATAGAACCCCGCAAACAGGGCGCCGGTGGTCAACAAATTGGGCAGCAGAAACACACCCCGGTGTCTTTTGTTCTCGGCCTGGGCCATATTTCCGCACCTCTTCTCAGGACTCGAATCATACCACGCAGAAACCGCATCTCGCTGCGGCTTACGGCAGGTTTGTGCTATAACAATGGGGTTCATCGCAACAGAAAGGACGCAGGCTTGAACACGCGAAAGGCCCTATTTTTTTTCATCGCGCTCTGCATGGCAGGCATGTCAGCAGCCGGCGCGCAGGCAGTGTATCGCTGGACCGATGCCGATGGCGTGGTGCATTACGGCAGCAGAGCGCCGGACGGAGTTGACGCGACCCTGGTGAGCACCGCCAACGCTTCGGGCGGGCTGGGTGTATCCGCCTCAGAAATCAACCCATCCGCATCTGAGGCGGGCGCGGAGGGCGAGGAACCAGAACTCTCGTACGCCGAGCAGCGCAGACAGGAGCGCGCTCAGCGGCGCGCGGACGCCGTGGAGGAAAACGCAGAGCGGGAAGCCCAATGTGCCGCCATGCGCCGGCAAAGGGATGCTTTGGAACCCAGCCCGCGCGTCATCATCAATGATGAAGACGGCAACCCGGTGCGCATGTCTGACGAAGATCGCGTCGCCGGGCTTGAGCAGGCGAGGCAGTACCTGTCCGAAAACTGTCGCTGAATACCGCCTAAGCTATGTCATGCCGCCGTTCGCGGCGTTAAAATGCGGGGTTTCAGCACCCAGTATTCCCCTAAAGGCCATAAGCCATGAAAGCCAGTCATTTTCACCTGTTCACCACCCGTGAAACGCCCGCGGACGCCGAGATCGTCAGCCATCAGCTGATGATCCGCGCGGGCATGATTCGCAAGCTGACCTCCGGCATTTACACGTGGACGCCCCTCGGTCTGCGCGTTCTGCGCAAGGTCGAAAACATTGTGCGGCAAGAAATGGATCGGGCCGGGTACCTGGAGATGCTCATGCCTGCCGTGCAGCCGGCGGAACTGTGGGAAGAAACAGGGCGCTGGGAAGAATTCGGCGGACAGTTGCTCAAGATCCGTGACCGCGCCCAGCGGGACTACTGCTTTGGCCCGACCCACGAAGAGGTGGTGACCGACTTCGTGCGCAACGAACTGCGCAGCTACAAACAGCTGCCCGTCACCTTCTACCAGATCCAAACGAAATTCCGCGATGAAATACGCCCGCGTTTCGGGGTGATGCGCGCGCGGGAATTTCTCATGAAAGACGCGTACTCCTTTCACATCGACGAGGCCAGCCTGGACGAGACTTATTGGGAGATGTATGACGTCTACAGCCGGATATTCGAACGCAGCGGACTGCGGTTCCGGTCGGTCACGGCACACTCGGGCGCTATAGGCGGCAGCCAGTCACACGAGTTTCACGTGCTGGCCGATTCCGGCGAGGACGTCATCGCGTTTTCCAGCGATTCGGACTTTGCGTCCAATCTCGAAATGGCCGCGGTGGCTGCCCCTGAAGGCCAGGCCGCTGAGCCATCCGAAGCGTTGCGAACCGTCGATACGCCAGGGCTTCACACCATCGATGACCTGGTCAGGCGATTCGATATCCCGGTCGAGCGGACCATCAAAACCCTGGTGGTGCATGCCTCCGAGGAGACGGACGCGGCCTACGTGGCCTTGCTGGTTCGAGGTGATCACACCCTGAACGAAATCAAGGCCGAAAACCTGGATCTGGTGGCCAGCCCGCTCGTTTTCGCAAGCGAGGAAGAGATTCGCGCGGCCGTTGGGGCCGGTCCCGGGTCATTGGGCCCGATCGGCCTGGACCTGCCGTGCATCGCTGATCAGTCCCTGGCCGTGTCCTCTGATTTCGCGGCCGGCGCCAATGACGATGGCAAGCACCTGTTCGGCATCAACTGGGGCCGCGACTTGCCGCTGCCCAGGCTGGCTGATCTCCGCAATGCCGAGGAAGGCGATCCAAGCCCGGACGGCCGGGGGCAATTGCAACTCGCGCGCGGCATCGAGGTGGGACATATTTTTCAACTGGGCACCAAGTACTCAGCGTCCATGAATGCCGTTGTGCTGGGTGAAGACGGGAAATCACACGTCATGCCCATGGGCTGCTACGGCATCGGCGTTTCCCGCATCGTCGCGGCGGCCATCGAGCAAAACCATGATGACAAGGGCATCTGCTGGCCGCGCCCCCTCGCGCCCTTTGAGCTGGCGCTGCTGCCCATGAACGCGAAAAAGTCGCACCGGGTGCGCGAGGCATCCGACCGGCTGTATGACGAGCTTCGCGCGGCCGGGATCGACGTGCTCTACGACGACCGGTCACTGCGGCCCGGCGTCATGTTCAATGATATGGAGCTGATCGGAATTCCCTGCCGCCTGGTCGTGGGCGATCGCGGCCTCGACGCGGGTATGCTCGAGTTTCGTGAGCGCAGCTCGTCGGAAAACGAAGACATCGCGCTCGATGACGCGGTGAATGAAATTGTTCGGCGCCTGCGCGGCTGATCTCGCTTCAGATCAGTCCTTGCCGGGCATGGAGCGGATGTAAACGTCCGATTGCGGGAACGGTATCTGCACCCCAGCCTCGTTCAGGCCCTTGTAAACGGCCTTGTTCAGTTCGTGCAGAATCCGTCCCCTGAGCTCGGGATGGTCGATCCATGCCAGCAGCTCGAAATCCAGTGAACTGGGCCCGAAAGCGCGCATCCGCGCCCTGGGGGCCGGCTGCTGGATAACTTCAGCGTGCTCGCCGGCGATGCGCACCAGCAAAGCTTCCACTTCATCGACATCACTGCCATAGGCCACGCCGATCGGCAGGCGAATGCGTTCCTTTTCCCAGGGGCCGCCGCTTTCGTTGATGATCTTGGCATTGCCCATCACCGCGTTGGGAACGGTGATCTCGATATCGTCCCGCGTCAGCAGCCGCGTGGAGCGCATGCCAAGCTGCTTGACCATGCCGCGCTCACCCGTATCGAGAACAATGTAATCGCCAATCTTGTAGGGGGCGTCTGCGATGATGAATATGCCGGAAAAGAAATTCGCCAGCGTATCCCGAGCCGCGAAGCCGACCGCGATACCGATCACACCCGCCGATGCCAGCCATGCCGTCGGGTCGATTCCCCAGATCAGCATGAACAGGTAGGCCGAGGCGCCCACCACCACGATTTTCAGCGCCATGTCGAAGGCCGGAATGGTGCGCTGCTGAACGATACGGAATCGCGACCGGTTGCCCGACAGCATTTCCAACATGATGTGCGCCACTTTCATGGCAGCCCCGGTCCATATGATCAGGAGAATCATGTACAGCAGCCTGATGGTCAGATTCTGCAGAAACTCCGGCAGGGTCAGGTAGTTGATGCCGATGAGCAGTGCCAGGATGATCGTCGTGGGCATGATCGGGTGGTTCAGCTCCCCGACCAGCTGATCGTCGAATTCGCTGGGTGTCCGGCGGGTCAGCTTATGGACAAAGCGCGAGAAGAACGCCTGGATCGCCCGCCCAACGCCATAGGCCAGCAGCACCAACACCGGCAGCAGCACCACCGGATAGGTGGCCAGGAAATCCCAATAGGGCTTCAGCCATCCCGGCAGCCACACTTCGACATCAGGCCCCGATAGCAGGACCGGCTGCGCGTGGCTGGATGCTTCTTCCGGTGCCTTGGCCGCGTTCGCTGCCTGCGTGCTCGACAGATAGATCATGATTCGAGTTCCGTATCGTCTTCGCTTAATGTTAGCGGCGTCTCCGCACGGCTGCCAAGATGCCGTTGCCCCTTGCCCTCCGCCAGCGCGATCTGGCGTGCGCGTTCCAACAGGCCTTCACGTTTTTCAGGCGTCAGGCGATCGAAACAGCGGGGGCAGGAAACGTGCTGCTCAAACAGGGGTGAGTCACGATCTTCAGGCGTCAGCGGCATGCGACACGCCGGGCAGACTTCGAAGTCTCCGGGCCCGAGTTGGTGGTCCACGGTCACGCGATTGTCGAAAACAAAACAGTCACCGCGCCACAGGCTGTGCTCGGAATCGATTTTTTCCAGGTAGTTGAGAATGCCGCCCCGCAAATGATAAACATGCTTGAAGCCCTGCTGCTTGAGCAACGCCGTTGCCTTTTCGCACCGGATACCGCCCGTGCAGAACATCGCCACATGCTCGTCTCTGTCCGGGTCCAGGTTCTGCCGGACCCACTCCGGAAACTCTCGGAAAGAACGCGTACCCGGGTCTTCCGCGCCCTCAAAACTGCCCAGGTGATACTCGTAGTCATTTCGGGTGTCTATCAACCGGACACCGGGGCCGGAAACCAGCGCATTCCAATCTTCAGGTTCTATGTACTCTCCCACCTCGGCCAGGGGGTCGATACCTGGGACTCCAAGGCTGACGATCTCTTTCTTCAGGCGCACCTTCATGCGATAGAAAGGGGCCTCAGAGGCCTGTGACCGCTTGTCCTGCAATTGGGCGAGGCGCGGGTCGGCGCGCAGGTACTCCAGCAAACCGTCAATCGCCGGACCGGGGCCCGCGACCGTTCCGTTGATACCTTCACGCGCCAGCAAAATGGAGCCCAACAGGCCCAGGCCCTCACATCGTTTGAGCAGGGCTTCACGCATCTCTGAAAAGTCATCGAGCTGAGCGAACTGATAAAAGACGGCGATGACGCAGGGCGCGCCCGCTGCCGCGTTCGGGTTGCTTGATTCACTCATGTCATCCATCCATCTCGAATTCGAGGCTTCCCAGGCCATCAATGGTGGCTTGCACCCGGTCTCCGGGCAGCAAGCGCCCGACCCCGGCCGGCGTTCCGGTAAAGACCAGGTCACCGGCCTGCAGCTCAAAGTACGAGGACAGTTCGGCCAGCATCTCCGGAACCGGCCAGATCATATCCTCCAGCCGGCCACTTTGCCGGGGTTCGCCATTGACCTTCAGCCGGATGGCCCCCTGCCTCGGATGCCCCGTGCCAGCCACCGGTACGATGTCGGAAATCGGGGCGGAAGCATCAAAGGCTTTGGCCGTCTCCCACGGGCGGCCGGCTGCTTTCGCCTCCGACTGCAAATCGCGCCGGGTCAGGTCCACCCCGATGGCGTGGCCATAAATGCAGGCCGTCGCATCGCCTGCGGTCAGGCCTCGTCCACCTGAATTCAGCGCCACCACCAGCTCAACCTCGTGGTGTAATTCGGATGTCCTGTGCGGATAGGGAACCCGGTCGGCCTGGATCACGGCATCGGCCGGCTTGGCAAAGAAGAACGGCGGCGCCCGATCAGGCTGCCCGCCCATCTCGCGCGCGTGCGCGGCGTAGTTGCGCCCGACGCAGTAGATTCGGTGTATCGGAAACCTCTGGTCCAGCCCGGCGATACCCACGCTGGGAGGCTCGGGCGGGGTGAAAAGGTACACGCGCTAGCCCAGTGACCGGATGCCAACCGCCTCGCGTATCCGCGCCATGAAGGGCGTGGCAAAGGCCCTTGCCCGCACAGCCCCTTCCTGGAGCACTTCCTCGATCCTGGCCGGATGCGCAACCAGTTCCTCGTAACGAGCACGCGCCCCGGCCAATTCGCCGTTGATGAGCTCGAAGGTCTGCTGTTTGGCCTCACCCCAGGCAATACCCTGCGCGAACGCGTCGCGCATGGCGCTGCGTTGATCGGGGCTGGCAAAGGCGGAGTAGATGGCAAACAGGGCAGAGCCCTCCACCTCTTTGGGTTCGCCCGGCTCCAGTGAGTTGGTGACGATCTTCATAATGGACTTTCGCAGACGCTTTTCGGGCAGCCACAGCGGAATGAAATTCGAGTAACTCTTGGACATTTTCCTGCCGTCATGCCCGGGCAGCACCGCCACATCGTCATCGATAACCGCCGCGGGGATCACGAAGGTTTCTCCGAAATGATGATTGAAACGCTGCGCGATATCCCGGGCCATTTCCAGGTGCTGAACCTGGTCACGTCCCACGGGTACGTGCGACGCGTTGAACATCAGGATGTCGGCCGCCATCAGCACCGGGTAGCTGAACAGGCCCATGGTGATGCTGAAATCAGGATCCTCGCCCGCATCGATATTCTCCTGCACGGCCGCTTTGTAGGCATGCGCCCTGTTCATCAGCCCCTTGGCGGTCTGGCAGGTCAGCAGCCATGTCAGCTCCGAGATTTCCGGGATATCGGACTGCCGGTAGAAAGCGGCATGGTCGGTATCCAGTCCCAGCGCCAGCCATGTCGCGGCAATCTCCAGGGTGGAACGTTTGACCACCTCCGGATCATGGCACTTGATCAACGCATGGTAATCGGCAAGAAAGTAGTAGGATGCCACCCCCTCCGAACGGCTTGCGACGATAGCAGGCTTGATCGCCCCCACGTAATTGCCAAGGTGCGGCGTACCGGTGGTGGTGATGCCGGTGAGAAAAGTTTGCTGGCTCATGGAAAGGTTCGTTCGCGCGTAGAAAGTGGCTATTTTACGGCAATCTGCCGGCCAGATGAGGCTTGATGCCCTGCTGCTTGGAGAAGTCGCGGTAAATCTGAAATACTAGGCCACCACCCATCGCACAGGGAATCGTGAACAAACGGGTCTTGAATTCGATCATCATCCTGGCGATCGCCACCGGTTCCGGCATGGCCTTCGCTGGCGGCGACGAGCCTATGGATGACATACAGGCTCAGGAATTACCGCAAACACCGCCCGGCGAAGCCAATCAGCCCGAACGGCCGGAGGATGCCGCTGAGGACAATTGCGATCAGCAGCCGACCGACCGGTCAACGATGGAGGTGGTGCAAAGCGGCACCTTCGAATATTCCTGCCGCGCCGTTCGATGGTTCGACAGCCTGTTCGGGGATGACCATGACTTTCGCGAGGAAGAAATGTACGGGCGCGTTTCCCTGGGCACCGCGTGGAACCAGTATGACGGCTTGCACCCCAGCCTGCGGTTTCGGCTCAGAACCGACCTGCCGAACGTCAGTTCGCAGTGGAACGCGTTCATCGGCCGTGTCGACGAGGAAGATTTCATCCGCAACACGGAGACCACCCAGGACAGCGCGTTCCGCCGCGGCATCAATGATTCGGAACAGCCCGAATGGTTGTTCGGGCTGGGCTACAAAAGCAGGAAACCCGGCGAGCCCGGCTGGGATTTTGGGGCTGGCATTCGGCTGCGTTTTCCGCCCGAGCCCTACGTTCGGGCGACCTACCAGCGAGACTGGCGGCTGGCCACCAACCATGACCTGCGGTTTCGGCAGACGGTCTTTGCCCGCTACCACAAGGGTTACGGAACCACCACGAGCATCGACACGGCGCGGGAACTCAGTGAAAACGACATACTGCGCTTCGAGGTCATCGGCACGCTCGCCGACTACACGGAGGGCGTTGACTGGTGGGCGGCGCATACCTGGTACCACCGCCTCGCGCCCCAGCGCGGTATTTCGCTGCGGAGTTTCGCCCGCGGACGGACCGAGGGCGAGGTCAATCTGACGGAGTACGGTTTTGAACTCAGCTGGCGGCGCCAGCTCAACCGCGAATGGTTGTTTCTCAATGCCGGCCCCACCCTGACCTGGCCGCGCTACCGGGCCGATGAAAAACGCCAGGCTTCGTGGGGCGTGGCCGTGCTGCTGGAGATGGACTTCGGCTATTACCTGAACTAGCCCGCAGCCATGGCATGGATTCCGATGCCGGCGGGGGAGAGACAGCTACAGGTCGGGACAGTAACCCAGGTCGTACCGTTCCTGCTCCGTGCTGCCTGAGCCGCCCGCCTTGGCCCGCAGGCAATGCAGCAAATCCGTGACATCCCGTGCCAGGCTGCGACGGAGCAGCCAGCGGGGCACCGGAAACTTCGCACGCACCCGCATTTCATGCGTCACCAGGGTGATTTGCTCTTCCGGGCGCCAGTCAAATTGCCATCGGCCCTCAAGCAACCGAAGATCGCCTTCCACCTGCTCGTATTCAATGGTCGTGAAAGGGGTGTACTGGAACTCCGCCACGTAATCCAGGCGCGGAAGCAACCAGTGCTGCTTGACGCTTTGACGCACCCGCGCGCGGGTCTCGCTGCGCTCGATTTCCTCGCTCAGACGCATGCCCGGGACGAATTCAAAGGTGCGCTCGAACGCCCGCAGCACCTCCCAGATGGCCGCCGGGCGTTCGTGAAACATGAACATGGCCCGAACGGCGCCGCCAGCCTCTTCCTGCTGTATGAATTCATGAACCACCGTTCCCGCGCGCATTTCCCGCAAACGGTCTTCCGACATCGGCTCCGCGGTGGCCGCTGGCGGCATTCCGGCCAGCAAGAGGGTCAGCAGCAGGGGGCGAGCATTCATCCGCCGACCGTACCGGAGGCATGGGGCGGCTTCAAGCAGCAGGCCAGCCCACCTTGTCTTTTAAAAATAGAGAAATAAAATTACAATATTGTTTTTAATTACCAAATCAAATCAATGAACCTGAGAGCCCTGCAGTACCTGGTCAAGCTGGCCGAACTCCGTCACTTCAGCAAGGCGGCGGAAGCCTGCTTCGTGAGCCAGCCTACGCTCAGCACCCAGATCATGAAACTGGAAGAAGAACTGGGCGTGGCCCTGGTCGAGCGTATTCCGCGGAAAGTGCAGCTCACCCCGGTGGGTGAGGAGATCGCGCAGCGTGCTCGGCACGTACTGCGGGACATCGAGCAGATCAAGATGACAGCCCGACGCAGCCGTGACCCGGAAACCGGGCTACTCAGGCTTGGCCTGTTTCCCACCCTGGCCCCCTACCTGCTCCCGCACATCATGCCCTTGATCCGCGACCGCTTTCCGGAGTTAAAACTCCAGCTGGCCGAGGAAAAAACGTCCAAGCTATTGCGGCTGTTGGACGACGGCGGCCTGGACGCGGCTCTGCTGGCGCTGCCGGTGGAAGACGAGGGGTTCGAGGTGGAAATCCTGTTCGAAGAGCCTTTCATGCTCGCCACACCCGCCTCACACCCGCTCAGCGAGTCGGAAAACGTGTCCATGTGCGATCTCGACGGTCAGGAACTGCTTCTCCTGGAAGATGGCCACTGCCTGCGGGCCCAGGCACTGGAGGTCTGCGCGCTGGCCGGCGCGCATGAACGGGTGGACTTCCACGCCACCAGCATGGAAACCCTCAGACAAATGGTCGCCGCGGAGGTGGGCATAACGCTGATGCCGGTGCTTTCGGTCAAACCGCCCATACCCAAAACAGACAACCTGGCATTGAGGCGGTTTGAATTGCCCCCGCCAAGCCGCACCATTGCGCTGGTCTGGCGACGCAGTTCGCCGCTTGGCGCCCTGATGCGCAACCTGGCCGAGTGCGTGCGCGGCATACCGGCAAGCCTGCTCGAGCCCTGAACGGGCCCGGCAGGGGTGCTCAACAAGCCGCTCAGAGTCCTTCCAGCAACACCTCGTCAGAGCCCTCGCTGATGCCTTCAAACAGCGGTGTCGAAAGATACCGCTCTCCGGTGTCGGGCAGCATGGCTAAAATCACGGAGCCCGCCTCAGCGCGGGCGGCCGTTTTCTGGGCCGCCGCAAAGGTCCCGCCCGCGGAAATGCCACAAAACACACCTTCCTGAGTGGCCAGCGCGCGGGATGCTTCGATGGCTTCCTCGTCGGTGACCGGGACGTTGTCATCCGCAATCTGCTGATCCAGCACATTGGGAATAAAATCGGGCGTCCAGCCCTGGATTTTATGCGGCTGCCACTCCTTTCCATCGAGCAGCGCGGCGCCCGCCGGCTCTGTCACCACCACCCGGCAATCCGGACGCGCCATCTTGATGACCTGGCCTGCACCCGTCAGCGTGCCTCCCGTGCCATAGCCGGTTACGAAATAATCCAGGCGGCGGCCGGCAAAATCGCGCACGATTTCCGGGCCGGTGGTGTTCCGGTGATAGGTGGGGTTGGCTTCGTTATCAAACTGTTCGGTCATGAACCAGCCGTGCTTTTCCGCCAGCTTCCGCGCCACCCTGACCATGCCGGAGCCGCGCTCCGCCGCGGGCGTCAGGACCACACGGGCCCCGAGAAAGCGCATCAGCTTTCGGCGTTCAATGGAGAAAGAATCGGCCATCACAGAAACGAAGGGATATCCTTTCACCGCGCACACCATGGCCAGCGCGATACCGGTATTGCCGGAGGTGGCCTCGACCACCGTCTGTCCGGGCTTGAGCGCGCCGCGACGCTCGGCGTCTTCAATGATACCCAGGGCCAGCCGGTCTTTGACCGAACCCAGCGGGTTGAAGGCCTCGACCTTGACGTACATTTCGACACCCTCGGGCGCCAGGCGGTTGATGCGGATAACGGGCGTGTTTCCCACCGTATTCAGTATGGAGTCGTGGATCATTCGATGCCTCCTGTCATTCTGTGTTTATTAAGGCTACTTCCCGCGCACAGCCTGTCATCAAGCCGGGCTGATGACAAGTGCCAGAGGGCAGGGTTGGTGCGGCCGGCAGGATTGACCAAGGGATCGCCGGCAGGGCCAGACGGCAGGAGTTGCTCAGGCGCGAAGGCGCAGCAGCGCTTTCAAACTGTCGCCCCGCGCCATCCTGGGCGCGTTGCGGCCAAGCCCAGCGGCCTGCCGGATAAAGAAATCCCGCGCCAGCCAGCTCTTACCCACCTGGCGCAAACCAAAGGCGCGGATGCCCGAAAGAGCCGATGGCGTAAACAGCGCTCTGATGGCATGGGTGCCTCCGGCCATGACCTGGCTCTCAGACCGTCTCCAGCGCTGCCATTTCGCCAGCAGCTCGGGCACATTGCCCTCCGCGACTGCATGACGGGCCGACAACAGGGTCTCCACCAGCGCCGCTGCATCCGCCAGACCCAGATTGACGCCCTGGCCGGCCAGGGGATGAACCACGTGGGCCGCGTCACCCAGCAGCGCGACACGTCCACTGGAGTAACATTCGCTCAGGCGCATGGCCAGCGGAAAGCCGGCCCGCGGCCCCACCGCCACCGGTTTGCCAACCCCGCCCTCTGCAGCCTCGGACAACACGTCCAGGAATGGATCGTCAGGCAGCGACAGCAGCGGTCCGGCCTCGTCAGCCGGGCGCGTCCACACCATCGAAGAACGGCCATCGGCCAGCGGCAGAAACGCCAGCGGTCCGCCGGGAAGAAATCTTTGCCAGGCCACCCCCAGGTTGGGTGGGTCTGTGGTGACAGCGCAAACGATGCCCTGCTGATTGTATTCCCACACATCCTGGCGGATGCCCAACTGCCGGCGCAGTGGCGAAGTCGCGCCCTCAGCAGCCACCAGCAAACGGGCGCTGAGCCGCCTTCCGTCGCTCAACGCTACCTCGACACCTTGCTTGATCTCATGGAATGACTGAATCGTGGCGGGGCACAGGACATCCACCAGCGGATGGTTTTCCAGCACGGACCACAATGCCGACTGGACCAGGTCATTTTCCACGATGGTACCCAGCCGCTCCAGCCCGAAACTGACAGACTCGAAATCCAGCCCATCCGGGTGGCCAGCCTCTTCAACGTGCATCCGTCGGTAGGGGCAGGATCGCTGCTTTTCGATCTCCCGCCAGGCGCCCGCCTGATCCAGCACCCTGGCGGACCCGGGGGAAATGGCCGAAACGCGCATCCCTGGTTCACCCTCAGGGTCAAATCGGGGCGGCTGCCTGGCCTCAACCACGGCGACCGCGAATCCACAGCGCAGCAGCAGGCAGGCCGTGGCCGCGCCGACCATCCCGCCGCCGGCGACAATCACATCGACATCATGGCTTTTGCCCGTCATGGCTGCCTCGCGCGCAATGATTCACCCCTGGCCAGCAATGGCACCCTGCCCCGGTATCCCATCGCGCCTGCCGCCAGGCGTCGCCTGAGCGCCGGAAACAGACCATGCGCGATCAGTCCTGCGCTGCGCAGGGATGAGGCCAGCCATGACGGGTTGGAAAACAGCCGGGTCAGCCCGTCCGACAGGCCGATGGTGGTGTTGTGATCTGGCCGCCGCCAGCCGCTGTACCTCCTGAGCACCTGCTGCGCCCCCGGGTCTCCGCCCCGGTCGCCGGCAAGCACCTCCGCCAACACGGCAACGTCCCTGCAGCCCAGGTTGAAGCCCTGGGCGCCCACCGGGTGAATGGCGTGCGCCGCATTCCCCAGGATGATCACACGCTCAGAAGTGTCCCGCGTGGCCCGCACCAGGCGCAGCGGATACTGGCTGCGCAGGCCCATGCGCTGAAACGCGCCCAGTTCATCACCGAAGCGGTCGTGGGCCTCGGCCAGGAACGCGTCATCGGTCAACGCCATCAGCCTGTCCGCTGCCTCCCTGTCCACCGACCAGACCAGACCGCAGCGGTCGCCGACGTGTGGAAGAATCGCAAACGGCCCTGTCGGGGTGAAGCGCTCAAATGCCCGTCCAGCGTGATGCACTTCGGGCACGATGTTGCAGATGACGGCAGTTTGCCGATAGTCATGCTCCCGTGTCGGTATGTCCAGCAGCCTGCGAATGGTAGAGAAAGCACCATCGGCAGCCACCAGCAAACTGCCTTTGATGCGTCGCGAGCCCGCATCCACCGATATGTCCACATCGACCGAATCCCCGGTCCGCTCGATCTGCTGCACCGTGGCGGGGCAGATGATTTCGATCCCTTCCTCTTGTTCCATTCGCCGGATCAGTGCGGCGCCGAAGCGGCGGGCCTCCACCACGTGGCCGAATTCACTCAGCCCGGTCTCGGCAGGGTCCAGTTCGACCCTTCCCGGCCGGCCCAACTCGGTGACGATGATCCTGCGGATCGGCGTGGCATGCTGCTCGATGCGCGGCCAGACCCCAATGCCCTTGAGAATGGCGCAGGAACTGCGGCTGAGCGCCAGGGTCCGGTCATCGAAACTGGGCTGTTCTCCAACCTCTCTGGAGACTGCCTCGATCAGCGCCACTGAATAGCCCAGCGGCGCGAGCGCGCATGCCAGGCAAGAGCCGATCAGCCCCCCGCCAACGATGACGACGTCGAAGGAATCCATGGCGCCGGAACCACTCATGCGGCCATTAATGCCTCGACATCCGCAATGGTCTTGGGGACCTGCCGCGAGAGCACATCGGGCTCGTCACGCGTGACGGCGACATCATCTTCGATTCGGATCCCCAGGCCGCGCCACTTCTTGCGCACCCGGTGGTCATCCGGCCGGATGTACAAACCCGGTTCGACCGTGAGCACCATGCCCGGCTCCAGTTCGCGCGAATGACCGTCGATGGTGTATTCGCCCACATCATGCACATCCAGGCCCAGCCAGTGACCGGTATTGTGAACATAGAATCGCTTGTACTGCTTTTTCTCGAGCGCTTCGTCGAAACCGCCCTTGAGAATACCCAGATCCAGCATGCCCTGTGTCAGCACGCGAACCGCCGCCATGTGCACGTCGTCCCACTGTTGGCCTGGCCTGGCCTGGTCGATGGCTTTCAGCTGCGCCTCCAGCACCAGCTCGTAGAGATCCCGCTGCGGCCCGCTGTAGCGCCCGTTCACGGGAAAAGTCCGGGTGATATCGGAGGCATAACCGTCATACTCCGCGCCCGCGTCAATCAGCAGCAGGTCGCCATCGGCCAGTTCATCGCGGTTGGCGATGTAGTGCAGGACACAGGCGTTGGCGCCGCCCCCGACAATGGGAATGTAGGAAGCCTCGCAATGATGGGCGGTGAAGGCATGCAGGAGCTCGGCGTGAATCTGGCCCTCGGTCATGCCCGGGCGGCACAGCTGCATGGCGCGTCGATGGGCCTCGGCCGCCACATGGGCTGATTTTCGCATGGCCGATATTTCACTCCGGCTCTTGTAAAGACGCATGTCATGCAACAGCTGGTCGATGCCGACAATTTCATCTGGCGCGTGAAAATCCTTGCGCGGCCGGTTGCGCAACTCATTGACCCACGCAATCAGCTTGCGATCGAATTCCGGCACGTGCCCAAGGTCGAAGAAAATTCGTGTCCGGTCCCTGAGCAATTTGGGCAGCCGCGTCTCGAACTCGGTGAAAGGATAGGCCTCGTCCATGCCGTAGTCATTGACGGCGCCCTCGATGCCGGCCATGGGCCCATCCCACATCTCGCGCTTGGCATCGCGCTCCCGGCAAAACAGGACCGCCTTACCGCCGCGCGCCTCGGGCAACAGCACCAGCATCGCCGATGGCTCGCGAAAACCGGTCAGGTACAAAAAGTCGCTGTGCTGGCGGTAGGGATAAAGCACATCACTGTTGCGCGTGCGCTCCGGCGCTGCGGGTATGATGAGCACGGCCCCCTCCCCGGCACTGCGCATCAGTTGTTTCCTGCGCCTCTGGTATTCATTCGGCTTAATCATTCATGCCACCTGTGTTGCTGGCCGTTCAGTGTATGGCCTCATTCGATTCAGGGCCACGCAACTCCTCGCGCAAAAGCATCGTGACAACCCGAAGGTATTCCACCACCTCGAAGAACGCCGCTTCCTCATCCTCGCCGACGCCATCCCCTGCCTCTGCCTGGGCGATTTGGCGCAAGTCCTCCAGCGCCTCTGCGGCATCTACCGAGAGATCACCCAACCCGCCCTCTGAGCCAGCAAGGCCGGCAAGGAAGCCGGTGCACCACTGGGCCAGGGCCGCGGTCCGCTCGTCCAGCGGTTCCTCGTCACCGGGCAGCCAGATACTGAGGCGCAGGAGATCGTCCGCCAGCTGTGACTGCGTTGCGGCGAACAACTCGAGGAGAACCGTCCTGAGGCCCTCCGGCGGGTCGGAGACCAGCTGCAGTAATTCGAGCAGCCGTAAAAAATCATCGCCATGGCTGTGGTACGCCCGGCATGCCAGGCCGCATGCGGCACCATGAATTTCGGACAACTCGGCAAGCGCCAGGGCGCCCCTCGCTTCGCTGAGCGCAAAATCAAAATCCGGAAGTTCCAGCGGCGGCATCTTGAAAACCTCTTTTCCCAGGGGAAAACGTCACGTTCTGGGGGCCGCGCGGTGTTTGAGGCCGCACGGTGTCGATTGGCAATTGACCGTTATACAAGGCCAAATTATAGTGTCCTTATGGACACCTTGGAACAAACAGGTCAGGATCTCGAACGGCTCGAAGGTCAACTGCACGCGCTGCTGGAACAGATTCGCCGGCTGAAGGAAGAGAATCATTCCCTGCAGGCGCGCCAGGACTCCCTCGTGGCCGAACGCGCTGCCCTGGTTGCCAAGAATGATGAGGCCCGAACCAAGGTCGAGGCGATGATCAATCGCCTGAAAGCCCTGGAGCAGGTTTAACTAAAAGAGACATGATGTCTAGCCAAACCACCCCGATTTCCGTCTTCATACTGGACAGGGAATACAAATTTACCTGTGAGCCCCATGAACGGGATGATCTCAAGGCCGCCGCGGCGCTCCTTGACGACCGCATGCGCGAGATCAAGAAAGCAGGCAGCCTCATGGCATTGGAGCGCATTGCCGTCATGGCCGCTCTGAATATGGCCGATGAAGTGGTCAAGCTCAAATCCATCGACCGCCAACGAAAGGAACAGGTGGATCAGCGCATACGCAACCTGGCCGACCAACTGGATGGTGCGCTGGGCTCGGCGATGGATTAGAATAGAACTGTCCTCTGTGATGTTCGCCAGCGGACCCGATTAATGCCTTGTCCCTATGTATTGACCTCGGGGTGGCGAATCTGAGAGCCGGTGTGCAAGTTCGCTTTAAGGCGAAAAGCCTGAAGCCCAGCTAGCCTTCCCACCTGAACCTTTGGTTCAAGGTCACCGGGTTCGTAACGGCATCATGGAGGACACCTCTTTTTGGTTCACGCACCCCGCCCTCGACGCTGTCACCCACCGGGATGAGCGACAGCGCGATTCACGAAAAAAACCAGCTACGGCGCGAGGCGCGCCGGCGCCGTCATGACCACTCGGAAAGCAGATCACGCCTGGACCAGCAGATCCGGCAACACCTGTTGCGCGGCATCGAAGGGTCAGGCCACGTCCGCCTGGCGGCCTTTCTGAGCTTCGATGGCGAACCCGATCTGGAGCCCGCGCTTCTCCATCTCCGGGATCAGGGCCTGACCATCGCTCTACCCGTTCTGGACCCGGACGCGCCGGGCATCATGAAGATGCGCGAGTGGCGGCCGGGCGTAACCATGCGGGTCAATGCATATGGCATCCGGGAGCCCGCGCGGGGCGACAGGGTGACACTGGATTCGCTGGACCTCGTGTTGCTGCCGCTGGTCGCTTACGACGCCGGCGGAGCCCGGCTGGGCATGGGTGGCGGGTACTATGACCGATGGCTGGACCCGGGCCGTTCCGCCCAGGTTCCCGCCCGGGTCGGTGTCGCCTACCAATGCCAGCGATTTCCCCGGGTGCCCATGGAGGCCTGGGACGCGACCATGGACGCGATCGTCAATGAAGACGGATGGTTTTCTTTCCCGCTATAAGCCATCAGAATGGGCGCGGGAATGGTCAGGAGTAGCACAATGGATCAAGCACTGGAACAGGATCGCCTCAAGCGGCTCGTCGGTGAGGCCGCCCTTGCGTTTGTCACATCTGACAGCATCATCGGCGTAGGCACCGGCAGCACCGTCAATTGTTTCATCGACGCCCTGGCCGAAAGCCGCATCCAGATCGAAGCGGCGGTCTCAAGCTCCGAGGCCACCACCGAGCGGCTGACGCGGCACGGCATCGAAGTGGTGGAGCTGAACCAATGTGGAGATCTCGACCTTTACATCGATGGCGCCGATGAATGCGATGCTCATCGCCGCCTGATCAAGGGCGGCGGCGGTGCGCTCACGCGCGAGAAAATCGTAGCGGGCGCCAGCAGAAGATTTGTCTGCATCGTGGATGAAAGCAAAAAAGTCAATGTACTGGGTCAATTCCCACTTCCCATCGAAGTGATCCCCATGGCCCGCAGCATGGTTGCGAGAAAACTCGTCGCGCTGGGAGGCCAGCCGGAGTGGCGCGAGGGATTCACCACCGACAACGGCAATTGGATTCTGGATGTACACCATCTCGACCTGGTCGACCCCGTGGCCATGGAGTCGAAGATCAACGATATTCCAGGCGTTGTCACCTGCGGCCTGTTTGCGCGCCGGCCCGCCGACCTGGTCGTGATCGGTTCTTCATCGGGCATCCAGCAGTTCTGACCAGGCGCTCCGCGCCGAACCCAGCCACGGCCGCCCGTTGGCGGCCGCGTCAGTGGCCCATAACGGTCTGAACACAGCTGAGCGCGCCTTTTCCTGCATTTTTTCAGTTCAACCCTGTCAGTTCTTACAGTTACTGATATCGCGCCCGACTTCCATACTTTGATCACGGCTTGGGGATGGAATCCCGCTGACTCGCAAGGAACCAGCGTTTGATCTTATTGCCGCTTGGAAGAGGTTAATCAGATGAACGACATTCGGGACATGCTCAAGCAAACCATCTTATTGGCAACCGCAATCTTTTTAATGACGGCGCCAACTCCCGATGCACAGGACCTGTCGGAAATGAGTGGGGGGTTCTTTGTCCAGGATAACGAAGCCCCTTTGGTGGCAGACGAACGTTAGTCCATTTAAAGAAATTTCAACGATAAAAGTCCGGCCGTGTCCACAGCCGGCAACGCAAAGAACCCGGCCTGCGCCGGGTTTTTTTTGCTCAACCAAAGCCCGGATGGCCCAGGAGCCCGGGCGCATCTTCCCGGGACACTAGAAGTCGGCGGTCAATTGCAGCCAGAGCTTTGTGGTGTCTGCGTAGGCCGCCGATGCGCCTTTGAAATCTGCGAATTTCAGCAGCACACCGTAGTGATCCGCGAATCGCCGGGAGAATGACACATCGATTTCGGAACCGTATCCGGCCGCGCCTGATTCGGCGGCAAAGTCATGATAAGCCACGTACCACGACCACTGGTTCAATGGGCCTTTAACACCCACGAATACATCTTCCAGCCCCGCTTCAGGCGTCGTGGAAAACCTGTCCGCCCAGCCATTGAACGCGTGCAGCGTGGCCAGCGGGGTTCTGAACGCCTGGCCAGCATCACCCTCCTGCCCACCGAGCGACTCGAAACCTGCAAAAACCTGTGCGTACTCGGGGCCCCATGACAGGTCCAGCCTGTAGTAATCAGCGTCATAGGGGACCGGGTTATCACCCGTCTCTGTCTGCCGTGCGTATTCCAACGCGTAGGTAAAATGCGACCGCTCGAGTTCCGTCTGGCCTGTCAGCCTAAGGCCCCAGGTGCGATTCGAAACCGAGGGGTCGTCCTCGTTATCGATATCAAACCAGTACACGGCCAACTTCCCCACACGCTCGAACTGCCTCGTGGCATTCAACAGGTAAGTGTCGTGCTTCTGGTCACCGGCCGGCACGTCATTGCCATAGATGCGGTTAACCTTGCCGACGTAGGCGAGGCTGTAATCAATCTCTCCCGTGGCGGAGCCTTCAACCGACCATGCGTCGTAGGTCTGCTCGTTCTGTCGCCAACCCACGTTACCTACAAACCTGGCGTTGTTGATGATGATCCGCTGACGCCCGAGGCGGGTTTTCCATCGATCTGACTGGTATTGCAGGTAGGACTGGTTGAGATCCTCGCCCTTGGGATCTGCAACCACCGGGTACTGCGCGCGGTCCGGTGTGTTCCCGCCGCCCGCGTTGTATCGATCGCTACCGACCTGGGCCACGTAATCCAACTCGACGAAGGCCGAGAATCCACCGAGGCTGCCCGTGAGAAAATTGAGCCTGCCCCTGAGCGTAGACGCCAGGGCGTCCCGATCAAAACCCGCTTGCTCTACCTGCTCGAGACGGTATCGAAACGAAATACCGACCTTGCTTTCGGAACCGGCCTGATTCTCGGGCCCATCGGCGCTGACCCAGTCGATGTTTGCGGCCTGAAAACACCCCGACAAAAAGAGGAAGGCGCACGCTTTGAGCGGTCTCATTTATTTACTCCCTGTGTGTACGGTAACAGAAATCGCCTGGCCCGGAGAACACGATGACGACAGATCATTCATGATTTGGCATAAATGATTCAATCCACATGCATAAATCAGCGCCACACAGTTTTCGGGCACCGGCCGCATGGCTGAATGACCTGGATCATCGAGATCAACCGCTGGCTGCACGTTCACCGCGCGCCCGCTCATGGAGGCCTCGGCGGTTATTAGCTGATCTGCATCAGATTCATGCCTCGCCCGCGCATCTAAAATGGCTCCAATTCCAGTCATTCCAATCGCCTGGAGCCGCTCATGCGCCTGACCCGATTTACCGACTATTCTCTGCGCGTCCTGATCTACTTAGGTTTGCAGGATGACCAGCTGGTCACCATTCGCAAGATCTCAGATGCCTATGGCATCTCCCGTAATCACCTGATGAAGGTCGTCAGCCTATTGACCCGCATGGGCTATCTGAAAGCGCAGCGCGGCCCCGGGGGCGGTATCAGGCTGGCCCGAATGCCTGAAGACATCAACCTGGCTGATGTGATTCGCGACACCGAGGAAGATCTCGTGATGGTGGAGTGTTTCGACGAGGAAGGCAGCTGCGTCATCAGCCCGGCCTGTAAACTTCACCACATCATCGGTGAAGCGCTGAACGCCTACATCAGCACACTGCGTAAATACACGTTGCAGGATCTCATCAACCCGAAAGACGAACTGGCGCGCCTGCTGCAAGTAGAACGTAACGCCGCCTGATTCCCGCGGCCTGCCAGCGACCGGCGTCTGAAACGACGGCCGGACACCGGCCAGGTCACGCAAGCGGCCATCCATACAGGCCACCCCTCTTTCCCTGTTCAGGGTTGCGCTTGCGCCTTGCCCACGGCCTCATTCACGGTCGCAATCAGGTCATCGCGCTGGATCGGTTTGGAAACGACCCCCGCCATGCCAATCTCGAGGTATAGCTTGACGTCCGTCTCCAGCGTATTGGCCGTCAGCGCGACAATCGGGGGCGGCGACGCCAGGCGTGACCTGATCAATCGAGTCGCCTCAATGCCGTCTATGACAGGCATCTGGATATCCATCAGGATGACGTCGTAATCGGCGCCCTCCCGCGTTGCCTCCTCGACCACGGCCTCGCCGTTTTTGGCGATGAATACGCGCCAGCCCAGTGAATCGAGCATCTGTTCCAAAATCATGGCGATAACGTCGTTGTCTTCCCCAACCAGCACATGAAAGGCCACTGGCCCTGCCTCCTCTTCAATGGTCTCGGTGTGTTGTGCCGGAGCGCGCGAATGCACGGCCTTTAAAATAAGGGAGACGGTAAAGACAGACCCCTCTCCCACAATACTTTCCACGTTGATGCTGCCGTCCATCATCGAGACCAGTTCCTGAACGATGGCCAGACCCAGCCCCGTTCCCTGGTCGGACCGAGAGCGCATGGATTCCATTTGTTCGAAGGCTTCGAACATATCATCCAGGCGCTCCGCCGCAATGCCACGGCCGGTATCCTCGCAGCGCCAAGTGACGTGAACCGCGTCCGCCACCGGCTTTGCCATCATGGACAACTTCACCCCGCCGCTTGGCGTGTACTTAACCGCATTGCTGAGCAAGTTGAACAATATCTGCTCCACCCTTTGCGGGTCCGCAAAGACTTGCACCTCGCCAGGGGGCAAGTCCAGTTCATAGCGCAAGCCCTTGGCCGCCGCCATACCTTCAAGACCGGCCCATGCCTGTTCCGTGACCGTCCGCAGGTCGCATTCCACCGAGCTGAGGGTGAACTTACCCGACTCCATCTTGGCAAAAAGCAGAATATCGTCCACCACTGCCAGCATGTGGTTGGCACTGGAGCTTGCGATAGCCAGCATTCTCCGCTGCTCGCTGTCCAGGTCAGTGTGCTCGAGCAATCCGTGCATACCCAGCACCCCTGTCATGGGTGTTCTCAGCTCATGGGTGGCGTTGGCGACGAACCGCTTCTGAGAGAGCTGTGCTTTCTCCAAGCGGCTGGCCGCGTATTTCAACTCTGCAAGCTGGTCAATTGCCCGGCGGAAAATAGGCGTGTACGAGTAATAACAAAATGCCGAGAGCAGCGCACCGGTGGCGAGAACAGCCATCGATTGCTCGAGGTTCAAACCAAACGACCGCACCAAAATCAGCGCGCCCGAGGTGGTCACGACCAAACTGACGAGCCACAACCCCAAGCTCCGCGTGCCCAGCCCGATGACCACCATGAGCGGTATCAGCCTGAAGAACTGCCAGACGTCCCGCTCGAGATGAAACAACCAAATCCAGTTGATAAACAACAACAGGACGATCCCAATGTAGGCAAGACCCGTCCATGATCCTGTGATTTTTTGGGCCCGGGAAAATAGGATGACGGGCAGCATTGCAGCCAAGGTCATCAACGCGGGGATCGCCCTGAGCCAGACCATCGGAGGCTCCAGAGTCATTAACTCGATGACCCCTCTCACTCCGTAGAAAACAGCGACGACCACAGCCAGCACAAACATGAACCTGTTCGAATACTGCTCGTACAGTTCACGCGCACCTTGGCTACTTGTAGTGACCGATTGTGGGTTTTCCATTCTTCCTTGCCGCTAGGCGCTTGGCCTGCCCGCCCCCTGATACAAGCCTTATCGCATCATTATGCCTGAAGTCAATCGGTAATCACTGAACGGCGGCGTCGGTGCGGAGATAAAAATGTCATACTGGGCGCCGAGCCGAATCAGCAGTCGAATCATGATCATTAAAGACGCCATCATCAGCATCACCGGCGCGGGCGGCGGCCTTGGGGCGGCCATGGCCCGACAGCTTGCCGCCGATGGCGCCAGGCTGGCCCTCCTCGACCACGACATGGGACAGGTCGAGCCTTTGCATCGGGAACTGGGCGACGAACGCTGCCTTGTGCTGCCTTGTGATGTGACTCAGGAAGACCAGGTCGACGGCGCTTTCGCCGCCATCACCGAGCATTTCGGGCGGCTGGACGCGCTGGTGAACAACGCCGGGATCACCCGCGACGCCCTGCTGCTCAAATATCGGGAAGGCGCACTCGTGTCCCGCATGTCACTGGAACAGTGGCGCGCCGTCATTGACGTCAACCTCACGGGCGTGTTCCTGTGCGGCCGGGCGGCCGCAGAGCAGATGGCCCGGGGCGGCCGGGGCGGCCATATCATCAATATCTCCAGTATTTCCCGCGCCGGCAATATCGGGCAAAGCAATTACGCAGCAGCCAAGGCCGGCGTCGCCGCGCTGGCGTTCACCTGGGCCCGGGAACTGGCACGATACGGGATTCGCGCCAATGCCATTTCACCCGGATTCATCGGTACCGAAATGGTTCGCGGCATGAAGCCGGAGATCATCGAGAAGCTGCAGGGCATGATCCCAGTGGGCCGGATCGGCGAACCTGATGAGATCGCTCATACGGTCAAGTTTCTGCTGGAAAACGAGTTCATCAACGGCCGCAATATCGAGATTGACGGCGGCATGCGGTTATAGCTTGACTGCGCGGCAGGCGGCTCCGCCAGATTCGCGGCAGACTGAGCGTGAGCTTCAGGCGGATTCGGGCGTTTTCCAGCCGGCCGGCGCCGGGCCCTGGTCCATGATGATTTCGCGGTGCCCACTCCACGTGGAAATGATGGCCTCGGGGGTACCGATGCCTGCGGCGCGCGGATCACCACAGGGCCCGAACCAGTGATTCTGGGGCGCGCCGGTGGTACGTGCACGCATACCGCAATAGGTGGTGCCGTTGACGCTGGCCGCCAGCACCTCCTGCTGAAAGTGAACGTCCGCGCTGACCACGGCCGCGGTTAGGTGGTGTGACATGCGCTCCAGCATGCCCAGCACGGCTGGCAGGTCATCGTCGCCATATTCCACGATCACCTGGAACGGCCCAAACAACTCGGTGGTCACCCGATCAAAATAGTCACCCGCCGCCGCGCTCAGCGGTACCTTGACGGCGGTAGCCTCGTAGGCGCCATATTCATCAGGAATAGCGTGCCCGCGCAGCGGCTGACCACCAAAGACCAGCTCTGAGCCCGGGATGCTCAGCATGCCCTCGATATGCCCTTTGATCCGGTCGTTGGACCAGGTCAGCACCGGGCCCAGCGACAGATTCTCCAGGCTGCGACGACCCGCAAGGTCGCCCAACTTGGGCAGCAGCGCCTCAGACCAGTTCTCATGCGCAAACAAAATACTTTGCGCCGAACATTTCTGTCCGGCCGCGTTGTAAGCGTCCTCATCGCACTGCCAGGCCACGTAGTCCAGCCACGAGGGATCAAAGTCCGGCCCCAATACTTTCCAGTCAAAGCCTGCATCTTCCACGCGCACCCGGCCGTTCATGACATCAGCAATGATTTCCGCCACGTCGCTGGAACCGGTGAACTGGACCATCCGCAGCGTGCTCTTGGCCTGCTCGATCAGCTCACCCATGACGCGCCCGCGGCAGTGGATCAGGTCGACATCCCCGGGCGGCAGGCCGCAGTCGATCAGCAGGCGCAGAAATTGCTCGAATACGGCGCTGACTTTCGAATCCACTTTCACCAACGGCTTGTTGCCCATGAATAAGGCGCCCATGACCTGCAGGGCCGGGATCTCCAACGGGAAATTGAAGGGCGCCACAACGGCGACTGGCCCCCATGGCCAGCGATAGCCCCTGGATTCCTGTCCTGGATGGTTGCCTGGATTGGAAAACCCCCTGCCCAGAAAACGCACGCGGTCACCGGCGAAGTTCTCGAGAAAGACCCGCGTGACCACCACCTCGTTCAGGCACTGCAGCCGGCTCTTGGGCATAACACGCTGCAGCAGCCTGACGAAGTACTCCTCTACGGCCGGCTCAGCCAGCCGCGCGGCCGCCCGGGCACACACATCACCCAGCATCAGGTAACGCTGCGGCTGTTTCCAGGGGTTATGCAAGCCCGTCTTCGGGCATCGTGCCAGGCTGTCGATAAAGGGCTGGACGTCCGTGGTGTCGGGCACCCGCAAAAACTCACCCCCGTGCAGCGGGTCCGGTATGTCCTGGCGAATGCTGCTGGCGATGTGCCAGGAGCCGTCAAGCAGGTTGTGAACGATACCCGGCGCTTCCGGTATCATGCCGTGGAAAGGGTCCAGGGTGGCGAAATCGGGAATCTGGCTCATGAAAATATCCGGCTGGGATGTGAGAGGCCTAGTTTACCAGCCCGCAACCTTTGCGGCATCGGATACCCGATATACAGCAGCCATCACATGCGGCCATTCCAAAGACCGGCGCCGGCCGCCGCAAGGGTTTTAAATCATGCGCATACTATTGTTTTTAATATTTATTTCGCTCAGCGGCCCCACGGTCGCCCAGACGCCATCCGGGTACACCAACCCCATCTTGAGGGGCGGCTTCCCTGATCCGTCGATCTGCCGAGTGGGTGAGGACTATTACCTGGTTAACTCGACTTTCGAGTACTTTCCCGGCCTGCCCGTTCATCACAGTCGTGACCTGGTCAACTGGGAATTGATCGGCTATGGCCTGCATCGCGAGGACCAGGTCACCGGCGCGGTGAACCTGGTGGATGTGCAGTCCAATGGTGGCATCCACGCCCCGTCCATTCGCTGCCGCGACGGTATGTTCTACATCATCACCACCAACGTTTACCAGCCACCCGGTGAAGGCGCGGAGACCGAATTCGTCAATTTCGTCATCACCGCCACCAACCCGGCCGGCCCCTGGTCAGAGCCCCATGTGCTGGAGGGGGCGCCGGGCATCGACCCCGATTTATTCTTTGATGACGACGGCCGCGCCTGGTACGTCGGCACCCATTCCCCTGATGAACCCAACTTTCCAGGTGAGGGTGAAATCTGGCTGCAGGAGGTCGATACCGATCAATGGGCGCTGATCGGTGACCGGTATTTTCTCTGGCGCGGCGCCTGCGGCGGGGTGTGGGCAGAAGGGCCGCATCTGTACAAGCGAGACGGCCGGTACTACCTGCTGGTGGCGGAGGGCGGTACCCACTTCAATCACGCCGTCACCATCGCGGTCAGTGACAACCTCACCGGGCCATACGAATCCAATCCGCGCAACCCCATCCTCACCTCCCGCCACCTGTCCTATGACAACTGGGTCAACAGCACCGGTCACGGCGACCTGATCGAACTGCCCGACGGACGCTGGTACATGGTGCTGCTGGGCATCCGCAACGACCTGGAGCGCCGGTCCAACATGGGCCGGGAAACGCACCTGGTGCCGGTCAGCTGGGAGCGCGAGCCCTTCGAATGGAAAGCGGTGAAGATCGAGTGGCCGGTACCCGCGCCTGAGACCGGCCGCGTCGAGCGGGTCAACCCGTCCGTTTTCGCCGAGACCCGCCAGGTGCTGAACGACGACTTCATCGACCACTTCGAGGGCGAAGCGCTGAATCCGCGCTGGAATTTCCGTCGACTGCCCCTGCCGGGAAGCTGGTCGCTGCAAGAGCGGCCGGGGCATCTCCGCCTGCACGCGCACGCCAACGTCATCGCCGAACGAGGCAGGGCCAGCCTGGTCGGGTTTCGACAAACAGAGAGCGACTTCAGCTACTCCGCGCGCATGCGCTTTGACGCCCGGGAAACAGGCACTGAAAGCGGGCTCTCGCTGTTTCAAAAAGACGACAACTTCATCAACTTTACCGTTACCAGGCGCGAGGATGGGCATGTGCTCCACCTGACCATCGCCGGCAGGGATCGACCCACCGCTGTTGTCGAAGTGCCGCTACCCGAGTACAACGGCGCGATCACGCTGCAGGCCTCCTCGGAGGCGGACGCGTATCGTTTTGGTTACCGCCTTGATGAGCGGGATCCGTTGATCGAGGTGGCCGAATTGCCCGCCGGACTGATTCTCAGCCGTGGCTATACCGGGGCCAACCTCGGCTTGTACAGCACGACCAATGGCCGGGCGGTCGAGAGCCATGCCGATTTCGAATGGGTCAGGTACAGCGCCCATCCGCGCCTGCGGTGACCATGGCAGGTGGTGGCCCGCTGTCTCAAGTCATCACCGTGCATGCTGAGTCTGGTTTAAAATAATGACGCCTCCCGGGCGCAGTCCGGGGGTCGCCCCGTACCCGTGTCAGCCAGAGAAAGCCATCATGACCACCCTGATTCGCCAAAGTCACCTGATCGACAGCGTGGCAGACGCGCTGCAGTTCATTT
>Ga0181578_10000443_pt1 | contig 38763 bp, 35 predicted proteins | sample 071ome_21_FD_148659 | JGI IMG/M metagenome (GOLD analysis project Ga0181578, IMG submission 148659) | Coastal salt marsh microbial communities from the Groves Creek Marsh, Skidaway Island, Georgia - 071401CT metaG (spades assembly) | ecosystem: Environmental > Aquatic > Marine > Intertidal zone... | reverse complement strand
AACCTTTCTCTGAGAAGCACCGCCTACTGGTTCCCAGCCTTCGACACTACTTTCCTGAACATTGGGACGGAAAGAACGGAACTTTTACAATAAGCCAACATGTATCAGACGTAATTGCTTTCATTGAAAAGCTCGCTATAGGTCCCATAAACCTGCTTGGACACTCTAGAGGAGGGCATATCGCGTTTCGTTTGGCTGAGCAAAGGCCTGACCTAATTCAGAAACTTATATTGGCAGAACCAGGAGGAACTCTCGACGTAAGTCTCGATCCTCAAGCAAACTCTATCGGCGCCGATGAAGGGCCAAGAGCATATGCTCGCACAGCAGCAACTTTGCTTCGTGATGGAGACTTTGAAGGTGGGGTAAGAGCGTTTGTAGATGGAGTTAACGGACAGGGTAGTTGGGCCAAATTGCCTCCAGCAGACCGACAAATGCGAGAGGATAATGCCTTCACACTTTTAGCGCAGGAGAATGAAGGTCGCCGCCCATTTACTAGTAGCGAAGCAGCAGCAATTTCTTCACCTACTCTCTTCATCGGAGGAGGCGACACTACAGGATTACTCCTAAACATCTTAAATGCACTTGCAGCACATGTACCCGGTGCCAAGAAAGTATTTATCCCGAACGCAGGGCATAGCATGTTTAGACAGCAACCTAAGGAATTTGCACGAGCAGTCCTTGAATTCCTTGAATAAAGTACTGCCGCCTACGGCTGAAACAATATCTCTAAACCTCAAATCCACTTTGAATAAGACGTGCAGCATCGCAAGCGCTGTATGTTAAAATTGCATCGGCTCCAGAACGCTTGAATGACACGAGAGCTTCAATCATAGCCCGATCGTAGTCGATCCATCCTTGTAAACTTGCAGCCTTTAACATCGAGTATTCACCCGAAACATTGTACGCAACAGTTGGCATGCCAAATGTGTCCTTCACTCTGCGAATGACATCAAGATAAGGAAGACCTGGTTTTACCATGACCATGTCTGCCCCCTCCTGAATATCAAGAGCCACCTCGCGCAATGCCTCATCTGTGTTTGCAGGATCCATCTGGTAGGTTTTTTTATCACCTTGTCCAAGAGAGGTACCCGAACCTATTGCATCGCGAAAAGGCATATAAAACGCACTGGCGTATTTAGCAGCATAGGACAAAATTCGAACGTGATCATACCCAGCAGAATCCAAGGCATCTCGGATGGCACCAACACGACCATCCATCATATCGGAAGGTGAAATAACATCACATCCAGCCGCAGCTTGAAGAACAGATTGACGACAAAGAACGTCAACCGTTTCATCATTCACTACATATCCGTCCCTAACTAGGCCGTCTTGTCCGTGGCTGGTGAAAGGATCAAGGGCTGCATCACAAATAATACCAATATCTGGAACAACGCTTTTAACAGCCTTAATTGCCTGGATAACAATGTTATCCGCATTAACTGCTTCTGATCCATCAGGGTCTTTTTTTGCTTTATCTATTTCTGGGAAGATAGCAACGGCTGGAATACCAAGCTCAGCGGCTTCGGCAACCGCTTCTGCAATTCGGTCAGCGCTCCATCGGAACTGACCAGGCATTGCAGAAATTTCTTCTTTCTTGCCATTCCCTTCAGCCACAAAAACCGGCCAGATTAAATCATTCGTAGTTAGTGTGTTTTCTCTTACAAGTCGGCGATTCCAAGAATCACGACGATTTCTGCGCATACGAATTTTTGGGAAGGACCCACTGCCTGGCAGTGTTCTCCTTAGAGAATTAGCTCCTTCATCCATCGTTTTTTCCTCTAAATTCAAAATTCTGACTCACTACATTCCATAATAGCGCTTTTACGGCAATTGCAGAGTTAGCAATCGGAGGTTACACCCATTTACCTTGCCCTTTGTTTCAATACCTCAGAGACTTCCTATGGAATTCAATCTAAATGAAGATCAATTGGCTTTCCAAGATTCTGCACGCCGCTTTGCTTCTGTATGTTTAGCTCCCAACGCAGCGGATTGGGATAGGGATGCTCATTTTCCAATAGATATAATGCGAGAAGCGGCGGCTATTGGGTTTGGCGGTATCTACGTGGCAGCCGACGTCGGAGGCTCCGATCTCAAAAGAATTGATGCTGCCATTATCTTCGAGGCTTTAGCTGAGGGGTGCACGTCGACGGCTGCATTTTTATCTATCCATAACATGGCAGCCTGGATGATCGACTGCTTTGGGTCAGTTGAGCAGAGACAAAGATGGCTGCCCGACCTCACTACGATGACAAAGATAGCTAGCTATTGCCTGACCGAGCCAGGTTCTGGTTCAGATGCAGCTGCTCTCAAAACAAAGGCTATCCTGAAAGGAGATCACTATATTTTAAATGGTGGCAAAGCCTTTATTTCTGGTGCCGGAACATCAGACCTCTATATCACCATGGTTCGTACTGGCGATGAAGGCCCAAAAGGCGTCACCTGTTTGGCTATACCAAAAGATACACCAGGCATTTCATTCGGCAAAACTGAACGAAAAATGGGGTGGAACAGTCAACCGACTGCGCAGGTTATTTTTGAAGATGCCCGAGTTCCTGTAGAAAACAGAATAGGAGCTGAAGGCGAAGGATTTAAAATTGCAATGGCCGGACTTGATGGAGGCAGGATAAACATTGCTGCGTGCTCCACTGGAACAGCACATGCGGCCCTGAATACCTCGATTGCGTACATGAATGATCGACAGGCGTTCGGCCAGAAACTCTCAAGCTTCCAAGCTCTACAGTTCAAATTAGCCGATATGGCAACAAACTTAGAGGCCGCTCGCCTTATGATGTATCGGGCCGCGAATTCTTTGGACTCAAAATCACCAGACGCGACCCTTCATTGCGCTATGGCTAAGAGGTTTGCGACTGACGTTGGGTTCGATGTATGCAATGAGGCGCTACAAATCCACGGCGGTTATGGTTACTTAAACGACTTTCCACTGGAACGGCATGTCCGCGATGTTCGTGTGCACCAGATACTAGAAGGCACAAATGAAATCATGCGCGTAATTATTGCCCGCAAACTTCTGGGTGATTTGAGGAATAAGGCATGAGCAACGATATTCTTTTTGAGGAACGTGGGAAGGTTGGACTAATTACCTTGAACCGCCCGAAGGCTTTGAATGCAATTAGTATTGAAATGGTGCGGGCAATGACCCTTACGCTCGACCAATGGGCTGCCAGTGAAACGATAAGAGCCGTTATAATTATAGGATCTGGCGGTAAAGCATTTGCAGCAGGCGGCGACATACAAAGACTTTATGAGTTCATGTCGGCAAGAGATATGTCATACCCGATCGATTTTTTTGCTGAAGAATATCGACTTAACCAAAAAATCAAGCGTTTTCCCAAACCTTATATATCAATTTACAATGGGATCGTTATGGGCGGTGGGGTCGGCGTGTCCGTGCATGGGTCCTGCAGAATAGCCACAGATGCAACAATATTAGCAATGCCCGAGACTGGGATAGGTTTCTTTCCAGACGTCGGGGGTACGTATTTTATGCCTAGACTGAATGGAGGCTTAGGCAACTTCATGGCACTTACAGGGGCACGGCTGGATGGTGGAGACTGCGTTACTGAAGGTTTAGCTGATTACTATATAAAGGTAGGTGAGATTGACTCGCTAATTTACACTTTAGCGGATAGCGATAATATCGAAGCAACCATAAAGGAAATGTCTGTTCCTCCCCCGGTTGGTAAACTTACAGCAATTCGAAACGAAATCAGAAGCTGCTTCAATCATTCATCAATTGAAGAAGTAATCAGATCTTTAGAAAAAAATGATACTGACTGGGCAAATAGTCAGCTCAACACCATCCGGCAAAAATCCCCCCTCTCTGTAGCCGTTACTTGGGAGCAATTGCGGCGAGGGGCTACACTGGATTTCGAACAATGCCTGCAACTTGAATACAGGATTGCTCTCGCTAGCTGCCAAACTGGTGAATTCAGAGAAGGAGTAAGAGCTCTTCTCATTGACAAAGACAACAAACCTCAATGGAAACACGTAAGAGTTGAAGACGTATCCGCAGAAGAGATACAGGCTCATTTCCAAGAGCCTGCATCCGGCGATATGAAATTTAATTTAAATAACGGGATATAATACGGGAGTTTTTGTTATGGCTCGAATAGCATTCATCGGCGTTGGGAATATGGGCGGACCGATGTCAATAAACCTTGCCAAGGCTCAGCATCAGGTTCAGGCCTTTGATCTTTCACCTACGGCACTCAAGGCTGCTGAAGATGGTGGCGCAACAGCAGCAGGTAGCGTAGCAGACGCTGTAAAAGATGCTGAAATTGTTATTACGATGCTTCCAGCAGGAGCTCATGTCAGAGAAGTTTATACCGGCTCTGGTGGCATATTTGAGAACGCACCAAAGGGGTGCCTATTTATTGATAGTTCCACTATTGATGTCGCAACTACGCGAGAGATAATTAGCGAAGCAAAGGCCGCTGGATTTGATATGGTTGACGCTCCTGTATCAGGTGGCACGGGTGGAGCAGCAGCCGGAACATTGACGTTCATGGTAGGCGGGGAGCAAGCCGCATTTGATCGTGGGCAGCCAGCTTTTCAAGCGATGGGTAAGACCATAGTGCACTGTGGAGAAGCAGGGGCCGGACAAGCGGTAAAGGCCTGCAACAACATGATGTTAGCAATAACCATGATCGGAGTTGCCGAAGGCTTCAACCTAGCGGATTCTCTCGGCATTGATCGACAAATTGTGTATAATGTTTGCTCTACAGCAACTGCAAATTCTTGGGCGCTCTCGACCTATTGCCCGGTTCCTGGTCCAGCACCCAGCTCACCGGCAAACAGAAATTATGAGGCAGGCTTCACTGCAGATATGATGTTAAAGGATCTTCGGCTTGCTCAGGATGCCGCTCAAAAAGCAGGGGTATCAACACCTCTCGGCTCAGAAGCGCAGGCTCTTTACGCTTTATATTCCAATATGGGCGAAGGAGGTAAAGACTTCTCTGGAATTATACAGATGCTGCGAGGAAAATCTGGCGATTAAACGGCAAGATGCGATCACTTAGCGGGCCCGTAAACCGCACTCTGCTCCCTTTCAAGCGCACTAAATGATGATGTGTTCTGCACAAAATTTCTGTCTCTTGAGCGCTTGAAAGGGACAAGAAGAAAAGCACCAAACGTAAAACAGCTAGCTAAGTTTGCTGATGCAGCTCAAGAAAGAGCAATAAGTCATTGCATATAAGTCTTAATAATCTTGAAGAAGAGATCCGAACCCATAAACCTTATCATTTATGCCATTCATACGCAGGGCATGCCAGTATGTTACCGTGTTGATTGCTAGGACAGGCTTGTCCAGCCAAAACTCTGCCATTGGTGCGAGTTTCGCAAAACAAAGATTGGTTCCAACTTGCAATATAGCTTCGACCTGAGGGTCATTCACTCTCTCAACAGCGTTACGCAAGGTTTTGGGATCAACATGGGCAATTGAGGTCGGGCTGTCACATTTAAGACCTTCAATAGCAACTACCTCGAAACCACAGTCAGAGAAGAATTTTGTTACCTCACTATCTCCAACTGGCATGTAGGGGGTAACAACGCCTATTCGAGTAATGTCTCCGAAGCACCTTAATGCAGCTTGACTTGCATCAGAGCCCATAGCTACCGGCAAGCCATTCGCGCGGTCTCCTATTTTTTTCTTAAGCTCAATAGATCCTTGCAAACCTCCCCAGAATGTTTCTGAGGACATCCCCATAACTATTGCGGTAGGACGTGCGGTCATGACCCTATCAACAGCTTGAAATAGCTCAGCTCGGATGCGAACCATTAATTCTTCGAAGTCAGCATCAGAAGTAAGAGGATCATCCGGAATGTGGATACGACTAAAATGATTAGTCACCCCGTGAGGCGCCATCCAACCAAATTCAGGCTGCACAATCGTATTTGTTGAGGGCGCTATAACGCCAAATTTCATTCGATGGCCAAGAACGTCTGACACCAGGGCTTTCCTCAAATATCCAGATTATCTGCAAAGCGCGCATTCTCTTGAATAAAAGCCAAACGGGTTTCGGGTCGCTTACCCATGAGGCGATCAACCAAATCTTCAGAGGAGCGTCGAGCTTCGAGGCCGACAGCAGGTTCTCCCGCACCGTCTGTTAATGCAACCTTAAGAAGCTTTCGCTTATCTGGTGCCATAGTCGTATCACGGAGTTGCCCAGGAGGCATTTCGCCTAAACCTTTAAAACGACTTATTTCAACTTTGCGCTTGCCCTTAAAAGAAGTTTCCAGAAGTTCCTCCCTATGAGCATCATCTCGCGCGTAGTGTGTTTCACCACCAGCAGTTAAACGATAAAGAGGTGGTTGTGCCAAATACAGACCACCATTTTCTATGAGCTCTGGCATCTCTTGGAAAAAGAAAGTCATCAAAAGAGATGCAATGTGGGCTCCATCTACATCCGCATCTGTCATGATAATGATGCGCTCGTAGCGAAGTTTGTCATGGTCATATGATTTTCCCGCCCCTGCGCCTAAGGCGAGTAAAATATCTTGCACCTCTTGATTAGCACGCATCTTGTCAGCGGTGGCATTGGCTACATTCAGAATTTTCCCGCGCAACGGCAAAATTGCTTGTGTTTTCCTGTCACGAGCCTGCTTGGCAGAGCCGCCCGCACTATCACCCTCTACGAGGAAAAGTTCGCAGCCTTCGGGTCCTGGTAGAGAACAATCTGCAAGTTTACCTGGGAGACGCAACTTACGGCTAGTCGCAGATTTGCGCTTCACCTCGCGTTCCGCCCTGCGTTTCAAGCGTTCTTCTGATCTCTCAATGACATGAGAAAGCAAGGCATCTGCATTAGCTGGATTGGCTGCGAGCCAGCTCTCAAAACGATCACGAACTGCCGCCTCTACAAACCTCTGAGCTTCAGGTGTTTCAAGCCGCTCCTTCGTTTGTCCTTGAAACTGCGGATCTCTAATAAAACAGGATAGCATTAGTGCACACCCACCAGCGACATCCTCACCAGTGACTTGGCTGACCTTTTTAACGTTCTTCAGATCACCAAAATTTTTAATACCTCTAAGAAGCGCAGCGCGGAAGCCTGCTTCATGGCTTCCACCCAAGGGTGTAGGAATTGTGTTGCAGTACGAATGAGAGAAGCCATCATCACCATCATCTGGCCATGCAAGTGCCCATTCCACTCGCCCTGTACCATTAAAAGAAGCTTCCCCAGCGAAAGGCAAATCAGTAGCCGTTGAACGTTGACCAAGGCTTGCAGTTAAGAAATCCAACAAACCTCCAGGGAATTGAAGATCTTCTTCCGCGGGTGTTTTATCACCTTCTGCAATAAGATTAGGCGGGCACTTCCAACGAATTTTTACACCCTTGAAGAGGTAAGCCTTGGAGCGAGCCATTCGATATAGCCTAGAAGGACTAAATTTTAGTCTGTCCCCAAAAATCTCTGGATCGGGCTTAAAACGGATGGTGGTACCGCGTCGGTTTGTTACAACTCCCACATTCTCCAGCTTTGACTTAGATATGCCCTTTGAATAATTCTGCCGCCAAAGCTTACGGTCTCTTGCAACCTCAACCGTAAGATCCTCCGACAGCGCATTCACCACAGACATGCCAACACCGTGTAAGCCGCCTGAGGTAGCGTAGTTTTTTCCTGAAAACTTTCCGCCGGAATGCAAGGTAGTAAGGATTACTTCAAGAGCCGATAGGTCTTTAAATTTCGGGTGTGGGTCTACAGGAATGCCGCGACCATTATCCCTAACCTGAAAGTATCCATCTGGTGTTAATTCAACATCAATCTGACTTGCATGGCCTTCAACAGCTTCATCCATTGAATTGTCTAAAATTTCGGCTGCCAAATGATGGTAAGCTCGCTCATCAGCTCCACCGACGTACATTCCAGGCCGGCGGCGCACTGCCTCTAAACCCTCTAACACCTCAATATCAGCGGCGGTGTATTCTGACTTAGAGTTAGTATCTGCAAATAAATCAGTCATCTTGAGCCATTTGTTAGAAGCGTTTTAGACTATGACTTGTTTAAGGGGAGTAGTATCTAACCACAAGCATCCTTACTCTGGAAAACCACAAATTCATCATCAGGACTTTGGCTTGTTACTTAAACGCGACTATCCCATCGCATTTGCCAGAAAATACAAATTTTTAGGTTCAATTTTAATTGCTTAGAAGCATTAATTATATGGCTGCAGTTTAACCTTATGACTGTTTTTAAAAGCCGTTTTGCTGACATCACCCTTCAAAAATTATCTGTCTCTGAGCGAGTTTTCCAAGGCCTAAGTAGTCGCCCGAATGAACCAGTCTTAATTGATGGTCCTACAGGACGATCCTTAAACGGAAGCGAAACGATCGATCAGATCAAACGGCTTGCTGGTGGCCTAAATTCCAAGGGCCTTGGTGCAGGTAAAGTCATGGGAATAATGGCGCCTAACATCCCTGAATACGCAATTGCATTCTACGGAATGCTGCACGCTGGCGGCACAGTTACTACTATTAATCCCTCATATACTGCCGTAGAAGTTAACCATCAGCTTCAAGATGCAAAAACAGACCTGCTCGTAACCACTCTTGATTTTTTAAAAACGGCACAAGCTGCTGTTGATGAATGTAATCGGGAAGTCAAAATAGCAATTATTGATAAGATGGATGGTATCCCTTGCCTGAATGATCTTATGGGCAATCCTCAACATGAACAAACTCCGATTGATCTTGAGAAACATGTAGCAGCATTACCCTATTCATCGGGAACCACAGGTCTACCAAAGGGGGTAATGCTAAGTCATCAAAATCTCGTTGCTAACATAGATCAATTTCTCACTATGCTACCCACTTCTCCTGGAGAAGCAGCAGTAGTCTTTCTCCCGCTTTTCCATATTTACGGGCTAAATGCGTTGCTCTCGCCGTATCTGGCATCAGGCGGCTGTATTGTTACCATGCCGCGCTTCGACTTTGATCTCTATTTAAAACTCGTCGCACAATATAAAACGCCCAAACTTTGGACTGCACCGCCGGTTGCGCTTGGCCTAACCCAGCATCCAGCAATCGATCATGCAGACCTATCTTCGGTACAGGTTCTTTTCTCTGCAGCAGCACCGCTCCCTGATGATGTTGGAGCCGCATGTGCCTCTCGACTTGGTTGCATTGTGACACAAGGGTACGGGATGACGGAATTGAGCCCAGCTTCCCATCTAACCCCACCAGAACTTGCTAGGGCGGGCGCCGTCGGACTGACTGTCCCAAGTACGGAAACTCGCATTATTAATCCAGAAACAGGAGAGAGCGTTGGTCCCAACCAAGAAGGAGAGGTTCAAGTTCGCGGACCACAGGTAATGTTAGGATATCTAAACAACCCGCAAGCCACCGCTGAAGCTATTATAGATAAGGGGTGGCTAAGGACAGGAGATTTGGGCTTTGTAGATGAAGATGGCTATCTCTACATCCGCGATAGGCTAAAGGAGCTAATCAAATTCAAAGGATTTCAAGTTGCCCCTGCAGAAGTTGAGAATGCACTTCTTTCCCACTCTGGGATTGCGGATGCTGCCGTCATAGGCATCCCTGATACTGAAGCTGGTGAGCTACCATGCGCATATGTAGTTAAGAAACCCCAACATCAGGTTTCCATTGAAGATTTAAGTGACCATGTCTCTGGTCGTCTAGCAAGCTACAAACGCCCTGCAAAAATCTCTTTCGTGGAATCTATACCCAAATCCGCGTCTGGGAAGATACTTCGCAGGGTTTTAAAAGCTCAAGCGTTATCTGGAGATCTATAAATTAGGGTAAGATATTACCTTAGTTCTAAATCCTAACTTCAAACTTTGTTGCTTCAGGGATAACCTCTGATACCAGACGTTCAGTTTGTGCCAAAAGGTCGGAGTCAGTTAGGCCTATTGGGCGCAGAATAAATTTTGAAATCCCCACTGCAGCATAACCTTGGATACGCTTAAGGATGTCCTCTGCATCACCGACAGCAAAGTGTTTTTTAGCGTCACGTCCCGTACGTTTTTCAAAAGCAGCAGTTCGCTTTGGAAGATCGGCATCCTCCCAATTTCCAAATCGGAAGTGAAAGCCAGCTCCATAGTGATCTGAGTCAATTGTACGCTCTTCATGTACTAAGGCAGCTTTGATAGCGTCCAGTACAGGAGGCAATTCATCAGCCGTTTCCTGACCGGCTTGCCAACCAGTCCCAAATTTTGCTGTTCTTCTAATTGCAGGTTTTGACGACCCTCCAATCCAAAACGGGATTTTTTTCTGAACCGGCTTTGGCTCTATTCGGGCAGCTTGATAGTTAAAATGCTCACCTTCAAAAGTTACAGAGTCTTCTCTCCACAACCTTGTAACAAGCTCCATGGCTTCGTCTGCGATCTTACCTGACCCTTTGGATGACCGTCCCGTAGCTCCCCAATCAGGTGCCACTGCCGAGCCCACACCAAAGGCTGGAAGCAATCGTCCATCCGAAAGAAAATCGATAGTTGCGCATTGCTTCGCCATTAGTAGAGGGTCACGAAGGCCAAGAGAGGCAACGTTCATGCCAAATTTCATTCGACGGGTCCGGCCCGCGAGCGCTGCCATTGCACTCATACACTCCAAATGAGGAATTGGAGAAACTAGGCGGTCAGTTTGCCAAAGGCTGTCCACGCCTCCAACTTCCGCCAAATCAACCCACTCCCAGTATGCCTTTGCCGAAGAAAACGGAAAGTCCGCCAAACCCAAGCCCACACTAACGGCCATACTCAAAAACTCCCCAAGCATTAAGAATAAAAGCCTATGACGCGAGCAGGATGACTTGCAACGTCTGAAAAACAAATAAGCCGACTTGTACTACACCACCCTACCCGCGTAGGCTTCCACTTTAATTGAACTTCAAACTCAGGGGGATTCACTGCCGATGAGTATAAGAGGCAAGGCCTGTATTGCTGGGATTTACGAACATCCTACTCGCAAGGCACCCGATAAATCATTAGCCCAACTACATGCTGAGGTGGCTGCTGGCGCCCTAGCAGATGCAGGGCTTTCTTTTTCTGATGTGGATGGATTTTATTGTGCTGGAGATGCCCCTGGCCTAGGCGGGATGTCAATGGCCGAATATATGGGATTAAATCTACGTCACATTGATACAACAGAAACAGGCGGATCATCATATGTAATCCACGTGAACCACGCTGCCCAAATGATAGCTGCTGGGAAAATTGATGTCGCGCTGATTACTCTTGCTGGGCGGCCTCGCTCAGAGGGTATGGCCACGGGAACCGCCCCCCGAATATATGACCAAAACGCTCCTGACGTTGGGTTTGAAGCTCCATATGGGCCAACCGTTGTGAATATGTATGCCATGGCAGCAATGCGGCACATGCATGAATTTGGAACGACTTCCGAGCAGCTGGCTTGGATTAAGGTCGCGGCTTCAACGCATGCTCAATATAACGAGCATGCAATGCTCCGTGATGTAGTGACTGTAGAGGATGTCGTTAATTCCCCAATGATCTCAGATCCACTACACCGCCTTGATTGTTGTGTTATTTCTGACGGTGGTGGAGCAATTGTTATGGTGAAGCCAGAGATTGCTAAATCACTAAAACGGCCAGTGGTTAAGTACCTGGGTGGTGGAGAAACTATAAAACATCTGAACAGTGGAAATGTTGATTTAACATATACTGGTGCTCGACACTCCGGCCCGCCTGCTTTCGAGGAATCTGGAGTGAAACATGGTGATATAAAATACGCCTCAATATATGACAGCTTCACAATAACAGTGCTGGAAACCATCGAAGACCTGGGCTTTTGCGAAAAAGGTCAGGGCGGTAAATTTGTTTCGGACGGTAATTTGATTTCTGGAGTGGGTAAGCTGCCTTTCAATACCGATGGTGGGGGATTGTGCAATAACCATCCTGCTAACCGAGGCGGTATGACAAAGGTTTTGGAAGCAGTTCGTCAGGTCCGAGGTGAAGCTCATCCTAAGGTTCAGGTTCCGAATTGTGATATTGCCCTAGCCCATGGCACAGGCGGGTCAATTGGAACCCGCATGGGAAGCGCAACCATAATTATTGGTCAGGAGGACGCATAATGCCCCAAGAAAGTTATATTCATCCTCCCATTAACCCAGAGACAAAAGAATTCTGGGATGCTGCGAAGCAGGGTAAATTCCTTGTTCCGCGCTGTCCTGATACTGGTAAGTACCTCTGGTTCCCGCGCCGCGTGTCTCCCTTCACGGGGAAAACCAATGTTGAGTATGTAGAGGGCAAAGGGACAGGGACAATTTACACATTTAGCGTTATGCGCAGGTCAAAACAGCCCTATTGCATAGCCTATGTTACCCTCGATGAAGGGCCAACAATTATGACCAATATCGTCAATGTTGATTATGATACTGTCGAGATTGGGATGAAGGTAAAAGTTACCTTTAAGGACCTGAACGACGAAGCTGCACTTCCATTATTTGAACCTGCTTAATCGTTCAGGAAATCAAGCGATATTTTAACCTCCCTGGCTGCCTAACAGCGGCCAGGGTTTTATTTTCTCAGAAACACTTCAGTTAATTTGGCGGCCACTTCCCACGGAATGGCTGTATCAGAGCGCGCTCAATCATTTCCAAGCGATCCTGACCATAAAACATATCTCCGTCTACAAAGTATGTCGGAGACCCAAAAACCGAGCGCGAAATCGCTTCCTCTGTATTTGCTTCATACTGCAAACGTGTAGCCGGAGCATTTGCTAATTCCATTACCTCCTCCGGATTCAGGCCTGCACTTTTTATAAGCTCTAAGATCAAAGCTTGATCCGCTAGATCACCATTATCACGCCAATGCGCCTCTAAAAAAATGTGTGAAAGATGATCTGCCGAAGCAAGGGTCTGAGCTGCTATAATACAACAAGCCGCTTGGGTGACATCATTCCAGTGGTGTGAGGGCATTCCCTCTAAAACAGGTGCATTTCTGTATTCCGACCATCTTTGGATCTCACGCCCAAAAAAGTAATTCCTATGCTCATTAGTTCGTTCTCTGGTTGGCGTGGAACCCGAGCCTGCAACCACAGCTTCGAAATTAAATGGCCTATGTACTATTTCACGTTTTGCAGCCTTAGCAATTTCTAAAAATTTCGAAGATCCTAGGTATGCGTAAGCACTGTGAGGAACATAAAAATATTCAATGAAAGACATATGGAAAAAGCACCCATTAGAATTGATTTAAAAATAACTAGCATTCACACTGATAAATTTTCTGTGCAATTAATGTATTTCAATATATTGCACAGTTTTAGTTCAGAAATTACATGAATTAATGGTTTAACAAAATCATAGCTATTTTGCCTTAGGCTGCTGCTACCTGCCTGGCGGTCATAGCCTCCCCTGCAATTGTAGTTCGGCGCATGTCACGAACCTCTGACGTGTCTTCAAATGGCCTAGCCCGATGCATTGTCTGGCGATTATCCCACATAACCAAATCACCAGCTCGCCATTTATGTGCATAAACGAATTGACTCTGCGTTGCATGCTCATTGAGATCACGAAGGAAAATTCGTGCCTCAGGAGTAGGCCAACCAACTATCCGACCTGCATGAGCAGAAAGATATAAGGACTTTCGACCCGATTTTGGATGAACACGAACAAGAGATTGCCGCACCGGCGCAAAACCCTGCTTCTCTTCCTCGGTTAAGTCATCATCAAATCCCAGAGATCCCCTTGAAAATAACAAGGAATGTTCGCAAACGATTTCTTCAATCTTCTCTTTAGTCTGCAGATCAAGAGCATCATATGCTGCTCTCATATCCGCAAATTCGGTGTTTCCACCTTGCGATGGGCATATTCTGCCTGACAGCAAAGAATACTTTGCAGGGGTAGCTCGGAATGACGAGTCAGAATGCCAAAGCTGGTTTCCAAGATTGAATAGCCTTTGTCTATCATTCCTCCCCAGAGGCTGATGTTCTTTATTCAAATTCGAAATATCTGCCATGTCCGCCCGAATTCGACGGTCCTTATCCTGAGTAATATTGGACTTTCGATCCGGACGCTCGATTGCACCAAAATTAAGACTAAATTCTAGCTGCTGTTCGTCAGTAATATTTTGACCGTGAAATACCAATACAGCGAGGCGATCCATACCTTGGTCGATAGCTAAAACATCGTCTTGCGCCAGGGGCTTTGAGAGATCAGCGCCTATTACTTCTCCCACAAACCCTGGCATCAATTCACGAATTTGTATGCTCATTCATAATGACTCCATGTTAGGCAGGTGCGAAGACATCTTCATGCTTTTCACCTCGCATCTCCGCAGCTCCAGCCGGTGTTACAACACCTTGAAACGCTGGGTCATACTTCAGTGTTGGCAAGCATTGTTGAGCGAAAGTTCGAATATTCCTTTCTGCTCTCTCATGGGCCATGCCTCCAAAGGAAAATTCACCAACGAGATGACCTAATCCAGTGAGCCGTCGAAGTTCTGCAATCTGCTCCAAACAGTCTTTGGGCGTGCCCACCACTTGAATTGACACATAAAACTCATTCGCCGATTTTCGGAACCCAGGGTCTTTCATCTTGGAGTATGTCTTGGCCATTTTCCCGTAGGACTCGTAACCCTTAACTTTTGCGAGCCCACCATCAGAAAATTTGTAATGGTTTTCGATTGAATCCCATTTTGCACCCAAGTATTGCTGAGCAAGCTCTACCGCTTCGTCTCGGCTCTCTGCACACGCAATGTTAGAAGAAACAATCGCAGGAACCGGGGTATGTCCAGCGTCAATCTGTATTTCTCGAAACTTCAGCACGTCTTGAGCTGCCTTAGACCACTCATTCTGCATGATGACCAACATACCAAAACCCATTTTGGCAATAAGTTCAGCTGATTCCGGGCTTACCGATGATGCATAGAAGCGAGTTTCAGGGTTTGAAATTGGCCGGGGCCTAATAGACATTTTGGGAATTTTAAAAAACTCGCCATCATGCTCGAAAACCTCATCTCGAAGGGCTTTAACAACGATCTGGGCGGCCTCCGCAAACCGCGGACGAGCCTCATCCATTGGAACACGAAAACCCTCGTACTCAACCCTTGCCGCTCCACGGCCAAACCCAAAAAGACAGCGCCCGCCGCACATTATGTCTAACTGAGCAATCATCTCAGCCACCCGGACAGGATCATGCCACGGTAACACAATAACCCCTGTTCCAAGTTTTACTCTTGTTGTTCGACCAGCAAAGTATGCAAGAAGCTGCGTAGGCTGCGGTGACATCGAATAACCAGTAAAATGATGTTCCAGCGCAAAAATTGAATCAAAGCCCAATGGCTCTACTAAATCTCCGATTGCGAGATGGTTGCGCATGACAGACGCATCAGTGCGTCCCTCCTGCTGCAGCATATTAAGCGACACCCCAACTTCCATCCCTTGGCTCCTAAATCACTTGTCAAATTTTAGAATACAAAATTTTGAAGACATAAATGACGAAGGTCAAAGAAAAATTACATGGTTTGTTTATTCTGCAGTGCCTTTAAGGCATGTTTCAAAGATGGAATTTATTGTTTCTTCTTTTCCTTGGGAATTAACTCTCACCACTAACCGAGGATAAAGCACAACATGCCAGATAATTATATATTATTATTTATAAACAATATATTATAATAGTTTTTTAATTATTATAGTTAATTTAATAATCCCTTATTTGTTAAATTTTTATTACTGCGACTGGACGCCGCGATCTTTCGTTGACTAGGAAGGCGCCATGAATATACTGCCGCAATAAAAATCCGATTAGGGGGAAACACAAAAATGGCAATAACACTGCCACCGGATTATAAACCAAATGATAAAGAAGAGTTTATGAACCCATTGCAAACAGAGTATTTTCGAAAAAAATTGACCGATTGGAGAGAGCAACTCCTCAACGAATCGAATGGGACCATAAACACTCTAAAAATCAGTACAGTTGCAGCAGCGGATGCAACAGATAGAGCATCGGTGGAATCTAACCGCGCTCTAGAACTCAGAACTCGTGATCGCTCGAGAAAACTCATAAACAAAATTAATGAAGCATTGAGCCGTATCGAAGACGGATCTTATGGCTACTGCGAAATGACATCTGAACCAATTGGCGTTCGTCGGCTGGAAGCGCGCCCGATCGCCACTCTTTCGATAGAGGCACAGGAGATGCATGAACGAGCTGAGCGACAGTTTCGCGACGACTAATCCGACGCGCTTTTTGCGCGTTTTTTTTGCGGATAGAGTGCGAATGAGACCAACAAAAATTGGTCTTATTCGCCACTCTGTAGTAATCGGCCTCCAACACGAGCTGAATTGAAGGCTCTCACAAATAACACCATAGCCAGCACCATCATTGCCAGATTAAGTCCAGCAGCCCACAAGAAGTGGTCCCAGGCAAAATAACCATCCAATAAGACTGAGCGCATCCCCTCAAAAACGTGCGCCGATGGCAAAAAGAGAGCAACATATTCCAGCCAGGTTGGTAGAATTTCCACCGGATAATAAACCGCTGAAACCGGCGCAAGAGCAAAAACAGAGACCCAAGCAAGGCTCTCAGCACCAAGTCCAAACCTCAACAACATCGCACACACGGCAATACCAATTGCCCAGCTGAAGGCCATCAAAAGACCAAAAAACGCCACTAGCGATAGACCCATTGAGGTAATATCAAATTGGTATAATAACCAAGCTATCAGCGTAGCAGGCGACAAACCTATAATGGTCCGAAGCAAGCTGACGGCCATTAGTGATGCTGCCAATTCTTGTGGCCGTAAGGGCGACACAAACATCTGCCCAAGGTTTCTTGACCAAAGTTCCTCCAGAAAAGAAACAGATACGCCAAGTTGGCCTCTAAAGAGCACATCCCATAGCAATACTCCTGCCAGCAAAAGTCCTCCTGCTTGAGCAATGAGACTAGAATGCTGCTGAAAGTATTGAGTAATAAATCCCCAGAGCATTATCTGCATCACAGGCCAATACGCTAACTCTATTATCCGAGGAATTGAGCCCCGATAAAGATAATAGTGGCGGAGAATAATACCTACTATACGGCCCCACGCATCATATCGCCGCTCGATCATTTTGAGGCTACCTCGCTTTGCTTTCTAGCAATATCAAGAAAAACCTCTTCCAGATTTTGTCTACCGTGTCGGGTAATTAATTCTGATGGAGCACCGTGATCAACAATCATGCCCCCTCGCATCATCAATACCTCATCACAAAGTCGCTCAACTTCTGGCATGTTGTGTGAGGCTAGCAAAATCGCCGCCCCTGTATTTTTCTGATAGTCTTGCAGGTAAGTGCGGATCCAATCAGCTGTATCTGGATCTAGACTTGCCGTTGGCTCGTCAAGCAATAACAACTCAGGCTCATTAATAAGGGATTTAGCCAGAGCTGACCTTGACTTCTGCCCGGCAGAAAGAGTTCGCGTCATTCTATGAAGGAAGCTCTCAAGATCGAGATCCCTGGCAAGCTTTGCAATACGTTCTTGAGCATGAACAACACCAAAAAGTCTAGCGTAAACTTGTAAATTCTCTTCTACCGTTAGCCGACCAGGCATTTCAACATAAGGTGAAGAGAAGTTTATCCTAGCAAGTGCAGAAGCACTTCTTTTACTCGCGTCCTCCCCAAAAATACGGGCCTCTCCAGCTGATGGAATGACTAACCCCATAAGAAGCGACATAGTCGTCGTTTTACCCGCACCATTGCCGCCCAGAAGACCAACAACGCTTCCTTTTTTGACAGAAAAATTGATACCTTCTACCGCTATCACATCGCCAAATCGCTTAGTGAGATCCTCTGCTTCAACAGGTACATCTGAAACCATTTTATTATCCAAGAAAGCAAGGGATTGAGTAAAGTTTATGACTTTTTTACATTACAAAATTAGTGCATTGCGACAACAGACGACAAGTCTTTGAAGCATTAATAGTAAGTTAATTGGTCCAGAAAGTTTCTACGAGCCACCCTTGCCAACAGAATTTGAAATAAACAAGAAAATAAAAATGTATAATATGGAACTTTTAAAATTTAATTTTTAAAGCAATTAAGTATAGATAATTTTATTTCGCACCTAATAATGTCTTCTCTTAATAATAGGTCTAATTTTTATGCACCTAGTAAATGCACCTTAATATTTTGGCTTGGATTTGATAACTTCATTTTGTATTAGCCTATCATACCTTTTTGAGAAAAGAGTAAAGCAAAGTCTATGGCAATAGGTTTACGAGCAGGTCGACGAAAGCAACGTCGCAGACAACAATTGTTTATTTTAAAGTTTTCTGCACTGCTTATCGGGCTGGTAATGTTGGGATTTTTTGCCTACGAAACTGGAACTGCATTTGCTCAACGAGAAGTAAAAAGCCTTCGAAAAGAAGTAGCCGCGCTAAAAATACAATTGAATGGTGTAGACGCTGAAAACCAAAATCTGGCCGCACAACTTAGAGGAGCAAAAGATCAAGTTGTGGATTGGAATGCGCGTTATGAAAAAGACGTGCCTAATGGCGAAGCCAAAAACCTTTTCAATACCTTGACCCGCAGACTGGATGAAGGAGTACCGGCAAAGAGGTTAAACTTCATTATTCAAGAAGCTGACGCGTTTGGAAAATGTTCTAATCAACCGGCTGAAAGACGCTTCATTTTACCGACAGATGAAAAGCGAAACGACAACAACTGGGTTAGCTTTGCTAATACCTCAATAGTCATTACTGGACAGGGCTTTCCAGCTACAGATGTCGATGGACGTGCTCGACCATGGTTTGATCCAAAGCGCGAAATCAGCATGAAGTTCACCCGTTTGGGTGGAAAGACGGATGAAATTAAAGGCCTACTACCTCTAAGCAAAAGTGTTTTGTTAGGAGAAACGGAATGGCGCTTTAATGTTGTCTCTGGCCCACAAGGCTTTGTGATAGTTTCTGGGGATGCATGTAAGTATCCATAAACCTTAAATCACTTAATATATAAAAAACCCAGTAGTCTTTCGGGGAGAGTTAAATGGAACTCAATGACGTAATGCAAACCACGTTCGCAGCTCGTGAGTTTACGGATGACCCACTGCCAGACGACATTTTGTTTGAAATTCTTGATATTGCTCGTTTCGCCCCATCAGGTGGAAATCGCCAAGGGAACAGAGTGATTATTGTTCGCGATCAAGAAACTAAGATAGCTCTTTCTGATTTAGCTCGCCCAGCTGCAAAACGGTATACGGCCCAAATAAAGGCTGGTGAAAGCCCCTGGCAATCAGTCTATCCAACTAAAGTTACGGAGGCTGAAATTGAGGCTACAGAGCCGTCTCATCACTTAACTCAGTCTTTTATTCGTGCTCAGGTTGTATTGGTATTTGTTGTTGATTTAGGCAAAGTTGCATCAATGGATCAATTTTTGGACCGCGTTGGTGTGATCAGTGGCGCGTCTATTTATCCCTTTGTCTGGAACACGTTGATGGCCGCCCGCCAGGCAGGTTTTGGAGGCACAATCACTACACTCGCAGCTGCTCAAGAACCGAAAGTTCAAAAACTACTGAATATTCCGGGAGAATTTGCCGTAGCAGCTGTAGTGCCAATGGGAAAACCCATAAAGCAACTGTCGAAGTTAAGGCGCAATGCAGTAGAAGAAATTGCGACTTTAGAGACTTTCGACGGAGCAAAATTCAGAAAAATCTAACTTCCAATCTTAAGTGTTTCCGTCAGCCCTTTGAGGCAAGTGATAACACTCAACGCTGTATTTTTTCCGGTTCGCGGGTTCTCATCCGAGGGAACATTAGCAATTTCCAGCAAAAAGCGGCAGCTATCTGCTTCGACTAAAATCCTGTGCATGTTGCGGTCCACCTCAGGGTCGGCCCAGATTTCAAGCGTTGTCCTGTCAGGTCCAATGCCTGCGAGAGCCAACGCGGCAGCAACGTTTACATTCGCTGGAAAGCCAACAGCACCCTCTCGTGCAGAACCCTTAAAGACAAGTTTTGCTTCTTTCAGACCATCAACTGAAATATTGTTCTCCACCAGATGAGGAGCACCCTTCAACCCATTTGGTGGCTTTCGAGTAATCATATTTACAGAGTAGATTTCACCCTCGGCTGCGGCACGAACTGCATCAAGTCCAAGAAGCGCACCTGTAGGGGCTATTATTCTAGCACCGGTTCTTTTTGCTTTCTGGATAAGTTCTGGTCGAGGCAACAATTGACCAACGCTGGTTGGCACAAAAATACGGCCACGGTTAATGGCCGGTTCAGCTATATCATCAAACACATCAGACGGCAGCCCTTCCACAACTATATCGCAATCTGAAAGTTCGGCGAGGCCTACTATCGGAACGGGGCGTCCAAAACTCCCCATTTTTTCATTTGCTTTGTCGTGGTTACGCACCGAAATGTACTTTAACTCCAAACCTTCAATGCCATCATCGAGAGCTTCAGCAACTTTTTGTCCGACAGCACCAAATCCCCCAATACCAACAGTAAGTTTCTTATCCATGTTTATTCTCCAGGTCGGACTACGATTGTGCCGAACTTTTCACCAGCTTCAACTGCTTCATGAGAAGCAGCAATTTCTTTCAAACCAAACTTTCCGCCGACAGGCCGCATAAGATTTGGCTGCTCTTCTAACCAGGCATTCACACCCCAGCGCGCTCGATCCAAAACATCGCTGGGTAAGGAATTTAAAATAAAGGGTATGAAACGGATGTTTCGGCTTGCAAATTCTTGGAAAGCAATCTGGGGGTGTTTTTGCGTATCAGAGGCATAGGATGAGATAGAGCCATTCATAGCAACCACTTGGGTTGCCCAGCGAAGATCTCCTCCAAAATCTACTGAAACAAGGCGTTCGACCCCTCTGCCATCAGTAAGTTCATTGACACGAGATGCAACATCTTCGGACTTATAGTTGATTGTTGCATATGCTCCTCCAGCCATTGCTCTTGCAGCTTTCTCTGGCGAACTGACAGTGGCTATTACTTGAGCCCCTCCCCATACTGCAAGCGCGACTGAATACCAGCCAACTGCACCGGCCCCTCCCGAAACCAACACTGTCTTTCCTTTGACAGCACCGTCGGAAAATACGCCATGGAATGCGGTCATTGCCGGTATTCCGAGAGTTGCACCTTCATCAAAGCTTATATGGCTGGGGAGATCCGCAACAAATTTCGATGGCAAGGATATAAGCTCGGCTGCCGTACCATATGCCCTACCCAATCTTTGACCGTTGAAAAGCCAAACCCTTCGACCCAGCCACGACGGCTGAGCGTTTTCACCAATACCAACAACAACTCCAGCCCCATCACTATTTGGGATCACGCGAGAATGTTCCATTTTAGAGTAAGAACCAAGTCCCGCCCGGCGTTTTACATCTGCAGGATTAACGCCAGAGGCAAAAAGGCGGATTAGAAGCTCCCCAGAACTAGGAGTAGGATCAGGCATTTCGCCCAGCTCTAAGACTTCTGACGCCGGGCCAAGACGTTGGTACCAAGCTGCTCTCATATCACCTCCCGATTTTTTTTGATTATAGTGGGAAAAAACTGAAGTGGAGCAGAGATATGCGCGTAAATGGATCATGCCACTGTGGAGCGATACAATACGAAGCTGAAATTGACATTCATGCCGCTATGATATGCCACTGCACTGATTGCCAAACTCTTTCGTCCACTGCATTCCGCGTTAATGCTCCAGCAAGTGCAGAAAATTTTAAGTTAACCAAAGGTACCCCAAAAGAATATGTAAAAATTGGAGAAAGTGGCAGACCACGCGCCCAAGGTTTTTGCTCAAACTGTGGGACGCAAATATACGCAACATCAGCAGAAGGAGATCGCAGCATTTTCATGTTAAGAGTTGGCGCCATGAAAGAACGATCTCTAGTCATTCCAAAAATCCAGTCCTGGAATCAGTCAGCCCTTAAATGGATAAGAAATTTACAAACAATACCTACCCAAGAAAAAGGCTAAACATTCGGATTATCATCACGCTTAGAGATGCGAGAATTCGAGTTTAATATAGACTTAAAAATTGATCACAAAGCGGTCCCGGTGTTTCAACTTCGCCCATCTCGCAGCAGACAATTTAAGATCGAGGAAGAAAAATACTGACGCGCTATGATGAGGCCCCTTAAGTTAAATAATACCTAGGTCTATTGTGTGGACGTGTGCGACCAGAGCGGTTTTAGAAAAGGAAAAGGTCAGTGTCAGGTGAAATGATCAATATCACAATCGACGGCGGGCAGCTGGATGCTTATCTAGCAAAGCCAAAAGAACCTGGTCCATGGCCGGGTATCATACTTTTAGGCGAGGTGTACAATGTCAATCACTGGGTCCGGAAGGTGGCCGATGGATATGCCGAACAAGGATTTATAGTTCTCGCTCCGGACTTATATTGGCGCCAAGAGGCAGGAAGATATCTAGACTATACTCCAGAAGATCAAAAAATTGCTCGTGCTCTTGGGTTCTCCATGGACCTTGAAGCATTCACCGGTGACATGATGGGCTATATAAAGATATTAGCTGAGGATCCAGAGTGCACAGGTAAAGTAGGAACAGTTGGATTTTGCCTTGGGGGTAAACTTGTGTACCTCGCTATGGCCCGAGGCCTAGCTGATGCAGGAGTTGCTTACTATCCAGTCCAGGTTGAGCAATTTTTGGAAGAGGCAGATGGGTTGACTGGACCTCTAATGATACATTTTGCTGAGCTTGATGAGCATGTCCCGCCAGCGTCTTATAAACCCGTAAAAGCAGCACTTGGACCATTATCGAATGTTGATATTTTCATGTATGAAAATGCCGACCATGGGTTCAATCGGTTTGGCTACCCTCCCTATCATCAGCCATCGGCAGACCTGGCTCTAGAAAGAACACTTTCATTCCTTAATACTGAGCTAGCCTAAACCAGCTTCATCTAAATTGGATTTACAAAAATGGATAAAATTATTGTTGAACAATTGGCTCCAACTGGCTCACTTCGAGCAGCTATAAATCTGGGCAACTTTCTACTAGTCACTGACAAGGCGCAAAACGGAGATCCCATTGGCGTATCTCCCGACATGGCAAGCGCGATTGCTAAGCGTCTAGGGGTACCTGTAAAATTTGTACCAATGGCTACTCCAGGGGAAATTTCGGATACGGCAAACCAAGATATTTGGGACATTGGAAATATTGGTGCTGAACCAAAACGAGCAGAGGTCATGGACTTCACTGCTGCCTATGCCGAAATACAGTCAACGTACCTAGTGCCTGCTGGCTCGCCAATCCAACGGATTGAAGATGTTGATAAAAAAGGAGTGCGAATAGCAGTTTCAGCTAGGAGCGCATACGATCTTTGGCTTGATCGCAATATTAAAAACGCCGAACTTTGCCGCGCAGAAGGCATAGAAGCAAGTTTCAAACTTTTTGTAGATGAAGGTATGGAAGTCCTGGCAGGCTTGCGTCCGCGCCTCATAGATGATGTCAAACGGCTGGACGGGGCTCGTATTCTTGAAGGTCAGTTTTCTTCTGTCCAACAGGCGGTCGGCTGTGGCAAAGGCCGATCTGAAGCAGCCGCATTCCTCAAGGAATTTGTCGAAGAAGCAAAACGCTCGGGCTTTGTCGGTGAAAGAATAAAAGCACACGGCGTGGAAGGCAGACTTTCAGTTGCTCCATTATCGTAAAAGCCTGACAGGAGCTCACGCACTTCTAATATTCAGAAACATGTCCCGAAGTCGACTATCGCGTTTTACTTAAGTAAGAGGGCCGAGAGCATAAAAATTATAAAACTCCATCTTGTTTAAACCTCGCCGTTATTACGAATGTCTGATATCGTAGATCCTCGTCAGATGGCTAGGAGATCGCTGTCGACCTTGGTCGATGGAGGAAAGTCCGGGCTCCACGGAGGCATGGTGCCGGGTAACACCCGGCGGGGGCGACCCCAGGGAAAGCGCCACAGAAAGCAAACCGCCAAGCACCATAGATGCTTGGTAAGGGTGAAAGGGTGCGGTAAGAGCGCACCGCAATCTCGGTAACGAGATTGGCACGGCAAGCCCCACCAGGAGCAAGATCAAATAGGAATGGCGCGTCAAGTACTCTTCAAAGTATTTGACTAGTCCGCCTTCGGACTGCCGTTCGGGTAGATCGCGCGAGGCATTCGGCAACGAATGCCCCAGAGGAATGATCTCCCAAGAGTCTATCAAGTTGAGAGGCTCGGGACAGAACCCGGCTTACAGGCCGTCTGACGCCTTCTAAAAAGAAAATAAGAACAAAACAAGAATACATGCTTTTTTGAGTGTGTAATAATTAGCCCTTTCAAGTCTTCTTAAATTCAAATCCGAATTTTATCTGCGAAAAACGTCGAATAGTGACTTTTTTTCTTGGAATGTGGGTCATAATCCCATATTATCCTAATTCAGACCATTTATTCCCAAATATGGATCTTGATTGGAGCGCACGTGAGCAACCCAAAAAGATCCGCGCAGAGGAAATGGCCTTAAGAGGGAGGCATAGACGCCAGTGTTCTACGGAACGCACATCGTCAATATCGACGCGAAAAGTCGCGTATCGGTCCCTGCGCTCTTCAGGAATCATATCCTCGCGGGCGCGCCCGAATTCAACGGCATTGCGGTCTTTCCCTCTCTAAAAGCTGGTGATTCAGCTTACATGGCTTGTAATCCAAACTACCTAACCACTCTCGATACCCGCATTCGTGAAGCGGACATCGACCCAGATGAAGCAGATGCGATAGCCGCTGCTATTTTTCCATTTGTCGAAATGTTGGCATTTGATAATGCCGGTCGGATATCAATCTCTCAAACCCTTAAAGCCCGGCTAGGCGTCGATAAGCAAATAGCATTCGTCGGTATGGGAAGTGATCGTTTCGAACTATGGCATCCTCAAACACATGAGGCACAGGTAGCGCCGGAGGGTGTAGCCCGTGGCTCTAATGCAATGTCGGTATTATTTGATCGCAAGGTAAAGCCGAAGGCGCTTCAACAATGACAGCGGATAGGCACATCTCCGTATTACGGGAGGAAGCGGTAAGAGCTTTAGCCCCAGAACGGGGCGGAGTTTTTATCGATGCGACCTTTGGGGCAGGCGGATACTCAATGGCTCTCCTTGAGAACGGAGCCAGTCACGTCTTAGGCATCGATAGAGATCCAAGTGCAATCAATGAGGCTCAAGAGTGTATCAGCTTGAGTCATGGAAGATTACAATTAGTGCAAGGAAATTTTTCTGAACTCCATGAATTAGCCGTCAAAAATGCTGCTCATCCTGCCGATGGAATCGCTTTCGACTTCGGTGTTTCGTCCATGCAGCTAGATCGGCCACAACGAGGGTTTTCTCTCAAATCGGATGGCCCGCTCGACATGCGCATGGGGCAAAATGGTCCTTCTGCTGCTGATTTTCTCAACACTGCTGAGGAAAGAGAAATTGCGCGAGTAATTCGCCAATATGGAGAGGAGCCAAGAGCCAATCGCATTGCCAAAAAAATCATTGAATGTCGCAAATCAGCCCCCCTCACCCGCACCTCACAACTAGCTGATGTAGTATTGACAGCAATCGGTCGGCGACCAGACGCTCGCACTCACCCAGCAACTCGCACGTTCCAGGCTATCCGAATACATGTGAACGATGAGCTTGGCGAAATTGAACGTGGACTTCGCGCTGCAGAAAAAACATTGCGTCCAGGAGGTCGCCTGGCGGTTGTATCTTTTCATAGCTTGGAAGATCGATTGGTAAAAAAATTTCTCAGGGCTCGCTCGGGCCTTGTGCCAATGGCATCACGCCATGATCCAAGCGCATTATCTCACGATCGCAAAACTCCAAGTTTTCGGCTGCTCTCTCGCAGACCAACACTCCCATCAGAAACTGAAGTTGCGTTCAATGCGCGTGCGCGCTCCGCGAAGCTGCGAGCGGCTGAACGTCTTGATTCCCCCATATATTATGAAACAAATGTTGGAGAGGCCGCATGATCCGACACGCAACCTTATTTTGGGTCACTGTTGGCGCTCTTTTTCTGGGGGGACTAACCATTGTTGGTCATGAAGTTCGAGATCGCGACCAGACGTTAAGAGAACTCCACGGTGCAATAGAAAGAGAAAGAGAAAAAATACATGTCTTGAGAGCAGAGAAAGCATACCTCTCTAGTAGTGAAGTCATAGCTCGACGAGCCTCTTCTGAACTTGGAATGATTGAATTCAAGGCAACTCAAATAATTAAAATCGCCGACTTACCAAAACACATTCCAGAGCCAGATCTTGATTTTACTCTGCCCGATTATTCCACACCCTTACTCTCACTTCTCGCGCCTGAAGGTGAGTTTGATAGCGCTAGCAGCAGCTTTGCCACAGCGTTGACACCTGATTGGCCAACTAACGTCAAATTTAGCAGGTATTCGTCAAGAACAACTAACATTACAAGGCCCCAAAGCTGATGACTTTCAAGGTCGTCCAGCCTGCAGGACGGTCAGCTGAGAAAACAGCGGGCTACAGGATAAAAGTGCCGCAAAAATTACACTTACCTGTAAAAATTAACCTATTTCCTTCTCGGCCAGACGCCGAAGAAGCCAGTCGCAATCGTCTCTTTGCGGTGGGGGCCATTTTTGCGGTCGCTTTTCTGGTGGTTTCCCTAAAGTTGATTGATGCCTCCATATATGCACCACAACATAAGCTATACCTTGAGCCTTCAAGGACTATTGCAACACTTCCAACCAAGCAGCAACTTCGCGCTGACATAGTTGACAGAAACGGAGAATTGATAGCTTCAAGTCTGCCAATAACCTCTCTCTGCGCTAGGCCAAAACTTATTCGAGATTTTTCAGCTGCAGCATTTCTCGTTGCGGATGTCCTTCCAGAAACAAGTGCTGCTGCAATACAAGCAGAATTGGAACGAAAAAAAGATTATGTATTTCTAAAGCGCCACATAACGCCTTCTCAGCATAAAGCATTGCTAGGACTTGGTTTACCTGGTCTCTGTTTTGAAAAGGAGCAGCGTCGCATCTATCCCCAAGGCCCCCTTGCCGCTCATGTAGCAGGTTTCACCAATATAGATGGAAGTGGTCTGGGGGGAGCAGAACTTTCCTTTAATGATGTCTTACGTGAACGTGAAGAACCTCTCGCACTTTCAATAGATCTTCGAATTCAAAGAATCGTTCGTGATGAAGTGCGATTTGCAATCGAAAAATTCAGTGCGATCGGTGGTGTTGGCCTCATGATGGATATTCACACCGGTGAATTTCTGGCAATGGTATCGCTGCCCGATTTTGATCCTAATGATGTAGGAAGCGCATCAGAGGACAGTAGAAGAAACCAAGCAACTCTTGGCACCTATGAAATGGGCTCTACGTTCAAACTTATAACTGCTGCCCAGGCATTGCAGACTGGAGAAGCAAAACTCAACTCGATGTTCGATGCAACAAAACCACTGAAAATTGGTCGCTTTCGCATTCGAGATTACCATCCACAAAATCGCTGGCTATCTCTTGAAGAAGTGTTGATACACTCCTCTAACATCGGTGCCGCAAAAATTGCTGAATTAGGCGGTGTCGATCAGCAAAAAGCATTTCTGCATCGACTTGGGATGCTCAAGCCCGTCTCGGTTGAATTACCCGAAATCGGCACCCCCCAATTACCAAGACGCTGGAGTGAAACCTCCATGCGAACCATTTCGTATGGGTATGGGATTTCCGTGACACCAGTTCATGTTGCTTCTGCGATTTCAAGTCTTGTGAATGGCGGCACTCTTTACCAACCAACAATTCTAAAACGATTAAGAAATGAAGCCCCATCGGGAAGAAAAGTTATCAGTGAAGACGTGAGCAATAAAATTCGATGGTTAATGAGGCAAGTTGTTGTTAACGGCACGGGATCAAAAGCTGACACAAACTTTTATCCTGTTGGAGGAAAAACAGGATCTGCAGAAAAGAGAACGAAGGGCGGATCAGGCTATGATAAAAATTCCAACCTAGTGTCCTTTGTCGCGGCCTTTCCTATTCACCGTCCACGATATGCATTGCTTGTAATGGTTGATGGGCCCAAACCCCGCAAAGATACTTTTGGATTTGCTACAGGGGGCTGGGTAGCCGCTCCAGCAGCACAAAAAATTATTGAACGCGCTGCACCTACTCTCGGATTGGCCCCGGTTGGACTAGACGCTCCGGCACGATCAACTCCAATTCTTAAAATCGCCAAGCACAAAGCACAAAGATCATGAGCTCTGGTATAAATATTCGTGATTTTACTGGTTTAACAAGTGATAGCCGCAAAGTTGTAAAGGGGGGACTATTCGCTGCGTTAAAAGGTCAGAATTCCGACGGCCGGGACTTTGCTAACCAAGCTTTGCAAAAGGGTGCCATTGCCATTCTGACCGATATGCGGGGTTGTCCAGCAACATGGCCACAAAATCTGCAAATTTTTCAGGATCCAGACCCACGTGCTTGTTTAGCAAGATTGGCCGCCGAATTTTATGGCAAGAGGCCAGAAATTTCTGCTTTGGTGACTGGAACAAGCGGGAAAACATCAACCGTCGAATTTGCTCGGCAAATCTTGTCCGCAACAGGCCGACCAGCTGCCAGCATTGGCACACTTGGAATTATCACCCCTAATTCTAGCAATCTTGGGGGTTTAACTTCGCCGGACCCTGTAGACTTGATGGCAACCCTAGCTGAACTAGCAAACAGTGGCTTAACTGCTGTTGCAATAGAAGCATCCAGTCATGGTTTAGATCAAAGTCGCTTGACCGGAGTCCAGGCAGAGATTGGTGCCTTTACGTCATTTAGTAGAGATCACCTTGATTATCATTTTACTGAAGAAGCTTACCTGGACGCAAAACTTAGAATGTTCTCTGATTCAATGGCATCTGCAGGGATTTCAATTATCTCTGCTAGCGTATCAGAGATCCCAAAAATAATGCAGGCAGCGAGCCGTCATACTGTTTTAACTTATGGTCGCAGCGGTCGTTTTTTGCGCCTAAGGGATGTAATCCCTGAGCAATTTGGTCTCATTTTAGAAATAGAGGGACCAGATCGCGACCATCGCATCAAACTGGATCATTTCGCGACCTTCCAAGCTGAAAACGCCTTAGCAGCAGCAGCCATAGCAATCGCCTCCGGCGCAGACGCCTACGATTCAATACAAAGCATTGAAAGTCTTAAGCACCCACGCGGTCGCATGCAGCGAGCAGGGTCTACACAACAGGGCGCTCAGGTATTTATAGATTACGCACACAAGCCCGGTGCTCTTCAAGCAGCTCTGCAATCCGTCAAAAGTATCACGACTGGACGAGTGACTGTAGTTTTCGGTTGCGGAGGTGAGCGTGATTTTGGCAAGAGAGCTCAGATGGGCGAAATAGCCGCTCAACTGGCCGATCGCATCATTATAACCGATGATAATCCTCGCTCTGAAGACCCAGCCGTTATTCGCAAAGCAATTCTAGAGGGGGCAAAAGGTGCAGAGGAATTTGCTGATCGCAGAACTGCAATTAAATCTGCAGTTGCAGGCCTCCAGGCTGGCGATACCCTTCTGATTGCTGGTAAAGGGCATGAACAGGGGCAAATCTTCGGCAAAGAATTGATACCTTTCGACGATCTGGAGGAGGCAAAAGCCGCTCTTTGCAATGTTTCTAATGAAAGTAACAGCATATGAGAGAGCCCCTTTGGACTTCCGAAGCAATTTCAGTCGCCACTAATGGTCGAACCACTGGTTCGTTCTCAGTCAACGGAATTTCGATAGATAGTAGGCAGCAACTTCATGGTGATCTTTTCGTTGCAATTGTCGGAAATCGGTTTGATGGCCATGGTTATGTTGAAACTGCTATCAAAGCTGGAGCAGCAGGCGCTATGGTCCATGAGACACCACCTGGCATGTCTCCTAATGATCCACGCCTAATTTTTGTAAATAATACTTTTACGGCTCTTCAGGATCTTGGCCGAGCAGCCCGCAGCCGATCTAAAGCCCATGTAGTGGCAATCACAGGCAGTGTAGGCAAAACAGGCACGAAAGAAATGTTACGCGCTGGCTTTGAATCAATTGGACCGTGCCATGCGAATGAAGGGAACTTAAATAACCATATAGGGGTTCCTTTATCCCTTGCACGGATGCCATCAAATACAAAGTTTGCAGTCTTTGAACTTGGAATGAATCACAGTGGTGAAATTTGCGCTCTCTCAAAATTAGTTAACCCCAATACAGCTATTATTACCCGGATCGCACCAGCCCATATGGAGTCGTTCAGCTCCATAGAAGCTGTTGCTGATGCTAAAGCTGAAATTTTTGCGGGATTAACTCCTAAAGGCACTGCAATTTTAAATGCTGACGATCCATTAACAGAACGTCTCACAGCCTCTGTTCCCACCCATAGCAAAACCTTTCTATTTGGTAAAAATGAAGGTGCGAATGTAAAACTTCTATCTAAAAAACTATTCGAAAATGGCTCCCAAGTAAGCGCGCAAATTTCCCAAAAGCCCATTTCTTGGGAGCTTAAACTAACTGGTGCGCATTGGGTTCAGAATAGCTTAGCGGTAGTTGCTGCACTGCATATCGCGGGTGCTGACCTTCCAATATGCACAAGAGCAATCTCGCAATTAGAACCCCTGAAAGGCAGAGGCATCCGCCATCGCCTCTGCGGCATAGATGTAATAGATGAGTCCTATAACGCTAGCCCTGCGGCGGTGCGTGCGGCTTTCAAAACACTTGCGCTGTCAAAACCCAACCCTGGCGGCAAAAGGGTATTTGTACTAGGCGACATGCTCGAGCTGGGAGAGAGTGCAGCTGCGGATCATGCCGAACTTGCAAAAGAGTTTTTGGCATCTCGTCTCGACCGCGCGCATGGAGCTGGTCCTCTTGCGCTTAAATTTCTAGAGGCATTACCACCAAAATATCGCGGAAAATGGGCAATGAATTCTGACGAGTTAGCTAGCGAGGTCGACACCCTAGCTGATGCGGGCGATGTAATCTTGGTCAAAGGATCCTTTAGCACGAATATGTCAAAAATTGTTGCAGCTCTGGAAGCACGGCAACTTCGAGCAGAAAGTCAGACGCATGCTGTATAATCTTCTCCCAGCCTTTAGCGATGACTTTCAGCTATTCAATCTTTTCCGTTACCTAACTTTTCGCGCAGCTGGTGCGGTCATCACTGCGATGGTCATTAGTTTTGTGCTCGGCCCTTTTATTATTCGCTCTCTCAAAGCAAGACAGAATGAAGGACAACCAATACGTGAAGACGGACCTGAGGGGCACCTTCTGACAAAACGCGGTACGCCGACCATGGGCGGTGTAATGATCATTTTATCGCTTACTGTTTCTACGTTGTTGTGGGCAGATCTTTCAAATTCGTATGTTTGGACTGTTCTTCTTGTAACCGGAGGCTTTGGCCTAATAGGCTTTGGAGACGATTATCTGAAAATTACGAAGCGAAACCCAAAGGGCCTATCCAGCAAATTCAAATTCCTAGCACAACTATTAGTTAGCGCTGTGGCGGCTATCGTAATTGCATCGTCCACTCCAACACACCTGAGTGAAGGGTTGGCGGTCCCATTCTTCAAAGATCTCCTACTCGACCTTGGTATCTTTTTTATCCCATTCGCCATGATCGTAATGACTGGCGCTTCAAATGCTGTAAATTTAACCGACGGCTTAGATGGCCTTGCAATTGTGCCAGTGATGATCGCTGCTGCGGTTTTTGCCCTTATTTCTTATCTTGCTGGGAACATAGTTTTCTCTGACTATCTCCAAATACTTTACGTTCCTGGTGCAGGCGAGTTGGCAATATTTTGTGCGGCTTTATGCGGCGCAAGCCTGGGATTTCTCTGGTTTAATGCTCCCCCTGCCATGATCTTTATGGGAGATACAGGAAGCCTTGCTTGTGGCGGAGCGCTGGGTGCCATCGCTGTTGTAGCGAAACACGAAATTGTCTTGGCAATTGTTGGGGGACTTTTTGTTCTTGAAACGGTTTCAGTCATTGTCCAAATCATCTCATTTAAACTCACTGGCAAACGTGTCTTTAGGATGGCACCTCTTCATCACCACTTTGAGCAGAAAGGCTGGGCAGAGCCAACAATCGTAATTCGCTTTTGGATCATAGCCTCCGTTTTAGCTCTCGTAGGGCTCGCAACCCTTAAGTTGCGGTGAAACAAAATGATCGACTTGTCACACCTTAAAGGAAGGCGTTACGGAGTTTTCGGTCTTGGTCGGACTGGCATGGCCGCAGTGAGGGCACTAATCGCAGGAGGAGCAGAGGTCATTGCCTGGGACGACAACAGCGATCTTCTAGAAACCGCATCTCGAGAAGGTGCTGAGACAGGAAACTTCATGACTGCGCCTTTAGCTTACTTAGAAGCTATAGTCTGGAGTCCAGGAGCACCGTTTCTAGCCCCCAAACCTCTGCCAGCTGCAAGTGCAGCTAGACGTCAGGGAGTACCACTAATATCTGATGTGCAATTGCTTCTCGATGCTAAGCATGGGGCCCGCGTGATTGGGGTAACCGGCTCTAATGGAAAGTCGACTACAACAGCACTCATTGGGCATATTCTCCAAAGATCTGGCAGAAAAGTTGCCGTTGGTGGGAATTTAGGTCCCCCAGCACTAGGTCTAAACCACTTAAGTGCAGACGGGATCTATGTCCTCGAGCTCTCTTCTTATCAACTCGAATTAACACCTTCTCCCAATTTAGATATCTCCATATTCTTAAATTTAGAGCCTGATCATTTGGATCGTCATAGTGGATTGCACAATTATGCTGCTCAAAAACGACGTATCTTCATTGGCTGCAAAAGCGCAATAATAGGTACCGATGACCCCCATGGTCGATGGTTGCTTGAACGTTGCAAGAAGGATTGTCCTTCTACTGAAATTTCAACTAATCACCTACTAGACAAAGGTGTATCTATAAACAACGGCTGGTTATGTGAAGATGAGCAACCTGTTTTTGCTTTCAATTCTGCAAAAAGCCTGAATGGGAAACATAATCAGCAAAATGCTGCCGCGGCCTATGCAGCGGCCCGCAATCTAGGACTATCGGCGCATGAAATAATCCCATCACTAGAGAATTTTGATGGTTTACCTCACCGGCAAGCATTAATCCGAAACATCGATCGCATTACTTATATTAATGACTCAAAAGCAACGAACTCAGCAGCAGCAGCCCGCGCTTTGTCTAGCTTTGGAAGAACTTTTTGGATTGCTGGCGGGTTACCTAAGGATGGCGGTCTCAAAGGCATCGAAGAATGTTTAAAAAACGTTGTAAAAGCGTACTTTTTTGGTCAGGCGGGTAATTCATTTAAAAACCAGCTAAGCCAAATGGCCCCAAGCATTCCTGCCTCTGAATATGACACAATGGATGAGGCGCTTGCTGCAGCTCATAATGATGCCCATAGAGATTTTGAAGATTCTGTTATCCTCTTATCCCCAGCATGTGCTTCGTTCGATCAATTCAATAGTTATGAACACCGCGGAGACGTATTCACTGACTTAGTTTCTAAGTTAGAGGCCCCTCGATCTAATGGGGCGGCAGCATGAACGGCATAGCGCGTGGTGATAACAGTATCGTTGGTCGTTGGTGGTGGACAGTGGACCGTAGTCTATTAGTCGCTCTTTTAACTCTCATGGCAGTAGGTCTTGTACTAGTAATAATAGCTAGTCCTGGCGTTGCAGAGCGTATAGACGCCCCAACCTTCCATTTCGTTAAACGCCACTTAATGCTTCTACCAGTCGCAATTATTTTGATGGTAGGTTGCTCACTCTTGAACCCAAGACAAACCCGACTTCTTGCACTTGCTGTTCTTGCTGGAGCCACTCTTGGCCTTATCGCAACATTATTCATTGGCTCTGAAATCAAAGGTGCAAGGCGTTGGATTTCAATTGGTGGTTTTTCGTTGCAAGCTAGTGAGTTTGCAAAGCCTGCCATGGCGGTTCTTGTAGCTTGGATGTTAACGCAGTTCCAACGCAAAGGGCTAAAAGGCTACCTAATTGGTGCAGTTTTTATCTTTGGAATTCCTCTCAGTCTTACAGCAATCCAGCCAGATGTGGGTACTAGTTTGGTTATGTTAGCAGTGTTAGGCGCACAACTTTTTGTTGCCGGCATTTCACTTTGGGCAGTTACTGTGTTTTTAGGAATAAGTGCTGGAGGTTTCTGGCTTGCTTATTTGTCGGTTCCTCATGTGACAAGCCGCGTCGACCGCTTTTTAGATCCAGCAACTGGCGATACTTATCAGATCGATATGTCTCTAAATGCGTTCCACACTGGTGGATTAGTTGGTAGAGGGCCTGGTGATGGTGTTGTTAAAAATGCGCTACCTGACGCACATTCTGACTTCATTTTTGCCGTAGCCGGCGAAGAATTAGGATTAATTGCTTGTTTAATAATTGTTGGAATTTTTGCCTTTGTAGTATTGAAAATCTTTGTTCGCGCTCTGTCCCAAAACGATCTGTTCACCATGCTGGCTGGCTCTGGCCTCGCCTCGCTTTTTGGTGCACAGGCACTTGTTAATCTTAGCTCTACATTGGCTTTAATTCCCACAAAAGGCATGACCCTGCCATTTATAAGCTATGGAGGATCCTCTCTTTTTTCTTTGGCAATTGCGATGGGGCTTGCGTTAGCAATTACTCGGCGCCGCACTGGCCTTGAGGATTCAAATGAATGAGTAAACCGTACAATGTCGTCATAGCTGCAGGTGGTACTGGCGGTCACGTCTTTCCAGGAATTGCAACGGCCGAAGCCTTAAATGCTTTGGGTCATAGCACAATTCTCGCCACTGATAGTCGAGGCAAGGCGTATCAGGGCAATGTGAGAAGAGAACTAATAGCTGCATCAAGCCTGAGAGGTGGCGCCTGGCTTAAAATAAAAGGTCTGCTTTCAATAATTCGCGGCATTCTGCAAGCTTCCCTACTCCTTCACCGTGAGAAGATAGATTTGGTTATAGGATTTGGCGGTTTTCCAAGTCTTCCAACATTGATTGCGGCAAAATTAATGGGATGCCCAATCGTTCTTCACGAGCAAAATGCAGTCCTTGGTAAAGCAAATAGAATTATGGCGAAATTTGCACAAAGTATTGCTGTAGCATTCGAAAATGTACGTTATGCAGATTCAAATAAGACAGTTTTGATTGGCAACCCAATTCGGGCTGAAATCGCAGATTCAAAAAACCAGACATATAATGCCCCTTCCGCAAATGGCCCTATTCGAGTCCTAATTTTTGGAGGCAGCCAAGGCGCCAGAGTTTTTGGAGATCTTATTCCCACCACAATGCAACTTCTTCCATACGAATTTCGCAAGCGTATTAAGGTTGTTCAGCAATGTAGGCCGGAAGACATTGCCCGTGTTAGGGCAGCTTATGTAAACGCAGAAATCGAAGCTGAAATTGCTGAATTTTTTCACGATATGCCTGAACGTCTCGAGGCGGCGCATATAGTGATTTCAAGATCTGGCGCCTCAACAGTGGCTGAGTTAACTGCAAGTGGGCGGCCAAGTTTGCTAATTCCATATGCTGCAGCCACGGATGATCATCAAACTGCAAACGCTGAAGCACTTACAAGCAGGGGTGCGGCTTGGTGCATTTCAGAAAATGAAGCCTCAGCTGAGCAGCTGGCCGAAAAACTGAGCAAACTGTTCAAGCATCCTGAAAAACTATCAAACGCAGCCAACGCTGCAAAAGCTGCCGCGCGCACAGATGCCGCAGTTGCGTTGGCTAACTTTGTTGAAACGATACTGAAAACCAAACCGATTAATCCCCGTCAAAGAATTGTCAGGGATAACGTCTCATGAACCGTATCCCATTTGATATCGGTCCCATTCATTTTGTTGGAATTGGCGGCATCGGAATGAGCGGAATTGCCGAGGTTCTTTGGAATTTGGGATATAAGGTCCAGGGCTCCGATGTTTCGAGTGGTGCCACAGTTGAAAGATTAAAAAGTCTTGGCATCCCAATTTATATAGAGCATGAGGCTGCTAATATTGGTGAAGCAGCCGTGGTTGTTGTTTCTACAGCCATTAAGGCTGGGAACCCAGAAGTTGATGCTGCAAGAGCTCGCCGTATCCCAGTTGTAAAGCGTGCGGAAATGCTGGCAGAGCTAATGAGATTAAAATCAGCTATCGCTATCGGTGGGACCCACGGGAAGACAACTACAACATCGCTAGTAGCTGCAGTTCTTGATGAAGCAGGTTTAGACCCAACAGTTATAAATGGCGGGATAATAAATGCCTTAGGCGCTAATGCTTACCTGGGCGGTGGTGATTGGATGGTTGTCGAGGCGGATGAGAGTGATGGCGCTTTTCTGAAATTGCCCTCCACCGTTGCGGTCGTGACAAATATTGATCCTGAACACCTAGACCACTGGGTAGATTTTGAATCAATCCGCGCTGCATTCCGGACCTTTGTTGAGAACATCCCATTTTATGGATTTGCCGTTGTATGTGCTGACCATCCAGAAGCCCAAAGTCTGACCGCACTAGTGCGAGATAGACGAATAATTACCTACGGATTTAATCCGCAAGCAGATATTAGAGCTGAAAACGTAAACCTTGGACCAGAAGGCGCCCAATTTGATGTCGTGGCTAAACTGCCGGGTTCTCGGGAAGTGATCCGTATTGAAAACCTAATATTACCTATGTTTGGCAGTCATAATGCCCAAAATGCTCTGGTTGCAGTAGCAGTCGCCCTCGAACTTGGCATAACGCAGCAAGACATTAGAACAGGCCTTGCTAAATTTAAAGGTGTCCGGAGACGCTTTACTAAAGTTGGAGAGATCCAAGGTATTACTATCATAGATGACTATGGACATCATCCAGTGGAAATTGCCGCTGTATTAGCTGCAGCACGAAGCGTAGCTAAAGGCCGTGTCATTGCTGTAGCACAGCCCCATAGATACAGTCGTTTACAGGATCATATGGAAGGCTTTTGTACGTGTTTTAATGATGCAGATCAGGTCATCGTTGCACCTGTTTATCCTGCAGGCGAGAAGCCAATAAGCGGCGTTGATCATAATACTCTGGCTGATGGATTAATTGCTCATGGCCACAAAGAAGTTAAGACAATTAATGACCCATCTGACCTAGCAGGACTCATAGCAAAAAATGCCACCTCTGGTGATTATGTTATTTGTCTAGGTGCTGGGACAATCACCCAATGGGCTGGACAGCTCCCCAATGAGCTCGAACAGATCCTTGCGCCATGATACAAACTGAAACTTCTAGACTTCAGAAAGTAATTCCACCAACTCGCGGTAAAGTTACTTTAGAAGCTCCTCTCTCTCGCTTGACATGGTTTGGGGTTGGTGGGCCCGCAGATGTTTTATTTCGACCTGCCGATATCGATGATCTTCGTAGCTTTTTAGAAAACCTCGATCAAAATATTTCTGTGTGGCCGCTTGGTGTGGGTTCTAATGTCATAATTCGCGACAGCGGCATCGAAGGAGTGGTGGTACTCTTGAGGGGCCCATTCACGAAAATTGACGTTGAAGAAAATTTAATCGTTGCCGGAGGGGGCGCACTTTCAGCTAATATAGCAATAAAGGCTGCAGATACTGGCTTAAAAGGACCCGAATTCTTGTCGGGAGTACCTGGCTCTGTAGGTGGAGCAATCCGGATGAACGCAGGGGCATACGGAACGGAAGTGAAAGACATTTTAAGTTGGGCAGAAGTTATTACTCGCACTGGGACCGTTAAACGAATTTCTGCGGCTGAACTTGGATTTTCTTATCGCAATAGCAATCTACAGCCAGATGATATTGTTGTGAAAGCTGCCTTCAAGGGCACTAAAGATAACCCAAATAATATCCGTGCTCGCCTGCAAGATTTTCAAAAACAAAGAGAAGCCAGCCAGCCTCTCCGCACTCGAACTGGTGGGTCAACTTTTCAGAATCCTGCAAAAAATAAAGCTTGGGAACTTATTGATGCTGCTGGATGCCGGGGACAACGCGTCGGCAAAGCATATGTTTCCGACAAGCATTGTAACTTTATCATCGCTGAAGAAGGCGCGAATGCTAGCGACATTGAAACTTTGGGAGAAGCTGTGCGCCAGAAAGTTAAAGAACAGTTTGGTGTCATTTTAGAGTGGGAAATTAAACGAATAGGCAGGGGGACAGCATGCTAGTGAAGCACGTTGCAGTCCTTATGGGAGGCCAATCAGCCGAAAGGGAAGTATCTCTTGCCTCAGGCAAAGCCTGTGCCTCCGCGCTTCGTAGCGCTGGATACAAAGTATCCGAGATTGAGATTAACGAAGGACAGCTGACGCAATTAATAAATAAAATCACCCCTAAACCAGACGCAGTATTTAATTCTCTTCATGGTCGGTATGGAGAGGATGGATGCATTCAAGGGTTACTTGAATTACTGCAGCTTCCCTACACACATTCTGGTGTTCTCGCATCAGCATTGGCCATGGATAAGCCTACAGCATTGGCAATGTTCAAAGCCAATGGAATTCAAGTTCCAGAAGGCAGAGTTGTTCCCATTCAAGAAGTGCATAAGGTCTTCGAAGCACCCTATGTCATCAAACCTGTGCAGGAAGGCTCGAGCGTCGGAGTAATGATCGTCCACGAACAAGACAGTCGCACGCCTCTTGAAGAGAGGTGGGGTTTTGGGGGAGAGGCTTTGGTTGAGAAGTTCGTCCCTGGAAGAGAATTGACCGTTGCAGTTATGGATAATGAAGCGATTGGGGCCCTTGAAATTATCCCCAAGACCCATTTTTATGATTACGATGCCAAGTATGTACAAGGGGCATCGCATCACATTTCAATTGACGAGATATCCTTAAGTATCGTTGGAGCGGCTAAGAAAATCGCACTGCACGCCCACCAAATATTAGGGTGTCGCGGCGTTACAAGATCTGATTTCCGTTGGGATGACAGTAAGCCCAATGCAGAAGGATTGTA
>Ga0181578_10000434_pt1 | contig 39079 bp, 39 predicted proteins | sample 071ome_21_FD_148659 | JGI IMG/M metagenome (GOLD analysis project Ga0181578, IMG submission 148659) | Coastal salt marsh microbial communities from the Groves Creek Marsh, Skidaway Island, Georgia - 071401CT metaG (spades assembly) | ecosystem: Environmental > Aquatic > Marine > Intertidal zone... | reverse complement strand
CGATAAGAACAAAACATGTACAACTGTCTCCATTGCAACAGTGTAGGCCCTATGGAATAAGGAGAACGACAAATGACTGAACCGGCCCTTCGCCTCGTGGAAAAAGACAACTCGGATAAATCCAAAGCACTGGACGCCGCCCTCGGCCAGATCGAACGCGCCTTCGGTAAGGGCTCGATCATGAAGCTGGGCCAGTCGGAAAACGCGGTGGAGCTGGAGGCGATCTCCAGCGGCTCGTTGGGTCTTGATATTGCGCTCGGCATCGGCGGTCTGCCCAAAGGCCGGGTGATCGAGGTGTATGGCCCGGAAAGCTCGGGCAAGACCACGCTGGCCCTGCATGTGGTGGCCGAAGCCCAAAAGACCGGCGGCACCTGCGCCTTTATCGACGCGGAACATGCGCTGGACCCATCTTATGCCCTGAAGCTGGGCGTCAACGTCGAAGACCTCCTGATCTCTCAGCCCGACGCCGGTGAACAAGCGTTGGAAATCGCCGATACGCTGGTCCGGTCCGGCGCGATTGATGTGCTGGTGATCGACTCGGTCGCCGCCCTGGTGCCCCGCGCTGAACTGGAAGGGGAAATGGGCGACACCCATGTGGGTCTGCAGGCCCGGCTGATGAGCCAGGCGCTGCGCAAACTGACTGCGTCGGTGGCGCGCTCCAACACGCTGATCATCTTCATCAACCAAATCCGCATGAAGATCGGCGTGATGTTCGGCAATCCGGAAACCACTACCGGCGGCAACGCACTGAAATTCTATTCTTCGGTCCGCATGGAAATCCGCCGCATCGGCGCGATCAAGGACAAGGACGAAGTGGTCGGCAACCATACCCGTGTGAAGGTGGTGAAAAACAAGGTCGCGCCGCCGTTCAAGACCATCGAATTCGACATTATGTACGGCGAAGGCATTTCCAAGGCCGGTGAATTGATCGATCTGGGCGTCCAGGCCGGCATTGTGGAGAAATCGGGCTCCTGGTTCTCATATGATTCTGAGCGGATCGGCCAGGGCCGGGAAAACGTCCGCCAGTTCCTTAAAGAGAATCCGGAGATTGCCGGCGATATCGAACGGCGAATCCGCGAAAACGCCGGTATTCTGGCCTCCGATATGATGACCCCGCCGGAAGAGTCCGACGCGGACACGGACAGGGCCGAGGAAGACGAAGAGCTTTCCGCCGAAAACTAAGGCGTCTTTTATCCGATCAAAGGGCGGCTACCCCTGAGGTAGCCGCTCTTTTTTGTCCGCGGGTCGGCGTGAGAGGCGTGTGTCGGGGCTGAAAAAAATGCCTTGGCAACAGGCAGTTACAGGCTACATTCCCGCCTATGCAGACCGTGAATGACATCCGCCAGGCCTTCCTGGATTTCTTTGCCGGCCACGACCATTCGGTGGTGAGCTCCAGTCCGTTGGTGCCCCACAATGATCCGACGTTGATGTTTACCAACGCCGGCATGGTGCAGTTCAAGAACGTCTTTATCGGTCAGGAAACCCGGGACTATAGCCGCGCGGCCACGTCGCAGAAGTGCGTGCGCGCCGGCGGCAAGCATAACGATCTGGAGAATGTCGGCTACACGGCCCGCCACCACACGTTCTTCGAGATGCTGGGCAACTTCTCCTTCGGCGACTATTTCAAGGACCTGGCCATCGAACTGGCCTGGGACCTGGTCACCAAGGTCTACGGCCTGCCGGCAGAAAAGCTGCTGGTCACCGTCTATGCCGACGATGACGAGGCGTTTGATCTCTGGAAAAAGATCGCCGGCGTACCGGATGAAAAGATTATCCGCATCGCCACCAGCGACAATTTCTGGTCCATGGGCGACACCGGCCCCTGCGGCCCGTGCTCGGAAATCTTCTATGACCACGGGGATCACATTCCCGGTGGCCCGCCCGGCAGCCCCGATGAGGACGGTGACCGGTTTATCGAGATTTGGAACCTGGTGTTCATGCAGTTCGAACAGATCGCGCCGGATAACCGGGTCGATCTGCCGAAGCCCAGCATCGACACGGGCATGGGGCTGGAACGCATCTCCGCCGTGCTGCAAGGCACCCACGATAATTACGAGACCGACCTGTTCAAGGCGCTGATCGCCGCCTCGGCGGATGCGGCCAATGTGGCTGCCGACGGGGACTTTGCTGTCTCCCACAGGGTGATTGCCGATCACTTGCGGGCAAGTTCCTTCCTGATTGCCGATGGGGTGCTGCCGTCGAATGAAGGCCGGGGCTATGTGTTGCGCCGGATCATGCGCCGGGCCATGCGTCATGCCCATCTGATGGGCTGCGAAGACCCGCTGTTGCACAAGCTGGTGCCGGCGTTGGTCGCCCAAATGGGCCAGGCGTTTTCTGAACTCACCCGCGCTCAGGCGTTGATCACCGAAACCCTCGAACTTGAGGAAGCCCGCTTCAAAAAGACCCTGGACCGGGGACTTAAATTGCTGGCTGATGAGACGGATGGCTTAGCCGCTGGCGGCGAATTGTCAGGCGAGGTGGCGTTTAAACTTTATGACACTTACGGTTTTCCGCTGGACCTGACCCAGGACGCGCTGCGCCGGGATGGCTTCACCGTCGATCTGGCCGGGTTTGATACCGAGATGGCCCGGCAGAAAGCCGAAGCCCGGGCCGCCTGGGCGGGTTCTGGTGATGCGGCCGATGAAGAAATTTGGTTCCAGGTGCGTGACGATTTCGGTGCGACCGAATTCCTGGGCTACGATGCGGAGGTCGCCGACGGCAAGGTCCTGGCCCTGATTGTCGATGGGCAGCTGACGGATGAAGCGGCGGACGGCGCGGATGTCGCCGTGATCACCAATCAGACGCCGTTCTATGGTGAATCCGGCGGACAACAAGGCGACCATGGCGTGTTAACCAGCGCCGATGGCGTAACGGTTACTGTCGCCGACACTCAGAAGAAGCTGGGTGATCTGCATGTGCATTTGGGCAAAGTGTCGGGTGGTGCTCTCGCCATCAATGAAGACGTGCATATGGAAGTTGACCCGATCCGCCGAGCGGCTCTCAGGGGGCATCATTCGGCGACCCACCTGTTGCACGCAGCGTTGCGCCGCAAGCTGGGTGATCATGTATCGCAGAAGGGGTCTCTGGTGGCCGGCGACCGGCTGCGGTTTGATATCAGCCATCCAAAAGCCATCTCCGCGGACGAATTGTCCGAGATCGAGACGGTGGTAAACGCGCAAGTGCGCGCCAACACGGATGTCACCACGCGCCTGATGACCCCGGACGAAGCCGTGGAGGCCGGCGCCATGGCGTTATTTGGCGAGAAATACGGCGACGAGGTGCGGGTCGTGGCCATGGGCGCCGACGGCAATCAAGCCTATTCGACTGAGCTTTGCGGCGGCACCCATGTGCGCCGGACCGGCGATATCGGCTTCTTTAAGATTATCGCGGAAAGCGCGGTGGCCGCCGGCGTGCGCCGGATCGAAGCGGTCACCGGAGAGGCCGCCGACAGCTATGTCGCGGCGGAAGCCGGTGCGCTTTATGACACGGCGGCATTGTTGAAAGTGTCCCCCGCGGACGTTGCGGGCCGGGTTGAATCCCTGTTGGAGGAACGGCGCAAGCTGGAAAAAGACCTGGCCGAGGCGCGGCGCGCCCTGGCGACGGGCGGTGGCGGCAATGGCGGCGCATCGGATGTGAAAGATGTTGCCGGCATCAAGTTCGCCGGCAAGGCGCTGGACGGGATGCCGCCCAAAGAATTGAAAAGCATGGCCGACGATCTGAAGGGCCAGATCGGCTCCGGCGTGGTCGCCCTGATCACCGCCAACGAGGGTAAGGCGTCTCTGGTGGTCGGCGTGACCGACGACCTGACGGATAAACTAAGCGCCGTTGATCTCGTGCGCGCCGGCTCCGAAGCGGTCGGCGGCAAGGGCGGCGGCGGCCGTCCCGACATGGCGCAGGCCGGCGGTCCCGACGGAGCCAAGATCAATGACGCCCTGGCGGCAATCGAACAGGCGATCAGCGCCTCCGCGTAATCCATCGGCTGCACATCCGGCCGGTGACACATAAATCGAGGAAGTACGATGAGATTTGAAGGTACGGATACCTACGTCGCGACCGAAGACCTGATGGTTGCCGTCAACGCGGCGATCACACTGGAACGCCCGCTACTGGTGAAGGGGGAGCCCGGCACCGGCAAAACCGTGCTGGCTCATGAAGTGGCCGGCGCGATCGGTCGGCCGCTGATAGAATGGCACATCAAATCGACGACGAAGGCGCAGCAGGGGCTCTATGAATATGATGCCGTGTCGCGGCTCCGGGATTCTCAATTGGGCGACGAAAAGGTTCATGACATCGCCAACTACATCAAACGGGGTAAACTGTGGGAAGCCTTCACCGCAGAGGTCGCCCCTGTGCTGCTGATCGACGAGATCGACAAGGCGGATATCGAATTCCCCAACGATCTCTTGCTGGAACTGGACCGGATGGAGTTCCATGTCTACGAGACCGGGGAGACGGTAAAGGCCCAGAACCGGCCCATCGTCATGATCACGTCCAACAACGAGAAAGAACTGCCGGACGCTTTCCTGCGCCGCTGTTTCTTTCACTACATTAACTTCCCAGATGCCGATGTGATGGCGGAGATCGCTAACGTTCACTTCCCCGATCTACAGAAGAACCTGCTTCGGGAGGCCCTCAACGCGTTCTACGAAATCCGCGAGGTGCCGGGCATGAAGAAAAAGCCCAGCACGTCGGAACTTTTGGATTGGATCAAGCTGCTGGTCGCCGAGGACATCCCGGTCGAGGCGCTGCGCAGCACGGATAAGAAAGACCTGATCCCGCCGCTCTATGGCGCGCTGATCAAGAACGAACAGGACGTGCAGTTATTTGAACGGCTGGCCTTCCTCGACCGCCAGCAAAACCGCTAAGCGCCGGCGCGCCCGCCATGTTCGTCAACTTTTTCCTGTCGCTGAAAGAGGCCAGGGTCCCGGTCACCCTCCGGGAATATCTGACCCTTCTGGAGGCCATGGAAAAAGGCGTGGCGGCCTATGACGTGGATGCGTTCTATTATCTCAGCCGGTCGTGTCTGGTGAAGGACGAGCGCAATCTGGACAAGTTCGATCGGGTGTTCGGCGAATGCTTCAACGGCCTCGAATTCGGCGATGATCTGTTTGACGCAGAAATTCCGGAAGAGTGGCTGCGCAAAATCGCCGAGCGGGTGATGACGCCGAAAGAAATGGCGGAGATCGAGGCCTTGGGCGGCTGGGAAATGCTAATGGAAACATTGAAGGAGCGTCTGGCTGAACAGAACAAGCGCCACCAGGGCGGCAGCAAGATGATCGGCACCGCCGGCACCTCGCCCTTCGGAGCTTACGGCTATAACCCGGAAGGGGTGCGCATCGGTCAGGACGAGGGCCGCCACGGCAAGGCGGTCAAAGTTTGGGACGAGCGCAACTACAAGAACCTGGACGACAATCTAGAAATTGGCACCCGCAATATCAAAATTGCGCTACGCCGGCTGCGACGGTTTGCTCGGGACGGGGCGGCGACCGAGTTGGACTTGCCGGACACCGTCAGCTCCACCGCGCGGAACGCCGGACTGTTGGACATCAAGATGGTGCCCGAGCGGCACAACGCGGTGAAGGTGCTGCTGTTGCTGGATATCGGCGGGTCCATGGATTTCCATATCAAGACCTGCGAGGAATTGTTCTCCGCCGCCCGCGCCGAGTTCAAGCACCTGGAATATTTCTACTTCCACAACTGCCTGTATGAGCGTGTGTGGAAGGACAATCGCCGCCGGCAGGACGAAATGATGTCCACCTGGGACCTGCTGCACACCTATCCGGCCGATTACAAGTTGGTGATCGTCGGGGACGCCACCATGAGCCCCTATGAGATTTCCTATCCCGGCGGCAGTGTGGAACACTGGAACGAAGAACCGGGCGCCATCTGGATGCGGCGCTTGTTAGACATCTATTCCAGCGCAGTCTGGCTGAACCCGGTGACGCCCCGTTATTGGAACTCCACGCCGTCTATCCTGCAACTCCGCCAGCTGATGGGCGGGCGCATGTATCCCCTGACCCTCAGCGGGCTGGACGATGCGATGAAGGAATTAAGCCGATGATTTTCCGCGTTAATTCACGGAATAAAACTGTGCAACCGGTGTTTGCCAATCGACATGTCGGACGCCCATGAGTGATAAGACGGAAGCCGTTCTCAAGGAGCTGCCCCGGCTGCGACGGTACGCGCTGGTACTGCTCGGAGAACGTACCGCCGCCGATGACCTGGTTCAGGACACGGTGGAGCGCGCTCTCACCCGCCTGCACCTGTGGCGCACCGGCACCAATATGCGAAGCTGGCTATTCACGATGATGCACAATCTGCACGTCAATAATGTTCGGAAATCCCTGCGCCGGGGCGCCCATGTGCCCCTGTTGGACAATGACGCCGCCCTGGTTGCCAAGCCTGCCCAGGGGGACAGTGTTTTGGTCCGTGAAGTGGTGCAAGCCATCACCCATCTTTCCGACGATCAGCGGTCCGTGCTGGCGCTGGTGGTATTGGAAGGGATGATCTATCGGGACGTAGCGGATGTAATGGACGTGCCCATCGGTACGGTGATGTCGCGTCTGGCACGCGCTATCGAAGAGCTCCGCCGGATCATGGACGGCGAAGATGGCGCTACCATCCGGAGGGTCAAATGACCGCGCCAGAAAACTTTATCCCGGAAGAAGACCTTCATGCTTATGTGGACCGGCTGCTGGACGAGAGCCGCCACGCCGAGATCGAGGCGGTTCTGGAGCAAGATGCCGAGTTGGCGGCGCGGGTGAATGCCTACCGGGCGCAGAACCGGGCGCTGATCGACGCCTTTGATCCGATTTTGGATGAGCGGGTGCCGGAGCGGCTGATCGCGGCAGCGACCCGGCCACAGTTATCCTGGTGGCGGCAACCGCAGGCGGCCGCGGCGGGCGTGGTCTTGTTGCTGCTGGGTGGCGCCCTTGGCTGGACCGCGCGTGACTATGCACCGGCGCCGCAAGTGGCCAGCGCCGAAGCGCCCTATACCAAATACGCTGTTTCCGCTCACAAGATTTATACCCGCGAAGTGCGCCACGCCGTGGAAGTGGCGGCCAAGGAGGAAAAGCATCTCGTCCGCTGGCTCTCCAAGCGGTTGGGCCATCCGCTGAAAATTCCGACGCTCAAGACGCTGGGCTTCGACCTGGTCGGCGGCCGGCTGCTGGCCACGCCCGATGACGCCCACGCGGCCCAGTTCATGTTTCAGGATGAAAAGGGCCGCCGGCTCACTCTTTATGTGCGTTCTACGGCGGCGGCCGAGCCTACGTCTTTCCGGTTCGAAAAGGACGGCGACAGTTCCATGTTCTATTGGATTGAGAACCCGTTTGCCTACGCCCTCATCGGCCCGGTGAAGCGGGAGGAGCTCTCCAAGCTCTCCCTCGCGGTCTACGAGCAGATCGCGCAGTAAGGGGACCCTTTGGGGATTAGACTTCGCCTAAATCTTCTGAGAAGATGATTTTATGCACGCTCCTACGGCGCTTATCATCGCATCATTTTCCACTGCTGCCATTTCCGTGGTTTTTCTCCTGCTTTGGCGCGCCACCAAAGGTGTAGACGGTCCCCTGCATTGGTTCATGGGGAGCGGTCTGCTCTTTGTGGCTGGGATGCTGTTTTTCTTAAGAAACTTATATCCCTCTGACTTCACGATTGTTCTCGCCAATGCCGTATTGACCAGCGGCTACCTTGTTCTGCTATGGGGGGTCGCAAAGTTTGTCTCTCAATCCCTTCCATGGAGGATCGTGGGCATTGCAGTTGCGCTCTATGCAGCGGCATTTGCCTATTTCCTTTGGATCGAGCCGGGATTCGTCGGCCGCGCCGTTACCAGTTCCGTTCTTCATGCCCTTTGTTACTTTGCCATGGCGTATTATTTGTTTCGCTATCGCGGAGAGAAGAGATGGGGTGCGCAGTTCTGGGCGGGAGTGTTCTTCACTTTGGCGGGCGCCATCATGTTCGCCACGCTAAGCTACGCGGTGGTGGACGTTGGCACAGGTCCCTTTATCGACCTGCCCGCCGTAAAGTTTAGAATTATTTCCAGTCCCGTGTTGAGTCTGGCCTGGGGGCTATCTTTGGTGGTTGCGACCATGCAAAGACTGGTGGATGCGGAGCGTACGGCAAAAGAGGACGTCGTGCGCCTGAATCAGGCCCTGGAACAAGCGAACCACGCCAAATCAGAATTCCTTGCCAATATGAGTCATGAGTTGCGCTCGCCGTTGAATGCGGTCTTGGGCTACGCAGACACGATACGCCAAAGAGTTTTTGGTCCGCTCGGAAACCAAAAATATGAAGAGTATGTGGAACATATTCACCAATCCGGGACTCACCTCTTGGGGCTGATCAATGACATTCTTGATATTACAAGTATCGAAGCCGGCGCCCTAAAGCTGAATGAAAACGTCGAGAACATTAAAGACCTGATCCTGGATTCAATTGAATTGCTCCGTCCCGTCGCGGCCGAAAAGCAGATCACGATGGACCACAATGTTTCAGATGAACTTCCATCCGTTCGAGTGGACCGGTTGCGAATAAAGCAGATCTTCATCAATCTCTTGTCCAACGCCATAAAATTTACCGAACCCGGTGGAAGGGTGATGATGGATGCGACAGAGCAATCGGATGGTTCGATGACGATCCGCATTTCCGACAACGGCATTGGTATGACGGAAGAAGAGATCGAGATTGCCCTCACTCAATTTGGGCAAATAAACAAATCTGCTTTGAACGCTCATGAGGGTACGGGTTTAGGTCTCCCTATCAGTAACCAGCTGATCGAGTTACACGGCGGAGAATTGTCCATCCAAAGCGCCCAAGGGGAGGGGACCACCGTCAGTATCACCCTACGCTCTGAACGGGTGCTGTCTGACTAATCGTCCCGGTGCGTTTGTTCAGGCGCCTTTGTTCCGGTGCCTGGCGCCAGAAGCAGGATATAGGCCCCGTTTGTGCCAGGCACTTTACCCTCGGGAGGAACTCTCCAAGCTCTCCCGCGTGGTCTGCGAACAGATTTCACAGTAGAGAATGATCTCTCGCCTCTCCAGGTGTTCAGATCCATCGTGCTCCAAGACAGCCTTATTTGAAATTCAAAGGGGTTTAAACTTCCACCATGGGTTCCCACATATCGATTGGAGCTATTGTGAAAAGCAAAATGGTGATGTCACTATTTAAAGAGATGACAAGCTCAATATAGGCGACCGATCCAGCCGCCCGTAACGAGGGGAGATAACTGCGTGAGCCTGGTTTCTGACGACATCCTTGCTCAACTTACTGAAACCTATTTGGGGTCCACTTTAGATCGCCTGGCGAGGATTGATCAAAGCATCGACGATATTTACAACGAGCGGGGCAATCGTGACGAAATCTACGTCGATCTTCAGAAGGAAATTCACAGCCTAAAAGGTTCGGCCGGATCGTATGGATTTCAATCCATCACAACAATCACCCATCGGCTCGAAGATTATATGGAATCCATCAGTCGGCTTGAACCGAGCCAATGGTTGGAGGTTCAAAAGTTTATCGATGACGTCCGATCAATCGTGGAAGCCGGCAACGAGGTAAGTGAGGCCCAGCTCGATCAAATTTTGGCAAGCCTACCGAAGAGCGCCTTGAAATTCGCCGGCAATGAAAAGCTTAACGGGTTAAGAGCTATCTTAGTCATGGATTCTGGCGTCCAACGAAAGATTGTCGGTACGGAGTTAGCTGAAAAGGGCATCGATATTTCATTTTCCTCATCGCCCACGGAGGCGCTTGACCTGGCGTTTAAGATCAAACCAGATTTGGTATTATGTAGTCAGGAATTCCCGAACATTACCGGGGCCGAGTTTTCCAATATGCTGCGATGTATAGACAAATTTGAGGCCACCAAGTTTGTGCTTCTTACCAGCAGTTCAAATTCCTCAGTGGAAGAGTTGGGCGCCGCGGCGGACGCAGGAATAATTCACAAAGATTCAAACGTCATTGAAAACATCGTGGCGTTTATTAATGCGACCTAGAGCACTTTCGATCAATATTGAACCATTCTGACGGTGCGATTTTATGGCCAGATCCAGTAAGGCACCGAAGAGCATATCGGGCCATCCGGTCAAGGAGGCTTGCGCCTATATGGTCGAGAAAGCGCCCGACCTTTTGGGTTTCCGGCTGGCCCCCAACCGGGCGCTACGCTCCGCATCTAATCAAACAGCGCGTCGATTTCGGCCTGACTGATGCCTTCGCCTTCGTGCTGCGGGCCGTTGAGGAGTTTTTCGTCGTCGGTCTTGTCCAGACCCTGGACATCGACATTTTCCAGTTCCGCCTTGCCCCAGGCGTCGATCAACGCGTTGACCTTGTCCTCCACATAGGTGAGAGACCGGACAACCTTGGTTACCCGTTGGCCGGTGATATCCTGGAACGAGCAAAACTCGAACAGGCCCATATTGTTGGCGGAGACTTGGTCGATCAGCTCCAGCTTGGCCGAATCGTCCAGCCCGTCTTTTAGCTGCTGTAGCAGGCCCTCGTTGGTTTCCACCGTTGCCATGATGTTGTTGGTGGCGTTTTCCGTTGCGGCGACAATGGCGTCCAATTGGTCGCTCATCTTTTCAAAATTATGCTCTTCGTCCGCTGGCTTGTGAATGGCGGCGATTTCCGTGCGCACCCGCTGCATATACTGAAATAGCGCTGCGAGTTCGCTCCTTAGCTGGCGATCCTGATCTGCAACTTCCATGATCAATCCTTACCGTTCCGGCCTGCCCGGTTCTTTGTATATCCCACTGATTTATAGAGATAAGTGGTTTTATGCGGAGTTAAAGAGCAGGCCGTCAGATTTAACCCAGGGATTCTACTAACCTATTGAAAAACCACGGGATAAATTTGAATGCTGTTGTCGCGGGCACGGTGCGAAGCGCCACAATTCGTCTTAGTTATCGCTGCCAGGGCGCTTGCTCAGAAACATTTTCTCTATTGCCAGAGCCCGGAGTTTGGTTCGAGTTTCCTCGTCCAAGTCGTCCAAAAGGCGGGATTGCACCTTGTGCACGGCCATGGCCTCCGCAATCAGCTGTTGGCGGGATGCCGGGCCGGATTTTTTGCCGCCATCGGTGGCGACATCCAACTTTTCACGGGCCTGATCTAACCGCTCCGCGGCTTTCAGCATGCTTTGATCCGGGCTCAAATCCTTTTTTGCAGCCTTTTTGGCCGGACGTTTTTTCTTTACGTCCTTTTTGCCGGCAGTCTTCTTGCCTTTATTCTGCTTTTTGGATTTTGAAAACAGATTGAACATTCACCCGGTTTCCGTTGTGCGCCTTTATCTCAGTGTAACAAATCTTCGCTAAGCCTGACCATAGCAACCGGGTTATCAAACCCAAACACGTTAAATTTTTCATTAAATTTCAATGAAATAGTGACATGCCAAGGAAAACGAACTAAGTGTCGAAAGCCATGCGAAGATACAGAGACGCCAAAATTGTGTCGACCCTGGGGCCGGCCAGCACCTCCGAAGCACAGATTGCTGACCTGTTCGAGGCGGGCGCCGACGTCTTCCGCATGAACTTCAGCCACGGAACACACGAAGATCACGCCGCGCGCTACAAGATCATCAGAAAACTTGAATTGAAACACGATCGCCCGATCGGCGTTATGGTCGATCTTCAGGGACCCAAAATTCGGGTTGGCAAATTCGAAGAGGGCTCGATCACCTTGAAAGCCGGCCAGAAGTTCACACTGGATTCCGACAAGAACAAGGCGGGTACGGAAAAGCGCGTCTCCATTTCGAACCCCGAGATTTTCTCGGTGTTGGAGTCGGGCCTTGAGCTCTTGCTGGATGACGGCAAGATCCGATTGGAAGTAACCAGGGCAGGATCTGCAAAAATCGAAACCAAAGTGACTGTCGGTGGTCCACTCTCCGATCATAAGGGGCTGAATATTCCCGGCGCCATTTTACCGATGTCAGCGCTGACCGCTAAGGACCGGGCCGATCTGCAGTTCGGGCTGGATATGGGGGCGGACTGGATCGCCTTGTCCTTTGTCCAGCGGCCAGAAGATATCGCCGAGGCGCGCCGCCTCATCGCCGGACGGGCTGGTGTCCTGGTCAAAATGGAAAAACCGATGGCCATCCAGCATCTGGATCGGATCGTGGAAATTTCGGATGCGGTGATGGTGGCGCGTGGAGACCTGGGTGTCGAGGCGCCGCCTGAGGACGTGCCGGGGCTGCAAAAGAAAATCATTCAGAAAGCCAGAAGCGAAGGGAAGCCGGTTATCGTCGCGACACAGATGCTGGAATCCATGATTCATGCGCCCACGCCGACCCGGGCCGAGGCCTCGGACGTTGCCACTGCTATTTTCGACGGGGCGGACGCGGTTATGCTGTCCGCCGAGACGGCTGCCGGCGAATACCCGGTGGAGGCCGTCTCTATTATGGACCGGATCATCACCAAGGTAGAGCAGGACGACCACTATAACCTGCTGATCAATACAGACCGCCGGCAGCAAATTGGATCGGATGCCGACGCCATTACCGCCGCTGCGCGCCAGGTGGCGCAAAGCATTGGCGCGGCGGCGATTGTGACCTTCACCACCACGGGCTCCACCACCCTTCGGGCTTCGCGGGTGCGGCCGAATGTACCGATCCTTGGGCTCACACCCGTACCTGAAACGGCGCGCAAGCTGGTCCTGGCTTGGGGCGTGCACCCAGTGCTGACTCATGACGTGACGGATTTTAACGATCTCGTGTCACATACGAACGAGGTCGCTGTGGCCGAGGGATTTGCTCAACTGGGGCAGCGTCTGGTGGTCACCGCCGGGGTTCCATTCGGAACGCCGGGCGCCACAAACGTGCTCCGCATTATCTGGGTCGAGTAACCACCCCAGCATGGTTGCCGAGATTTTTTCGATTGTCGCGCCGGTTCTGTTCGGCGTGGGCGTCGGCTACACCTGGTCAAAGATGGGCCGGTCTTTCGACGCCGAGTTCGCGACAGCCATCGTCTACAATATCGCGACGCCGCTTCTGATCTTCTCCACGTTGACCAGCCTGAAGATTGACATCCCATTGTTTGCGGAACTGGCTGGTGTCATGACCATCGCGGCGCTCGGTTTCATCCTGGTGGGATACGTTATTCTAAGAGTCTGGGGCCTTGATCGCCGAACTTACTGGCCGTCTATTTCCATCCCCAACTCGGGCAACATGGGCTTGCCTTTGGCGTTTATCGCATTCGGCCAGGAAGGGCTTGGCATCGGCGTCATCGTCTACACGGTGATCAGCATGACCCAATTCACCTTCAGCGTGATTGTCTCTTCGGGGCATTTTTCGTTGCGGGAGCTGATGAAGATTCCGCTGATCTATGCGGTGATTGCAGCGCTCCTGGTGATGGGATTCGGTATTGAAGTTCCCGCCTGGATCGCCAGCACCTCCAGCATCTACGGACAGCTGGTTATCCCTCTGATGCTCATCGCGCTGGGCGTGTCGCTAGCGAGCCTCAAAATTTCAAGCTTTCCCCGAAGCCTCGCCATTGCCGTGTTCCGGGTCTTAATCGGCTTCACCATTGCGCTTGGCGTCACCGAGGTCTTTGGCGTGACCGGCGTGGCGCAAGGGGTCATTATCTTGCAAAGCGCCATGCCGGCGGCTGTGTTCAATTACATGCTGGCGCTCCGGTACAACAATAGCCCGCCGGAGATTGCCGGTGTCGTCATTACATCAACGGTCTTTTCGTTTCTCACCTTGCCGATATTGCTCTGGTTCGTGTTGTAACTCGCGATCCGCACGGCTATATGGGGGCAGATGGTGATGACATGACGATACTCGTAACAGGCGCAGCCGGATTTATCGGTTTTCATGTGGCCCGGGCGTTGCTCGACCGGGGGGAGACCGTCGTCGGCGTTGACAATCTCAACGATTACTACGAGGTCAGTCTGAAGGAGGCCCGGCTTGCCCAATTGCACGCCTCGGACCGGTTTGTCTTTCAAAAACTTGATATCGCAGACAGGTCGGCGGTCAACAGCCTGTTCGAAGCCCATCCGCAGATCGACAGGATCATCCAATTGGCGGCGCAGGCGGGGGTGAGATACTCTCTCATCAATCCGGCCGCCTACGTTCATTCCAATCTCAACGGGCATTTCAACATCATGGAGGCAGCGCGTGAGCGGGGGACCACCAAGCACCTGGTGTTTGCCTCGTCGTCGTCCCTCTACGCCGGTCTGACCACTCCGCCGTTCAAGGTCACTGATGCGACGGACACGCCGATCTCCCTGTATGCCGCGACCAAGAAAAGCGGCGAGGCCATGTGCCATAGTTATGCCCATCTGTTTGACATTCCGACCACGTCACTGCGGTTTTTTACCGTCTATGGACCCTGGGGCCGGCCTGATATGGCGGCGCAGATATTCCCCGGCAAAATTGTCAAAGGCGAACCCATCGATGTGTTCAACAACGGTCAAATGCGCCGGGATTTCACCTATATCGACGACATTGTGGCCGGAGTCGTTTCGGCCCTTGACCGGCCGCCAAGCGGCGCGGACGGTAAAGCGCCCTATGCGGTTTACAATCTCGGCAATAACCGGGCTGAGAACCTGATGGACTTTATTAAAATGATTGAGCACGAGCTTAACCGCAAGGCGGAGATCAATTTCCTGCCCATGCAGCCCGGTGATGTTTCAGAAACGTGGGCGGATATCGACAGCGCCCGCCGGGATTTGGGGTATGATCCCGCGACCCCCATCTCAGAGGGGGTGCCTAAGCTGATCGCCTGGTTCCGGGAGTATTACGGCGTTTAGACGTAGAGGCCTTCCAGCGCTTCACCGTACTTTTCCATGACCTTGTGCCGCCGCACCTTGAGCGAGGGCGTCATCATCTCGTTGTCGATGGTGAAGGCTTCGTCCGTCAGGTTGAACTTGCGCACCCGTTCAATCACGCCGAGCCCGCTGTTGACCCGGTCGATGGCGGTATCAATGGCCTTGATGAAATCACTATCGGCAATCAATTGGGCCAGATCATTCGGCTTGTCGTTGGACGCCGCCCATTCCTTTGCGAAATCCGGATCGGGCACAATCAGGCCGACCAGGTGTGGGCGTTTGTCGCCGATCACCATGGCTTGAGCGATTTCCGGCTCCAGGGTCAGCATGCCCTCGACCCTTTGGGGTGAGATGTTGTCCCCGCCTGAATTGACGATAATGTCTTTCTTCCGGTCGGTGATGACGATCCGATTTTCTTCGTCAAGGTGGCCCACGTCACCGGTGTGCAGCCAGCCGTCCTTGATCGCTTCGCGGGTCGCGTCTTCGTTCCGCCAATATCCTTGCATGACCAGATCGCCCCGGACCAGGATTTCTCCATCCCCGGCAATTTTCACCTCGGTATTGATGAGCGGCGGGCCGACGGTTTCCAGTTTGACGCCGCCGGGAACGTTGCAGCTGATGACAGGCGCGGATTCCGTTTGGCCGTAGCCCTGCAACAGGGTCAGGCCCAGAGACGAGAAAAATACACCTATGTCATAGTTGAGGGGCGCGCCGCCGGAGACCAGCGCTTTAAGCCGGCCGCCGAAATTGGCGCGAACCTTGTTCCGCACCAGCTTTTCCACCACTGCGTTGCGCACTGATTCGCCAAGGCTTAGCCGTTCGCCCCGGAGTTTCTTCGATCCCAGTTCGAGCGCCGTACGGAAAAGCTTTTCCTTTGCGCCGCCGGCCTTTTCGACACCGCGCATGATCCGGCCGTACATGGTCTCATACAGGCGGGGCACGGCGGTCATGATCGTCGGCTTGGCCTCGGCCATGTTCTTGGCCAGGTGCTCGATCCCCTCGGCGTAATAAATCTGCGCGCCAATGGAAATCGGGAAAAACTGTCCGGCCGTGTATTCATAGGAATGAGAGAGAGGCAGGAATGATAGAAACACTTCCTCCCCCAAACCCAAAGGCTTTAAGACGGCCTGGGCGCCCTGGCAATTGTGCATGACGGATTTGTGGGCCAGCATCACGCCCTTCGGCGCGCCGCCGGTTCCGGACGTGTAAATGATCACGGCCGTGTCATCGGGACCAAGGCCGTCGACGATCTCGTCAATCTCGCCGCCTCCACCGGCGCCGAGCTTCAAGACTTCATCCCACAAGTGTACTTCCGGACCAGATGAATGGCTCTGGGGATATTCCTCGATACTGATGACGAACTCAACGCCGTCCGTCCGTTGGGCGGCCGGAACCAATTTTTCCGCCAATGCCCGGGTCGAGACGATGGCGCCCATGGCCTCGCTATTGCTCAGCACGTGGAGGTGATCGTTGACGGTATTGGTGGTATAGGCCGGGACCGTGATGCCGCCGGCGGCCATGATCGCCAAATGCGCAATCGGCCATTCCGGCCGGTTCTCCGAGCACAACAAGACCCGGTCGCCTTTTTCGACGCCCAAGTCGCGCAAGCCCCGCGCCAACCCACGGACGGTCTCGGCGGTTTCTGTCCAGGTGCGGGCGCGATAGGCGCCATCTTGCTTCGCCCATAAAAACGGTTTGCCGCCCAATTTTTCAGCCTGGCTGAAAAACATCTTGCCCAGGTTTGGCCACACGTCCATATCCCTATCAAACCCCCGTGAATTGCTCCTGTTATGTTGATAACCTATAACCGAAGCGGGACGCAAACCGAAGCTTCTTTAAAGGTACAGACCAAATGACCAGTTCCAACGCCACCGTTGAAAACCTGCCCCGCTGGGACCTTAGCGATCTCTACGCCGGGATGGATGATCCGCTGATCGCCTCGGATCTGACGTCCGCCGAAGCTGCGGCGCACGCGCTGACAGCCGATGTCCAAGGCAAACTCGCGGGAATGACGGGGAAAGCGTTCGGCGCGGCGCTGGAGCGTTATGAAGCCCTGTCGGAAACCCTGTCCAAGGTGATGAGCTATGCCCAGCTTTTATTCGCCGCGGATACCGATAACCCCAAGGTGGCGCAGTTCTACCAGACCATGAATGAGCGAGTGACCGCCATTAGCTCAGCAACACTGTTCTTTGAGCTGGAGATCAATCGTTTGGATGAAGGGGTCTTGGCGGGGCTGCTCAATGACGCAGCGGTTGCCCGGTTGAAGCCTTGGCTCGACAATCTTCGGGTCTACAAGCCTTATCAACTATCCGACGAGGTGGAAAAGCTCCTGCATGAAAAGTCCGTTGCTGGCCGGAACGCCTGGTCGCGGTTGTTCGACGAGACCATGGCCGGTATGCGGTTCGAGGTGTCGGGCCGCAAGGTTTCCTCCAGCGACATCATGAGCCGTATGTCGGAACCGGATGCCGCGGTCCGAAAGAACGCGGCCAAGGCGTTCGGCAAAGGCCTCGGTGACAACATCCGCCTGTTCGCGCTGATCACCAATACCCTCGCCAAAGACAAGGAGATCGAGGATACATGGCGCAAGCTGCCGGCCCCGGTCAGCAGCCGCAACCTCTCCAACCAGGTCGAAGACGAGGTGGTGGATGCCCTGGCCGGCGCCGTCCAGGACAGCTACGCCGATCTCTCGCACCGGTATTACCTGCTGAAGGCCAAGTGGATGGGCCTCGACGTGATGGACTATTGGGACAGGAATGCGCCCTTGCCGGAGGCGGACAACGAGAAACGCCCGTGGTCTTCGGCGAAAGAGACGGTTCTGGCCTCGTACGACCGGTTCGAGCCCGGGATGGCGGCTATCGCCGAACAGTTTTTTGACAAGAACTGGATCGATGCGGACCCGGCGGAAGGCAAGAACTCCGGCGCTTTTTCTCATTCCACTGTGCCTTCGGCGCATCCGTATATCCTGATGAACTACCACGGCAAAACCAGGGACATCATGACCTTGGCCCATGAACTGGGGCACGGTATTCACCAGGTCCTCGCCGCGCCGCAGGGGCATTTTCTGTCTCATACGCCCCTGACCCTGGCGGAAACAGCGTCAGTCTTTGGCGAGATGCTGACATTTCAGTCTATGCTGGCTGCACAAGAAAGCGACATGGCGCGACGGGTGATGCTTGCCTCGAAGATCGAGGATATGCTGAACACGGTCGTCCGGCAGATTGCGTTCTATGAGTTCGAACGCCGGGTGCATGACGAACGCCGGTCCGGCGAGCTGACGGCGGACCGGATCGGCGAGATTTGGATGGATGTCCAGACCGAGAGCCTGGGCCCGGCATTCCGATACGACGAGGAATATCAGTTTTACTGGGCCTACATTCCCCATTTCATCCACTCGCCGTTCTACGTCTACGCCTATGCGTTTGGCGATTGTCTGGTGAATTCACTCTACGATGTGTTCGATGGTGGTCATCCGGATTTCCAGGCCAAGTATCTGGAGATGCTGAAAGCCGGCGGCACCCTGCGCCACAAGGAGTTGCTGGCGCCATTCGGCTTGGATGCCTCCGATCCGGCTTTTTGGAAACGCGGACTAAGCGTCATCTCTCGATTTATCGATCAGTTGGAGGAAAGCCTGTAGATGGCGGACGACGGAGGTCCCGGCGCCCGTGTCCGGCGCTATGCTAAAGTCGGTAGTGCTGTGGGCGGGCTGGCGGCACGGCTGGCCGGAGAACGCTATCTCGGGCTCAAGATCGACCGGCTGGAACACGCCGCCGATTTGAAGGCAGCCCTGGGCGGGCTGAAGGGGCCGCTGATGAAGGTGGCGCAAATCCTTTCCACCATCCCAAATGCGTTGCCGGCGGAATACGCCTCCGAGCTGGCTGAGCTGCAATCCAATGCGCCGTCCATGGGCTGGACTTTTGTGAAGCGCAGGATGGCGACAGAACTTGGTCCCGATTGGCAGGAGAAATTTGAGACATTTAGCCGGGACGCGGCGGCGGCGGCGTCGTTGGGGCAGGTTCACAAAGCCACGGATGCAGAGGGGCGGGAACTGGCCTGTAAACTTCAGTATCCGGATATGGGGTCCGTCGTCGAGGCGGACCTGAAACAGCTCAAGCTCGTTTTTTCCATCTACCGGCGCTACGACAAGGCCATTGATCCGACAAAGATCCATGGAGAGCTATCGGCCCGGCTGCGGGAAGAACTGGATTACCGCCGCGAGGCCGCGCATATGCGCCTCTATGCCCACATGCTGGCGGACGAGGAGATGGTGCATGTGCCGGAGCTTATCGACGAGCTCTGCGGCGACCGGCTGATCACCATGACCTGGCTCACCGGCACGCCGCTCTTGGATTATGTCGCCGCGCATGAAGGCCAGGAGGACCGCAACAGGGTGGCGCTCAGTATGTTCCGGGCCTGGTATGTGCCGCTCTATTATTATGGGGTCATCCACGGCGATCCGCATTTGGGCAACTACACGGTGCGCGACGACGGCTCGATCAACCTGATGGACTTCGGCTGCATCCGGGCGTTTCGTGCGCCGTTCGTAAAGGGCGTGATTGATCTCTACAAGGCGCTCCGGGATGATGATCCTGATCTGGCTGTACACGCATACGAGACCTGGGGGTTCGAGAACCTGTCTCAGGATCTGATCGATATTCTTAATATGTGGGCGAACTTTGTGTATGCGCCGCTTTTGGATGACCGGGTGCGCCCAATCCAGGAACAAGTGGGCCAATACGGCGCGGGTGTGGCGCACAAAGTGCGTCAGGAGCTTAATAGAGTAGGGGGCGTCGCGCCCCCGCCGGAGTTTGTGCTGATGGACCGGGCGGCCATCGGCCTGGGGTCGGTTTTCACCCATCTGCAAGCAGAGGTGAACTGGCACAGGTTGTTCCATGACATGATCGATGATTTCGACGCCGCCAAAGTGGATAGGCGGCAGACGGCGGCTTTTGGTACGGCGGGCATCGAACCAGTTTACTAGGGTCTGGCCCTGGGTAGGCTCCGGAAATTCGGCTTGCAAATACGCCGCAAGTTGGCATCTTGTCGCGTGCTGTCTCAGACACCTTCCCGGACTTATTTATCAGGGGACCTATGATGAAAATCGGAGTGCCGAAAGAGCGGCTTCCACATGAAAATCGGGTGGCCGTGTCGCCCGAGACGATCAAGAAGTTCGTGCAACTGGGATTTGACGTTACTGTCGAAACCGGGGCTGGCGAAGGCTCATCCTTTAGCGATGACGTGCTGAAGGAAGCCGGCGCGACGATTGCGCCTGATGTCGCTGGCGCCGTTTCAGACGCCGACATCGTCCTGAAAATTCGTGCCCCCATGACCGGGGGCGGGGTGGACGAGCTGGGCGCTATGAAAAGCGGCGCCATGCTGATGGCCCATCTTAATGCTTTGAACGATGCGGACCTTGTGGCCGCTATGAACAAGCAGGGCGTTTCAGCCTTCGCCATGGAGTTGCTGCCACGGATCACCCGGGCCCAGTCCATGGACATCCTCTCGTCCCAGAGCAACCTGTCGGGTTACAAGGCCGTGTTGGACGCGGCCGGTGTGTTGGGACGGGCCTTTCCGATGATGATGACAGCGGCGGGCACGATCCCGCCGGCCAAAGTATTCATCATGGGCGTCGGGGTCGCCGGCCTGCAGGCTATCGCCACCGCCAAGCGCATGGGTGCGGTGGTGACCGCGACGGATGTGCGGCCCGCGACCAAGGAGCAAGTGGCCAGTCTGGGCGGCAAGTTCCTGGAAGTCGATGCGGAGATGGAAGCCGAAGCGCAGACCGAGGGCGGCTATGCCAAGGAAATGCCACCGGAATATTTCGAGAAACAAAAGGCGGTCGTCGCCGAACACATCAAAAAGCAGGATGTGGTGATCACCACGGCGCTGATTCCGGGTCGGCCCGCGCCGACCCTTGTGACCGAAGACATGGTCAAGAGCATGCCGGACGGCGCAGTCGTTGTTGATCTGGCTGTGGAAGCCGGCGGCAACTGTGAATTGTCTGAATACGGCGAGGTGGTGAAAAAGCACGGAGTGACCCTGGTCGGTCACGCAAATGTGCCGAGCCGCGTCGCCGAGGATGCGAGCAAATTGTTCGCCAAGAACCTGTTGAATTTCATCACCCCTCTTGTTGATACGGAGTCCAAACAGCTCAATATCGATTGGGAAGATGAAATCATTCAAGGCACACTCATTTGCCGGGACGGCAATGTCGTCCACCCGGCGCTGACGTCGAAGGAGGGTTAACGTTGAACCCGTCAAATATGGCAGCTAAGGCCGCGGAAGCCGCCGGCGCCTCTGATCCTTTTATCTTTCTCTTCACCGTGTTCGTCCTCTCGGTGTTCATCGGCTTTTATGTGGTCTGGAGCGTCACGCCCGCCCTGCATTCGCCGTTGATGAGTGTGACCAACGCTATTTCCTCCGTGATCATCGTTGGCGCCTTGATCGCCGCCGGTCCGACCGATCTCGGCTTTTCCAAGATCATGGGTTTCGTCGCCGTCGCCTTGGCCTCGGTAAACATCTTCGGCGGGTTCATTGTTACGAACCGCATGCTGGCGATGTTTAAGAAAAAAGAACGTAAGTAGGGGGCCGGAAAATGAGTGAAGATCTGACAGGTTTCCTCTATCTCGCCGCCGCAGTGTGCTTCATTTTGGCGCTGCGCGGTCTTTCGTCGCCGGAAAGCGCCCGCCAGGGCAACTTCTTCGGCATTGTTGGCATGATTATCGCCGTGGGCACCACCCTGGCCGATCCGGGCATTCTCACCTTCGAGCTGATCATCGCCGGTGTGGTCATCGGCGGCGCCATCGGTACGGTGATCGCGCTCAAGATCCAGATGACGGCGCTGCCTCAGCTGGTTGCCTTTTTCCACTCGCTGGTTGGTTTGGCGGCAGTGTTCGTGGCCGCTGCGGCGTTCTTCTCGCCGGAAGCCTATGGCATCGGTGTCAAAGGCGCGATCGGCACCGCCAGTTTGATTGAAATGTCGCTGGGTACGGCCATCGGTGCGATCACCTTTTCCGGTTCTATCATTGCCTTTTCCAAGCTCCAGGGCATCATGAGCGGCGCGCCGATCGTGTTTAAAGGGCAACATCCGCTGAATGCCCTCATCAGTATTGCAATCGTCGGTCTGGTTGTCTGGCTGGTGCAGAGCAACAGCGAACAAGCCTTCTGGGCGATCGTGGTGCTGTCGTTGCTGATCGGTTTCCTGATCATCATTCCCATCGGCGGTGCGGATATGCCCGTGGTGGTGTCCATGCTGAACTCGTACTCCGGCTGGGCGGCCTGCGGCATCGGTTTCACACTCAGCAACTCGGCGCTGATTATCACCGGCGCGCTGGTGGGGTCCTCTGGTGCGATCCTCAGTTACATCATGTGCAAGGGGATGAACCGGTCTATCTTCAACGTGCTGCTGGGAGGCTTCGGCGGTGAAGCGGCGGCAGCCGGCCCAGCCGGTGCGCAAGCCGATCGCGCGGTCAAGTCCGGTTCCGGCGATGATGCGGCCTTCATTATGAAGAACGCCAGCAAGGTGATCATTGTGCCCGGTTACGGTATGGCGGTCGCCCAGGCGCAGCATGCGCTCCGCGAGATGGCCGACGCTCTGAAGGAAGAAGGGGTCGATGTTTCCTACGCCATCCACCCGGTGGCAGGGAGGATGCCGGGCCACATGAATGTGTTGCTGGCCGAGGCCAACGTGCCGTACGACGAGGTGTTCGAGCTAGAAGAGATCAATACGGAATTCTCGACCGCAGATGTGGCTTTCGTGATCGGCGCCAACGATGTGACCAACCCGGCGGCCAAGACTGATCCGGCGAGCCCGATTTACGGCATGCCTATCCTGGAGGTCGAGAACGCAGGCACGGTGTTGTTTATCAAGCGGTCCATGGCGTCCGGTTACGCCGGCGTGGACAACGAGCTGTTCTTCCGGGACAACACGATGATGCTGTTCGGCGATGCCAAGGCGATGACCGAATCCATCGTCCAGGCGCTGGATTAAGCCTGGGGTTTAGCGTGGAGCCAGCTTCTGGCTTCCTCCAGATCGTAAAAGACTTTAAGCTCTACGTCGGTTTGTCCTTCCGACATGGCTGAGAACATTCTGCCGAGCCCGAAGCCATGCGTATTTGAAACGACGAGAGCGTTCTTCGCCAAGCCATTTGGATCGGCGGTGGACTGCAGATGCTCAATGAGGCTGGAAAATCCGGCAGATGAAATATCCAAGATTTGGACCCTGGTGCAGTCCGACAATCGAGGCATGCCCGATGCCAACGCCGGGTCTACGCGCATGGCTTTGACACAATCCAGTATCTCGGACTCGGTGAGTGTCCCGGTTCCGGTGAATATGACCTCACCTTTCTGGAGGTCGATCTCGTAGGTCATCGGCATTTGGAATGTGACCCTTTTCGAAACGTTGCCGGTGTACGCTAAATCCTCTTACTTGCTAACGCAACAATCGAAATCGCTCCTCGCAGCCTAAGCGGCCGAGACCCGCAGCAAAGCCTCCTATTTGGCCGCCATTCGCAGCGCACCGTCGAGACGGATGGTTTCCGCGTTCAGATAGCGGTTTTCAAAAATATGCATGGCGAGCGCGGCGTACTCGTCGGCGTGGCCCAGCCGTTTGGGGAAGGGAATGCTTTCGCCAAGGGATTTCTGTGCCTCTTCCGGCAGATTGTCCATCAGTGGCGTGAGAAGAACGCCCGGCGCAATGGTGCACACCCGGATGCCAAAACCGGCAAACTCCCGCGCGATGGGCAAGGTCATGCTTTGGATTCCGCCCTTGGACGCGCTGTAGGCCGCTTGGCCGATCTGGCCGTCAAAGGCGGCGACCGAGGCGGTCATGATGACCACACCACGCTCCTGGTCTTCCAAAGGCTCCAGATTCTGGGCCTCGGCGGCAAACAGCCGGGTTGCGTTAAAGGTGCCGATCAGATTGACCGTGATGATCTTGCTATATAGCCCAAAATCATGGGGACCGTTCCGCCCGACGACCCGGGACGCCATGCCGATGCCGGCGCAGTTAACCAGAATGCGCGCCGCGCCATGGGCGTCCTTGGCGATATCCAGGGCTGCCTGGGTGCTGGCTTCGTCGGCGACATCGCAGGACGCAAACACGCCGTCCACTTCCTCCGCGACCATTTCGCCCCGTTCCTCGTTGAGATCGAGAATGCCGACCTTCGCGCCATTGGCGGCGAGCATACGCGCGGTCGCTTCGCCAAGACCGGATGCGCCGCCGGTGATGACGGCAGGGATACCTCTTACGTCCATGATGATGTTCCTTCCCCCTGGTGGTATTCGGTCCGGCCAATGGACGTGAAATTGTTGGCAGGATCAAGTACTTTTCAGAGGAGACAGGCTTTGCCGTAGAGGATCAATCATTGGCCCAGCTTCCTATCGTTTTTGACACCGTCGTGCACATGCTTGCCGATGCGGGATCGCGTGCGGGGGCGGCGGTCGCGGTCTCGTGTGACGGGGAAACTTTAACCTATACCGAATTTATTCGATGCGTTGGCGGATTTGCGACAGAACTGCAAACCGCCGACAACATTGGCGACCGGGTTGCGTTAATCTGTGGCAATTCGATTGATATGGCGATTGCGATGTTTGCGGTCCATGCCGCCGGCATGCAGGAAGTTCCCGTAAACCCCATTTATACCCGCAGAGAACTCGGCCATATCCTTAGTGACGCTGCGCCGGTGGCTGTTGTTTATGACGACTCCGTCAGCAATCTGATCGAAGAGATTTGCGGTGAACTCGGTATCTCTCGATTGATAAAGATTGGCGGGGAAGGTGGCCGGCGGCTGACGGACTGGCGAGAAGATAATGGCGCCGGACTGCCGCAACCTTTTCCTGATCCGGATAGCCTCGCCACATTACAGTATACGGGCGGCACGACTGGCCTGCCCAAAGGCGTAAATATCACACACCGGCAGATTGCGACGAATATCAGCCAGCGGGAAGCAAGATGGCGGACTCGGCCTGACCGGGAATTCGTACTTTGCGTTATGCCGCTATTCCACGTCTACGCCAGCTCGATGTGCCTTCATCTTTCGGTTTATTGCAGAGGCACGATTATCATTCATCGGCAATATCATCCCGAAGCGGTTTTAGCGGCAATCGAGCAGGATCGGATTTCGCTGTTGCCGGTTGGGCCGACCATTTTTAACGGTTTGATGGCCCATGAGAAATTTCCGGGAACCGATTTTTCCAGCCTCCACCGATCTTATTCGGGCTCTGCACCGCTTCCGGAAGAAACACTAAAGCAATGGGAAGCGCTTACAGGTTGTCAGATCTTGGAAGCTTATGGCCAGTCGGAGGCCGGACCCGTTCTGACCGCCAATCCTGATGACCGCCCGATCGTGCCCGGCTCGGTCGGCGTACCTTTGCCTCAAACGGAAATCGAAATCGTGGATGTTGGGACGGGAACCAATGTGCTTGCGGTTGGCGAGGAGGGGGAAATCAGGGCGCGGGGTCCTCAGATCATGTCCGGCTATCGCAACCGGCCCGAAGAAACGGCCCAATCGTTGAGGGATGGCTGGCTGTATACAGGCGATATTGGGCGTCTCGATGAAGACGGCATTCTCTATATAACAGATCGTAAAAAGGATATGGTGATCGTTGGCGGTTACAACGTCTATCCGCGCGAAATCGACGAGGTTTTATTTGCGCATCCCGATATTTTGGAGGCGGCGGCCGTGGGAGTGCCCGACTCCTACCGGGGGGAAATCATTCACGCCTTCGTCGTGCTGAGAAGATCGATACCTGATGCTGAATTGGCATTAACCGAGTATTGCAGTGCCGAGTTGGCGAAGTATAAAGTCCCCGCGAGATTTCACATTGTCGATCAGTTGATGAAAACCACCATCGGTAAGATCGACAAAGCCGCGATGCGGCAGTCCCTAGCCACAGATTAACTTGACGAAAGATTGGACGAACTGACATGAGCCTCAACGCACAAATTCCCTATGGCGCGTATTGGAGTACCCCCTTCGCCAAGTGGCAGGGGACGCTGTCTCATCTGCACTCGATCGAGTTTGGCGCGCATGTGGCCAAGGGGGAGATGGAGAAGCGCAATATCGATCCGGCCAAAATCGACTATGGCGTGCTGGGTCTCACGGTGATCCAGCAGCAGTCGTTCTTTGGCATGCCTTGGTTTATGTCCTTGGTCGGTGCGCCGCAGGTGACTGGGCCGACGGTATCTCAGGTCTGTGCGACGGGCGTGCGCGCGATGGAGGATGCCGCCGGTGAGGTCGATGGCGACGACTTCGACGTGGCCTTGGTGGCAACGGTGGATCGGATCTCCAATGGCCCGCAAGTCTATTACCCTGCACCCATGGGCCCTGGCGGTACGGGCTCCAACGAGAATGTGACCCTGGACAATATGCAGAGCGATCCCATCGGCCGGAGTTCCATGCTGGTGACCGCGGAGAACGTGGCGAAGAAGCACCAAATTACCACGGAACAGCAACACGAGGTGGTGCTCCGCCGGCAGGAGCAGTATCAAGACGCCCTGGCGGACGATCATGCCTTTCAAAAGAGGTACATGAACTTGCCGTTCGAGGTGCCCTCGGCCAACTTCAGAAAGACCGTGGCGACGATGGAGGGCGATGAAGGCGTCCAGGGTCCGAACCCGGAGAAGATCGCCACCCTGAAGCCGGTGATGGAAGGGGGCACGGTGACCTTTGCCGGGCAAACCCATCCGGCGGACGGTAACGCCTGCCTGATGATCACCAAAGGGGAGCGGGCGGCCGAGTTTAGCCAGGACAAAAGCATCGTGATCAATCTTCTGGGCTTTGGCATGGCGCGGGCGGATTACGGTTATATGCCGGAGGCCCCGGTGCCGGCGGCTGACAAGGCATTGAAGATGGCCGGGCTGAAGATCGGCGATATCGATGCGGTAAAGACCCACAATCCGTTTGCGGTAAACGACATTTTCTTCGCCAAGGAAACCGGGTTCGACATCAACAAGATGAACAATTACGGCAGCACGCTGGTCTGGGGCCATCCCCAGGCGCCGATGGGCACCCGCGGCGTGATTGAACTGATCGAGGAACTGGTGATCCGCGGCGGCGGTAAGGGCCTATTTACGGGCTGCGCCGCCGGCGACACCGGCATGGCCGTGGTGCTGGAAGTGACCAACGGCTAACCAAAGCCGTCATTCAGACAGCACAAAAGGTCCGGGACATGTTCCGGACCTTTTTACTTTCGGGAATTGGGGTGAATGTTGCTTAGAAGCCTTCGCGTTCGAGACGCTTGCGTTCCAGCTTGCGGGCCCGGCGAATGGCCTCCGCTTTCTCCCGGGCTTTCTTCTCCGACGGCTTCTCGTAAGAGCGCCGCAGTTTCATTTCCCGGAAAACACCCTCGCGCTGCATCTTCTTCTTCAGCGCCTTCAGGGCCTGGTCAACATTGTTATCGCGTACAGTTACATGCACGTTGGATCAACTCCTTCAAGTCGTTCGGTTTCGAAGAGTGCGCCTTCTATCACAGTCATTCGGCCTTGTGAAGGGCAGACCCGCATTTTTCTGCGGGTTTTGACGGATGGACGATGGAGCTGAAACCCGGCATATTGCCCCTATGGCTATCTTGAAAATCGCCAGAATGGGACATCCCGTGCTGCATCAAGTGGCGGAGCCGGTCGAAGACCCGTCCAGCCCGGACGTTGCCGTGATCGTCCGCGATATGCTGGAAACACTTGAAGATTCTGGGGGAATTGGCTTGGCCGCGCCGCAGGTGCACATTTCCAAGCGGATAGTATTGTTTTTTGTGCCGGAAAGCCGGGTAGACGAAGGTGAGGCGCTGGAAGCCACGGATTTGACTGTGATGATCAATCCTGTGATCGAACCGCAAGGCGAAGAGATGGACCTGGATTGGGAAGCTTGCCTATCGGTGCCCGAACTGATGGGCGCCGTGCCCCGTTACACCCATATCAAATACCGCTGGACTAATCTGGACGGCACCGAAGAGGAGCGGGAGGCCCGTGGCTTTCACGCCCGTGCGGTTCAGCACGAATGCGACCATTTGGACGGTATTCTCTATCCGATGCGCATGACCGATATGTCGCTTCTAGGGTTCTCCGAGGAAACCAACCGTAATCGAGAGATGATCATCAAAGGCAGCGACCGGGCCGGGGACGGTGACGATGAGTAATCTACAACGAGAGCGGGACGCGCTCTTACTGGTTACATTGTCGAACGTGGTGTTTGACGGTTGGACGGATAAGGCGCTGAAGGCCGGGGCCAAATCTCTGGGGCTCAACGCCGGCGACGTACGGGAGCTGTTTCCCAAAGGGGCGCTTGATCTGGCGAAACATTATTCCGACTATGCCGACCGGCAGATGCTTTTAGGTTTGATGGAGGCTGGGATCAGTGATCTGCCGGTGCGTGAACGGATCGCCGCAGCAATCCGTATCCGGCTTGAACAAAATGCCCCCCACCGGGAGGCGATCCGCAAGATGATGACGTTTTTATCCTTGCCGGGCCGGGCCGGCGTGGCGGCAAAGCTGACCTACGAGACGGTCAACACCATGTGGTACGCGGCCGGCGACAACGCGACCGATTTCAATTTCTATACGAAGCGCGCGCTCCTGACCGGGGTCTACATGTCAGCTATTCTGTACTGGCTGGCCGATGAGTCGGAGGGGGCTGAAGACACCTGGGCCTTTGTCGACCGGCGCATTCGGGATGTGATGGTTATCCCCAAGGTGCAAAAACGGTTGGGGCGCATTCTGCCCAGCCTTTCCGGGCTGGGACGGTTGGCGGCCGGCCGGGCCGGCCGCCCTTAAAACTCTCTATTCCTGAGACCGCGGGTCTTCAACGATCGCGGCGGTTTGATCGGCCCGGAACTGATCCAGGTTTGCCGCGATTTGGTCATCACCGATGGCCAGGATACTGGCCGCCAGGATCGCCGCGTTGACTGCGCCGGACCGGCCCACGGCCAGGGTGCCGACGGGGATGCCGGCGGGCATTTGTGACATGGCCAGAACCGCGTCTAAGCCTCCCATAACCTTGCCTTCCATGGGCACGCCAAGGACGGGGAGGGGGGTGATCGCTGCCGTGGCGCCCGGTAACGCGGCCGCCATGCCGGCGCCGCAGATCATCACCTTCAAGCCGGCGTCTTTCGCACCTTTTGCATATTCGGTCAGCCGGTCAGGCGTGCGGTGGGCGGAGATAACTCGGGCTTCATTGGGGATGCCGAGACTATCAAGCGTGTCTGCGGCGTGTTTCATAATCGGCCAATCTGACTGACTGCCCATGATGATTCCTACCAACGGTGTTGCGTCTGCCATGTCTATAATTTCCTCGGATTTGAGTGGCTTTCGGAAGCGCGCATTATAAAATCCGGACATCGCGAGACAAGATGGCTCGGCCGTTCGGGTCGGGATGTTTAGGCGATAATGTCAGGGAGAATATCGGCCTCGAGCGCCAGGATCTTGTCTTTAAGCGCTAATTTCTGCCGTTTTAACCGTTGCAGCAGCAATTGATCGTCGCCTTCTTCGGACAGCAAAGTGATCTTTTCATCGAGGGAACGATGCTCTGATTTTAGGGATTCAAGTTGTTCCTGTAACTCTTCAGTATCGCTCATGGGCCGAATCTTCTAGAATCGTCACAGCCAGTGTAACAGAAAACCGGCGGATGTGGACTCCTGGGGCCGGACCGTTCAAGGAATTACCTCGTGGCAGACAGTAAAAAGACGATCAAACGCCTTGGTGTTCTTACCAGCGGCGGCGACTGCGCGGGCTTAAATGCCGTTATTCGCGCTATCGCCTACAGGGCTATTCAGCACTACGATTGCGAGGTATTTGGCATTCAGGATGGCACCCATGGGCTGATGGACAGGCCAATCCGCTATGAGGAACTGGACCTACAGATGTTCTCCGGCACGCTCCTTAGGACCGGCGGCACCATTCTGGGAACGACCACCAAGGGCGATCCTTTCCACTACCCGATGCCCGATGGCAGTTTCAAGAACCGCTCGGACGAGATAGTCGAAGGTCTCCAAGAACTCGGATTGGATGGCCTGATCGGAATTGGCGGGGATGGCAGTTTGGACATCTTGCACCGGCTGATTAAGGACGCCGATATCCCTTTTATTGGCATACCGAAGACCATCGATAATGACGTGCCTAAAACCGAATTCGCGGTGGGGTTTTCTACGGCCGTCTCCATCGCGGTGGAGGCCTTGGACCGGTTGCAGCCGACCGCCGATAGTCACGATCGGATTATGATCCTAGAGGTCATGGGGCGGGATGCGGGGCATATCGCCCTAAACGCCGGCATTGCCGGAGGCGCCGATGTGATCCTCATCCCGGAGATCGAATATGATCTGAATATCATCGCAGACCATATCAAGTCTCTCCACGCCCGAGGCCGAAATCACGCCCTGATGGTTTGTTCGGAGGCGGCGCGCTCCAAGGAAGGCGAGGTGTTTCAGCAAACGGGCGCAGACGGGAAAAAGCGATATGGCGGCGTTGGGCATGTCTTGGGAAACAGGCTGGCGGAAATGACCGGAGAGGAAATTAGGGTCACCGTTCTGGGCCATGTCCAGCGGGGCGGTGTGCCGAGCGCTCAAGATCGAATTCTCGCATCCGCTTTCGGCGTGCGTGCCGTAGATATGATCATGAAGGGCGAAACCGCAAAAATGGTGGCTTGGCAACATAGGCAGGTCGTGGCGGTTGATCTGGAAGAGGTGGTCGCGCAGGCCCGGGAGGTTCGGCCGTCTGAAACCCTCGTCCAGACGGCGCGGGGCCTTGGCATTTGCCTGGGTGACTGAGGGAGCAGCCGCATTGTCTAATTCCAATGACTGGCCGGAAAGTCCGTTTTGGGATTTCTCCCTTGAGCTCTATGGGCGAGAGGGTGTTCCCGATATTTGCATTGATCTCCAGGACCGACTGGGCATCGACGTGAATATCCTTCTCTATTGCTGCTGGGCGGCGGCGTGTGGTGCGCCGATGCTGACGGAATCTGAGGTCCGGGCGTTGGATGCTGTGGTGCGGGACTGGCGGGAAGAGGTTGTGAAGCCGCTGCGCGCCGCCAGACGAGCCATGAAGGCAATGAACGCGACGGATGCCGCCGGTCACCGGGAGCGAATCAGGACTCAAGTAAAACGAAGCGAGCTTGAGGCCGAACGGCTACAGCAGCTTATGCTCGCTGCGGCAATGCCGTTTCCCGTCAAGGAGTCCGGGGAGTCTGGTGATGTCCGGAAGACGGCGCTGGCCAATATGGCCGCCTATCTGACTTTCCTTGGCGCGCCACCAGATGGCGCAGAAATAGAAAAATTATCCGAGATTTCAGCGTGTCTTTAAGACGCGTCTAATATCTTGGGAACGTTATCTGATTTCGCCCGGTGTGAGGCGAATGACAAATATTTCTTACCGACAAGACAATTTTTTTGCGCTGTACCCCTGGTAAAACGAATAGGGGAGGCATATCATTTTCAATAGGTGTTGAACCGAATATAAAGGGTACTCAATGACCGATCAGGAGCAGGTAGAAGAACTGAAGACCAAACATCATGATCTGGAAGAACAGATCGACCACGAAAATGCCCGCCCTAATCCCGACGATATGACGATCGCCGAGCTCAAGAAAGAGAAGCTCAAGATCAAAGACGAACTCGCTAGTATGGACGCGCTCTAACAAGAGCGCCGACGCCACATAACCCGTTGTATCTCGCCCGGGCGAGATCAGGGTCCTTCATTTAAATAGACGCGGCTTGATCGCGTAGGATGAATTTTTGAATTTTTCCGGTAGACGTTTTCGGCAGCGGGCCGAATACCACGTGCCGGGGACATTTAAAATGCGCTAGGTTATCCCGGCAGAAGTCAATAATCTCCTGCTCGGTGGTGCCGGCATCCGGGTCTTTTAACTCCACGAACGCGCACGGGGTTTCCCCCCATTTTTTATCGGCCTTGGCGACCACGGCCGCTGTCATCACGTTGGGATGACGGTAGAGCGCGCCTTCCACCTCGATCGACGAGATGTTCTCGCCGCCGGAAATGATGATATCCTTGGATCGGTCCTTCAGCTCAACATAGCCGTCGGGGTGTATGACCCCCAGATCACCACTATGGAACCAGCCCCCGGCAAATGCTTCGTTGGTGGCGTCCGGATTCTTGAGATAGCCCTTCATCACGTTATTGCCGCGGAACATCACCTCGCCGATGGTTTCCCCGTCGGTCGGCACCGGGTCCATGGTTTCCGGATCGATCACATTGAGCCCTTCGAGAACCGTATACTCCACCCCCTGGCGGGCCTTCATTGCCGCCTTATCGACGGGGTCCAGCGCTTCCCATTCGTCCTTCCAGGCGCAGAGCGTAGCGGGACCGTAGGTTTCCGTCAGGCCATAGACGTGGGTGACATGAAAGCCCGCTTCCTCCATCCCTTGTAGAACGGCGGGTGGCGGCGCCGCGCCGGCGGTCATCACATCAATCCGGTGGGAGAACTCCCGTTTTTCCTCGCTCTTGGCGTTGACGATCATACCCAGCACGATTGGCGCGCCGCAAAGATGATCCACCCCGTGTTCTTCTATGGCCTGATAGATAGCCCCGCCAGAAACCGCCCGCAGGCAGATATTGGTCCCGGCCATTGCGGCGATGGCCCAGGGGAAACACCAGCCATTGCAGTGAAACATGGGCAGAGTCCACAGGTAGACCGGGTGATGGGTCATGTTCCAGGCCAGCACATCGCCGACGGCGTTCAGATAGGCGCCCCGATGGTGATAAACCACGCCCTTGGGATTGCCAGTGGTGCCGGAGGTATAATTGAGTGAAATGGCGTCCCATTCACTGGCGGGGAGCATCCATTCAAAATCCGGATCGCCTTCCGCGATCAGCGCCTCATAGTCACATTCACCGATCCGCTCGCCGATCTCGCAGAGGACATCATCGATATCGATAACGATAGGATTTGCCTTGGCTGCCTCCAGCGCCGCTTTCATAGTGTCGGAAAACTCTCCATCGGTGATGACGGCTTTGGCTTCGCCATGATCCAGGATAAAGGCGATGGCCGCGGCATCAAGGCGCACATTAAGTGTGTTCAGCACCGCGCCGGTCATCGGCACACCGAAATGGGCTTCGTACATTTCCGGCGTGTTGGCGGCCATCAGGGCGACGGTGTCGCCTTTTTTGATCCCCCGCTGAGCGAGGGCCGAGGCGAGCCGGCGGGAGCGCGCATAGGTCTCCGCCCAGGTATAGCGCCGGTCCCCATGCACCACGGAAAGCCGCTCCGGAAAAACTTTGGCCGTCCGGGCGATAAAGCTCAGCGGTGAAAGGGGCGTGTAATTCGCCGGATTCTGATCCAGCCCGGTTTCGTAGATGCTGCCTTCAACCATGACCGTTCTCCTTTAAGCCGATGGTTATGAGCTCCTCCGCGTACAGCCGGGTCGGGGTTGGGCTTTCTTAGCTGTCGCTGGAGGGCGTGGTGGGCGACGGGCCAAACACATCCGCTGCCGTGGGAGCCGCTTCCTCTTCCTTGGGCGCCGGCGCTTTGGGCGGCATGTCCCCCCAGGGCGAGGCGGGTTCGGCCGGGGCCGCGGGTGAGGCTTCGGGCGTGGGCGGCAGGGGCTCCGCCGCCGGGGCGGGAGCCCGATCGGTGCCGGCTCGGGCACGGGCCAGGGCCACAACCTTCTCCAAGTCCTGGGCGTTGCACAGGCCCAGATAGACCGGGCTCTGCGGCTTGATATTCGGCATGTTGCGGTGGGTTTTGTCGCGCACGGAATTGATGGTCGGTTTGGTGGTGCCGATCAGGCGGCTGATTTGCGCGTCGCTGACTTCCGGATAGGTGCGCAGCAGCCAGGCAATGGCGTCGGGCCGGTCCTGGCGTTTGGAAATCGGGGTATAGCGTGCGCCTTTCTGACGGGCTTTGGGAAGTGGCACAGTCGGCTTGGATATCTCCAGCTGGGCGGACGGGTCCGCCTCACAGCGGGCCACTTCTTCCTTGGTGAGCTGACCATTTGACGTCGGGTCCAAGCCTTGCATGCCCGGCGCAACTTCGCCGTCGGCAATAGCCTGAACTTCCAGTGCATGGAGGCCGCAGAATTCCGAAATCTGATCAAACGTAAGAGCCGTGTTATCGACCAGCCAAACGGCGGTAGCCTTTGGCATAAGTGGTTGTGCCATCTCTTCTTTTCCCTAATTTCCTTGAGAAAGGTCAGCGGGCGCTATAACCCTGAATCTGGCGCAATTTATACCCCTGGCCGGGATTGGCGTCAAACTGTCAGCACCACTTTCCCGATATGGTTCCCTTCCTCCAGGATACGATGGCTTTCAGACGCTTTCGCCAGGGGCACGGTCGCGTGGATGATCGGTTTAATTTTGCCGGCCTCAAATAGGGGCCAGACCCACTCCTGCAGCGCCCGGGCAATCTTGCCTTTGAACTCGACGGGACGGACCCGCAGGGTCGATCCGGTAATGGTCTGCCGCTTGACCAACAGGGACGCCATGTTGATTTCGCCGGTGCGCCCGCCCAACAGCGCGATTAAGCAAATCCGGCCGTCCTCCGCCAGACAGGCGATATCCCGATTGACGTAGTCGCCGGCGACCATGTCCAGGATCACATCTGCGCCCTTGCCATCGGTGAACCCATTGACCTCTTCGACAAAATCCTGGGTCTTGTAATTGATGGCGAGCTTTGCCCCGAGGTCGAGACAGGCCTGGGCCTTCTCCTCGCTGCCGACGGTGACGATGACGTCGCTGCCCAGGTTGGACGCGATCATGACGGCGGTGGTGCCGATACCGCTGGATCCGCCATGAACCAAAAGCGTCTCTTCCGGTTTCAGGGTGCAACGGTCATAGACATTGGTCCAGACCGTAAAGAACGTTTCCGGGATCGCGGCAGCTTCGACCATGGAGAAACCTTTGGGGACCGGCAGCACCTGTGGGGCCGGGGCGACACAATATTCCGCATAACCGCCGCCGGCGACCAAAGCGGTCACTTCGTCCCCTTCTTTCCAGTCTCCAGCATTGCCGCCAACCATGACGACGGTGCCGGCCACTTCTAAACCGGGAATGTCGGTAACGCCGGCCGGTGGCGGATAATTGCCCAGCCGTTGGACAATGTCCGGACGGTTCACGCCTGCTGCTTCGACCTTGATCAGGACCTCACCATCCTTGGGGCCCGGCACTGGGCGTTCGGTTACTTGCAGGGCGTCCGGGTCTCCCGGTTCCGGGATATGGATGCAGGTCATGGATTGGGGAATGTCGGACATAGGCGCCTCCCAGGCTGATCACTTGGCGTTCAGAATGTGCTGTGTTTAATATGTGGAAACCGACGGGTAAAGCCACGACGCCAGGGGAGGTAAAAAATGGACATCGAAGAGCTCGAACCACGAAGACCAAAGCCGGAGCCGAAGAACCTGGAGGTCATGTCTATTGAAGCCCTCAACGAATATATCGAGGAACTGGAGGCGGAAATCGCCCGGGTCAAAGCCGAAATCGTGCTGAAAGAGAAAGCGCGGGAAGGGGCTGAATCCGTTTTCAAGAAGGTCTAAACGGGCCGTGAAACAGGCGGTTTGCCTACACGAATTCCGTTAAGTCATTGTTAATTCAACAAGTTTAGGGTTGTAGGTGATCGATGAGATCGGATGGCCTTTATGGCTGTCCGTCCTCTTTGACGCCTCCCTGTTAACTCGCGCCGCTTCAGCAATGAAGCGGCGTCTTTTTTTGCGATTCTTGGTGGTCCGAGTTTGCAAATACAGACCTCGCACATCAAAGTACCGGGCGGGAGGACGCCGATGAGCAAGATTAACGTTAACGGATGGGATTTCGACTACACGTTGACCGGCGACGGACCGGATATCGTCTTTATTCACGGCGAAATCCACGGTTCGGCGTATTTCGAGCGTCAGGTTGCAGAGTTCTCCAAGAACTATCGGTGCCTGACCTATAACCGCCGCGGTCACAAAGGCACTGGCGCGCCCGAATACGGTTATTCCCTGGAAAACCAGCGCCGCGACCTGGAGGGACTGATCGACGAACTGGGAATTAAGAACCCGATCCTCGTGGCCGTCGCGTTCGGTGCGACCATCGCCGCCGACTATGCGATAAACCACCCCGATAAAGTCAGGGGTATTGTCTTGGTCGCCTGGAGCGAACTGCACGACGCCCGGAAATATTTCGACCGCTGGGCCTATGCTAGTGAACAAGTGGTGGCGGCTTACGAGGAGGGCGGACGCGATGGGATGCTGAATTACCTCCGCAGGGAAGCCGGGCACAGCATCTATTTCGTGATCAATCCGGATTCCCCGATCCGGGAAGAATGTATCCAGTGGTTCGGCAGCCACCCAATCGAGGAATACAGGCGCGGCATGTTGGAGTTCGCCTTGTCCGTGCCCGATCTCATCCCGCCGTTTTCCAAACTGGAGACGCCGGTGCTGGGCATCTGCGGTAGTGAGGACCCGTTCCAGGACGAACCGGAACGGCTGTCGGCGATGAAGAACTTCCACGAGGACCCGCCAATTGACGGCGCCGGCCGGTTTGTCCAGTGGGAGCGGGCCGAGGAATTTAACGCCAAGCTCAGCGTGTTTTTCGAATCACTTCCCTAATCCGAGGTTCAACCATGCGCATTGTCGACCTTAGTTTGCCCATCACCTCCAATATGGCCGGCCTGCCGGGCATTCCCGCCTATGAGGCCAATCCCAGCCGCTGCACCCCGCTGTCGGTTATGAGCGAGGCCCAGGCGGCGAGTTTAAAGACCAAGGGCGTGCAGGTGCCGGACGGTCCGGAAATGTCCAACCACATGCTCAGCAAGCTGGAGATCACTACCCATCTGGGCACCCATATCGACGCGCCGGTGCATATGCTGGAAGACACCTGGTCCATCGACGAGGTGCCGCTGGAAAGTCTGGTGAAGCCGGGCCGGATCATTCCGCTGACGGATATTCCGCCGGGCGGCATGGTGACCGCGGACGCGATCCTGAACACGGGTGTCGACTTCGACGAAAGTGTGATTCCGATCCTGCACACGGGCTGGACGGAAAAGACCTGGGGCACGCCCGAATTTTGGGACAACACGGTCTATATGCACCGGGACGCGGCGGAGCTGGTGGCCGAACGCAACGTCAGCGCGGTCGCCATTGATTTCTTTCCGGAATTTCCGTTTTGGCGCAGCGATGTTGAACGGCCCGACGGCCAACCCGCCGGCTATAACCACAAAATCCTGCTGGGCAACAAGACCATCATCATCCAGATGGTGACGAACGTGGGCGCCATCGGCGCGGACGCGTTTACCTTGTCCGCCGTGCCGTTGCGATTGCAGGGGCTGGACGGCTCCCCGGCCCGGGTATTTGCGTCTATCCCCTAGAAGTTCGGCATGATCGACGGCAGGCCGATGGCCAGGGCGGGGACCAGGAAGATCAAGCCCAGGATCACCAGGTCGGCGATCACAAACGGAATGACGCCGACGAAAATCTTGGAAAGATCCACGTCCGGGATCACTGATTTCACCGTAAACACATTGATGCCGATGGGCGGGGTGATGAGCCCTAGTTCCACCACGATGATCACGACGATGCCGAACCAGATCAGGTACATGTCCGGATCCAGGCCGGATAGTTCCGCCACCCCTTCGAGGGACGGCAGGAACACCGGGATAATGAGCAGCAGAATGCCGATGCTTTCAAAGATCATGCCCAGGATTACGCAAATGGCGCAGATCATCAGGGGTAGACCCCAGGGGCCAAGCTCGAAACTATCGGTGAAGTCGACCAGCTCGCTGGACAGGCCGGCAAAGTTCAGGAACTGGCCAAAGATCAACGCAGCGCCGCCGATGATAAAAATCCGGGCGGATACGACGACCGCGTCGCTGAACACTTCGATGTTTTCCTTGATGCTCCACATCCTGCCGCGGGAGAGCGCAAAGATAAACGCGCCGACACAACCCACAGCGCCGGCTTCCGTCGGTGTGAAAACGCCTAGATAGATGCCGCCCAGGACCAGACCGAATAGAACGATGATCGGCCAAGTCTTGGCTAGCGTGCGCCGCTTTTCCGCCCAGTCAACCGGATCGCCGGGAGGGCCCAGTTCCGGGTTAATGGTCACCCGGACGTAAATCGCCGCCAGGTAGGAAAGGGTCAGCAGGATACCCGGCACCACGCCGGCGATGAAAAGCGTGCCGATGTTGGTTTCTGTGACAATGCCGTAAATAATCATGGGCACGCTGGGCGGGATCATGATCCCGAGGGTGCCGCCAGCAGCTAGGGTGCCGGAAGCGAGCGAGTCCATATACTTGTATTTGCGCATGGGCGGCATGGCGACGCGGGACATCGTGGCCGCCGTCGCCAGGGAGCTGCCGCTGACGGCGGAGAAACCGGCGCAGGACAGCACGGTCGCCATGGCGAGGCCGCCCCGGTACTTGCCGACCCAGGCGTAGCCCGCCTCGTACAATTCGTCGGAGATATTAGCCCGCTGGATCAATGTCCCCATGAGGATAAACAGCGGAATGACCGAGAGACCGAACAGGGTGGCGAAGTCGAAAATTTCCTGGCCCGACAGAATGATCGCGCCGTTGATGTCGCCCCGGACATACCAGAAGCCGACAAAGCCGACGGCCAGGGTGGCGTAGGCGAGGGGGATGCCGAGGAAACTAAGGCCTAGAATTGCCGCAAAGCCGACGAGAGATTCAAACATTAGACGCCTCCTTCTTCATCGACGTTGGAAGCGACTTCACCATGACTCGGCAGTTTGTTTTTGAGAGATCGGATGCACATCAACACCGCAAAAAAACAAAGAACCGAGGCGAGGCTACCCAACCACCACCAATTCCAGTGCCGGATTTCCGTGTCATTGCCCTGCTCGTACATGAAGAACGTATAGTTGGTGATGAGGTACGTGACCGCGATGATGCCCAGCAGGTTGGTCGATAGGCTGAGAATTTTGTAGTAGCGGGGGATGGTGCGGAGGAAAAACGGTTCCAGCAGCGTGACGACGATATGAGATCGCTCGCCGGAAACGATCACCAGCCCGCAGAAGACGACGGTGCCCAGCAGGAACTCGGTCATTTCGTTGCTGCCCAGGATCGGCTCACCTATCCAATAGCGTAGGTTCACGTCAATGAAGGTCAATAGCATCATGGTGGCCAAGGCGATGGTCGCCAGCCATTTGACGTATTTATGGATAATGTCTGTTAAGCCTACCATGTCGCCATCCCCTCAGGCGGTCGAGCCTAGCTGTAGATCAAAAGACGGCACCGGAAAGTAAACCAAACCGGTGCCGTCCATTTTTATGACTTGGAATCCGGTCAGCTTGCCGGGTTCCCGAAGTACCTACATACCGGCCACGACCTTGTCGTAGTCAGCCAGCACGGCCTTGCCGTCCACACCAATTTTGGCGGCGCGGGCGATCCAGGCCTCG
>Ga0181578_10000432_pt1 | contig 39123 bp, 28 predicted proteins | sample 071ome_21_FD_148659 | JGI IMG/M metagenome (GOLD analysis project Ga0181578, IMG submission 148659) | Coastal salt marsh microbial communities from the Groves Creek Marsh, Skidaway Island, Georgia - 071401CT metaG (spades assembly) | ecosystem: Environmental > Aquatic > Marine > Intertidal zone... | reverse complement strand
ACGAGCGAATAACGCGGATCGGTTCATGGCTGCGCCGGACGAGTCTCGATGAATTACCGCAACTGTTCAATGTACTGTTTGGCCAGATGTCGCTGGTCGGTCCCCGGCCCCATCCCCTGGAGCTCAATGATCTTTTCCGCAGCAAAATCCCCCATTACATGCTGCGGCACAAGGTTCGGCCCGGCATGACCGGCTGGTCCCAGGTGCACGGTTTGCGGGGTTTGACGGAAACGGATGAGAAGATGGCCATGCGTATCGAATATGACCTGTGGTACATCCAGAACTGGTCCATCTGGCTGGACATTACCATCCTGGCGCGAACGCCTTTCATCATGGTTCACCGCAACGCGCTGTAGCCTGGGTTCAAGCTTGGGCTCATGATCACCCTCAATGCCCCGTTGAACCCAGCCACTGCGTGTGGCGAAATGACCGCGGTCAGCGTCGCCCGCCCTTCTTGGCCGGAGTCCCCGCGACCACGTCACTCAGGCCGCTCTCATTCCCGCTCGTATCGAAGGCGCTCAGCGCGTAATAGTACGTCGTGCCGTTGCTCAAACCCGAATCCTGGTAGCTGACGCTGTCAGCCGCGACATCCGCCAGCGGCACAAAACCGCTTCCGGATGTCTGCGAGCGGTACACGCGATAGCCCGCCAGGTCCATCTCGCTGTTCGCGCTCCAGCTCAGATTAACCTGACGGTTCCCGTTGCTGGCCAGGAGGCCGGCGGGCACAGCCGGCGGCTCGGTATCGGGCCCGCCGCCATCGCCGCCGAAATCCTGTCCTGTATTGAGCGCTGCAGGCGTGGCCGCCATGGGCGCGCCCCAGGTAAATGCCGCTGCTTCAGTGCCGCTGCCCACGCGTTGAATGGAGAAACCGATGGGCGTTGTGCCGCTCTCAGCCACCCCGATGTCAGCCAGGGTTTGACCGGCCGCGGGCCCATCAACCGCCGTCAGGCTGCCTTCATAAGACAGCAGGTCGGTTACCTCACCTCCCGGGTTGACCAGCGCGATACCGTCAGGGCTGCCGTTTTGCAGGCCGGCAAAATCGAACGCGAGCACGCCATAGCCGTTGTCCAGGTCAGGCAGGCTCCCGGCCAGAGCCAACGAAGCGTAGACCGTACCGCCGCGCCCGTTGTACCCCAGCAGCTGCCAGCCAGCCAGGTCAAGGCCCGCCGGCCCGGCCACCTCGATAAACTCTCCCGTGTCGGTGCCGTCATTGTCGTAGTGGAACTCATTGATCCAGGCCATACCGGTGACCACCGGGCCGCCGGTCGGCATCGCGCTGACCTCCGCGCTCTGCGCCGACTCATTGTCATTGACGTCCACCGCGGTGACGACGTAATAAAAAACCTGCCCGTTGGTGAGACCCGTATCCGTAAAATCGCTGGCGCCCAAGGGGCTGCCCGTTATCCGGTCATACGGCCCGGCAGCCTGGTCAGCGCGGTAGACGTGATAACCGGCAAGGTCGGCCTCGGCGTTGTCGCCCCAGTCGAGGTCGACCTGGGCGTCACCCGCCACAGCCGCCAATCCCGCTGGCGCGGCCGGGGCTTCGAAATCGCCGCCGCAGCCGTCGAAATCCTGATTTCGATTAGGCAGACCATAGGTGTCATTGGCAGGCTTCTGCCAGTTGAAATCTTCGACCATGCTGCCGGCACCGCCCAACTGCAGAGACTGTCCAACGCGCGTCCGGCTGGTCTCGGCCCGACCGATATCAGGAAAATCCTGCCCGGCTGCCGGCCCATCAGCGGCGGTGAAACTACCTTCATAGGCCAGCACATGGCGCACGGACCCTGCGTCATCCACCAGCGCCAGACCATCCGGGCCGCCGTTCTGGAGTCCTGACAGGTCAAAGGGCAACACCCCCATGCAACCCTGCTGATCCGGAATGATTCCGCTCAAGGCCAGGGTTGCGTACACCGTGCCATCGGCTCCGCTATAGCCCAGCACCTGCCAGCCGGTCAGGTCGGTGCCCGCCGCGCCAGCCACTTCCACGAACTCGCCCGAATCGCCGCCCTTGTTGTCGTAATGGAACTCGTTAATAAAGACAGCCGCCGTGACAGGCGGAGGACCGGGATCACAGGCCGTGCCGAAAATACATTCCGCCCATTCGGGATTGTCTATAAACGGGTTGCGGTTACCCTGGAACGCAGCCACGGCGTCATTCCTGGCCAGCTCGATCCAGTCCACCGGGTCCTCACGATGCCACTGCAGCAGCACCGAGACCAGGCCCATGTAGGCGATCGCTTCGTTGCTGCCCGTGTTGGAAGCCTCAATCAATGCCCGATCATCGGTCAGCACGAGATCGGGTTCATCCACGCTCGTCACCCCGTGTTTGCCCGCCTCGTAGCGGATATCCATGTAAAACATGGCGCGGGCGATATCGCCCCGGCGCGCGGTCCACACCTCCCAGGCGCCCGCGGCAAAGCTGCCAGCCGTCCAGTTGGAGTCACCCGGATAGCCGCCACCCAGCCCTCCACGCCCGTTGTTGGCATCCGTCGGCTTTTCGGTGCACGCAGGGCAGCTGTCGAAGGGCTTGTTGGAACGAGAACTGTTGTAGCCGGAATCCGCGATGAACAGGTGATGCGCATCCGTGTAGGGGTAATTGGTCGAGCCATCGGCGGGGAATCCGTAGGATTTCGGCCAACTGTGCTCACGGTTGTACAGCTCATTGCCGCCGCCCTGCTTGAGGTAGCTTGCGTTTCGATAGACGGTGATCACGTTGCCGGGCAGGTCGGGGTCCTGATCAGCAATCTCGAGGATGTCCCAGGTATCTGTTCCGGTGGCCGTGTACGGATAGCGGGTGTGGTCGTCGATGATGTCATGCAAGGTTCCCCGCAGCGTGGCGGCATTGCTGGTATCAGCCGAGTCGTAGTAGCCAGGCGGCACCTGGGCGCTGGCCATATTGGCGAGCGCCACCGCCATCACGATGATGACGCTGAGCCACAAAAACAACACGGTGAGTGGTCTTGGCCCCTGTGTTCGCATTTCCCCTTGGCACATTTCGTACAAACTGCTCGCATTTTGCCTACATTCACCCAACCTTTCCACTGCAAAACCACATGTACCCCATGACGGGCCTGCCAATATTCGATGTCGGTCTCTGCGCCGTACATGGTGTACATTGGCCGAAGGGGATTTGCGTCACTGTGGTGTACACCCATGACTGAACTGAAACTGAGAGGATTGGGCCCAGACTGCCACGTGCTGGTCACCGCCGCCGCGCGCGGAATAGGACGCGGCATTGCCGAGGCGTTTCTTGCTTCGGGCTGTCGCGTACACGTTTGCGACAACGACCGCCAGGCCTTGTCGGATTTTCAAAGCACGCATCCGGGGGCCATCACCACCGATCTGGACGTGGCCGACCACCGGGCCGTGGATGCCGTATTCGATGCCATCGAGCGCCGCGGAGGGCATCTGGACGTGTTGGTCAATAATGCCGGTATCGCCGGACCGGTATCACCGGCGGAGGGCATCTCGCCCGAGGACTGGTTACGCACCACGGACGTCAATCTCAGCAGTCATTTCTATTTCGCCCGCCGCGCCATTCCCATACTGCGCAGTCGTGGCGGTGGCTCCATGCTGTTCATCGCCTCCAGCGCAGCCTTCATGGGATGTCCCATGCGCGCGCCCTACGCGGCCTCCAAGTGGGGGTTGATCGGACTGGTCAAGACCCTGGCTATGGAACTGGGAAAAGACGCGATTCGCGTCAATGCCCTCTGCCCGGGCAGCGTTGCAGGCCCGCGAATCGAACGCGTCATGCGTCGGGAAGCCCGGATCGGCAACATCCCGATTGAAGCTATCCGCCAAAGCTATCTGAAGCAGAGTTCCATGCGTGTTTTCATGCAGCCGGAAGATATTGCTAACATGGCGCTCTTCCTGGCTTCTGAACTTGGCGCGAGGATATCCGGACAGGCCATCGGCCTTGACGGTCACAGCGAGAGTTTTGCCCAGGATGGTCCATGACGGTAAAGGAGCGATGAAGCCTCAATGAAAGCTGCCTGGTTTGAATCATTTGGTGCGGCCAGGGAAGTGCTGCAGGTCGGCGAGCAACCAGAGCCCGAACCCGGAGCCGGGGAGGTCCGGGTGGCGTTACGCACCAGCGGGATCAACCCATCCGACGTCAAGAAACGGGCTGGTTCGATGCCCGAATTGCTCAGCGATGGATACGTCATTCCGCACAGCGATGGCGCGGGCGTCATCGACGCTGTCGGTGAGAACGTCGACCCGGCGCGTGTCGGCGAGCGGGTATGGGTGTACCAGGCGCAACACGCGCGCCGCTTTGGGACCGCCGCCGAGAAGGTCGTCGTTGATGGCAGCCGGGCGGCAACCTTGCCCGATGCCACCGGCTTCGCCATCGGCGCCTGCCTGGGGATTCCCGTCATGACCGCGCACCGCTGTGTTTTCGCGGGTGGCCAGGTGGCCGACCAGCGTTTGCTGATCACCGGCGGCGCCGGACGCGTTGGCCATTATGCCGTGCAATGGGCATCTCATGCGGGCGCGCGGGTGATTGCCACCGCCAGCAACGATGCAGATGCCGAGGCCTGCCGCGAGGCAGGCGCGAGCGCCGTGATCAATCACCGCGAAGCGGACTGGTCCGAAGCGGTCCTAGAAGCGACCGGCGGCCAGGCGATCGACCGCGTCGTGGACGTCGATTTTGGCGGAAACCTGGAGCAGGTACTGAACGTGATTCGCGTCGGCGGGACGATTGCGACTTATGCCTCCATGTCCGACATTGAGCCGCGAATTCCTTTTTACCGAATGATGTTCATGGATTTGACGATTCAACTGGTCATCGTCTACGACATGCCGGAATCGGCCAAACTGAGGGCCATTTCCGACATCGACCAGGCGCTTCGCAGCGGCTGGCTCAAGCACCGCATTGCGCATCGCCTGCCCTTGGAGGACATCGCACAGGCCCATGAACGGATTGAGCGAGGCGGCATACGCGGCTGTGCCATCCTGGACATCGATTGAAACGTTTTCCCCCACCGGGCGGGCTGGCGCGGGCCATCAAGCGGCCCACCGCAGGTGATGGGTTACTCACAGAACAACGCAGGCAGACACCGTCTGCCCTTGCGGTTCCAAAAATATCCGAGGCTCGGCCGGCAACGGACGGACGATGAGCAGCAGCCGGCCAAACGCTCGCGACCCGCTGTCCACGATCGGCGCTATTGTGGCCCTCGGCGCCGTGTCGGTGGCCAGCTTCAACATCCAGCCGATGTACCTGGGTGCACTGGCCGATCACCTGGGTTTCAATGCCGAGCAGCTGGGGCTCATCGCCGGTGCTGAGGTTGCCGGAAGCGCGCTGGCCGGCATCGCGGCAACGCAATGGGTTCGACGCTGGCCCTGGCGCCGCATGGCGCTCCTGGCATTGGTGGCACTGGTCACAGGAAATACCGTAGCGGCCCTCATCAGCGATTTCGGCACGCTGATCGCCATTCGGTTCATGACGGGATTTTTCGGCATTGGCACCGGGTACGCGCTCGCGATCGCGGCTTTGAGCGATACGGTGAAAACCGAACGTAACTTCTCCATCGCCATCGTCGCCCAGGTGATCCTCGCCATGATCGGCTTTACCTGGCTGCCGTCCGCGATCGGCGCCTATGGTGTCGCGGCCGTGTTTCTGCCACTCGCCATCATCTCGCTGTTGGTGATTCCCAGCCTGAGGTATTTGCCGCTCACTGGCCTTGGACGGGCAACGCCCGTCAATCGCGGGGCCGTTGCGCCTCCGGCGGCGATCTGGCTGGCGCTTGGCTGCCAGTTCGTCTGGTATCTGGGCCTTGGGGGTGTTTGGGCCTTTGTTGAGCGGATCGGCGCACAGGCGGGCATCAGCCCCCAGGAGGTGGGCAACGCGCTGGCTCTGGGCATGTTTGTTGGCCTTGGCGGCGCGCTGATGGCCGCAGTCATCGGGAATCGGTTTGGGCGAGTCCTGCCTTTCGCCCTCGCCATGCTGGGTCAGGTGATCGCCATCACACTACTGAGGGACCTGCAGAGCCCGCCCCTGCTGATCTTCGCCATTTGCCTGTACAACGGCAGCTGGAACTTCGCGCTGCCCTACCTGTTCGCGACGGCGGCCATGTCAGACACCCGTGGCAAGCGGGTGGTCCTGATGTCTACCGCTCAGGCCTTGGGCCTGACGCTGGGCGCCGCAACGGCCGGCATGGTCATCGGACAGTTTGGCCTGGTGGCGGTAACCTACCAGGGTGCGGGGTCCGCGCTGGCCGCGCTCGCCGCATTTCTCATACTCGCCCTCATGCTGCACCGAGCGCGGCAGCGCTGAGTCAGGGCTGCCACCGGGGCAGCCGGGTGATGTGGCCGGGATGGGTGGTTGAGAGCTTCTGAATCTCGATCACGTTGCCGAAGGGATCACGACCGTAGGTCACACGGTAGCCTTCGTTATCCAGATCGCCCACCAGCGGCGAATGCCACTTCACACCGGCCCTGCCCAATGCCTCGTAAACCTCGTCGATATCTCCGTCGACCTCGAGGGCGAAATGCGTGTAGCCATGGTCACAAACCGGCCGCGAAGGGGGCTGCTCCCTGACGCCGGCATTCCCGTATTCGAAAACCTCGACGTGCACATTGCCCGCCCTGAGCATCATGACCTTCGCACGGGCGCCGCTTACCCCGGTCACCCGTTCGCTCTCGTCATCCGGGCCAAATTCAAACGCCTCCGCGAGTTCGAAACCCAGGACGCCACAATAAAATGCCCTAGCCTCGTCGAGGTTGGGTACCGAAATCGCCAGGTGGTGGATACCACTCACGCCTTTCAACATGTTATTTTCTCTGACCTATGCGGTCTTCACTGGTCACCGATGAGCTGTTGCGAGCGCCGCTCAGCATGCGCGGTGAGCGGCTGTTCATTGAAGATTGTGACACCTTCAAACTGGCGGAACAATTCGGCACTCCGCTCTATGTCGTCTCTGAAACCCGACTTCGTCATAACGTCCGTCACTGGCGGCAGACCTTTGCGGCATGCTGGCAGGACGGACCTGTTCGCCTGTACCCCTCCCTGAAAGCCAACCCGGTGACCGCGATACGCCAGGTGCTGACCGCGGAGGATACCGGCTGTGACATTTTTGGCCCGGGTGAGCTCGAATGCGCGATCCGTGCAGGGGTGCGCGGTGATGACCTGTCGGTGAACGGGTCCGTCAAGAATCGGGCGCTCATCCGCAAGGCCCTGGAACATGACGCGCGTATCGTTCTTGACAGCCCCCGCGAACTCGACCTGTGTGATCAAGAGGCCGCCCGCCTTGGGACCCAAGCCCGTGTGCTTCTGCGAATGAAGCCGGATTTGCGCTCCCTGGATCTCGAATCAGACTTCGCACCCGGATTGCAGGTCGGATACCTCACCCGAATCATCAAGTACGGTATCCCCACCACGGAACTCAGGGGTATGGCCGCACGCATCAAAGACTGCGCCCATGTCGACCCGGTCGGCGTCCATGTTCACATGGGCCGCCACAGCAAGCGGCCCTTGTTGTGGGATGCATGGGTTCGCGCCGCCATTGCCCTTACCCGCGAAATCAGCGAGCTGATGGGCGGCTGGACGCCGCGCTGCATCGATGTTGGCGGCGGATTCCCGAGCCCACTGGACCGCGACCCCGACGTTGCCGTGGTCGATTATGAGACCCCGAAACTGGAGGTGTTTGCCCATACTGTGGCCCATACGCTGCGCGCGGCCCTGCTCGATCACGGATTCGATCCTGAGGGCATCCGCCTGGAACTGGAACCAGGCCGGGGCATCCATGCTGACACCGGCATCCACCTGTCGTCTGTCAGGAACATCAAGCAAGAGAATACGGGCATGGATTATCACTGGGCGGAAATCGATACGGCGGAGACCTTTTTGGACGGGCATGGTTTCAACCTGGAACGGCCCGTGTACGACTACTTTATCGCCAACAAAATGGGGCAGGACAACGCCGCGCTATATGACATTGTCGGCCAAACCTGCAACGCGGAGATTCTCACACACCGCCTGCCCGCCCCGATACTGGAGCGCGGGGACCTCGTCGCTTTTCTCAATACCGGCGCTTATGGTGAGCCGAGCGCGTCCAACTTCAACGCATTACCCAGGCCGGGCATGGTGCTGGTGAGGGGCGCGATGGCCGCGATGGTACGCCGCGCGGAAACGGTCGAGGATGTTTTCGTCCGCGACACGCTGCCCGACTGGGCATCAGACTGAGCCAGCGTGCAGCGGCGGTTTTTTGCCGACCCAGGGGCAGATCTTTTCCAGCTGACCGGCAATATTGAACAACCGGTCCTCGCGCCCCATCGGCGCCATGAAATGGGCGCCCATGGGCATGCCGGAGGCATCTTCGCACAACGGTAAGGAAACCGCCGGTGTGCCGGTGAAATTGCAAACCGGCGTGATCGGGATGAGTCCAAGCAGGTGGTCAAACCATTCATCCAGCGAGAGTCGCTCCCGCGTCAGGTTCAAGGGGCTACCAAGCTCTGGCGTGTCATCGAGCATGACCGGCGTCAGCAGCAGATCATGGCTTTCGAAAAAGGAGCCGAGCTGGCGCCCCATGTGGCTGAAAAACTCCGCAATGCCCAGGCGCTCCGCCGCCCTCGCCCGGCTGCCCGCCTCGTAAAGCTTCAGGGTGATGGGCTCGACGGTATCCCGCGATATCTCTCGCCCCATGTACGCCGCTTCGGACTCCAGCATGGCGGCAATGTCGATGACCCATAAGCGCTTGAACGCTTCCAGGTACTGTTTGTAGGCGAATTCCGGAATGGCTTCGGTCACCGAATGGCCCGCGCCCTCCAGCCGTCTCGCAACCGATTGAATCTGCTGGCCAACGTGATCCGGGATGGGAAACGGCCCCCACCGCTCACTGCACATGGCGATGCGCAAGCGGCCAGGTTCGCGATCGACCTCTTCCGCATAGGGTCGCTCCGGTCTCGCCCACGGGATCGGCTCACCCGGCGCCGGACCCATGACGGCATCGAGGAATCCCGCCATGTCGCGCACGCTGCGGGCGTTGACGCCGTCGGAAAACAGGGGAAACGACAGATCACACCCTTCCGGCATGTAGCTGATGCGCCCGCGGGAGTGCTTCATGCCCACATTGCCGCAGACACTTGCCGGAATCCGGGTGGAACCACCCCCGTCGTTGGCGTGCGCCATCGGCACCACGCCGGCCGCGGTGATGGCCGCAGACCCGCCGCTCGACCCACCCGCAATTTTCCGGGTATCCCACGGGTTGCGAGTGACGCCGGTCAAAATGGACTCCGTGGTGCCGGTGACGCCAAACTCCGGGCAGGTTGTCCGGCCGATGATATTGAGACCGGCCCGCTCCATTTGCAGGGTCATGAAGCTCGAATACGGCGCGGTGAACCCTTGCAGCAGGCGCGAACCACCCTCCTGCTTCCGGCCTTGCTGACGCGGCCCAAGGTCTTTCAGGAAAAATGGAACACCGCGAAAGGGTCCGTTAGGAACACATGACTCATCGAGTCCATCCACCCGGTCAGCAAAGACCTCGATCACAGCATTCAACTCAGGATCGAGCTTCGCCACGGCGGTGGCGGCGAGCTGAGCCAGCTCAACGGCTGACACTTCGCCGGCCTTGACGAGCCCGGCCAGGCTGGTGGCATCGTGAGTGCAGTATTCTGCCAGGTTCACAGTCGCTCCTCGGTTTACACGCGCTTCATGGTGAGGCTTGGGCCGGGTTCTGAGCGTACACCTCGCGACCCGCGAAAAAGGTGGCGCTCACCGAAAGGTCACGAAATGCCGCTGACATCGGCTCCGGCACCGTTCCGTCGAGCAGCACAAAGTCGGCCCACTTGCCCACCGTGATCGAACCGATCGCATCTCGCCAGCTGGTCACGTTGGCGCCCGCCTGCGTGTAGGCATGCAGCGCCTCAGCAAACGTAACGGCCTGTTCGGGGTGCCATGACTGTCCGTCGTGATACCCAAACGGGCTCTGTCGGAACATGGCATCCGCCATCTGCACCAGCGGATTCAGCGGAGAAGTGGCGTAATCGGCGCCAAACACCAGCGGAACGCCCGCGTCCAGCAGCGATCTCCACACATAGGCATAAGCTTCGCGAACCGGCCCGATCCGATCAGGAACATAGCCGATGGCGTTGGTGGCATGGTTGGGCTGCATCGAAGCCACCACCCCCAACGCTCGGAAGCGCTCAATATCCCCGGGAAGCACGATTTCCATGTGCTCGACCCGGTGTGGCAGCGCGACCGGGTGTTCGAGCGCTGACTCGAAGGCATCGAGCGCGGAATGCACCGCGGCGTCACCAATCGCGTGAATCGCCACCGGCAGGCCGGCGGCCGCCAGCTTTTTCACCCTGACCGCCAGATCGCCGGGCGCGATGATGTAGTCCCCGGTCCATCCCTCCCGGTCGTGGTAGGGGGCCTCCAGCACCGCGGTGTGCGCTGACAACACGCCGTCGCTGGTCAGCTTGACGTAGCCCATGCTGAACAGCGGACCGGAACGGGACTCTTTTCCCGTCGCTGCCACGCGCGCCGCGCTGGCCGAGCGAATGTTGAGGATGTCGTCGATTTCCCGCCCGTCATCTGCTGTGCTTCCGGTGGGGCCGAACTCCCCGTACCAGACGCGGATGGTAGGATCGCCATGCTCGACAACGAACAGGTAGTCCTCGCGGGCGCCCATCTGGTGCAGTCCTGTAATGCCCAGGCGATTGGCATATTGCTGCATGTCCGCCAGACCGCGCCGGCGCCGGTCTTCGCTGACTTCGGGAATCACCCGGCGCACCAGGTCCTGCGCCCCCTCCAGCAGGATACCGGTGGGCTCTCCTGAGTTGGGGTCAATCATGATCTTCCCACCCGGCGGCACGGGCGTATCCTGATTAACACCTGCCATCGTGAGTGCCCGTGTATTGGCCCAGCTGTAGTGGCCGTCGATGTGATTGAGCAGCACGGGACGCTCAGAGACCACGCGGTCGAGCATTTCACGATTCGGAAATTGCCCATCCGACAGCGTGTGGTCCCACCAGCCACCGGTTATCCATTCCCCGGCCGGCATGCGCTGATCCGCCTCTGCGATGCGTTCCAGCCATTCCCCCTTGTCCACCACGTATGAGAGATCAACGCCATAGACCGCCGGGGAGGTGCCGCGAACATGCGAGTGACCATCAATGAACCCCGGCGTCACGGTGCGGCCGGCCGCGTCAATGACGCGCGTTGAAGCCCCGATGTAATGGGAAATCGCCTCATTAGAACCGACCGCAACAAACCGGCCCTGGGTGACTGCCAACGCCTCGGCGCGGGGTGTTGCGGGATCGACGGTGTGAATGTCGCCGTTGAGTACTACCAGCTCGGCATCCGCCCAGGCTGACAGCGTGACGGGCAGCAGCACGACCAGCACGCTCAGTATGTATTTCATGGCCTTTCCCTTACCCCCGCCCACTGTGCAACCCAGCTGGCACATTGGCGCAATGCTCACCAACCCATATTGTAGTAGTGAAATATGCGTTCCGCGCCCCGACGCAGCTGAAGGTCATACCCGCGCATGTCGCGAAACTCCTGGGGTAGTTCGATCGAGTCGTACAGCGCCTCGTATCTCAAGCCTTTTTCCATGCCCTCGCGCACGGCGGTCATCAGCGCCTGCAAATATCGCCGGCGCTGGCTCAGTGCTTCCCGCGGCGCCACCGGCACACCGTGCCCCCCGACCATCCTCCGCCAGCTGCGGTCGGCCTCCAATTCCTCCAGTGTTCTCACCCACTCGCCCGGATCATAATCAGGCATGGCGCCAAGGCCCACATTGAACGGTGTCACCAGGTCATTGACGTACAGGACATCCGAACCCTCTACGCGCATGATCAGCATGCAATCGCCGTGGTTCCGGCCATGGTATTGCAGCCTGAGCACGGTCTCTCCCAGTTCGATCTGACCGCTGCCTTCCAGCAGCTCGTCGGGCGCAACGATGTCTGGGTTCGGGTGCCGGCGCCAGAAATCCATGCAGGAGGCGTGACTGACAAAATGCGCGCCCTCATTCTTGAAGATTTGCCCACCGGCGGCATGATCCCAGTGGGCATGCGAGTAGACCACGTAGCGCACGGGCAGCGGCGTAAGCGCAGAGATGGCCTCGCGCATGGCCATGGCATGTGGGGCATCCACCGGGTCGGTAGCGATCACGCCCGCGCTCGTGACAACAAACACGCTGCGTGCCGCATAGGTTCCGAAGGAATACACCCCCTGCCCGAGGCTGACCGTCTCATAGGCTGCTTCGTCTGCGGAGGCTGCAAACGCAACGCCCAGGGTGAAAAAGAAGGTCAATGCTCCGATGGCCCGGCCAAAAACGGGCCGCTTACTCAGTCCAGGCTTTGAAACCACGTCACGTCTGCTCATGTCGATCAAGCATCCATTACACCACGCAGCTCGGCCTACTGATGCCTGCCGCGCCAAACGCATCGCCCGGCGCAGACGCCTTCACCAGGCTTTACCTACGATCAGGTAAAAGGCCGTATCCTCCGGGCCAACCGCCACATCCAGCCCCGCCTGCAGCCCCAGCAATCTGGCGAGCCGGTAACGAAAACCAACACCGCCCGCGAACTCGGTCACTTCTTTGGCGCTGTCTCGCGCGGCGCCGCGAGCATGCCCCGCGCCCACGAACGCGACCAGGCTCCAACGCGGCGTGATGCCCCACAAGTATTCCAACTCAGCCGTTACTACAGCCTCGCCCTCATAGCGAAGCGCCGGAATGCCTCTAAGCTTGATGTAAGGGTAGGAGAAAAACGGAGCGTCACCGTCCAGGAATTCACCGTCAAGACGTACTCCGAGGTGCGAATACTCGCCGAAAGGAATGTATTTCCTGAGTTCTCCCGCCAACACCCGGTAGTCGAAATCGCCGCCCCAGGTATCGCCGTAATCGCGCCACTCGAGCTTGGCCTCCGTACCGCGCGAGGGGGTAAAAATCGTATTCGCCCCCGAGTAGGCCACGAAGACGCTGGCGCCAGCCGACCGAAAACTGCCATCAAATGCCGGCGGGATAATGACCCGAGGCCCCGGTTGGATGTCCAGACCGAATTCGCTCGTAGCATCGAAGAAAAGGTAGCTGCCGCCGATAAACCAGTTTGTTTCCTTCAGCCTGAACTGGATACGTTGATATATGAAATCTCCCTCAAGGTTGAACTTGACGCCGTTGAACTGCAGGTCCGAGCCAATGGAGGCACCGGCGTTGACCCCATAGTAGCGGGCGTTGATGCTGGTGTCGGCAATCATGCCAAGGTAGCGAATATGATCGTCTTTCCAGACGCCAAAATGGCCGCCACCATAGCCATAGGTCTCGTTTTCCGTCAGCGCCCCAAAGCCAAAACTGATGCTGGGCGGCGCAACATGTGGGTGCTGCTCCCGGTCAATCTCCTTGGGCGCGTGAAAGTAAGAGACTGCGGCCCCCAGACCATATCCGACCGCGGGCTCGGTGATTACGATAGGCACCGGCAGAAATCCGCGCGCGCTGGCAAGGTAACGGCTGGTGTCGAGCATGCCGTCCTCCGGATCCCAGAAAATTTCGGGGAGCCAGGATGCGCTGGCCACGGCGGGCATCGCCGCGATCAACAGCAGCCAGCGCAAAGCATGCTGAAGCCTGAGCATCAGAACCGCAGCACGCGTCCGTACCCGTTGAGCCACCTTCAGAAGATTGGCTTTACGAGACCGGGGCAAATCCATCGGGTCACCAACGGAATTCCACACCGCCCACCAGGTGCGAGCGAGAGCCCCCGAATCCACCCTCAAACAGCAAGTTCCAGTGATCGCCGAGATCCCACATGAACCCGGCCACGTAATTGACCGCATCTGAATTGCGCTGGGTGATCTGAAAGTCAATTGCTAAATTACGACCCACATCAGGATCATCAGACAACGGGATTTCGAGCCGCCCGGTCAGATCCACTTCGACGTCCAGGTACATGGCGCCAATGTACGGCGACAGCATGCCTCGCTTGGTCGGTAGCAGGAGACCTGCCCGAACGGAGCCAGTCCACGTGTCAATGCTCTCGTTGACCAGGCTGATGCCGGCGTGTGCATAGGTCAGGTTGGCGGTCACAAAAAACTGTTTCCAGCCCGCCGCGATATTGGTGCCCACGGCCACGGAATCCCCTTTGAACCCGGGCTCCGCGAGTATGGTATAAACCTGATCACACGCCTCGGGCCGTGTAGGAAAATTGGCGGGCCTGTCACATTTCTCACCAACGCTGGGCAGCAGCAACTTTAGTGCCTCATCACCCGGGAAACTGAGCGGTATGGAAGAAGTGCCGTCGACATGCCCCACGGAGACGAAGACATTCATGAACGGCAGCAACCACATGTCGGCCGCGCCCTGCACCGTGTTGTGCTTGGCCTGTCCAGTCTCGAATGTCACCCATGGCACCTCGATCAGGTCTCCATCGTTGAGGCGAACCGACAGGTTCTTCAGATCGAGATCCTGCTCGATAGTCATGAAGAGACCGCGTAGACCATAAGGCAGCGGCAAATCATAGCCCCTGTCGATCACTTCCTGCGCCATCAGCGGCATGCGATGATCCCATACCCGAGCGGTCGAATCGTCTTCTCCCTCAGCCTGATCATCAGGGTCGGGTGGGCCCTCCGGATCGTAATACGGCCGGTTCATCAGCGTCTCGACTTCCAGAAGCTCTGATTCTTCCTCCGTCATGGCCGAGTCATCAGCGACGATCGAGGCCGCGAAAAACAGCAACAAGGCGGGAAGCCAGTGCTTCAGCCGTAATACCCATCCAAATTTGTGGCTTTTCATTTATTTCTCCCAATCCTAAGATGCTGCTGCGCTGAAGAAACGTTTTCAGGCACCCAGAACACTAAAGCCATGACCGCTATTCGAGTTTGGCTAAAAAATTCCAAAATTTTGCGTGTCTTGACCGACACTACGTCATAAATGACATCCTGTCACTACTAATGCAGTTTCTGTGCCAATCTCGTTCAAACTCCAATGGGGAGTACCTCGCGCCCGATGGGCGGCAGCAGGTCGCTTTTCCGGCTGGAGGCTTGCTGGCTTGCAATTCAAATTGCATAGATGCTTGCGACTTGCAAAGAGGCGGCAGCCAACGGGCGAAGCCAGGGATGATGAGGGCGCACTTGCAACAGGCGATTCGGGGCGGTAACAAAGCTCCGTCGCCCCTGGCGGTCCGGCCCGGGCCTTTCACCCGGCTTTCAGCGGGCAAAGCGGGAATACACGGCCTCAAAGTGGTGGCGCATCGCCTTTACACCGTCGTCGAAAACGGGACCGCGGCCAAACCCGATGCGGAAATGATCGGCTGGCGTATCAGCTAACTCTGAACCATAAATGGAGGCCGGCAACAGCAGCACGCCGCTCTCTTCAAGCAATGAACGACAGAAAGCCTCGACATTGCCCGGGCCCGTGTATCGAGGAAATGCAACACACCCTCCCAGGGGCCGCTTCCACTCCACCAGGCCCGGAAAGGCCCCGAACAACTCGTCCAGAGCGGCTGCGTTTTTAAGCAGCAGTTGGTGATTTCGCCTGAGTATGGTTTCTCGTGCCCTGAGGGCAATCAGCGCCAGGGCCTCAGCAGGTGCTGAATTACAGATGGACAGGTAATGCTTGTACCGTTCGACCTTCTCCAGCAGCGAAATATCCTGGCACGCAACCCAGCCAATGCGTAGTCCGGGTAAACCATAGGCCTTCGACATCACGTTGAGGGAAATGCCGCGCTCATAGAAGTCAGCCATTTGCGGCATTCGATCCTCCGGATTCAGCTCTATCCCCCGGTAGACCTCATCACTCAGGATCCAGATTCCCCGCGCTCGACAGATCGAGATCAACTCATCGAGGTCCGATCGTGGCATCAACAAACCCGTCGGGTTGTGAGGAAAATTAAGTGACAGCAAACGCGTGTTCGCGCGGATAGCCGCCTTGATGTCCTGCAGATCGATACGCCAGCCTCCTTTGACATCGCTCCGGCGGATCGGTATTCCGGTGACCTCACAGATGGACAGCGGTACGGTCTCCGCGCTCTGGTAATTGGGCACGGGCACGATGGCGTGCGAGCTTGGGTCCAGCAAGACCCGTGACAGGGCATAAAGACCCTCACCCGCTCCCGCCAGGCACAAGACGTTTTCGGCTTCCATACCGTCATACGTACTGGCGATCTCGGCCCGAAGCGGCGGCGCTCCCCAGGTCTCGGTGTATCCCAGTGAGAGCTGTTCGAAAGCGGCCTGATCCTCTGCACAACCCAGCGCCAGCAGATCATGGACGGACATGCTCTGCACATCGGAGGCGGTCATATGGTAGGACGCCTTGAATTCCCACTCCGAAAGGAAAACCTCCAATTCAAATTTGCGCATGGGTCGTGGGCTGGCCAAGGTGAACATTACCTCTTTGCGTTGTGGTGTCCGCAAATCCTAGCAAAAACGGGGAATGCAGTGAGCCCTGCGCTCTATCGCTGGCCGGACATTCGGGTTCAGAAGACGCCCTGCGGACCGGGCGGTGCGATGAAAACTCATGGCTCAGGGCGGCGCCGAAGCCTTGATCCTGGCCGGTCTGTTTCAGAGGAAGCTGAGCACGCTCCCCGGGCGCATAATTGACAGCGTGTCGATTGAAAATGCACACTTAAGGATGCGGAGTAAAAGGCCTTCCACAGGGTCGCAAAGCACAAGAAAGCAAATCAGGTCAAGATGAAGGCTTCCGCCGGGACCCTGACCGTGTTTGAGCATCAGATACCATGGGGTTTTCGTCAAAATTGATACGCTGGTCCACACCTTTCACGGGGCTTTTCGGAAGAGACAGCGGTCAGCGCGAGGTCACTTACCGCTCGGCTGATCCAGCGGGCGGAAGCCTGTATCATTTTTTGAACAGCCTTGGTGACTCAGTCTGGATAAAGAATCGAGACCACAGGTTCGTATTTGCCAGTGACGCGTTTGTAAAAAGCGTCAGGGTAGCCCCCGAAGCGCTGATCGGAGCGACGCACGAAGAACTCCTGGAGCGCTGGCCACACAGCGCGCTGGAAACCCGACCGGAGGCCATCGCTGCGATAACGGCTCAAGACAGAAAAGTCATGACTGAAAACGTGGCGGTGGAATACCTGGATGAAATTGGACAATCATCGGACAACCCTTTGTGGGTTCATAAGCGTAAAGCACCTTTGATGGACGAACACCGCAATGTGATCGGCATGATCGCGATCGCTCAAGACGTCACACGCGCAAAACTCGCAGAGCGGGAGGCAACCCAACTCAGCAACGAACTGATCCAAAAGCTTGAAGAAACAGAGTCAATGACCAAATGGGCGGCCAAGGTCGCAGGGGTGGGTTGGAGTCAATGGCTGCATCAGGAGGAGCGTTACAAATCCGTTGATGAGGTGTATGCGGGCATTCACGGCTTCACGGTCGAGGAGTTCATGCATCTGTTCGAAACGCTTGAGGCAGACCACAAGCTTGTTCATCCGGAAGATCAGGATGCGGTCATGGATTATTATGAAACCACCGACTATACGGAAACCTCCAGCCAGGAATATCGCATCATTAACCGCGTCGGTGACATCGTGCATATCCGGGAAGTGTCCACCCCCATTGATATTCGCGATGGAAAGATCATCGAATCGCTCTCCACCATCCAAGATGTAACCGCGTTCAAGTTGATCGAGCAGAACCTCGAAGGGCACATAGGTCGAGCCAGTGCGGACAGAGAGATCAGTGAGCGCATACTTCGAAATGTCACTCATGAACTGCTTCTGCCTCTGACAGGCGTCATGAGCTGTGTGGAAAGCTTGGAGCGTCCGGGACTTTCCGCAAACAACATGCGCCAGTATGCCCTTATTGAACAGTCAGCAAGGCGAATGGAGGTCGTTGTGGGGAATCTGCTGAAGATGTCCGCTCTGAATACAAGCGGCCCTGCCACAATAAAGTCCGAGACCTTCTCGATCTCAGAATTGGTATACCAGTTGGTTGCGGAGTCGCTGGTAGACGCTGAGGATGCCGGCGTTACGCTCAAGATCGACCTCAATATTGACCAGGATTTAGCCCATGGTCCGCACAATGAGCTCCTGATGTGCTTACGCAAGTTCCTGGAAAACGCATTCAAGTTCGCGGCGCACGGCGAGGTGATTATTCGCGTATCCAAGGCAGAATATTCCGAGCAAGCAACCGAATACACGTTTTCTGTAATCGATCGAGGCATTGGCATCGCTGAAGATCAAGTCGACAGAGTCTACGACGCCTTTTATCAGGTCGATAGTTCGATCAGCCGGAAATTCGAGGGTGCCGGCCTCGGGCTGGCCTTGGTGCGGCTGCTTGTACAGTCAATGGGTGGTGAGTATGGCCTGACCAGCGAACTGGGCAAAGGAAGTCACTTCTGGTTTTCGGTCCCGCTAGAAACTGCAGCCTCCGGATCTCAAACATGATTTGGCTGCCCCCTACCGCATCTTTCGCATTTGAGCAGGGCGCATCGGTCATCTTCCTAAGCGCATCGACAACCAAATGAATTTTTTTCGACATTTCCGACAGTTGCGGTCGCAGACACCATCAGGCGAGGCCATCAGGGCTGATGCAGGGTATTTCGCGCATCCCGCTCTGACCGCTGAAATACGAGCCATGGAAGCCTTTCTGAGTGGGCTTTTCGAGGTGGTGTGGATCAAGGATTCGCAGGGAAAGTTCGCTTTCGTCAATGATGCGCTCGTTGAGAGGACGGACATACCCCACGACGCGATTATTGGCCACACATCCTCGGAGATAGCCAGGGACTGGCCGCGTACGATTATGGGGTATAACCAGAAACAGCTCGCGTCCCTCGAAGCAGAGGATCGTGCCGTGTTGACTGACCAGGACGAAATTGAATCAATCGTTGAACTCTCCACACCGGGCGGTAAAAGGATGTGCCTGCACATGCGAAAATTACCTCTCAAGGACATTAAAGGGCGCGCTATTGGCCTCCTTGGTTACTCGCGTGATGTTACTCTTGAAAGACTAGCCGAGCGGGAGCGTCAATCCCTGAATGCCTCCTTGCAATCCAAGCTTCAAGAGCAGGAATCCATGGCAGCAGGCGCCGCCCAGCTGGTGCGGCTGGGCTGGGCAAAATGGCAGCATGAGGAGGAGCGATATAGCTACGTTGATGAGGTCTACGCGGCGATTCATGGCTATTCGCAGGAAGAATTCATGCACCATTTCTCTGTGCTCAGTCATGACGCGGCATTGATTCACCCGGAGGATCGCGTGGCTACCCTCGCGTTCGCTAGAACTGAATCCACTGAGCGAATGACCCATGATTACCGGATCATTAACCGCTCCGGTGAAATTGTTTTCGTCCGAGAAAATGTATTGCCCAGCATTTCAACCGATGGAGTGGTTGGTGAATCGGTGGTCTTGCTTCAAGACGTGACCCAATGGAAAAAAGCCGAGCAACGCCTGCGGAAACAAGCTTCCGAGGCAAAAGAGGCACAGGCACTCAGTGAGGCCATATTTCGGAATCTCACGCATGAGCTAAAAACGCCTCTCAATGGCATCCTCGGCGGCCTCAACAATGTTGAGATCGACCACCTGACTGAAACCAATCTCCGGCTGCGCATGCTGATGAGCGAAAATGCCAAGAAACTGTCTGAATTGGTCGAGGACCTGCTCCAGTTGACCCTTCCGCAATCTCAAGAGACTGAGGACACGCGGGTATCTGTGCGCGTTTCCGTTGCTGACATGGTCTATCAAGTGATCGCCCATGCCGTGGGCGATGCTGAAAAGGCGGGCATAACACTGAGGGTTCAGCTGGAGATAGATCATGATGCGAAGCACAGCTCGCGGGCAGAGCTTCGCACGGCCTTGCGCAAGTACCTTGAAAACGCGATCAATTTCAGCGATGGGGGCGAAGTGGTTGTTCGCGTCTCCAGCGTAGAATCAAGGGGAAAGCCAACGCAACTCCAATTTTGCGTCACCGACCAGGGTATCGGAATCGGTGCTGAAGACCAAAAGCGCGTTTTCGACGTTTACTTCAGGGCCGACAGCGCGCTCAAGGACGGGCGGTGTGGCGTAGGCATGGGCCTTGCGGTTGTGAAGCTTCTTGTGCAATCAATGGGCGGCGAGGTCGGCGTGGAGAGCGCGCCAGGCGAGGGCAGTCAATTTTGGTTCACGGTCCCGCTATATTGAAATCAGGGCCCGTGTTTCACGGGATGCAGACCAGCAAATTTGGACAATTGCTAGAGACTGAAACATACTGAAGGGGTCCAAACGGTGAATAGACGGTTCGCGAACGGCCAAGCAGGCTGCGTTGCTGATGGTCTGAAGGGAGAGTAAATTCATGCGCACATCCAAGCTGCTAATCTTGTTTTCAACACTCGGTTTCGTGACCCTCGCAGGGGCCGATATACCCACCCGTGCCTACTTTGGCGACACGCACCTGCACACCTCGTTTTCACCGGACGCGGGTCTGGCCGGAACCACCGTCGGGCCTGAGGACGCTTATCGCTTTGCGCGCGGCGAAAAAATCAAAAGCAACACGGGACAACAAGCGCAGCTGAAAAGGCCGCTGGATTTCCTGGTGATCGCTGATCACGCGGAGAACCTGGGGCTGGCGCGGGCCATCGCGACATCAGACCCGGCGCTGCTCGCAGACCCGTTTGGCAAACAGCTGCATGACCTGCTCATGGCCGGAAAAGGTGTGGACGCCTTCAACCTGCTGGTGCAAAAAATGAACAAAGGTGCCGAAGCGAGAATCGGGGGCGACATGCTTCGCAATGCCTGGGACGTGATGACGGATCTTGCGGAGAAATATAACGATCCCGGAAAATTCTCGGCTTTCATCGGTTATGAATGGACCAGCCAACCGGGCGGTAACAATCTGCATCGGGTCGTGATGTTCAAGGATGACAAAGCCACATTAGGGTCCACACTGCCATTCTCCAATTTCGACTCGGAGGATGTCGAGGATCTATGGGATTTCATGGCCGCGTATGAGAAAAACACGGGCGGGCAAGTGCTGGCCATTCCCCATAACGGCAATTTGTCCAGCGGCACCATGTTCCTGCCCCAGCATCAGAAAACCCGTCTTCCGATAGACGCGGATTACGCCAAGGCGCGGCTGCGCTGGGAGCCGGTGATTGAAGTGACGCAGGCCAAGGGCACGGGTGAAACACATCCGTTTTTGTCATCGGAAGACGAATTTGCGGGCTTCGAAATCGTCGATAGCACCAATCTGGGCGGCACCGTGACGCACACCGAGGATATGTTGCAGTACGAATATGCCCGTGCCGCGCTCAAGTCCGGCCTGGTGCTCGAGCAGCAGCTCGGTTCCAATCCGTTCAAGTTTGGCATGGTCGGCAGCACCGACGCGCACACTGGCTTCGCCTCCACGGTGGAGGACAACTGGTGGGGCAAAGCGCCTTTCCTGGAGCCCAGTCCCAAGCGCTGGGAAGACGTGTTGATCCGTTCTTCCAGAGATCCCAAGTATGACCTCACTGCATTCCAGTTGGCCGCTGCCGGTCTTGCGGGTGTGTGGGCGCATGAGAACACCCGCGAGGCGATTTGGGATGCGTTTGCGCGCAGGGAAGTGTTCGGCACCTCGGGCACGCGGCTACAGGTGCGCGTATTCGGCGGCTTTGATTTTGCTGAAAGTGACCTCTCGCGAGCGGACTTTGCCGAGCATGGATACGCCAATGGCGTGCCGATGGGGGGTGATCTCAACGACGCGCCCGAGGGCAAAGCGCCCGCTTTCATGATGCAGGCTTTACGTGATCCCGACGGCGCCAACCTGGACCGGGTACAGATCATCAAGGGCTGGCTCGATGCCGAAGGGCAGACGCATGAAAAGGTATACGACGTGGCCTGGAGCAACAGCGATACGCGGGTGGTGGGAGCAGATGGCAAAGTGCCCTCCGTGGGCTCCACGGTGGATGAGAGAGAGGCCACATACACCAACACCATCGGTGCGCGCACACTGCAGGGCTACTGGCAGGATCCTGACTTCGATCCGGACGAGCAAGCCTTTTACTACGTTCGGGTACTTGAAATCCCAACGCCTCGCTGGCTGGCTTACGACCGTAAAAACTATGACCTGTATGACGTGATGCCGGAGGACGCAACCTACACATCGCAAGAACGCGCCTACAGCAGCCCGATCTGGTACAACCCCTAACCGCCGGAACAAAAAACCCGGGCGATGGCATTCGACATCGCCCGGGCCAACCGCTCTCGCATCGCATCCGCAGGCCAGGGCATCTCGGTCACCACTGATCAGGATCGAGGCCAGCCACAGGTCAGCCCCATTTTTTGCCAGGTTCGGGGCGGTGGCAGTAACGAGCGAGCAAGACGGCTGGGGGGCCGGCATGGATCGGATAGACATGGAACTTCCTCTCTGAGGCGGCTGGCAGAGCACGATTGATCCGCGGCCGGATGCGGAAGACAGTAAGCTGGAACTCCCCCTGGCTGGCGGCATCTCCCCCTTGGTGTCGCTGGCCTTTTCATAAAAAAACCCCGCTGAAGCGGGGCTTTTCATGGGTGGCGATGTGCCCATCTCAAACTAATTATTCCAAGAAAATTCTCTAGACATACTTTTAGGCATACTTTTAAGAGGTCCCACCCGACTTTGCTCTGGGTTTTGGGATGGGTGATGCTGAGACTTCCCAATGAATTGTCACGAGATTCAAACATATCACTCTGAGTGACTTTTTAATGAGACCTCCTGTCAGTTGAGAATACTCACTTAGAAGCCGGGCCCGTTTTTTGAGGCTAGGCCAAAGCAACTCCAACGCTTTTACTCACTGAGAGGCGAATCTATGACTCGTTGCAAGTCACATAAGCCAGCAGATCACCGCTGAGCAGCGTCGCATTCACGGCATCGACAATCTCGGCAGCGATCTCGTCCTGTACGACAAGCATGCTAGACAGCGGCCGATCGTAAGCCTCTGACCACAAAATCTGGTCGGTGCGTGAGTCGATCAACTCTGCCGTAACGCGAATCTGATCATCGAAGTAGTGGAACGATCCCTCTAGAATATTGGCCACATTCAGCGCCTGACCCATTTGAAGGGTATTGAGTTCCTCATTCCTATACTCGAAAGCAGAACTTCTCGACGTTACCCGAAAGCTGCCTGTATCGGCGAGGAGGTTCATCACGCGCTCTGCAATTCTGTCGCCGAACAATTCTGCACCGGGGCCGTCACTGACGTTGATAAACGACAGCACGGCGATGGACAGATCCGCGCGGAGTGGGGATTCGGCGGTCACAGCTGAACGATGTGCCCGGCTATCAAAGGACTGGTCAGGCCCAGCTGCATCGCCATTTTCGTGCGTCACAGTTTCTGGCAGCAAACGATCAAGCGCGACTGTGGCAATAGCAATCACCAGCAAGACAACGATGACTCTGTTGAGTTTGATCCCACTCGTGATCATCTCCGAAGAAGCGTGGTCATCCAGATCTCTCTGCGGCTTGAGTCCTTCAGGAGTCATCTCGTAAATCCAGGAGAAAATGAGCGCCGGTACGAAGAAGAGCAACAGAAGGCCAAGCAGCAGAGGGAACGCCCATGGTTCGACTCGAAGAGCAGGGAATAATACGTCTGCTGTTTGCAGAAGAAGCCATGATGTAGCGAGATATAAAAGCGCGACCTTGACGACGTGGCGTCGCCTTAGCTCGGTCATTAGTTTGGACAGTCTGATTGGAGGACTCCAATACGGGATGTGCACTATACCATATTTTGACTGGCCTGCCCGCATGGTTGAGGCTTTTTAGGCCGATACACATCCTTCAACAAATCCGCTCTCGCCACCCCTACCGAACTCTCTGTTACGTCCCAGCGCCAAGTTAGATTGCCCTTGCGACAAACACATAAACATGACATCGATACGAACTCGCGGGTCCCTTCAGTTAATGCGCACCGGTCACGCTCGTACCAAACCAGTGAGAAAGTTTTGGCTCTCAGAACAGAAATACCTTGTGTTTACCCTCCATTAAGCGTAGTGTTGCGCGGCGTGCGGGTGATCAGCCCTGCGATGCAGGAAAACCCGCCACGCTGCAGATTAATTGCACTTCCAAAAAGTCCTCTCAGTAGTTCAACTTCGGTTCCTCCTGCTTGATTCCTTAGAAGTGAAAAAAATTGGTCCGTATATTTTTTAATGTTTCAGAGGAAATCAAAATGACTACAGGCACTGTAAAGTGGTTCAACGATAACAAAGGTTTCGGATTCATCACGCCCGAGAGCGGCGAAAAGGATGTCTTCGTGCACTTTTCATCCATCCAAGAAGGTGGCTTTAAGTCACTGGCGGAGGGGCAGCGCGTGAACTTCGAGATCACCGACGGCCCCAAAGGGCCGCAGGCAAGCAATGTAACTGCTGCCTGATCGGTGAATCTCTGCCCGATTAGAAGACCCCGCCGCAAGGCGGGGTTCTTTGTTTCTGCCCCTGGAGGAGACCATGAGGAAACTATTCGTCGGTAACCTATCCCCTGATACCAGCGAGGCTTCCCTGCACGAAATGTTCGCGCCCTTTGGCAAGATTCGCTCGCTTAACCTGGCCCGTGATATCTTCACCGGCACCTGCAAGGGATTTGGCTTCGTGGAAATGGAAGGTCACGAAGCACACGCAGCCCAAAAGGCCTTGGATGGCTCGTATCCTGAATGCGGCAAAGGTGCACTGAAAGTTCGGTTCGAGCAACCACGACGGCGGGCCCGCCGCTGACGCCGATAGCAAAGATGCCAGGCATACTTGATGGCTGGTCGATTGCTATTCCCCCAGGTCTTGCCCAAAGCCGCAACCGGCCGTGACCGGTGCGGAGAACCAAAGCGGCGCTGATCTACCGCCGAACGAAGAACTTACGTGCAGTTCAGCTGCTGCTCGTTAACAGCAAGATCGAGAGCACAGTGCGCCACCTAGGCATTGAGGTGGAAGATGCCCTAAAAATGGCAGAGCGAACTGATGTCTGAATCACCGGGACGGAAGCGATCCGTGAGGGTCGCCTTCCGGCCATTAGGGTTACTAACAGTTAAGCCAATAGTCTGGCTGGAGTGCTCTATATACCGAAGTTTGTTCCACCAACTGTCATTACTTCCAGTGGCAATCTGGACGCAATAGAGTCACGCTTAAAAACTTGAAGTTGGGCATTCTAGGCTCTGTTCCCACAGCTTCTTTTCTCAAGAATGCGATTTGCAAGGGAGATCCACCATGGCTATCCGATTACACTTTGGACGCTATTTAAATATATTCCTGACGGTTGGGCTTTGCGCGTCAGTTCAAGCTCAAACTGTGCCGGATTGGCCAGACCTATATGATCCTTTCAGCCTCTATAGCCTTCACGTCGAAACAGTAAACGCGTCCGATTTCGAAATTATTCGAGCTGACACAACATACGATATCGAAGTCCCTGCCTGGTTCTGGGCCGAGAATGAAGAGCCCATTCTTGTCTCGATTCGGCGCAAGTCCGCAAGTGCTTTACCTAATGAACTCGACCCAAACAAGAAGGTCAGCTACAAGATCGATATCAACGAGTATCACGATGATCCGGACGATGTGGATATCTGTGTTGATGTTCCGGGAATAACGGAAGGCTGTGTTTCCAAGTGGAAAGGTATCAAAAAACTCAGCCTCGAAAATGGAGATGATCAGGATGTGGCTCAGGAAGGCGTCGCCTGGTATTTGCACCGCTTGGCCAGAGAGTCCGGCCTCAATTACGAAACCGGTCTCGCTTCATGGGTCAAGCTCTACATTAACGGCCAATATCAGGGCGTTTACGTCAACGTTGAACAGCCAGACAAGCAGCTGCTGAAGAACCGGGGGATGTGGGAGCCAATAGGTGACACCTGGTTGACCAAGATGAGCGTCCAGTATGAACCGGAACCTAAAGAGGGTCCGGAGGATGAATCCGGGATACCAAGCCCGACATCAGAGGCGCTATGTTTTGCGCCGTTTGTTGACCACGGTAAGTGCGCGACACCGTCAGATTTCAAGGACCAGTTGAATCAACGCATCAACATGGAGGGCATGTTGACCTTTGGTGCGGTGACGGCCTTGCACTACTCACCCGATGATCTTTTTGCCAAGGGTAAGAACTTCTATTACGTGGATCAGGCGGATGGCCTCAATCCAGGCTGGAAGCGTCAATATCTGCAGTGGGATCTGGACTCGGCTTTCGGCTCAATGGACCCCAACCGCAGTATGTACCGAACTGGGCGCGGCAAACACAATCAGTATGAGAAAGCCCTGGTGGATGATGAGACCGATCCGTTTCGGGACGAATACAACGAGATCATCAGATTGCTGATTGAAGGGGATTTTCCCGTTTTTGATCCTGAGCAGCTCGCCCTCGATATGCAGGCGTTCGAGACTTTATTAAGTGACGCTCTGGCGGAAGATCCGAACAGCAAGGGTTCGGCAGGGAGTTTTGCCACAATGGCCGAATACTTCCCGCTGCGGATTGCCTCGATGAAGGATCAATTACCCGCAGCGCCACCGCCACCGCCTGGTGTAGGTGACATACATGTGGGCGACATCGATGGCGTCGCCACACCAGCAAGCCAGAATAACTGGGTCGCAACCGTAACCATATCTGTCCATGATCACCAGGAGGTGGGAGTTTCGGGTGCCCTGGTAACTGGGACTTGGAGCAATGGAATTTCCGGTGAGATATCTTGTTCTACGTTGTCCTCTGGACAGTGTGAACTTTCAGCGAATGTCACTAAAAAGCGATTCAAGAAAGTCAGCTTTTCAGTGACGTCCGTGAGCTTGAATGGCTACACATACGAGTCTTCTCAGAACCATGATGATGACGGTGGTAGTAACGGGACCTCGATCACGATTAACAGGCCCTAGAGAGGATGACACAAAGCCATTTGTTTCCGGTTTTGGTCACCATCTGAGAGAAGTAGGCAAAGCCCCGCTTAACGGCGGGGCTTTTCTGTCTTAGCGAATAGCGTTATCGATTTAGCCGAGGGTTGGGTCAGATTCTATTTCTGGCCAAGCCATTCGTTGGCTCTTTGACCGCTTCTGGCCGCAAGCAGAACAAACTATTCGCCAAATTTGCCTGCGCCACTAGGAACCCTATCTGCCAAGGGCGCGGAGGGGGGTCTACACCCGGGGGGTGGGGTGAAAAAACACCTGCCCGGAGACTGCTGACCGGGGCTGAAACCAGTAGTTTTTGAGTGGTTTTGCGTACGCCTAGCGTACTTGAAAAAATGAGAAAAACGAGAGAGTTACGTAACTAATTGATTTAATTGGTGCCGGCAGGGTGACTCGAACACCCGACCTACGCATTACGAATGCGCCGCTCTACCAGCTGAGCTATGCCGGCACACTGAGCGGCGCAAAGTATATTCAATTCGATCCCTCTTAACAACGAGATCGACCACCATAAAGCGGTGCAGACAAGACCTGCAATACCCACAGGCGGTTAGGTGCTGCGCATCAACCAATGACGTAGAGCTGCCACAAATCTTTCCGCGTCATATGCAGAAAGGGCCTCATGGCCAGAATTCCCGTTTTTCCGATGCTGGTCTCCAGGTAGGACAACTCTTCGAACTTGGCACGGGTGCGCTCACCCACCGGCGTATCCAGGCCATTCTCCCGCATCATCAAGACACCCTTCGCGCGCAGGGCCAGCTCTGTGTACAACCGCAGGTAACACAACATGTCCACCACCACCGGCCCTTCAAACTTTTGCCGCAGATCCTGCAAAAACCGGCCCACCCGTGAATTCACGAATTCGCCGGATTGAATCAGCTGGAGCAACTCGGCGTCATCGAAGAAATCAACAACCGTCCAAAGCCGCTGGCGCTTTATGTATGCAGCCAGAACCAGGACACGGTCGACCGGGTATTACGTCATACCTCAGCTGGAGGCGTATGCGTCAATCACACACTGCTGCACTATGCGCATGACAAGCTGCCTTTCGGAGGTGTAAACAACTCGGGGATTGGAAAAGCGCACGGTCATTTCGGGTTCGAAGCGTTTTCCAACCAAAAGCCCGTTCTCACGGACAGGCACAGCGCGATGCACATGTTCTATCCGCCCTACACTCCGCGCGTTTCGAAAATGCTCGGAATGATGCTAAGGTGGTTGAACTAGCAAAGGCATCAGCTCGAAAAGAACCAGGTCTCGACCTGGCCTCGGGCCTACTTGGCACCCGGCGCGACGCGTCAATATGCCTTACTTGCCACCCGTCGACGGGCTTCCCTGAGTAGCGCGTCGCACGGCAGATCAGATCCGGCACCCAAAGGGGGCGCAAATGAAAACACACGGCAAACGATCCGACCGGAGCAACCGCGCGATGATCGCGCTGTCCGCCCTGCTCTTGAGCCATGCATCACTGGGAGACCGGGGCGTAGATTCGAGCGCATTGCGAGAGGCAGTGACTCAGCAAGCCATGATGACGCACATCACGGCCATGGCATCTTTTACAGAGGCGGGAGGCGACTCTCGGGAGTCTTCCGCTGCCGCCTACTACGATACTGCCGAATACATCGCGCAACTGGCGAGCAGCGCCGGGTTTGAGACTGAATTGCAGGAGTTCGACTACCCGTTTTTCGACGTCGAAAGCGCTGAGTTGGCGCGAACGACTCCGAATCCGATCTCGTTTACTTACCGAGGCACTGGGGACAATGGTTTTTTTGCCGCCACCTACTCGGGAGCGGGAGCGACTCAAGCACCTGTTGTAGCCATAGGACTGGAGTATCCGATCCACCCCAACCAGGATTCGACCAGCGGATGTGTGGCTGGCGATTTTGACGACTTTCAACACGGTGCCATCGCGCTGCTGCAGCGCGGCGGATGCTCTTTCAACACCAAAGCAAGACTGGCGGAGGCCGCTGGCGCAGCGGGCGTCGTGATTTTCAACAGCGGTAACGGCCGATCCGAAGCATTTTCCGGTACGCTGGGGGCGCCGGGTATCGGTATCCCCGTCGTCACAACCGCATTCGCGGTCGGAGAAGCACTGGCCTCAGAGAACACCGTGGCATGGCTGGGCGTTGACGCCGAATCCGGTATCCGAACCAGCATCAACCTGATCGCAGATTCCCCCGGCGGACGTGACGACCGCACCGTGGTGGCCGGCGCTCACCTGGACTCCGTCAACGGCGTACCGGGCATACAGGACAATGGCAGTGGCAGCATGGCCCTGCTGGAGATTGCATTGCAGATGCATGCGCTGGAAATCGCTCCGCGCAACCGGGTCCGTTTCATCTGGTTCGGGGCCGAGGAGTATGGTGCGTTTGGCTCACGCCATTACGTCGGCACACTCAGCAAGCGCGAGTTGAAAGATATCGCTCTCTATCTGAATTTCGACATGATCGCTTCACCGAATTACGCCGTATTTGTCTACGACGGTGATGCCTCCGATGGTGGAATAGGAGCGCCCAATGGCTCGGGCCAAATCGAGCGGGTATTTCTCGATTATTTCAGCGCCCTCCATATTAAGGCAGAGCCGGCGTTACTCGAAGGTCGCAGTGACTATGTGTCTTTCACGCCCAAGGGGATACCCATCGGCGGATTGTTTACCGGCGCTGAGGACTTGAAGACCCCGGCGCACGCAAGTCAATTCGGCGGCACTGAAGGTCTCGCCTACGACCCCTGCTATCACTTGGCCTGTGACACCTTGGCCAATGTCAATCCAGAGGCCCTCGGTCTGATGGCTGATGCCGCCGCGCACGCCATTCTGACCTTTGCCATGACCCGCTCAGCGGTCAAAGGCAGTGCGAGAGCCAACCAGCGTGCACACAATGCGCTTACTTATGCACCCGAGGTTCCCGAGCAATAGACTGCCTTCCCGTGGCACTCCCTTGGTTGGCGGGCGGTGAACGTGTTGCGCTGAGCGCTCTAACTGTCGATGACGTAGAGCTGCCAGAGGTCTTTGCGCGTCATGTGCAGGAAAGGCCGCATTGCTAGAAGCCCGGTTTTGCCGATACTTTTTTCAAGGTAACTCAATTCTTCGAACTTGGCCCGGGTTCGTTCACCCACGGGCGTGTCCAGCCCGTTCTGTCGCATCATGAGAACGCCTTTCGCCCGCAGGGCCAGTTCGGTGTAGAGCCTGAGGTAACACAGCATGTCGACGACCACCGGACCCTCGAATTTCTGCCGCAGGTCCTGCAAAAACCTACCCACCCGTGAATCCACGAATTCACCAGATTGAATCAGCTGAAGCAACTCGGCGTCCTCGTCGAAATCAACCTCGAGCCAGCTGTGCATGTGCTTCGCACCGCGTTGGAAAACCAGGGCCAGCAGCGGCGGCAAGGTCACCAGAATAATCAGGGTCTGGTGCATCGGGTTGACGGCAAAATGATTGAAGGCGGAATGCAGGATCACCGCCGCGGCCAAACCGGGCAAGTAAAACAGGGGGTTGATTCGCATATTGCGTTCTGTCAAAACCTGAGAAACGATGCCAAATATCGCCATGACACCACCGTGCATCACCGCCGTGCCAAAACCGCGCACAATCCAAAGACCGAACTGAGCGTCACCCATTTTGTAGAGGTAATAGAGATTTTCGAACAGCGCAAAGCCCGCGCCCACCGCAAAGCCCAAAATCGCGGCGTCGACCAGGAAGCCGATGCGATGCGAGCGAAAAAGGTAAATGACGATTGACGCCTTCAGGATCTCCTCGATCACGGGGGAGACGTATCGGGTGAAGGACGCGTAATCCATGCCTGACCACACATAAGCATGGCCGTTGGCGAAGTAACTTAATATCGTGGTCATCCCCCCGGCGACGATCACCAAAAGCACAGTCCTGAAACTCACCAGCTTGTAGCTGTCCATCGCCACCAGGGCAATGAGAAACACCAGAACAGGCAAAAGCCCAACCGGCGCCTCCAGCAGTGTCTTGGTCATGTAGTCAAACGCTCCGTAGGGGAAGTCATCATACGGCTGAGCGCATGCACTTTAAACCGCACTACAGGATCTTCAGAGACAGCATCCATTCGTCATCTCGCTTGCTGCCATTTTCAAATCCGGCAGCCCATCCAATGGAGAGGGTCATGGGCAATCGATGCACCAACGTGAAGGCAAGGTCCAGCTGCCCCCCCGCGGAATAGACCTTGCGCTCGAAAATCTTCCCAGGATCAGCAATCAGTCCGGTCACGAACAAGGAAGGCCTTATGTATTTAAGAAACAGGCTCGGCTGGCCGGCTTCCTCGAAGCGAATAGGCGGCAAATTGAGCTCGGCAGTGACTTTTCCAAACTCCCTTGCGGCAATCTCGCCAATTTCAAAACCGGGCAGGCTGTAATAACTGCGATATCTTTTCACGGGACCATCGTCGACATAATTGTTTCCGAACCCACCAAAATAGAAGTTTGTCAGCGGATCGAGACGATTACCGTCCGCCCACCCTACGGTGCTGTAGAGCCAGATGGACGAATGCTTCCAGGGTAAGCTGAAGCCAAACTCCAGGCCGGCACGCAGCTTGGGAATGGTATCGAATTCCGAATGGTCCGCCCGGGCGCTGAGATGCCAACCCCAGCCTTTCTCTCGATCCACAGCGCCGATGGAACTGCGGCGATTTCGATAGCTCAGATTGGCATCGAAACTGAGAATCTGGTCAAAGAAAAAAGTCGGTCGGTTCTGGTTGTCCGGCAGCGTATCAAGCCCGGTATACCAGGACAGAGTAGCTGAAAAATCGAGGTTCCTGGGCGCATCGTAAATCAGGTTTTTCTGGTAACCGATGATGATGCCATCACCTTTACGGCTTCGCTCCGTGGGGCCGAACAAGTCGTAAAAATCGGCGTAATTGTGAACATAATACGCCCGCCAATGCATACTCTCGTAACCGACATAGGCATGGAGTTTCTGCCCTCCCTCGCTGGACGGAGAGTACGAGGCCGTGGCCTCGAAGCTGTGTATACCCAGCGGATCCTGCCAGCCAACATGGTAACCAACGGCCGCATCCCCCCGATAACCCTCAATCACCGGGTACCTGGAACCTATGCCCAATTCCTTGAGCGGTTGATATTTGCCCAGTTCGTGCGGGATGTCTTCAAGGTCGTGGTCGTCCAGCGTGCTCACGACGTTCCAATCACGCACCACGGGGTGCTGCTGCGCGATCTCGTTGCCGAGGAACCGAATCGATCCAAGGCTCTGGAGCGGCACCGGATCGATCTGAACCGGAGTAAAGCCCTGTCCCGTGTACTCGAGCACGATGAGCGATCCATCCTCGAGCGGCATGGGCCTAAAATATCCGGTTTCCGCGTTACTGACGGCCTCCACCTCGCCCGTTTCCAATTCAAACCGGAATACATTGGACACGCCCGTGTAGTAAGACGTCCCGAACAGATAGCGACCGTCGGGCGTAAACACAAATCCCTCCGGAACAGCCTGCCCAAAATCAAACGCTGCAATCGGCTCGATGCGCCCCTGTGTCAGGTCTTCAATCCGGAAGACCTGTAACTCGTTCTTGCTGCCAAATTCGGTGTAGGTTCCCGAGAGCATGCTGCCATCGCTCGACACATCGAGTTCAAACAACTCGATGCCGTATGGAAACGTGTGCACCTGATCCCATTCCTCATAGGGATAGGGCATTCGCACCAGGGTGACGTAGCCATTGAGATGGCGCGTGCCCCACAGGCTGCGGTCGGTCGGGTTGTAAGCCAGGTCGCCGATGCGTGCATCCCCAATCAGGCGCGTGACCTCGCCCGTATCCAGCCGGACGCTCATGAGGTCGCGATATTGGTTGTTGTCACTGGTATAGAACACGGTTTGAGTCGATGCGTCGTAAGCCAGGGAGCTGACCCGATAGAGCGCCGGGTCCTTGATGTCTACCACGTGCTCAACCACGCCCGAATCGAGGTTGAGCACGCCGACATGGGCGTATACACCGGGGTACTGGAATGCGCCGATCATGGTTCGATTCACAGGGTCGATGAAACTCTTGGATACCGAACCCAGCGCCCGGTCTGAAAGCCGCCGCGAGTGCGTCAGCGGCGTTGTTCGCAATCGGGCCAGGTTTTCTTCCTGGAATTCATGCTCCCAGGCAATCCAGTCTTCCCAGGCCTCCTCGATGGGTTTGCCGAATACATCGAGGAACTGCCTCGAGTAATAACGTTGGCTGCCTTCGTCGCGTCGAAGTAATTGGACGACCTGCTCCGGCGAATCATTAAGCGCCAGGTAACTGAAGAAGCGGGTCCCGTAGAGGTAGGCATTCACGCCGGCCTGAAAGTCAATGGACATGCCCTCTGAAACCAGCCCAAGCGCGCTGTAGAAGGGCGCTCTATCGCGCACCATGGCGCGGAATACCATCTCGTCGTAGGCGCCTTGTGCCCGTCCCATGCCCCCGGTCATCCAGGTCTCCATGAAGGTGGCGCTGCCCTCTGAGTACCACCGGGGTGCTCCGAGCCGGGGGGTGGTCAGGTAAGCATATATGATGGTTTCTGGGTGGACCTTCGTCTCCTTGACCTTTCCACCGAAGAATTTTCGCCATTTGCGGTCCGTCTCATTCCAAGCGTCAAGGGTTGCGAGGTGCACGGCCTCGTGATTCATGATGTTGAAAAATCGTTCACTCTCCGGCGTGGTTTCATAGATGTGGTTCGAGGGTGAGATTTCCGTTGAAAGCACGTTGAAGGGCGAGACACCCACGCCCGCGTTGTTGTAATCAGCGGTGTCCATCAGAATGACGGAGGGCTTGTCCCAGGGTAGCCAGCCGAAAAGCGTTTTCTGGAAGCTTATCGAATTGTGATAACTCCGCATGACATGCGGCAACAGATGGGTCTGTATCGGATCAATGTAGATCAGGCGCACGTCTTCCGATTCCAAGCGATCCAACTCAAAACCGGACGCAGTAATCGAGAGCAGCATCGCAAAAGAAAAGAGTAAACGTCTAATACCTGCGCGCAAGATGGTGTGCTCCCCTTGGTGGATAACCCCAGTCTAGCCGAACAATCGATGCAGTAACACACAAAAAACCGCCTGCGCAAGGCAGGCGGCTGATTGATGTCTTAAAGACTGCGGAGACTGGGCGCTTTACTTTTTCTTTTCTCTCGTTGGCTTGGTGCCGGTATCGTCACAACCCAGGCAAGCAGGTCCACCGTCAACCTGGAGGCGCTTGAGCGCCTCGGTTTGTATCAATTTCTGTGCCTCCGGGCTGCTCATGAATTTCTGGGCTTCCGGGTTGCTCATGAATTTCATGACCTCCGGGTTGCCCATGAACTTCTGGGCTTCCGGGTTGCTCATGAACTTCTGTGCTTCCGGGTTGCTCATGAACTTCTGTGCTTCCGGGTTGCTCATGAATTTCATGACCTCCGGGCTGCTCATGAACTTCTGGGCTTCCGGATTGCTCATGAACTTCTGGGCTTCCGGGTTGCTCATGAACTTCTGGGCTTCCGGGTTGCTCATGAACTTCTGGGCTTCCGGGTTGCTCATGAACTTCTGGGCCTCCGGGTTGCTCATGAACTTCTGTGCTTCCGGATTGCTCATGAACTTCTGGGCCTCCGGATTGCTCATGAACTTCTGGGCCTCCGGGTTGCTCATGAATTTCATGACCTCCGGGCTGCTCATGAACTTCTGGGCTTCCGGGTTGCTCATGAACTTTTGAGCCTCCGGGCTGCTCATGAACTTCTGCATCTCGGGGTCTGAGATGGACTTCTGAGCTTCCGGATTACTCATGAATTTCTGGGCTTCCGGGCTGCTCATGAACTTCTGGGCTTCCGGGCTGCTCATGAACTTCCGGGCTTCCGGATTGCTCATGAATTTCTGGGCTTCCGGATTGCTCATGAATTTCTGGGCTTCCGGATTGCTCATGAATTTCTGGGCTTCCGGATTGCTCATGAATTTCTGCATTTCAATGGGCAATATTTCCCAATCGCCCATGGATTTCTGCATTTCCGGATTGCTCATGAATTTCTGCATTTCAATGGGCAATATTTCCGGATCGCCCATGGATTTCTGCATTTCCGGATTGCCCATTAATTTCTGCATTTCCGGATTGCTCATGAATTTCTGTGCTTCCGGATTGCTCATGAATTTCTGGGCTTCCGGGTTGCTCATGAATTTCTGGGCTTCCGGATTACTCATGAATTTCATGACCTCCGGGCTACTCAGGAACTTCTGGGCTTCCGGGTTATCCAGGAACCATTGGAAGGTATCGGTCTGCATGAACTGTGCAATGGATTCCTCGCCCATAACGACGTCGTCACCGTTAAGCTGCTCACCCCTGTGCCGCTCGGCAGGCTGGATGTTCATGATCGTACCGGCGGCTCCGTCTTCACCTGCATCATTATTCATGCCCAGGTAGGCAACGGCAGCGATCACGGCTGCAAAGATGATGACCATCATCGTTGTCTTGGCATTTCCTCGGTTTGTGTTCATAGTGGTACTCCTTTGGTCTCTCGTTGCCCAGGTTTCATGGGTTTCCACAACAATTACAAGGCAAGTTCTAAAAAGTTGGTCAATTGTGCTCAGGTTCCGCTTGGGTTCGAAGATACCCCGACTCCAGTACCTTGTCACCCAGTCTCCAAGAATAGCCGATGTCCCCGGCGCTCGCGGTTTCGGTCTCTGGCACCAGGTTAAGCGTCAGCTCCTTTTGGCCCTGGAACTCGATCCGTACCCTGGTATTACGCGCATCGTCAGCCACGCTGTCACCACCCGAATCCAGCCGCAGACCGCTGGATCCCAGGTCGATCAGCACGTTCATGGGCTTCCTGGCTTGGGCGCTCAACTGCAATTGGTAGCTGTCACCGCCGCCGCGCAAAGTCAATTCGGCACTAAAATCGTCACGGCTCATGCTGATTCGATCGATGGCCCGGCCGGTGCCAGCGCCCGGTTCCGACATCGGCATCATGGTGCCCACCAGTCCGGAGGTATCCTGCTGAAGTTCAAAACCGGTGTTGTATTTGTATACTCCCAAGGCCAGCCCAAACGTCGCCAGGGCTGCAAAACCATAGCGAAAATGCATGTTCACCGGGCTCAGGTAACTTGCCAGGCCGCGCTTTGGTTTTGGCAAGTGGACTGAGGCAAGGATCGAAGCATGCAGGTCATCGGGAAACTCGGGTTCTGCGTCTTGCTGCAACAACTCATGGAGCTGGCGTAACTGACGCTGATAAATTCTCGCCTCCCCGGAGTGCTCAAGCAAGGCTTCAAGTTGCTGTTGCTGTTCGCTGCCGAGCTCTCCATCAAGCTCAGCCTGAATCAATGCCTGGCTCCGCTCGTCCATCATGCCTCCAGAATCCCCTTAGATAGCAGGGTGTCACGCATTTTCTGTCGCGCGGAATACAGTCTCGATTTCACCGTTTTAGGTTCTATACCCAGCACCTCGGCAATCTCGTCATAGCTGTGTTCGACAAAATGCCGCAAGACGATGACCGTCTTTTGATCGCTTGAGAGCTGGTCCAGTGCCCAGCGAAGTTCACTGCTCATCTGGTCATTTTCGAACTGGTTATCTGGCCGGTCAGATGAGACACCGAGATGCTCTTGGAGCACGTCCGCGTTTTTGCGTCGATTTAACTGATTAATCGACTCGTTGATGGCGATACGATAAATCCAGCTGAAAAATCTCCGCTTCGCGTCGTATTTATGCAGATTTTCAAATGCTTTCATGAATACGGTCTGCGTCACGTCAGCTGCCTCGTCCCGGTTACCCAATATGCGAACGGCCACTTTAAAAACCTGCCGCTCATATCGTCGGACCAATGAATCCAGCGCTTTGCGGTCACCGCGCTTGCAGTCCTCCAGCAACGCCGCATCCTGGTCCTTGCTCATAACTACAGCAGAGGCAAAAAAAAGTTGGCGGGAACCGGGTAAAACATGTCTTGAGCGGCCGGCTGGCGCCCTGGGACAGGCCGAATTTGATGCGTGATGGTCAAGCGGCCTCGATGGGGAACAGTTTGTCAAAGCCGGAATATTTGAAAATATCCCGTATATGCGGGCTGACACCCACCAGGCGGATACCACCGTCCGAGAGCAACCGCTTGTGCGTTCTCAGCAGAACGCCCAGCCCGGCGCTGGAGATGTACTCCAGCTCCGTCATATCGATAACGCATTCGCCGGCGGCCTCGTCCAGCACCCGCTCCGCCTCGCGCGCACTGGCCGCGTCCAGGCGCCCACTCAAGCGCACCACGCCTTCATCATTTTGATCAACGCTGAACATCGTTTAATCCTGTCCCACCTGAAACGTCATCTTACTTTGCCTTTCCCTGTACTGGTAGGTCATCGCATCCACCATTTTAGAGACCAGAAACAGGCCCAACCCGCCCGACGTGCGCTCTTCAGCCGGCGCGTCAATATCCACCGGCTGAAACCTGGTCGGGTCGAACCGATCCACATCGAAGTCGGTCAGGCTCACTTCCACGCCCGCGCCGAGAGGGCGCATTTCGAGGCGGATATCGGCCGTTGTCTCCGTATTGTGCAGCACCATATTGACATACAGCTCTTCGGTTGCCAGGTCTACAACATTGCGCAGGCGGGCATCGATTCCATGCTCGGCAAAAAACGCCGCGGTGGCGGCCACGATGCGTTTCAACTCTGACAGCTCACGCTTTACTTCAAGCCGCACTTCGACACCTCCTGATTGTTCCTATGATCGGTCATTCCGGCATGCGACGCACGAGCACCATCGTGACATCGTCCGCCTGCGGCACATCGCCGGCAAACGCACGGACTGCAGCGACGAGCGCCTCGGACAGGCTCGCCATCGAGCCGCGATGATGTTTGAGAAACACCTGCTTGACGCCATCCTCGCCAAACTCCTGCCCATCCGCCGTTGCGTACTCGTAAATGCCGTCGGAGATCAAGGCGAGGATGTCGCCGGGCGCCAAGTTAATCTGCTGAGCGCTCATGGTTTCATCCATGGCCATCACGCCCACCGGAAAACGGGTGGGAGAATACCAGTCGCATTCCTCATCGGCCGCCCGGAAGTGAAGGATCGGCCCCTGCCCACCCGAATGGTACTCCACCGCATGCGCCTGGAAATCCAGGAAGCCCATGAACGCGGTGATGAACCGGTCATCGGGTAAATCTTCCTCGAGCTGATTATTGACCTGCATGTAGGCGGTATCGAGGTCGGCGCCCAGACGGAATGACACCCGGAGCATGGCCTGCATCTGGGTCGCGGATAATGCCGGGCCAAAGCCGTGCCCGGTGGCGTCACCGAGCAGCATGAACAGGCGGCCGTCCAGCACCACCAGGTCGTACAGGTCACCCCCGGTGTGGTCCGTCGGCAGAAACAGTCCATGCACGTCATAACCCGGCACATCCGGCATCTCGCGCGGCAACGTGCTCATCTGGATCTCGCGAGCCACTGCAACCTCCTGCTCCAGGATGGCGTTGGCCAGCAGTTCGTCGGTCATATAGGAATGCTGTATGGCCACTGCGGCCTGTGCGGCCAGCGCGGGTCCGACCCACTCATCATGCTCGTCAAACTGCTGCGGATGCTCACCCAGCCATTGCATCACGCCCAGCAGTGAATCGTCCTGCCCGACGATCGGCACGTTGAGCAGGGACCGGGTCTCAAACCCCATCAGCTGGATGGGATATTGCTTGAACAGTTCGTCCTCCCGGCATTCGCTGACGTTGCTAATGGCGCGCTCTGTCGCGCATTTACCCGCCCAGCCCTGCTCCAGGGTCAGCCTGGGCGGCGGATCTATCGGCGGCGCAACCATGGTGAGGTGTTCCGTAGAGCGGTCGAATAGCCAGAGCACGCCCGCCTCGGCCACGATGGCCACCTTGCCCACCTCGATAATCTCGCGCAGCAGTTCGGGCATGGCTTCCGGTGAGGCCAGGCGATGCATCACCTCCAGGATCTGGACCAGCGATTCCCGGGTGATTTCGTTCGGATTTTCGAGGTGTTTCGGTAAGCTCATCAATCGCTCAGGACATTCAGGCAAGGTGCATCGGAACGCAGATACTGGCACATCTGCCTGATTCAGCACAACATCAGCGCTCAGCCCCCAGCGATCGGCCCCATGGGCGCTTGGGTTCGCCGATGCACCGGGACACAAGATTAAACTGTGCTAAAGTGGCTGATGTTAGGGGCTAAGGGAACCAACTCCATGGACACGACCCAACGACTCTGGGCCACGCTGGCGATGTTGCTGGTCAGTCACGCGGCATGGGCCGAAATATGCGGCGAGAACCAATACGTTTTTGGACCTGGGTTGCTTGATGATCCCTTCATTTGCCGCGACTGTCCATCCATGATGACCAATGATGCGGGCGATGATACCGCCGATGAAACGATCACGTCCTGCGACCTGGTCAATGAGCCCTTGGTGAATTTGTCGTTTGAAGCTCCCAGCACCAA
>Ga0181578_10000422_pt1 | contig 39572 bp, 45 predicted proteins | sample 071ome_21_FD_148659 | JGI IMG/M metagenome (GOLD analysis project Ga0181578, IMG submission 148659) | Coastal salt marsh microbial communities from the Groves Creek Marsh, Skidaway Island, Georgia - 071401CT metaG (spades assembly) | ecosystem: Environmental > Aquatic > Marine > Intertidal zone... | reverse complement strand
TCGCGGGCTTGACGCTCGCGCTTTCACTGGCCGTCGGGGGTGCACTGCCCTCCCAGGCCCAGGTGCTCACGCTGGCCTCAACGACCTCGACCGAGAACTCCGGTCTGTTCGGGGATATCCTGCCGCGCTTCACGAAGGACACCGGGATTGCCGTGCGCGTCGTCGCCGTTGGAACCGGCGCGGCGCTCAATCTCGGCCGGCAGGGCGATGCGGATGTGCTGCTTGTCCATTCGCGGCCCGACGAGGACAGGTTCGTCGCGGATGGCTACGGCTCCTACCGGCGCGACGTGATGTACAACGACTTCGTGATTGTCGGCCCGAAGAGCGACCCCGCCGGGATCAAAGGCACCCATGACGCGGTCGCGGCCCTGGCGGCGATCGCAAGGACCGGCTCAACCTTCGTCTCGCGCGGGGACGACAGCGGCACCCACAAGGCCGAACGCCGGTTGTGGGCCATGACCGGGATCGACCTCTCCAGCGGATCGGGTACCTGGTACAAGGAAGCCGGGGCCGGCATGGGCGCGACGCTGAACACCACGTCCGGCCTGAACGCCTACACCCTGACGGACCGCGGCACCTGGCTGAGCTTCCAGAACCGGGGCGATCTGGAGATCGTTCTCGAGGGTTCCCCGCCGCTGTTCAACCCCTATGGCGTGATTCCGGTGAATCCGGCAAAGCACCCCCATGTGCAGTTCGAGGACGCCGAAAAATTCGCGAACTGGCTGACGGGACCGCAGGGGCAGGCCGCCATCGCCGGCTTCAAGGTCAACGGCCAGCAGCTCTTCTTCCCCAATGCGAAACCGCGATAGCGGCCAGGTTCACGGCACCTGTCATCTCAGCACGATTGACGGCCCTGCCCGCGGCGGTCACGCTGCACGCGGACTGAACGGCTGACCCCGATGCTTCGCGCATTCCTTATTCTGATACTCGGTTTTGCGGCCCTGACCGGCAGCGGCGCGGGGTTACAGGCGCAGAACGAGCGCCCGCCCCTGATCGGTGTGACGTCGATTGCGTTCAGCGCGGAAATCCAGGCCATCGTCGATGGGATGCGCGACCGGCTGGCCGAGCGCGGTTTCGCGCCGGGGACCTCCATCGCCATGCAGGTCCGCGACGCCGGCGCCAATGGTGACATGATGGAGCAGGTCGTGCGTGATTTCGCAAAGGCACGCGCGCGCCTGATCGTCGCCATCACGACCCCGGCCATCCGCGCGGCGCTGGACGCCGACACCCGTATTCCCGTCGTGGGCGCCAGCATCCCCTTCGAGGTGGCGACGGCGCTGAGCAACGAACACCGGCGCCGTCCGCTGACGGGCGTTGCGGAATCCGACACCCATGACGACCAGCTCGCCTTGATCCGGATGGTCGCGCCCGAAGTCTCCACGGTGGCGATCCCGGCGGACCCCGCCCGGGGTCCGCTGGCGGATCAGCTTCAGCCCTGGATCGCCGCGGCACGCAGCCACGACATCACCGTCACGCCGCTGGCCGTATCGATCGCGCGGAATGCGATTGCCGGCACCATCGGCGACCTCGACCCCGAGCGCAGCGCGCTCCTGCTCGACCGGGTGCTGCTGCCCGAGGCGCCGATGGAGGCATTGGCGGAGGCGGCCGCCGGGCGCAAGCTGCGGCTGTTCGCCACCGATGAAGACAGCGTCATTCGCGGCGCACTGGCTGCGATGGTCATCGACCCGTTCGGCATCGGCCAGCAACTGGGCGAAGTGGTCGCCGATATCCTGGAGACACCGTCGGCGGCGCGCCTGCCCTTCCGCCGCGCGCGCGCCTCGCATCTGGTGCTCAACGAGGACGGGCGTGACCTCATCGACATCTCGGCCATCGAGGACTCGTTGGCGGAAAATCAGCGCTCGGTGATCGACTGGGCCGAAGATGCGGGACCCCGCCCGCGCGTGAAACCGGCGCCGCCCGCACCCCCGTCGCCGCTGGGCGTGGTGCGCGGCATCACCGTGCCGACACCCCGTTCCAGACCACCTCCCCCACCGCGCTGACGTCGTAGCCGCCCAGTTCCCCGGCGCGCAGTTCGAACGCAGGTGTGCGCGTGAAGTTCAGCAGCGCCTGCACCGGCGGTTCGAAGAACTCCCGCCGCCGGATGATCAGGTCGAAGCGCTCGCGGTGCAGCGGCACGAAATCGAGCCGGAACATGCCCGCCGCCGCCGCCACGGCCAGGCCTGCATCGGCCCTGCCGTCCATAATCATCGCAGCGAGATCAGCCTCGGTCCGCGCGACCGCCTTGGCATAGGTCAGGCTGTCGGCCTCGAAGCCCGCTTCAGCACAAAGCTGTTCCAGCAGGACGCGGCTGCCCGCCCCCTCCTGTCGCTGGACGACACGCGCCCCCTTTCGAAGGTCGGACACCTCCCGGATACCCAGCGGATTGCCCGCGCCGACCACGAGCCCCTGCTGCCGCTCCGCCCATGCGATCACCACGACATCGCTGGACGCCAGCAACCGCTCGACCCACGGAATGTTGTAATCGCCCGTCTCGGGGTCGCGCAGATGCGCACCGCACAGCGCCGCCTCCCCGGCGGCCACACGCTGCATGCCGTTCAGGCTGCCGCCGGACAGAAATGCGAGGGATGAGCCGCTCTCGCGCACCGCCCATTCGAGAAGCGGGTCGTGACTGCCCGCGATGACCGGTGGCACTGGTGCCGCGGCCACCACCCCGGAGGAGACGTTCTGGAGCACCCAGCGGTCGATCAGGTCACGCGGGAACAACCACTTGCCCGACACCCGTGCGCAGGGAATTTCCTCCCGCCGGATCAGGTCATAGACCTTGCGCTCCTTGATCCGCAGATAGTCCGCGACCTCGCGGGTGGTCATCATCTCTGGCACGGATCATGCCTCCATAGCCATGTGCGGCATGAGGCCGGACAGGCAGGGATTCTGTAAAAAGCTGCATAAATATGTCTGAAACAACGGAAAAGGTCCAAACCGCGTTTGCGGCCCCCTACTTTCCGTTCGCGGAATGTACTACATATCCGTCCATGAATTCAGAGACTTCACAGAATGCGAATCCCCGCGCGCAGCCGCTGATCGATCCGTTCGCGCGGCCGATCACCTATCTGCGCGTATCCGTCACCGACCGCTGCGACCTGCGCTGTGTGTATTGCATGGCGGAGGATATGACCTTCCTGCCCAAGCGCGAGGTCCTGTCACTGGAAGAAATCGACCGGTTGTGTTCGCGCTTCGTGGACCTGGGCGTGCGCAAGTTGCGCCTGACCGGCGGCGAGCCGCTGGTGCGCAAGAACATCATGTGGCTGGTCCGCCGCCTGGGCCGCCATCTGGAGACGGGCGCGCTCGACGAGCTGACCCTGACCTCCAACGGCACCCAGCTTTCACGCTACGCCCATGAACTGGCCGATGCCGGTGTGAAGCGGATCAACATCTCGCTCGACACTCTCGATCCGGCGAAGTTCAAGGCAATCACCCGCTGGGGCGATCTGGACCGTGTCATGGACGGCATCGCGCAGGCGCGCGCGGCGGGACTGGCCATCAAGATCAACGCGGTGGCGCTGCGCGGCGTGAATGACGATGAGATCGACCGGCTGCTGAGCTGGTGCGGCGAGTGCGGCTTCGATCTGACATTCATCGAGGTGATGCCGGTCGGCGAGATCGGCGAACAGCGCCTCGACCAGTACCTGCCCCTGTCTATGGTTCGCGCCGATCTGGAAAAGCGCTGGACCCTTACCGAGTCCGATCACGCGACCGGCGGCCCGGCGCGATATTTCGACATCGCAGAGACCGGCCAGCGGCTCGGCTTCATCACGCCGATGACCCACAATTTCTGCGAGGCCTGCAACCGCGTGCGCCTGACCTGCACCGGCACGCTGTTCATGTGCCTGGGCCAGGAAGACGCTGCCGACCTGCGCGCGCCGTTGCGCGCCAGCGAGGACGATAGGCTGCTCAGCCAGGCCATTCAGGACGCCATCGCCCGGAAGCCGAAAGGCCACGACTTCATTATGGACCGCCGGCGGCGCAGCCCCGCTGTCGGCCGCCACATGAGCGTGACCGGCGGTTAGCGTGCCCATGCCATGATGTACCATTCCGCCGGAACATCAGGCCTGATCCACGTCACCATTCTGGCCGTGTCCCTGTTCGGCGTGCCGGCGCTCAACCTGGCATTCGAAGAGCAGATCGGGCGCAGCCAGGCCCAGGACGTTCTCGAGTATGGCGAGGCCGGCGATTTCAAGAGCAAGTTTTCGGACGGCGCGCTGAACACCGCCCTTCTGACGGAGGCGAACTCTGACAGGACGGAATCCGGCATCGACCCGGATTCGAACGAGGATACGGATTCAAGCGGCGACTACGGCTTTAACGAGCCCGGGGATGCCCCGGAGGAAGAAAAGTCGTCAGGCGACCCGCGCGAAGTCGCGGAGGAGGAAAAGATCGCGGGCGGCGAGGCGCAGGGTTCGGCCGAGGTGCTGAACTCGGGCGGCGGCGGCGAGCGCATCACGCCCGGCGACACCGGCAAGGAAGAGGAACTCGAGGACGTCCCGACGACCCGCGAGATTGTCATCTTCGTCAATCTTCGCCCCGATCCGGAATCGGCCGAACTGCCGAAGGAAACTGCCGGCAAGCCCGACGCGCCCTCTCCCTATGCCTCTCTCACCGACGGCGACAAGGTCGAGCGTGCGCCCGCGCTGGAGGTTGCGGAAGTTCCCGAACCGGGCGCACCGCAGTCCGGCGACGTGGAAGGCCTGAAAACCGGCGAGGCCGATGACGGGCGCAAGAGCGAACGTGACGCATCCCTGGCAGCGGCCCGAGAACTCGGCGCGCACCTGCCGCCGGATGCCCCCGCAACATTCCAGACCGAAGAGGTCGGCAACGCGCCGGAGACCATGCCGGTCGGAGAGGTTGCGTCCCTGGCCCCCACCGAGAACACGGTCTCCAGCACACCGGACGAAACGGCATCTGGTACCGAGACCCCCCTCGACAAGACCACCGTGGCCGAACAGGCCGTCGGGCAGCCGGGCCTGCCCGAGCAGAATAATGAGGTCGAGGCCGAGGACCGCCCGCTGCCGAAAAACATCGTGCCACAGCCCGAGATGGTTGAAACCGTGCCCGAAAAGGAAATCGCGGGTGAGCTGGCGCCCATCACACCGCGCGAGGACCGTCAGAGGCTTCAGGATCCCGAGGCCGCCGGCGCACCGCGGCCCGAACTGGGCGGCAACCGGCTGGGTATTGCGGAAGAGAAGGAAGGCGAGCGCGGGCCGCTCAACGAGATTGTGCAGCAGGCCATCGAGGTTGCATCGGGCAACGCGGATGCCACGGAGTCGATTTCGCAGACCGAGGAATTGCGCGAAGGCGTCAGGGACAAGGGCATCCAGGACGCCCAGGAAACCGACATCGCAGGCGAACTGGCACCGCAGGTCGCCGCTGTCGATCCCGGCACGGAATTTCGTGCCCAGGACGCCGGCCCCCGGGACAACTCCGCGCTGTTGCGCGACGTGCCCGAGCCGATCGCCAAAGTGGTGGCCGAGATCGCCGGCGACAACGAGGAGCTCGCACGCGCGATTATCCAGGGTGCGCCGATCGACAGGAAGGGCGGCAATCCGATGTTCGGGCAGGCCCGGATCAACGAGATCCTGCAGAAGGCTGCCGACAACGGACTGGCCAAGGCCCAGACCCAGCTCGCCAAGCGCTACCTGCTCGGTCTCGTGGACGGCGTGACGCCCGACGAGATGACGGAGCTGCTGCGCAAAGCATCTGAACGCGGCGACCGTGAAGCCCAGCTGCTGCTCGGCGTGCTTCTGGCCGAAGGCAAGATCGTGCCGAAGGACAGCGTGCAGTCCCATGTCCTGTTCGATCTCGCGGCCTCGACCGGCAACGAGAATGCGGAAGAAATGCTCCCCTATCTCGAACGCCATATGCAGCCGCGCGAAGTCGTCGATTCCCGCCGCCTGGCGCGTGAGTACAAGCTCTTCCTCGAGGCGACCGCGGCCCCGCGCCTGTACGGCTCCGAGGGCGAAGGCCTTGCCGACAAGCTTCTCGACGCGGCCGCGGCCGGCAACACGGCCAAGATCGCCGAACTGCTGTCGCGCGGCGCGGATCTGGAGGGCGAGGACGTCTCGGGACGGACCGCCGTCATCAACGCGGCGTGGCGCGGTGAGCCGGAAGTGGTCGATTTGCTGATCGGCCTCGATGCCGATCTGAACGTGGCCGACTACGAGGGCCGGACCGCCGTGTCATGGGCGGCGAGCAACGGCCACACCGAAATCGTCAAGAAGCTGCTCGCCCATGGCGGCCTGCCCGGCACAGTGGACAAGGAGGGCCTGACCCCCCTGATGCGCGCCGCGTGGAACGGCCACACCGAGGTCGTCAAGGCGCTGATCGATGCGGGCGCGCCGGTGAACGATTCCAGCGACGACGGCAAATCCGCGCTCGACTACGCCATGGAAGGCGAACACCCGGAAATAGTCCGGCTCCTGCGGGCCTACGGCGCCTAGCGCAGCTCGATCCGGTGCGCGAAGGACGCGCCATCGGTGAAAGTGATCTGCTCGAACCCCAGCAAATGGGCCAGATCGAAGAAGGTGTAGCGGTCGGCTTCGGGATCGTCTCGGAAGAGCTGCGTACCGCGCGCCACTGCTGTCATCATCGCGAACAGCCCGCGCGCGCGATACAGCGTGTTGTAGGTGTTCTCGTTCAGTGCCGTGATGATCATCTTTTCCGCATCCGCTCCCTTCGCATATATCGCGAACTGCGGCGGATAAGGGTTCTTCAGCATCTCATTGGTCATCACCGTCACGAAGCCGATACGCCGGACGCGGTCACTGCCCGGCAGGGTGGGCACGCGCGCCTCATACACTTCCGAGGACTGCGGCTCGGGATAGTAGTAACCCGCGTGCCGGTCCTCCGACTGCGCCAACGCCATGCCCGGCAGCACGATCGCTCCCAGGAACATCGCCGCAGCGATCATACGGGCCCCCAATTTCATATCCGCTCTCCGGTTGCGCGCCCCGAACTCGGGACCTGCCATCGCGTGGACCCATACATATCACCGACCGCCGCCGACCGCACATGCCTGAAACCCCACCGCGGCGATTGGTACGGTTGCGGGTCCATGGCATATAGTGGCGCGCAGCAAGTCCCGAGCAGTGAGCGCCCGCCCGTGTCCGAATCCCAAGGTTCCGCCGCGAACAACAGCAAGATTGCGTTCGTCGCCGCCGATTTCGACAACGCCCAGACGGCGCTGCGCGACCTGCTGGAGGCATATCCGCATGTCGAGCCGGACGAGGCGGACATCATCGTGGCGCTGGGCGGCGACGGCTTCGTACTTCAGACCCTGCGCCGCTTCGTCGAACACAAGGTGCCCGTCTTCGGTATGAACCGGGGCTCGGTCGGCTTCCTGATGAACGACTTCAACCCGGTTGGCCTTGTCGAGCGCCTCGCACGGGCCCAGGCGGTCACCCTTTACCCGCTGCTGATGGTCGCCACCACGGAAGACGGGACGACCCACGAATCTCTCGCCATCAACGAAGTCTCGCTGCTGCGCGAGACCTACCAGGCCGCGAAGCTCGAAATTTCCATCGACGGCGTGACGCGGATGGAAGAACTGATCTGCGACGGCGCGCTTGTGGCGACGCCAGCCGGCAGCACCGCCTACAACCTCTCCGCACACGGTCCGATCATCCCGCTGAACTCCGAAATCCTGGCACTGACGCCCATCAGCGCGTTTCGGCCACGGCGCTGGCGCGGCGCACTGCTGCCGCACACCGCTGAGGTCGTCTTCCGTATCCGGGAGCCCAGGAAGCGTCCGGTCAGCGCCACGGCCGACGATTTCGAAGTGCGCAACGTCATCGAGGTCAGCATCCACGAAGACCGCGAACGCAGCTTCCAGCTGCTGTTCGACCCGGAGACCAACCTCGAGGAACGCATCCTCAAGGAGCAGTTCGCACCGTGACCGTACAGCCTGGCCCCGCACGGCCGGGCGGTCCGACCCCGACTGTCGAACTCACCCCGCCCGATATATCCCCCTACCGCGCCGGCAACACCGGCATCCCCTATGTCACCACCTTCGACAGCGGGCAGGCCGGGCCGCATGTTCTGATATGCGCGCTGACCCACGGCAACGAGATTTCCGGCGCCATCGCGCTCGACCATCTGTTGCGCCACGAGGTGCGGCCGGTCGCGGGACGGCTGAGCGTGGCGTTCATGAACACCAACGCCTACAGCCAGTTCGACCCCACGCGCCCGCACGCCTCGCGCTATATCGACGAGGACTTCAACCGGCTGTGGAACCCGACCATCCTCGAAGCTCCGGAACCCAGTATCGAACGCCGCCGCGCGCGCGAGTTACGCCCGCTGATCGATGATGTGGACCTGCTGCTCGATCTGCACTCGATGCAGTCGGGCCACCGGCCCATCCTCTTGTCCGGTCCTGCCGACAAGGGCCGCGCCTTCGCACGGCGTGTCGGCGGCAACATCACGATCGTGAGCGACATGGGACATGGCCGCGGCACGCGGATGCGCGACTACGGATGCTTCAACACCCCGACCGCACCGCACAACGCGTTGCTCGCGGAATGCGGCCCGCACTGGAAGACCGTGACCGCCGAGACCGCCATCGAGACCGTGTACCGTTTCCTCGACGTTACCGGGGTGGTTTCGCCCGGCGCGCTGCCGGTCGAAATTCCCGATGCACCAAGGCAGGCGTCCTGGGTCGAAGTGACCGGCCGCTTTGTCCCGGAAACCGGGGTCGCACAGTTCGCCCGGGTCTTCGAGAACCTGGAGAATGTCCCCGAGGCGGGCACGATCATCGCCTATGACGGGCCGCGCGACATTCGTACGCCCTATGACGACTGCATCCTGGTCATGCCGGCCCGCCGGCTGGTCGCGGGCCAGACCGCCGTGCGCCTCGGCCGGCTGCGGAGCTTCGACGACGATGTCTGCTGACGCGGCCGCCACCGAGGCCCGGCCACCCGTGCGCCGCCTGAAGCGGGCGGATCTGTTCCTGTTCGCCCGCACGGTCCTGATCGGCACCTCGGGCGGTTTCGTCTTCTCCGCCCTGAACCTGCCACTGCCCTGGATGATGGGTGCCATGTTCGCGACCGGCGCCCTCACCCTGGGCAAGGTCGAGATGGCGATGGATTCGCGCCTGCGGATGGTGATGATCATTGTACTGGGCACACTGCTGGGCAGCGCCTTTTCCCCGGAAATTCTCGACCGGATCGCGCTCTGGCCAATCTCGCTCGCCGCGCTTGCCGCCTATGTCTTCCTCGGGACGATCGCAGCCTACAGCTACTTCCACTTCGTCGCGGGCTTCGACCGCAAGACGGCGTTCTTTGCAGGCGTGCCCGGCGGGCTGAACGAGATGGTAACCCTCACACAGGCCGTGGGCGGGGACGAGCGGCAGGTCAGCGTCGTGCACTCGACCCGTATCTTCCTGGTCGTGATGACCCTGCCCTTCCTGTTCCGGATTCTCGAGGACTATCAGCCCGGCGCGCGGACATTCGGCGGCGCGGATGCCGACTTCACGCTGGCCGATGCCGCGATCATGGGCGCGGCGGCCATCGTCGGCTTTTACGGCGCGCGGATGGTCCGCCTGCCCGCACCACATCTCGCGGGTCCGATGGTCGCCAGTGCGACCGTACACCTGACCGGACTGACCGACGCATCCCCACCCTTCCTGCTGGTGGCGACGGCCCAGGTCATTATGGGGTCTTCGGTCGGCGCGCGTTTCGCCGGGCTGACCTTCCGCGACCTGGGACGCATCCTGAGGCTGGGCGGTGCCGTGACCGTGATCCTGCTGGTCATCTCCGGCGCGTTCGCACTTGGCCTGAACCTGCTGACCGGCATCCCGTTCGATTCACTGGTGCTGGCCTTTTCGCCCGGCGGCCTGACGGAAATGAGCCTGGTTGCCCTGGCGCTCGAGATCGATACGGCCTTTGTCGCCACCCACCACATCGTGCGGATCAGCGTGGTCGTTATGGCGGTGCCGTTCCTGTTCAAGTTCCTGAACCGCGGCGAGAAGTATCCCGGCAAACAGGATAGCGATCCCTAGCCGAAGCCGCCCGGGCGGCCTATGTTCGCTTGAAACCAGCCCCAACAGGGAAATTGAGAGATGATTGTCGAACAGGTCTGGACCGGGAACAACGGCCGCAACTTCTTCTACATCGTCGCCTGCTCGGAAACGGGCGAGGCGGTGGCGATCGACCCCATCGATCCGCCCAAATGCCTGGCGGTGGCGAAGGAGAAGGGCTGGAACATCACCAAGGTCCTGAACACTCACGAGCATGGCGACCACATCGGTGGCAACGACGCCGTGATTTCCGCGACCGGCGCGACGCTGATGGGCCCCTACAATGCGGGGGACATGATCCCCGGCATCCAGGAAGGCCTGCGCGAGGGCGACCGCGTGAAGCTGGGCACGACCGTCGATATGGAGGTGATGGAGACCTACGGCCACACCATGATCCATATCTCGCTGCTGGGCGAAAGCGACGCCCCGCAAATGCTGTGCGGTGACACGATCTTCAACGCCGGTGTCGGCCACTGCAAATCCGGCGGCCACCCCGAGACGCTCTACGCCACCTTCCGCGACAAGATCGCCAGGCTGCCCGACGAGACCCGCATCTATCCGGGCCACGACTACATCACCAACAACCTGGAATTCACGCTGGACCGCGAGCCCGACAATGCGGACGCGAAGAAGCTGCTGTCAGAAGTGGAGGGCCAGGACCCGGACAACGCGCTGATCACCACACTGGGCCTCGAGCGCAAGGTGAACACCTTCATGCGCCTCGGCAGCCCAAGCGTGATCGCGGGCATCGCCGAGAAGTTTCCCGAGTTCGGCGACAGCCCGACCGAAGAACAGGTCTTCCTGAGCCTGCGCCGCCTGCGTGACAACTGGTAGAACTGGACAGATACGAGTGTAAAGAGCGGGCCTTTCGGCCCGCTCTTTTCGTTACGGCAGCAGCACCGTCGAGCCGGTGGTCTTGCGCGCCTCGATGTCCTTGTGGGCCTTCGGGGCGTCCTTCAGCTTGTAGCGCTGGTTGACCGGCACCTTCACCGCGCCGCTCTTCATCGCAGCAAACAGGTCCTTCGCCCGCGCCATCGTCTCTTTCCGCGAGGTGGTGTAGTTCACCAGCGCACAGCGCGCGATATAGGGCGAACCCAGCCCGCCAGTCGCCGCGATATCGACCAGCGGCGGCTTACCCGAAGCGCTGCCGAAGCTGATGACCGTGCCGCGGTGACGCACGCTCTTCATGGATTCGTCCCAGGTCTCCTTGCCGACGGAATCATAGACCGCGTGCACGCCCTCGCCGTTGGTCAACTCGCGAACTTTCGATGCGAACTTCGGCTTCGTGCGCGCCACGACGATGGGATGGTGGCAGCCGTTCTTCTTGGCGAATTTCGCCTTGGCTTCCGTGCTGACGGTGCCGATCACGGTTGCGCCCAGGGCCTTCGCCCACTGGCACATGATGATGCCGACGCCACCCGCGGCAGCATGGACAAGGATCGTGTCACCCTTGCGCACTTTGTAAGAGTCACGCAGCAGGTACTGCGCCGTGATGCCCTTGAGCAGTGCAGCCGCTGCCGTCTTGTCGTCGATGACGTCCGGCAGCGGGATCAGCGCATCGACCGGCGCGACACGTGCTTCGGAATAACCGTCCAGCGGCATGCCGCCGATATAGCCCACCCGGTCGCCGACCTTGAGCGCGCGTACGCCGGGCCCGACCGCCTCCACCACGCCGACGGCTTCGTTGCCGATGCCGCTGGGCAGCGTCACCGGATAGAGCCCGGTGCGCCGGTAGGTGTCGGCCAGGTTCAGCCCGACCGCAGTGTGGCGCAGCAGGACTTCGCCCTTGCCCGGGTCGGGCACATCAACCGTCTCCCATTTCAGGACCGACGGCCCGCCATGCTTGTAGATACGGAATGCCTTGGCTTGCATTGTTTCCTCCCTTTTTTCGTCGCGCGACCGTTCAGGCCGAGCGTTGGTATAGCTGGACGAGGTTCCCGTCCGGGTCCCGGAACGAAAGCGTACGCCCGTGATCGCCCATGTCGCGCGTATCGAGAATTTCCGCACCCGCCGCCTGAAGCGACAGCGTCATCGCATCGATGTCATCCACCTCGAACACGATGGTCGCGCCCACCGCAGTGTCGGGCGCTTCTTCGTCAGACGCCATCGCAAAATTCACACCGCCCGCCTTGAACTGTGTCCACTTGTCGCCGTCCTGGAAGACGAGATCGAGACCCAGCGCATCGCGGTAGAACCCGACGGCGCGCGCCATGTCCGATGTGACGTAGTAGGCGTTCTGGAGTTTCTGGACGGCCATGGTTTCGCTCTCCTCAATTGGTCCCGGCGCGCCGGAACACGACGGTCAGGTTGTTGACGGGCATCTCGAAGGTCTGTGCATGTTCGAAGCCCGCCTTGCCGGCCACCTCACACACCGTGTTCAGCTCCCGCAAACCCCAGTCCGGGTTTTGCCCACGCAGTGAGCTGTCGAAATCCCGGTTGCCGTCTGACGAATACTCGCCGTCCACGACAAACGGCCCGTAAAGGCTGACCAGTCCCCCGGCCGGCAGCAGGTCCGCCGCACCGGCGAACAGGTTGAGGCAGGTCTGCCACGGGGAAATGTGGATCATGTTGGCGTTGATGACCGCCGTCAGGCCGTCATGCGTCACACGTTCCGCCCAGGCCGGATCGAGCATGTCGAGATGCAGCGGCGCCAGCAGGTTTTCCAGATCGGACCTTGCGGTCATTCCATCCAGATGGGTTACGAGTTCCGCGTCCGCATCGCTGGGCACCCAACCGAGGCCGGGCATCTCGCGCGCGAAATGCGCAGCATGCTGGCCGCCGCCGCTGGCGATCTCAAGCACCGTGCCCGCTTCCGGCAGGATCCGGCGCAACACATCCAGGATCGCATCCTTGTTGCGGTCCGCCGCCGCGAACATCGGCCGGTCAGGCGTCATCGACACCCTCCAGATGCACCTGAATGCGCGCATGCAGTTCGCGCGTCTCGGGATCGTGCAGGTCGTGACGGTCGAGCGCCTCGACCAGCAGCGAGACATATTCGTGGCAGGTCCCGCGCGTGCCGCGCGCATGAGCGATGATCCGTGCGGCGTCTTCCAGCGGCGCGAGCCCGGCATAGTTCCGGTGTTTACGGTTGGCGACAAAGCCCAGTGTGTGTACGGGCCCGTGCTCGGTCTCGGCCTCGATCCAGCTGGGGACATAGACCCCGCCCGCCATCTCGCGCCGCCACAATGCATCGAGAATATCCTCGCGCCCCTCTTCCGGGATGCGAAAGGCGACACCCACGCATTCGCCGCCCGGCTCCAGTGCCAGGCCCAGCCCCGGACGCTCGAAGGACCCGCGCGAGCGGATGGTCCAGAAGGAAAACGCGCGCTTGTGGGTCGCAAGGCGCGCCGTGCGGGTCTCGGCGGGTTCGAAACGCGGGTCCCAGATGATCGAGCCCGCGCCGAACACCCAGAGCTGGTTCGGGTCGGGGGACGCCGCCAGCGTGTCGCGCAGGTTCTCGTTGCGCTGTTGGTCGCTCCATTCGGTGAAGGACGTGGGCGGTGGATTGACGGGAAATTCGCTCATGGCGCGGACACAATCGAAAAACGGGCAGATCGGAGGCACAGAAACCGTGCGCACAGGCGCGCGCGGCGCTATTGTGCCACGCAACGAATAGCACACACGAGGGGAGATGCTCGGATGTCCGGAGCAGACTTGAAATCACACACCATCGGCTGGATCGGAACCGGCAAGATGGGCTACCCGATGGCCGACCGCCTGATCAAGGCGGGCGCGGACGTCAAGGTTTACAACCGCACGGCCGCCAAGGCCGAGCCGCTCGGCGTTGAAGTCGTCGATAGCCCGGCAAAGCTCGCGAGCCGCGACATCATTTTCGTGATCGTCACCGACGACAAGGCGTTCCGCGAGGTGATGACCGGCCCCGAGGGTGTGCTGTCCGGCGACACGCTGCCAAAGGTCATCTCCGACAGCTCCACCGTATCGATGGAAGCATCCAAGGAAATCCGCGCCATCTGCGAGGCCAAGGGCGTGCACTTTCTGGCCACGCCGATCAGCGGCAACGGTCATGCGGTCGCCGCGGGCAAGGCGATGCTCGGCGTCTCCGGTCCGCGCGAGGCCTATGACATGGCGCAGCCATACATTGCCCAGCTCGGCCGCGCCGAAAGCTATATCGGTGAAGGCGATGTCTCGCGTCTGGCGAAGCTGGCGCACAACGTGATGCTGGGCGTGGTCGCCCAGTGCCTCGCCGAAATCACGGTCCTCTGTGAGAAGGGCGGCATCAAGCGCGCTGACTTCCTGACCTATTTCAACAACAGCGCCATGTCCTCGATCTTCACCAACTACAAGGCCCCGGCCCTGGTGAACCTCGACTACACCGCCACCCACACCTCGAAGATGCTGCGCAAGGACCTCGATCTGGCGCTCAAGGAAGCCAAGGATCTCGAAGTCCCCATGCCCGTCACCAACCTGACCCGCGAACTGGTTCAGGCGCTGATCGGCTTCGGCCACGGCGAGGACGACTTCGCGGCCATGATCAAGGTGCAGGCGGCCATGTCCGGCTACGAAATCCAGCCGGAGAATGTGGAAGTGTCGGACGGCCTGAAAGACGCCGCCGAATAGCGCAGCGCGGAGAGCACCCATGCCCGACGATACGCCGCGGCCGAATTCGCCGGAGGCGCGCGATGCCGCGTCGATCATCCATCCGCTGACCAACCTCAAGACCCATCTTGAGAAGGGCCCCGTCGTGATCGACGAGGGCAAGGGCGTGTGGGTGAAGGACATCCACGGCAAGGACTATATCGAGGGCATGTCCGGCCTGTGGTGCATCTCGCTGGGCTACGGGCAGGACCGTCTGGTCAAGGCCGCCGCCGACCAGATGGCCCGCCTGCCCTACTACCACCTGACGAACCACAAGAGCCATTCGCCGGTCATCGACCTGGCGGAAAAGCTCCTCGAGATCGCGCCCGTGCCGATGTCGAAAATCTGGTTCGCCAATTCCGGCTCGGAAGGCAACGACAGCGCCGCGCGCATCGTCTGGTACTACTGGCACGCCATGGGCAAGCCGGAGAAGCGCAAGATCATCGCGCACCAGCGGGCCTATCACGGCAACACCATCGCGTCGGCCAGCCTGTCGGGCATGTACTACAACCATGCCTCATTCGGGCTGCCGCTCGACGGTTTCCTGCACGTGACGGCGCCGCACCATTATCGCCACGCCAACCCGGGCGAAAGCGTTGATGAGTTCACCACGCGGCTGGCGGACGAGCTCGACTCGCTGATCGAGGCGGAAGGCCCCGATACGGTGGGCGCGTTCTTCACCGAGCCGATCATGGGCTCGGGCGGCGTGGTCGTGCCGCCGGACGGCTATTTCGCCAAGATCCAGGCAGTACTCAACAAGCACGACGTGCTGCTGGTCTCGGACGAGGTCATCACAGCCTTCGGGCGGACCGGGAACATGTTCGGCACCACCACAATGGGCCTCAAGCCGGACATGATCGTCTGCGCCAAGGGCCTGTCGAGCGCCTACATCCCGATCTCGGCCCTGATGGTGAACGCGCGCGTCTTCGACGCCATTTCTGAGGAAAGCGACCGGGTCGGCGTGTTCGGCCTGTCCTTCACCTATTCCGGCCACCCGGTCTCCGCCGCCGTGGCCCGCGAGGCGCTGCGCATCTACGAGGAAGATGACATCGTCGGCCATGTCCGCGCAATGGAGCCCCACTTCCAGGGCGGCCTGCGCGAGTTCCTCGACCACCCGCTGGTCGGCGAGGTTCGCGGCAAGGGCCTCGTTGCAGGCGTCGAACTGGTGCAAAACAAGGCGACCGGCGAGGCCTTCGACCCGAAGCTGGGTGTTGGCCCGTTCTGCAACGCGCGGGCCGAGGACCACGGCCTCATTGTAAGGGCGATTGGCGACACCATATCCTTTTGTCCGCCCCTGATCATCAAGCAGGACGAGATCGAGGAAATGCTCGCCCGTTTCCGGCTCGCCCTGGATGACACACTGGAAATGGTCCGCGAAAAGGGGTTGATTGCGGCCAATTAAGGTTTCGCAATCATGTTGAGTGCCTGGGTTTTACTGGTCGCAGGTCTTGTTCTTCTCGTCGGCGGCGGCGAAATGCTGGTCCGCGGCAGCTCAACCGTCGCCCGCCGGCTTGGCCTGTCGCCGCTGATTATCGGCATGACTCTTGTCGGCTTCGGAACATCGACACCTGAACTCGCGACAAGTGTAAACGCAGCTCTCGCCGGCGCGCCGGATATCGCCGTCGGCAACGTGGTCGGCAGCAATATCGCGAACGTCCTGCTGATCCTTGCGACGGCTGCCCTCATCAGCCCCCTCATGTGCCGGCACGATGCGATCATGCGCGACGGACTGGTGGCACTGGGTGCAACGATCGCTGTGATCGCTTGCGGATATGTTGGTGTGTTGGGACGTACCGGAGGGTTGGTTTTCCTCGCGGTCCTCGCCGCCTATGTCTTTGCCACGTACCGGCTTGAGCGCAACACGGACAGCGCCAGCAGCGAAATGCACCGCCACGAGGCAGAGGCTACTCCTCTCGTCAGCGGACCCGTCTGGCTGTCCGTCCTCGCAGCGCTGGCCGGAATTGCCGCCATCGTGGCCGGTGCCGCCCTGCTCATCGACGGTGCCACGCAGATCGGCTGCGGTGCTGGCATTTCGGAGGCCGTCATCGGCCTCACTCTGGTCGCTGTCGGCACCTCATTGCCGGAACTGGCAGTCTCGATCATCGCCGCTATCCGGCGCGAGGCCGATATCGCATTTGGCAACATCGTCGGCAGCAACATATTCAATATATTGGGAATTCTGGGTGTTACGGCGATCATCGAGCCGCTCAGGTTTGATCCGAGCTTCATGGTTCTCGACATGTGGGTGATGCTCGCGGCCATCATCGGCCTGCTGCTCTTCGCGACCACCAGATCGCGGCTGGAGCGCTGGGAAGGCGGCCTCCTTCTCGCCGTCTACGGCGCCTACATGTACGTGCTTTTTTATCCGAACGCGCTTTCGGCAATTCGAACATAGAACCCCGGGTGAACGGCACAAGCGGACAACCCGAGAGTTCGGCTGACTCCGGCTGGCCCAAATCTCTAGAATGGAACGGCTCTGCCGCAATTCATTCGGCAACGCTGATCGGAGAACACGATGTCTGACAGCCTGATTTCGAAAACCGCCACCGAACTCCTCGACCTCTATGCGAACAAAAAGATCTCGCCGGTCGAGCTGACGGATGCGGTTCTGGTGCAAATCGAGACGCACAACCCCACCCTCAACGCCTTCATCCATCTCGACCCGGACGCGACGCGCGCGTCTGCGCGCGCATCCGAAGCGCGCTGGGCAAAGGGCGCACCGGAAGGCCTGATCGACGGCATCCCGCTGTCCATCAAGGATCTGACGCCGACCATCGGCATGCCGACCCGGCGCGGCTCGCGCACCACCGACCCGGATGCCCCGCAGGATGTCGATGCGCCGGTTGTCGCTGCGGCGCGGCGCCACAACGCGGTGCTGACAGGCAAGACCGCCACGCCCGAATTCGGCTGGAAGGGTGTCACCGACAGCCCGCTGACGGGGATCACCCGCAACCCGTGGAACCCGGAGCGCACGCCCGGCGGCTCGTCCGGTGGCGCGGCGGCGGCATGCGCCTCCTTCATGGGGCCGCTCCACCAGGCCTCCGACGGCGCGGGCTCGATCCGCATCCCCGCCGCGTTTACGGGCTTGTTCGGGATCAAGGCGACCTACGGCACCGTGCCGAACTTCCCGCGCGCCTCCCACATCGGCGACATGGCGAACTTCGGCCCGCTGGCGCGCACCGTCGAGGACGCGGCGCTGCTGCTGACGGTGTTTTCCGACCGGCCCGACCCGCGCGACTTCTCGACCGCCCCCGTACAGGGGCAGGACTGGCGCAAGGGGCTTGAGGACGGTGTGGCGGGCATGAAGATCGCCTATGCGCCGACGCTCGGCGGTTACGGCTGGGCGGATGACGATGTGCGCGCGGCCGTCGATGCCGCTGTCGAGGTCTACCGCAAACTGGGCGCGGACGTGGTCGAGGCAGAACCGAATGTGCCCGATTACCGGCACCTGATCGACGTGATCTGGTCGTGCGCGGATCGCTGGATCCTCAACCAGATGACCGAGAACCAGCGCGCGCTGGTCGATCCGGGCTTCGCGGCCATCGCGGAATACTCAAATCGCTATGACGAGATGGACGTGATCGGCGCGTATGCCCAGGCCTGCGACCTGGCCACGGCCATGTCGATCTTCATGGCCGATTACGACCTGATGATCACGCCATCCATGCCGCTGGAGGCCTTCACGGCGGGCCAGTACCGCGCGCCGGGGCAGGAAACCGGCGAGTGGGCCGAGTGGTCGCCCTTCACCTACCCTTTCAACATGACCAAGCAGCCCGCCGCCTCCGTGCCCTGCGGCTTCGGGGACGAAGGCATGCCAGTGGCGTTCCAGATTGTCGGCCGCCACTGGGAAGACGCGAAGGTGCTTCGCGCCGCGCGCGCCTATGAACGTGAGCACCCTTTCGCCATGCCGGAAGGCTACATCTAGACAGCTGGCAGGCCCGGCGGGCGGCGATCGCGCCATGGCATCGCCTGCTCGAGCTGGCCGGACAACCGGAACAGCATCGCTTCATCCGCAAAGGGCGCGACCACCTGGACCGAAACCGGGAAGCCCTCCTCGGTCTGGCCTGTCGGCAGGCTGATCGCGGGCGCGCCGGTCAGGTTGAACCACACGGTGTAGGGCGAAAACGCCGCCACCCGGTCCCAGTATTCGTCGGCATCGTCCATCATCATGTCCAGCCAGCCGAGCTTCGGCGGCATATGCCCGAGACCCGGCGTCAGCAGCACATCCCAACTATCGTGGAATGCCGCCATCCGGCGGCCGCAGCCGTGCATGCGGCCCTGCGCCAGGAACACGTCATAGCCCGTGATGCTCTTTCCCTTCTCGGCCGTGGCCGCCACCACCTTCTCCACCTCGCCCTCCAGCGGCAGGCGGCCCTTGGTCGGGTGCGATCGGATGGTCTGCGCCGCGTTGGACGCCATAAGCGTGCGGAAAATATCCTGCATCTCGTCGTTGTCGATGGGCGGGTCCGCCTCCTCGACCGTGTGGCCCAGCCCGGCCAGCACCGTCAAAGTCTCGTCCAGAACACGCTTGTGCTCGCCGTCGCACACCGCGCCCGTGCTTCCCCCATAGGTGAACGCGATGCGGAGCTTGCCGGGGTCGGTGGAGACCTCTTCCAGCCAGGGCCGTGACGGCGGCGGTGCGAAATAGGGATCGCCCGGCGCGGGGCCTGCCGTCGCGTCGAGGATGGCCGCCGTGTCGCGCACTGTGATCGAGACCGTGTGTTCGGCGACCGTTCCGCCCGTGCGCTCGCCCAGCCCCGGCGCGAAGCTGTTGCGCCCGCGCGTGGGTTTCAGGCCGACCAGCCCGCAACAGGAGGCAGGCACGCGGATCGAGCCGAACCCGTCACTGGAATGGGCCGCGGGCAGAATGCGCGCCGACACGGCCGAAGCGGCACCGCCCGACGAGCCGCCCGGTGTCACCTCGTCATTCCAGGGGTTCTTCGTCGGTCCGTAGAACTGCGGCTCGCAGGTGATCGACATGCCGAATTCGCACGTGTTGGTCTTGCCGAAGATCGTCATACCCGCCGCCTTCAGGCGTTTGACGGTCTCGCTGTCGAAGTCGGGCACCACGTCGGCCATGAACTTGCTGCCGCCGGTGGTCGGCGTTCCGGCGATGGCAGCGCCGAGGTCCTTGATCAGGTACGGGGCCCCGGCAATCGGGCCTTTCGGCAGTTCGCCGCCCGCGAGGTCGCGTCCCATGTCGTAGAGTTTCTGCACCACGGCATTGAGCGCGGGATTGCGCGCCTCGCACCGCGCAATCGCGGCTTCCATCACCCCTGATGCCGTCACATCGCCCGCGGCCACAAGCTCCGCAAGACCGACGGCGTCGTAATCCTCATAGTCACTGAACCCCGGCATACCCCACCCCCTGTTGAAAGCCGCTCGCCGTTTGTCCACTCTCGCGCATCGCGCAACAACGGTCCACTTATCGGCAATTCGAATGGCACGCTCGAACATCCTGATCGGCACCGCGCTGACCTTCGGCGCCGCCATCGCGTTCGCCGGAAATTCCACGGCGGCAAAGCTGGCCTATGAGGGTGGCGCGAACCCGCTGACCTTCCTCACCATGCGGTCCGTCCTCGCCGGGCTACTGGTGCTGGCCATCGTCCTGCTGACCGGGCGCAGCCTGCACATGCCGCTCCGCCGCCGGATCGCCGCGCTGGGCATCGGCGTGCTCGCCACAGTCTATTCTTATGGGCTGCTATCGGCGATCCAGTTCATCCCCGTCGCGCTGGCAGTGCTGATTTTCTACACCTTCCCCCTGCTGACAAGCCTGTACACTTGGATCAGCGGCCGGGAGAAACCGACGATGGCCTCCATCGCGGCACTTGTCGTCGCCTTCGTCGGACTGGTCCTGGCGCTCGACGTGCAGGGCGGACACCTCAATATCGAGGGCGTGAGCCTCGCCTTCATCGCCGCGCTCGGCCTGACGGCTGTGGTGCTCCTCAACAACCGCATGGTCGGTGCGAGTGACCCGCACCCGGTGACGTTCCACATGATGGTCTCGATGACAGTTATATCGGTGATCGTCGCGTTGCTGTCCGGCGGCTACGCCCTGCCCGACAGTGGCACGGGCTGGTTCCACCTGACCCTCGGCACGTCGCTCTATGCCGTTGCGATCGTCACCATCTTCATCGCCTTCGCCCTGGCAGGAACGGTCGCCACCTCGCTCACCATGAATGTGGAGCCTGTCAGCAGCGTCATCCTGGGGTTTCTCATTCTCGGCCAGGCCCTGACGGCCTGGCAGATTGTGGGCGTGGCACTGGTCATCGCAGCCGTCCTGTCTGTACGCTTGGCAGATATGCGACGCTCCCACACGGCAAAGGAAGCTTCATCATGAAAGACCTGACCGAAGACACCCGTGCAATCGCGGAGATTCTGAAAGCGCGCGGTGAAACCGTCGCCGTCGCGGAAACCTCAGCAGGAGGTCTCGTATCGGCACAACTGCTCGCCGTTCCGGGCGCATCGGCCTATTTCATCGGCGGCGGCGTGCTTTACACGATGGACGCACGGGAGGCGCTGGCCGGAATCACCGATGCCGACATGACCGGCATGCGTTCCAGCAGCGAGCCGTTTGCGGAACTGCTCGCGAGTACACTGCGCGAGCGCTTGGGTGCCACCTGGGGGCTGGCGGAAACCGGCGCGGCCGGTCCGTCCGGCAACCGCTATGGCGATGATGCCGGGCACACATGTGTCGCCGTCGCGGGTCCCGTCAGCCGGGTCCGCACACTGGAAACCGGTGATAGCGACCGCAATGCGAATATGTGGCGATTTGCCGAAGAAGCGTTCGACCTATTCCGAGAATGCCTCGCGTTTGAGCAATAACGCGGACGAACGGTTGGCATTGAGTTCGATTTTGTTACAATCGGGGCAATCCGGAGAGATCCGGTGGGGGAGTAATTCGCCGGCATTTCCGCAACGGAAGGTCTGGCTCCGCACCAAAAGTGAATATCCAAGGGGAATAAAAATGACCACCAAGGCTTTGCTGGCCGCAGCGGCGATGCTCGCGCTGACGGCCTGTGCCGGACAGCAGCTCGACAAGGCTGCCAGCACACCTGCGAACAGCACCGAGTTCGACAACGCCCTAGCTGCCGGCTATCTCCGCCTGGCACGCGCGGAATATGCGGAAGGCGACTATGCCGATGCCGACTACTTCGCGATGCAGTCTCTCGCCGCCGGCGACCCGCAAAAGGTCGTGCCGGTTCCGGAAGCGTCTTCGCGCAAACTGCCGCAGGCAGATGCGTTCTACGTCGCAACCGCACAGACCGAACTGGTTGAGGTCCTGGACGCGGGTGCCCGCGTGAAGGTTCCCCAGCTCGCCGCCACCGCACAGGTCGCTTTCGAGTGCTGGATCCAGGAACTCGAAGAAAACAATCAGCCCGAGCACATCAACGCCTGCCGTGACCAGCTCGACGGCCTGATCCCGGCCATGCGCAACGCGATTGCTGAGAAGCCAAAGGCCAAGCCGCTCAAGGGTAAGCAGTTCAAGGTGTATTTCAGCACCGGTTCGGCCCGCCTCGACGATGCGGCGAACAAGGTCATCGGCGATGCCGTGGCCTATGCCAAGAACTTCAAGCCCGTCCGGGTCGTGGTCGCCGGTTACACGGACACCACCGGTTCGGCCGGTGCCAACAAGGCGCTCTCCGACCGTCGCGCTGCCGTCGTCGCGGCTGCCATGCGCATCCGTGGCGTCGATGCAAAGTCGATGCGCTCGCGCGGCTATGGCGAGGAGTTCAACGCCAAGCGCACAGGTGACGGCGTTGCCGAAGGCAAGAACCGCCGCGTGGAAATCAACGTCGCTCCGTAACGGCGTACTGAACACACGAAATGCGAAAGGGCGCCGGAAACTCCGGCGCCCTTTTTTTCGCCCGCTGAAAGCAGGCAGATTTTTACAAAATCGGACTTCGTGGACAAACGCGGTTTACATTCCTCGGCTATCCCTGATCGAGCACAGTCGGGGGTATCCAGCCAATGCAAAAAGTCATCCTGATCGAAGACGATATAGGCTTCTGTCCCCAGATCGCCTTCCTGAAAGACCAGATCGCCCGTCTGGTAGGCGCGGGTCCCGAATTTCCATTCGGATCTTGTGCGTTCCGGATCCATCGTCTTGCTTCCTGAGCGGGATGACCTCCCGACAGACTGGCAACGGGGCCTGAACAAATGGTTGATGACCGTACCAGTCGTCGTCCGACGATCATCTGCAACGACCTGGAAGAATGGTGCGGGCGGCCGGACTTGAACCGGCAAGGCCGAAGCCGAGGGATTTTAAGTCCCTTGTGTTTACCAATTTCACCACGCCCGCATCCCGGGACATGCTGCTGCTATACTTGTAGCGAACTGCGCGACGCGCCGACAAACGCCAATACGAGACCCGCATGGACGGTTACGACATTGCACGCCTTATCGCGTTGATCGGCGCCCTCATCCTGGTGGCGCCCGCCCTGGTGATGATCTTCCGCGACCGCGCGGCGGCGAAGCGCAACGCGGTCATCTGGATCGCCATCGCGGGCGGACTGGTACTGTTCTGGACGGCCGTCTTCCAGGGCTGATAGCCAGCGCGAAATCGGCGACTAGTCGTCGGACTTCGGCACCTCGACCCCGCCTTCGACGGGCTCCCCGCCCAGATTGCGGATGAGGTCGCATAAACGCGCCGCTGCCTCTTCCAGTCGGTCCGTCTCCGGCCCCCGGAACACGAGGTTCGTCCCCGGCCGGCCGTCGAAGAAAAACGGATAGCTGCCGATATCGATATCGGGATAGGCGTCCTGCAGCAGGCTGAGTTCGGTGGCGATGGTGCCTTCGGGCACATAGCTGCCAACGGTGAGCGATTCCAGCGTCACCCCGCCCTTGAGGTGCGGCTTCGCACCCTCGAACATCGCCTGCATGATGCGCGGGATACCCGCCATCACGAAGACGTTCTCGACCTTGTAGCCCGGCGCGCCGCTGATGGGGTTCTCGATCAGTTCCGCGTGCTCCGGCGTCTCGGCCATTTTCAGGCGCGCCTCGGTCACCTCGACCCCCATCTGCGCGATACGCTCGCGCAGCAGCCGCTCGGCCTCGGGGTGGCGGATCAGCGTCTGGCCGAACGCCTTGGCCACACAGGCCGAGGTGATGTCGTCATGGGTCGGGCCGATCCCCCCGGTCGTAAAGACGTAGTCGAATTTCGCACGCAGCGCATCCAGCGCCTCGATGATCTCGCTCTCGATATCGGCGACGACGCGCGCTTCGCGAAGCTGGATGCCCAGCTTGTTCAGTTCCAGCCCCAGATAGGCCAGGTTTGCGTCCTTTGTCCGGCCGGACAGAATCTCGTTGCCGATAATCAGGACGGCGGCGGCAACGCGGCGGGTTTCGGTCATCGGTCTGGTGTCCCCGGAACTCAGGATTTTTCCTGCGTGTAGCCCAGGCCGCGCATGCACTGGGCGAACAGTTTCTCGAAGCTGCGCGCGGCGCGCAGATCACGGGTGTCCTGGACCACCGCGCGCACATCGTCCCGCCCGCCGGGGATCGACGTGCGGATATCGCGGGTAACGTTGTCGTCACGCACCGTCGCTCGTTCCGCCATCGCCCGGCAGGACGCCTGGTCAACGCGCATCTGGTCCTCGTCGGCGCCGGCCTTCACCCATGCACCCCCGGAGGACGCGCAGGCCACGAGGCCCGCAACGGCAAGGACAGACAGGAAAGACATATGGCGCATCGATGCGATCTTTCGCAAAATTGATGGGAAACGCAGTATCACGCGCCAACGGGCCAGTCAAAAGAACGACATTGTCGCATGGTTGAAGCCCGGCGGGGCGCCGCCTAGTTTGCCCGGACCATGGAATTCCCCGACCCCCTTATTCGCGGACGGCTGATCCGCCGCTACAAGCGCTTCCTGACGGATATCGAGATCACCGGCGACGACGGCGTGGCGCGGGACATCACCGCCCATTGCCCGAACCCGGGTGCGATGCTGGGCCTGGCTGCGCCCGACAGCGAGGTCTGGCTGTCGCCGGCGCGAAATCCCGCACGCAAGCTGAAATACACCTGGGAACTGACGCGCGTGGGTGAACATCTGGTGGGGATCAACACCGGCCTGCCCAACGCGCTGGTGGCCGAAGCGCTCGCCGCGGGTACCATCGCCGAACTGGCCGGCTATGACAGCATCCGGCGGGAGGTGCGCTACGGGGAAAATTCCCGGATCGATTTCCTGCTGAAAGCGGACGAGCGGCCGCCCTGCTACGTCGAGATCAAGAACGTCCACCTGAAGCGCGACATGACCCCGGACAGCGGCCTGGCCGAATTTCCCGACAGTGTGACCGCGCGCGGCGCCAAGCATTTGCGCGAGCTGGCCAGTGTGGTGGCCGGGGGCGGACGCGCAGTCATGCTCTATATCGTGCAGAGGGGCGACTGCGACCGCTTTGCGCTCGCCGGCGACCTCGACCCGGCCTATGCCGCAGCCTTCTCAAATGCCCGGCAACAGGGGGTTGAGGCAATCTGTTATGCGTGCGAGGTTGCGCGCGATTCGATCGTCGTCGCGAACGCGCTGCCGATCGACGAAGACTAGAACCAGCCCGATTTCCGGAAGTTTCGGCCCCATGACCGACACCCAGTCCGCGCCTCTCGATTCAGAATCCCGCCGCATCCGCATCCACGATGAGGCCGGGTTCGAAGGCATGCGCCGCGCCGGCCGGCTTGCCGCAGAGACGCTGGACTACATCACGCCCATGGTGGTGCCGGGGGTGACGACCGAGGAACTCGACCGCGCCTGCTACGAATTCACCATGGATCATGGCGCGATCCCTGCGCCGCTGGGCTATCGCGGCTATCCGAAGTCGATCTGCACTTCCGTCAACCACGTGGTCTGCCACGGCATTCCCGGCGAGAAACGTCTGGCGGAAGGCGACATCGTCAACATTGACGTCACCACCATCCTCGACGGCTGGTACGGCGACACCAGCCGCATGTTCAACCTCGGACGGGTCAAACGCATCGCCGAGCGGCTTGTGGATGTCACCTTCGAGGCGCTTTGGAAGGGGATCGAGGTCGTACGGCCCGGCGCCACCGTCGGCGACATCGGCTACGCCATCCAGACCTTCGTGGAGGCCGAACGCTTTTCCGTGGTGCGCGACTTCTGCGGTCACGGACTGGGCCAGGTTTTCCACGATGCGCCGTCGATCCTGCACTACGGCACGCCGGGGACGGGCCCCGTCCTGCGCGAAGGCATGTTCTTCACCATCGAGCCGATGGTGAATGTCGGCAAGTACGATGTGAAGATCCTCTCCGACGGCTGGACCGCGGTCACCAAGGACCGCTCGATGTCAGCCCAGTTCGAACACTCGATCGGCGTCACTGCCGACGGTTGCGAGGTGTTCACGCACTCGCCCAAGGGCTGGGACCGCCCGCCCTACGAATAGGGCGGCGGCGCACCGTCATGGCCGATGCGCACGACCGCAAGGGTCACCGCAACCGGCTGAGAGAACGGTTTTCCGCGGACTACGGCGCCTCCATGCCGGATTACGAGTTGCTGGAACTCCTTCTGTTCCATGCCGTCCCGCGCAAGGACACCAAGCCCCTCGCAAAGCGCCTGATCGACCGGTTCGGCAGCCTTGCCGCCTTACTCGCAACGGACGCGTCCGCCATCGCCGAGGTCACTGACAGCGGCCCCGCCGTCACCGTGCTGCTGAAAGCCGTCAACCAGGCCGGCCGCCGCCTCGCGAAGGAAGACCTGCGCGTCCGCGACAACCTCGGCTCATGGGACAAGGTGATCGACTATTGCCGGGCCGAGCTGGGCCATCTGCCGCGCGAGAGCTTTCATGTGCTGTTTCTCGATCACCAGAACGGCCTGCTGGCCGCCGAGGAACAGAGCAAGGGAACGGTCAACCAGACTTCGGTCTATCCGCGCATCGTCCGGCGCGCCGGGATCGTTCCTGAATAGACCAAAGACATCGCATTCCTCGCCTTATGCGTGTGCCCAAGGATCGCTCTACAATACTTAAAAGATGGTTAACTTCATCTTGCGGTATGGGGGTATGCAAGGATTCTCTGAACCTGCCCGAATCCCAGGTAATTCAGTCGCGATAGCCCGGTTCCTCGCGGTTCAGGACATCCATCAGGGCCGCCAGATGGCGCGTGCCGTATGCCGGATCGTCAAGAATCTGGCGCTGGGTCGCCTGAACGATCTGGGTCGGTATTTCGCGCAAGGGTAGTCCCGTACTCATGGCGAGGACCTGATTCTCGCAAGCCCGTTCCAGGTAGTAGAGGTCATCCCACGCATTCGCGAGACTGCGGCCCACCACCAGCACACCGTGATTGCCCATGAACATGACATCGCGGTCACCCAGCGCCGCGGCGATGCGGTCACCCTCGGCATTGTCCAGCGCGAGTCCGTTGTAGTCCGTGTCATAGACGACACGATCATGGAAACGCACGCCGTTCTGGTTGACCATGCGCAGGCGCTGGTCCTCCAGGCTGGTCAGCGCCGTCGCATAGGGCATATGGGTGTGCAGCACGCATCGCGCCTGGGGCAATGCCTTGTGGACCCGCCAATGGATATAGAGCGCGGTGTCCTCGACCGGCCCCTCGCCTTCCACGATGTCGCCCTCGGCGTTCATCAGGACAAGACTGCTCGCCGTCATCTGCGACCAGTGGCGGCCATGGGCATTGATGAGGAACAGGTCGTCGCGGCCCGGCACCATCAGGCTGAAATGGTTGCAGATGCCTTCGTGGAACCCGAGGCGTGCCGCCCAGCGGAATGCGGCGGCCAGCGCCTGCCGCGCGCCGCCGATATCGTCTTCCAGTCCCATCCGCGTCTCCCGCTCCGTGCCTGCATACATCCAAACTATCCACGCAATCCGACCCCGGCAACGCCCGACTCGTCTTGCCGGGGTATCACTCGCGCGCCTAGTTTGGCCCGACATTCAACCGAAGGATCGAGCAGCGATGATCCCCCGTTACAGCCGCCCGGAAATGACCGCGATCTGGGAGCCGGAGAACAAGTTCCGTATCTGGTTCGAGATCGAAGCCCATGCCTGTGACGCCCAGGCCGAGCTGGGCGTGATCCCCAAATCCGCCGCGGAGGAAGTCTGGAAGAAGGGCGCCTGGGAGATCGACCGGATCGACGAGATCGAACGCGAGACCAAGCACGACGTGATCGCCTTCCTGACCAACCTGGCCGAACATGTGGGTGAGGATGCGCGGTTCGTCCACCAGGGCATGACCTCCTCGGACGTTCTGGACACCTGCCTTTCTGTGCAGCTCACCCAGGCCTCGGACATCCTGCTGCAGGACATGGACGAACTGCTGGTCGCGCTGAAAAAGCGCGCGATGGAGCACAAGAACACGGTTTGCATCGGCCGCAGCCACGGCATCCATGCCGAGCCGACCACCTTCGGCGTGAAGCTGGCGGGGCACTATGCGGAGTTCGCCCGCTGCCGCGAACGCCTGGACGCCGCACGCACGGAGATCGCGACCTGCGCCATTTCCGGCGCCGTCGGCACCTTCGCCAACATCGACCCGTCCGTGGAGGAACACGTCGCCGAGAAAATGGGGCTGATCCCCGAGCCCGTCTCGACCCAGGTGATCCCGCGCGACCGGCACGCCATGTTCTTCGCCACGCTGGGCGTCGTTGCCAGCGCTGTCGAGCGGCTGGCGACGGAAGTCCGCCACCTGCAACGCACCGAGGTACGCGAGGCGGAGGAATTCTTCTCCGCCGGCCAGAAAGGCTCCAGCGCCATGCCGCACAAGCGCAACCCGGTGCTGACGGAGAACCTGACCGGCCTGGCCCGTGTCGTGCGATCGGCTGTGGTGCCGGCGCTGGAGAACGTCGCACTGTGGCACGAACGCGATATCTCGCATTCCTCGGTCGAGCGCATGATCGGCCCCGACGCCACCGTCACCCTGGACTTTTCACTGGTCCGCCTGACCGGTGTCGTCGAGAAGCTGCTGGTCTATCCCGAAGCGATGAACGCCAATCTGGAGAAGCTGGGCGGGCTGGTGCACTCCCAGCGCGTGCTTCTGGCTCTCACCCAGGCCGGGATGAGCCGCGAGGATTCCTACCTCGCCGTCCAGCGCAACGCGATGAAGGTCTGGGAACTGCCGGAGGCGGAGCGCGAGGGTGCGTTCCTGTCCTTCCTTCAGTCCGACGATGAGGTCACCGCGAAGGTCCCCGCCGATGTGCTGGCCGAATGCTTCGACCTCGGCTACCACACCAGGCATGTGGACACGATCTTCGCGCGTGTCTTCGGAAGCGCCTGACCGGAACCATGTCTGACGCGCGGCTGCCGACCGAACTGTGGGTCAGCGCCGGCCTGCGGCAATGCTCGATCGAGGCGGTGCCCGCCGTCGTCGTCCACAAGGGTGAACGGCAATCCGGCACGGTGATGCTGAAGCTGGACCGGCTGGACCGGGGCGTCTTGATCCTCACCCAGCAGCGCGACCTTGACGGGAAACTGACCTGGTTCGCCGCCAATGACGGCAACGCGTTCACGCCTGCCGACGCGCACGCCTATGTGGAGCGCGCGCTGGCCCGCGACCCGGATCTATGGGTGATCGAGATCGAGCACCGCGAAGGCTGGCACCCGTTCGAGAGCCTCTAGACCGTATGCCTCGCGAAGCGTCTATTCGGTTCCCTCGACAAACCGAAGGTCGCGAACGGCGGCATTGTCGAATACGTCCAGCGCCGCCTGGTATTCCGGGCTGTCGTGGCAGGCGAGCGCTGCATCGAGTGAATCGAACTCGATGATCGTCGTGCGCTCCAGGATACCGGCCTCGTACACCTTGGCGGCCTTGCCACGGGTCAGGAACTTCCCGCCGCAGCTTTCGATATGCGGTCCGGCAACCTTTGCGTATGCCGCCAGCTTGTCGGTGTCGCTGATTTCCCGATAGATCGCGACCCAGTAACCCTTGGCCATGTCAATTCTCCCTGTTTCGTCGTTGCCGGTGCAGACCGCTAGACCGATTTTTCGGCCTCGGCAAGGAACGCATCAATCGCTGTGTTCCACTTCTCCGGATGCCGCCGGTAGGAATAGTGCCCCCCGTCCTCGAAAAGCATCATCTGCGAGCCCGGAATGGCGGCGTGAAGATCTTCCGCAAAGTAGTAGGGGATGGTTGCGTCATCCACCGTGCCGATGATCATCGACGGCTTGTCGATCCGCGCAATCTCGCCGGAACGGTCATGCGCAAGCATCATGTCGAGGCGCGCGGTCAAAACTTCCACATCCCCCACCGTCGCAAGCGCGCGCCGTTCAAGCTGCATGACGGCATCAATATTGTTCCGGAACTGGTCTGCGCCGGACGTAAACATCGATGACACCTTGACGTATTCCTCCGGACCGTAGGATTCGGCGATTCGCTTCCGTGTCAGCGCGACGCGGGTGATGAACTCGTCGGCGGTCACCCAAGTGTTGTTGAAGATACAGGCCCGCACGCGCTCCGGATGGTCGAGCGCGAGGTTCTGCAGGATGCAGCCGCCCGTCGAGGTGCCCGCGACATGCGCCTTGTCGATGCCCAGCGTGTCCATCAGCGCGATCACGTCATTGGCGATCGCTTGCGTGGAATAGGCGCCCGGTCCCGAGGGCTTGTCGCTGTCGCCGGTGCCCCGGTGATCGAAGGTCACGCAGCGGTAACGCTGTGAGAAATGCGAGAGCTGGAACGACCAGGCATCATGGAGCCCGACGAGGCCAGGAATGAACACGAAGGCCGGCCCCTCGCCTTCATCGGCACAATTCAGGGTGATATGACCGATATCGACACGCGGCATGGGTATTCCCCCGGCACTCATGTGGTGAACGGGCCTGCGATGGACGGCACCACATGAGTGCCGTTTCACAATTCCCGAACGACAGCAAAAGAAAGGCGCCCGATGGGGCGCCCTTCCGCAATTCTGTAACTGCGCGGGGTGTTACTCCCCCGCCTCGATCTGGCGGACCGCCTCGGACATCAGGTCGTCCATGTGCTTGCGCACGATGTGCTCGGACGTATCGAGGCCCTTGGCCTGCAGATCGCCGTGGACCTTTTCCAAGACATCGTCGTCGCCGGGGCGCTCGAAATCGGACTTCACAACTTCCTTGGCATAGGCCGCGACCTCGTCGCCGGACATGCCCATGAGCCCGGCCGCCCACTCGCCCAGAAGGCGGTTGCGCCGCGCGGTCGCTTTGAACCGCAGCTCCTCATCGTGCTTGAACTTGTTCTCGAAGCCTTTTTCGCGTTCGTCGAAACTCGCCATGACTCGGTCGTACTCCCCGTTGCGGACTTGCCGTGTGCTGTTGCGCCATAGATATAGTGGTCTGACCCGCCCGATTGAAACGAAAATTCATGTGCACATTCGTCATTCTCCGCCGACCGGGCCATGACTGGCCTGTGCTGATCGCCGCGAACCGCGACGAAATGACCGACCGGCCGTGGAAACTTCCCGCGCGGCACTGGGACGACCGGCCGGACGTGGCGGGCGGGCTGGACGAACTGGCCGGCGGCACCTGGCTGGCGGTCAACGACACCAACGTGGTCGCCGCGGTGCTGAACCGCGAAGGCTCGCTCGGCCCGACGGCGGGCAAGCGCTCGCGCGGCGAACTGGTCCTGGAGGCCGCAGATCACCCGGATGCCGCCATGGCCGCGGAAGCTCTCGCCGCGCTCGACGGCAGCGCCTACCGCTCCTTCAACCTGATGATCGCCGACAACACCAACGCCTACTGGGTGCGCGGCACGGAAGCGCCACGGGTCGAGGTCATGGAGGTCCCGCCGGGCCTGCACATGATTACGGCGGGCGAGCTCGATGATACCGGCAGCTCGCGCATCGGCCGCTTCCTCCCGAAGTTCCGGGCCGCCGACGAGCCGGATCCGGATGCGGACAACTGGTCCGCCTGGCAACGCCTGCTCGCCACGCGACTGCACGACAGCGAGGAAGACCCGCGAGAGACCATGTGCATAGTCACCGACCGGGGCTACGGCACGGTTTCCAGCACGCTGATCGCGCTTCCGTCCTCCGATCACCAGGACCGAAAGCGTATCTGGAAATTCGCCGCCGGGCGGCCCGATACCGTACCCTATGCGTCCGTCGAAGCCACGGAGGAGGCCGCATGAAGATCGAATCCCTCGACCATCTGGTCCTCACCGTTGCCTCTATCGAGGCGACCTGTGCCTTCTATGCCGAGGTCATGGGCATGGAGGCCGTCACCTTCGAGGGCGGACGCACCGCGCTCCATTTCGGCCGCCAGAAGATCAACCTGCACCTCGCCGGGCACGAATTCGAGCCCAAGGCCGAGCGGCCGGTCCCGGGCAGCGGAGACCTCTGCTTCCTCACCGAGACCCCGATAGACGATGTGGTCGCGCACCTGAACGCGCAAAATGTCGATATCATCGAGGGACCGGTGGCACGCACCGGCGCGGTGGGCGCGCTGCGATCGGTCTATTTCCGCGACCCGGACGGCAACCTGATCGAGGTCGCGAACCTCGAACGCACACCCTGAGGCACCACGAAGCATCAGGCGCAACACTTGGGAGGGAACACCATGGCCGACAATCGTTTCGACATCAGCGGACGCGTGACCATCATCACCGGTGCGGGCCAGGGGCTGGGCCGGGAATACGCGCTGGCCTTCGCCGCGGCGGGAGCCATCCCGGTGCTGGCCGAACTGAACGGTGAGAACCTCGCGTCTGTTGCTTCGGAGATCGAGGGGACGGGCGGCCAGTGCCTGGCGGTCCAGACCGATGTGGGGGACCTGGCCTCGGTCGAGGCCATGGTTGCGCAGACGCTGGAGGCCCATGGCCAGATCGACGTGCTGATCAACAACGCCGCCGTCTTTGCCACCATCCCGCGCCGCACCTTCGACGACATTCCGATCGACGAGTGGAACAAGGTGATCCATGTGAACATCACCGGCTCCTACCTGTGCGCCCGCGCCGTGGCGCCTGCCATGCGCAAGGCGCGGCAGGGCCGGATCATCAACATCTCCTCCGGCACGGTGCCTCAGGGTGTCCCCGGTTTCCTTCACTACGTCACGTCCAAGTCGGCGATCATCGGCATGACGCGCGTGCTGGCGCGCGAGCTTGGCGAATACAGCATCAACGTGAACACCATCATGCCGGGCTACACCGCCACGGAGGTCGATCACGCGAGCATGGATGGCGGCCTGCACGAGTTCATCCAGAACAAGCGCGTCCTCAAGCGCGCGGAGACCCCGGACGATCTGGTGGGCGCGGCGATGTTCCTCGCCTCCCCGGCCAGTGACTTCATTTCCGGCCAGACACTGGCCGTGTGCGGCGGCGAGGTGATGGTCTAGTCTCGCACCCCGGGAGGAACGCCATGAACCGGATCGATCTGGAAGGCCGCCACGCCGTCGTGACCGGCGGGGCGAAGGGAATCGGCCTCGCCATCGTGCGCCGGATGATCGAATCCGGCGCGCGGGTCAGCGTCTGGGACATTGATACCGCGCGGCTGGACGCGGAGCTTTCCCCGCTGGGCGATGACGTGCGCGGCGATGCGGTCGATGTGACCGACCCCGACGCCATCGAGGCCGGTATCACGCGGGCCGCCGAAGCCTTCGGCAATATCGATATCTTCGTCAACAACGCCGGGGCGGTCGGCACGCTGGGCAAGGTCTGGGAACAGCCGGTCGAGAACTGGCAGCGGATGCTCACCCTGAACCTGACCGGCACTTTCCTGTGCTGCCGCGCCGTCGCGCCGCACATGATGGCCAACGGCTATGGCCGCATCGTCAACATCGCGTCCAACGCGTCCAAGATGGGCACCCCCAACAACGCGCCCTACGCCGCCGCCAAGGCGGGCGTGGTCAGCCTGACCAAGACGCTGGCCAAGGAGGTTGCGGGCACCGGCGTGATCGTCAACGCCATCGCGCCTGGCGGCGCGAACACCGAACTGTTCGACAATCTGTCCGACGAATACCGGGAACAGATCGCGTCCGCGATGCCGTTGGGTCGCCTCGTGGAGCCCGATGAGGTCGCCGCCATCGCCTGCTGGGCGGCGTCGGAGGACTGCTCCTTCACCACCGGCGCGGTGTTCGACATCTCCGGTGGCCGCGCGGATTATTGATCCCTCAATAAGGCGTCCCGTCTTTCCGGGAAAACACCCACTGGCCTTCGTCATTGAGGTCCGCGCGCAAGTCGTCGTTCGGGTACGTAGCGGCATCGCCGGGTGAGCGGTCGCCAATCTCCAGATAGGTCACCGGCGCGTCCGTGTCGTTGCGCAACTGGTGCGCCACGCCGCCCGCCGGAAAGCCCGCGCACATGCCCGGCGCCAGTTGCTCGGTCCCGTAATCCGTCACCAGCGTGGGGTGGCCGGAGACCACATAGATGAACTCGTCCTGGGTCTTGTGGCGATGCATCAGGGCCGATTCGCCGCCCGGCGCGAGTTCGGTCAGGTTCACCCCGAAATTCGACAGCCCGAACAGGTCACCCAGCGGCCGCTTGAGCCGGCCCTTCATGCGGCTGGCGAAGGGCTCGGGATAAACGGACGGTTTGGTGCGCTCCGGCGCGTCTCCGGCGGCGATCGCTGTGGTGCGGCGTGAATTTTCGGTCATCGAACACCCCTTTCAAACAAGCACTTGGCCAAGTCATCCCCAGGCGTTCCGATTGTCCGCCCGGCACCGAATTGGTATATCTCGCGCGCGCAGCGATGCCGACTCGCGATCCCGCGCGGCGCGCGCAAAAACCGCGGAAAACCCAGCCATGACGCGACGCAGAAAAATTTACGAGGGCAAGGCCAAGGTGCTGTTCGAGGGCCCCGAGCCCGGCACGCTGGTCCAGTACTTCAAGGACGACGCCACGGCCTTCAACAACCAGAAGAAGGGCGTCATTACCGGCAAGGGCGTCCTCAACAACCGGATCTCGGAATATCTGATGACCCGGCTGGGCGAGGTCGGCGTGCCGACCCATTTCGTGCGCCGCCTGAACATGCGCGAACAGCTGGTCCGCGAGGTCGAGATCGTCCCTGTCGAGGTGGTGATCCGCAACATCGCCGCCGGCTCCATCTGCAAGCGCTTCAACATCGAGGAAGGCACGCCGCTGCCCCGCTCGATCGTCGAGTACTATTACAAGAACGACGAACTGGGCGATCCGCTGATCTCCGAGGAGCACATCACGGCCTTCGGCTGGGCCGCGCCGAACGAGATCGACGACATGCTGTCGCTCAGCCTGCGCATCAACGACTTCCTGACCGGGCTGTTCCTCGGCATCGGCTTGCGCCTCATCGACTTCAAGCTGGAGTTCGGGCGCTGGTACGACGAGAACGACCAGATGCGCATCGTGCTGGCCGACGAGATCACGCCCGATGGCTGCCGCCTTTGGGATGTCGAGACCAACGAGAAGATGGACAAGGACCGCTTCCGCCGCGACTTGGGTGGCGTCGAGGAAGCCTACCAGGAGGTGGCGCGCCGCCTCGGAATCCTGCCCGAATCGTCGCAGCAGGACATAAAAGGTCCCGCAACCCTCCAGTAACCCCAACCCGGGACCGGTTCGTTGAAAGCACGCGTCCACGTTACCCTGAAGAACGGCGTCCTCGACCCCCAGGGCAAGGCCATCCACCACTCCCTGGAAGGGCTCGGCTTCGACGGCGTGGAAGACGTGCGCCAGGGCAAGTTCATCGAGATCGAGCTGTCCGACACCGACGCCGACGCGGCGAAGAAGCGCGTCGCCGACATGTGCGAACAGCTCCTCGCCAACACGGTGATCGAGGATTATTCGGTCGAAATCGAGGGCTGACGCCGGTATGTCCGCAGCCGTTATCGTATTCCCCGGATCGAACTGCGACCGCGATGTCGCGGTCTCCCTTGAGGCAGCCATGGGCAAAGCGCCGCTGATGGTCTGGCACGGCGACAGCACGCTGCCCGATGTGGACCTGATCGTGGTGCCCGGCGGCTTTTCCTATGGCGACTACCTGCGCTCCGGTGCCATGGCGGCCAACAGCCCGATCATGCGAGAGGTCGTCGCCCGGGCGAATGCCGGCACGCCGACGCTGGGCATCTGTAACGGCTTCCAGGTGCTGACCGAATGCGGGCTGCTGCCGGGCGTGCTCATGCGCAACGCCAGCCTGAAGTTCGTCTGCCGGGACGTGGATTTGCGCGTGGAGCGCACCGACACACCCTTTACGCACGGCTACAGCCAGGGCCAGGTGATCCGCATCCCCGTAGCGCACCATGACGGCAACTATTTCACCGACCCCGACACGCTGAAATCGCTGGAAGACAACCGGCAGGTCGCCTTCCGCTATTGCGACGCCGACGGCGCGCTGAGCGAAGAGGCGAACCCCAACGGCTCGCTGGCGAATATCGCGGGCGTGCTGAACACCGCCGGCAACGTGCTGGGCATGATGCCCCACCCCGAACGGCTGGCAGACCCGCTGCTGGGCGGCACGGACGGTGCGCCGATGTTCACGGCGCTGGCGGAGGCACTGGCGGCATGAGCGAGGCAGCGGCACGCCCCAACGACCTGATGGGCCTGAGCGAGGACGAGTACGACACCATCCTCGAGATCATGGGCCGGGAGCCGAACTTCACCGAGCTATCGATCTTCTCGGTGATGTGGTCGGAGCACTGTTCCTACAAATCGTCCAAGGTCTGGCTGAAGACGCTGCCGACCGAGGGGCCGCAGGTGATCCAGGGCCCCGGCGAGAATGCCGGCGTGGTCGATATCGGCGACGGGCTGGCCGCGATCTTCAAGATCGAGAGCCACAACCATCCCTCCTTCATCGAACCCTACCAGGGTGCTGCGACCGGCGTCGGCGGCATCCTGCGCGACGTGTTCACCATGGGCGCGCGCCCGGTCGCGAACATGAACGCGCTGCGCTTCGGCTCGCCCGACCACCCGAAGACACGCCACCTCGTCGGCGGCGTGGTGGCGGGCATCGGCGGCTACGGCAACTGCATCGGCGTGCCGACCGTGGGCGGCGAGGTCAACTTCGACCCCGCCTACAACGGCAACATCCTGGTCAACGCCATGACCGTGGGGATCGCCAACACCGACAAGATCTTCTATTCCGCCGCCGCAGGCACCGGCCTGCCGGTCGTCTATGTCGGCTCCAAGACCGGACGCGACGGCATCCACGGCGCGACCATGGCCTCGGCCGAGTTCGACGACGATTCCGCCGAGAAACGCCCGACCGTGCAGGTCGGCGACCCCTTCACAGAGAAACTGCTGCTGGAAGCCTGCCTCGAACTAATGGCCACCGACGCCATCGTCGCCATCCAGGACATGGGCGCGGCGGGCCTCACCTCCTCGTCGGTGGAAATGGCCAGCAAGGGTGAGGTCGGCATCACCATGGTGCTGGACGACGTGCCCATGCGCGAGACCGGCATGCAGCCTTTCGAGCTGATGCTGTCGGAGAGCCAGGAGCGCATGCTCATGGTCCTCAAGCCGGGCCGCGAGGACGAGGCGCGCGCGATCTTCGAGAAGTGGGAGCTGGATTTCGCCGTCATCGGCCAGACCAACGACAGTGAGCGGCTGGTGCTGATGTGGCAGGGAGAGGTCGCCGCCGACATTCCCGTGCCGCCGCTGGTCGCCGCTGCTCCCGAATACGAGCGCCCGTGGACGGCAACGCCGCCGCGCGAGGTGATCGGGCCCGATGCGGTTCCGGCCCCCTTGGACCCCGGCGCAGCTCTGCTGACCATGATCGAGAGCCCGGACCTGTGTTCGCGCCGCTGGATCTGGGAGCAGTACGACCACATGGTCATGGGCGACACCGTGGGCCGTCCCGGTGGCGATGCCGCGCTGGTGCGCGTTCACGGCACCAAGAAGGCACTGGCCATCAGCACCGACTGCACGCCGCGCTATGTCGAGGCCAATCCGGTCGAGGGCGGCAAGCAGGCCGTCGCGGAATCCTGGCGCAACGTCACCGCAACCGGCGCGACACCGCTTGCGGTCACCAACAATCTGAACTTCGGCAATCCCGAGCGCCCGGAAATCATGGGCCAGATCGTCGGCGCCGTGCAGGGCATGGGCGCGGCCTGCCTGGCGCTGGACAGCCCCGTCGTCTCCGGCAACGTGTCGCTCTACAACGAGACCAACGGCCAGCCGATCCTGCCGACCCCGGTGATCGGCTGCGTCGGGCTGCTGGACGACCTCGGCAAACGCGCGGGCATGGCCTTCGCCGCCGAGGGCGAGGCTGTGTTCGTCGTGGGCGAGACCACCGGCTGGCTCGGCTGCTCCATCTACCAGCGCGACATGGCGGGCGGCACACGAGGCGCGCCGCCGCCGGTCGATCTGGAGACCGAGCGCCGCAACGGCGATTTCGTGCGGGGCAGCATCCATGCCGGACAGGTCACGGCCTGCCACGACGTCTCCGATGGCGGGCTTGCGATTGCGCTGGCCGACATGGCCATCGCGGGCCGGATGGGCGCCGGGATCGACCACAAGCCCGGCATCGCCGTCCACGCCTGGCTGTTCGGCGAGGACCAGGCGCGCTACGTCGTCACCACCGCCGATCCGGACGGATTTACGGCCGCCGCCGAAGCCGCAGGCGTACCCGTCACCCGCATCGGCACGACCGGGGGCGCTGCGTTGACACTCCCCGCGGCCGGACCTATATCCGTCGAAAGCCTGCGCGAGGCGCATGAGCGCTGGCTTCCGGAATACATGGCGTCCCGCTGAGCCTTCGGCGCGGCGCTTCGAACAACCCGGGGGAGCAACCGACATGCCCATGGCCGCGAGCGAAATCGAGCGCATGATCAAGGACGCGATGCCGGATGCCGATGTCCGTATCGACGATCTGCGAGGCGACGGCGACCATTACCTGGCCCATGTCGTTTCGGCCGCCTTCGAGGGCAAATCCCGGGTCCAGCAACATCAGATGGTCTATGAAGCCCTGAAAGGGCGGATGGGCGGCGAACTGCACGCGCTCGCGCTGCAGACCTCCGTTCCCGAGGCCGGCTGAGCGACATATTGGAGGTCGATATGAGCGACAATCCCGTAAACGAACGCATCAAGACGGACATCGACGGCAACGACGTGATGCTCTTCATGAAGGGCACCCCCGTCTTTCCGCAGTGCGGCTTCTCCGCCGCCGTGGTCCAGATCCTGAACCACATGGGCGTGAAATTCGGCAGCGCCGACGTGCTGATGGATCCGGAAATGCGCGATGGCATCAAGCAATTCACCAACTGGCCGACCGTGCCCCAGCTTTATGTGAAGGGCGAATTCGTGGGCGGCTGCGACATCGTGCGCGAGATGTTCGAGACCGGTGAGCTGGAGCAGCTCTTCGAGGAAAAGGGCGTCGCGCGCGAAGCTGCCTGACGCAACCTTCTAAGCTAATCTCGACGGGCCGCCTTGTGCGGCCCGTTCGCTTTTCAGGTCCAGCCACGGCACAAGGCTCATCCTTCGACAGGCTCAGGATGAGGCTCTAGAAAGCAACCTCACACTGAGCCTGTCGAAGTGCGAGGTTGCTCGCACCGGGAGCGAAACCTGTCGGACCAGCACACACAACCCGCGACGCGCCGCAGCTTTACGCGTGAGGAGACCGCAGGGCTCGCGTTCGGGATCACGGGATTCACGATCTGGGGCCTGACGCCGCTCTATTTCAAGGCGCTCGGAGCCCTTCCCGCTGCCGAGATCGTCTCCCACCGGTTCATCTGGTCGATGGTCTTCATGATGCTGGTGCTGACCGTCTCGCGCCAGTGGCCCGCGGTGGCGCACGCCATGACACGGCCACGGGTCCTCGCCGTGTTGCTGGTGACGGGGGTTCTCATCGGGACCAACTGGCTGGTCTTCATCCATGCCGTCCTTGTTGACCGGATCGTCGCCGCCAGTCTCGGCTACTTCCTCAATCCCCTCGTGAGCGTGCTGCTGGGCTTCGTATTCCTGCGCGAAAGACTTACGCCGTTGCAGTGGTGCGCCGTCGGACTGGCCGCCTGCGGCGTCCTCACCCAGGTCATTGCCTACGGTGCGCTACCCTGGATCGCACTGGTGCTTGGGTTGACCTTCGCGACCTACGGACTGTTGCGAAAGAAGGTCGATGCCGGTGCAGCGGTCG
>Ga0181578_10000416_pt1 | contig 39839 bp, 31 predicted proteins | sample 071ome_21_FD_148659 | JGI IMG/M metagenome (GOLD analysis project Ga0181578, IMG submission 148659) | Coastal salt marsh microbial communities from the Groves Creek Marsh, Skidaway Island, Georgia - 071401CT metaG (spades assembly) | ecosystem: Environmental > Aquatic > Marine > Intertidal zone... | reverse complement strand
CATTGAATCAGGAGTAGCCGACATGGCCGTTCAAAAAAGCAGGAAAACACCATCGAGGAGGGGCATGCGCCGTTCCCATGACGCATTGAAGGCGCCTACGCTTTCAATTGACCCAACCACCGGCGAAACCCACCTTCGCCATCACGTCACGCCGGACGGTTACTACAAGGGTCGCAAGGTCATCGACACCCCCGTGGTGGAGTTCGACGACGACGAATAATCAACCCATGCGGTTTCAGCAGATCGTATGCAGGCCGCCGGCATTTGCCGGCGGTTTTGTTTAGCGGCAAAGCAAAGTGGTTAATGAATGTCAGCAGTGAGCGGGACACGGGTCAATCTGGCTTTGGACGCCAACGGCGGGGATCACGGTATCGACGTCACCCTGCCGGCCGCGTTGGAAGCACTGTCCCAGGAGCCTGAGCTGAACATCACCCTGGTTGGGGTCGTGGATGACATCGAGGATCGTGTGGATTTTGCCTCGCATCCACGCCTGAAGTGGGTGGCTGCCGAGAGCGTGCTGGCCGCAGATGCCGGGCCCCTTGCCGCCATCAGAAAAGGCGCCGGCAGCGGCACCGGGCGGGCCATCCAAATGGTCGCCGACAAAGCGGCAGACGCGTGCGTTAGCGCCGGCAACACTGCTGCGCTCGTCGCATTGGGCGTCAAGCGCCTGGGCGTGCTTCCGGGGCTCAGGCGGCCCGCGCTGATGTCCGATATCCCCTGCGAAGGAGGCATGACCAGCGTGCTCGACCTGGGGGCCAACCTCGATGTCGACGCGCGTCAGTTGATGCAGTTTGCCATTATGGGCGTGGAGGCGAGGACCCTGCAGGGCGGGCCGCCGCCGCGCGTGGGTCTGCTCAATGTGGGACACGAGGAAGGCAAAGGCCACGCCGTGGTGCAGGAGGCCCATGGCCTGCTGCGCGAGTTACCACTGAATTATGTCGGGTTCATCGAAGGACACGACATATACGCGGGCAAGGCGGATGTGGCCGTATGCGACGGCTTCGCGGGAAACCTGCTGCTCAAGTCCAGCGAGGGACTGGCCCGCATGCTGTTCAATGAACTGAAGGAGGTGTTTCGCCACGACTTCAGAAGCCGCTGTGCGGGCCTCCTGGCCAAACCGGCGCTTCGGAGCATGCTGGAACAACTCGATCCCGGCAAGCATAATGGGGCGGCTTTGTTGGGTCTGGGGGGCGTGGTTGTAAAAAGTCATGGCAGTGCAGATGCCACGGCCACGGTGCATGCGATTCGCGAGGCCATGCGAGAGGCGCAACGACAGGTGCCTGACAGAATTAAGGAAGCCATCCAGCGGTATGGCGCGGGAGAGTCCACTTGAAGTATTCGAAAATTATCGGGACGGGCAGTTACCTGCCCGAGAAGATCCTGACCAACGCAGATCTCGAGAAATTCGTCGACACCTCTGACCAGTGGATCCGTGAGAGGACGGGCATCCGCCAACGTCATGTTACCGCCGATGACGAAACCACCGGCGATCTCGCTTACCGGGCCGCACTGCGGGCCATGGAAGCGGCGGAAGTGGAGCCCGGGGATATTGACCTCATCATCCTGGGCACAACGACGCCCGATGTGATTTTTCCCAGCACCGCCTCATTGCTGCAAAACCGCCTGGGATTGCCGCATGTAGGCGCGATGGATGTGAATGCTGCCTGCACGGGCTTCCTGTACGCGCTCAGCATTGCGGACAAGTGGATTCGGGTCGGCGACGCGCGCCGTGCGCTGGTGATCGGTGCTGAATCGATCACGCGCCTGGTCGACTGGGATGACCGGCAAACTTGCGTCCTGTTTGGTGACGGCGCCGGTGCGGTGGTCATCGAGGGCAGTGATGAGCCGGGTATTCTGTCCACCCACATTCATGCTAACGGCGAGCATGCCGGCTTGCTGGGGACGGATGTGGGGGTTTCGGCAGGATTTCGGCAAGAAGAGAAAAATTGCGGAATCAGCATCCAGATGAAGGGCAACGAGGTGTTCAAGGTGGCAGTGAGAACACTCAGCCGCATCGTGGACGAAACACTTGAAGCCAATGGCATGGACCGCTCAGACGTGGATTGGCTCATTCCTCACCAGGCCAACTTGAGAATCATCTCTGCGACCGGCAAGAAACTGGCGCTGCCTGATGAGCGCGTGGTGGTGACTGTTGACCGCCATGGAAATACGTCGGCCGCCTCCGTGCCGCTCGCGCTTGACGAAGCCGTCAGGGACGGGCGGATTCAGCGCGGTGAGGTGCTGTTGCTGGAGGCTTTTGGTGGTGGGTTCACCTGGGGCTCGGCCCTGGTGCGCTACTGATTGGGAGGCACGAGACAATGAAGGATAAAGTCGCATTGGTCACAGGCGCGAGCCGGGGTATCGGCGCCGCTATTGCCGACGCGCTGGTGCGTCAGGGGGCCCATGTGTTTGGTACCGCCACCACCGAAGAGGGAGCAGGGGAGATAACGCGGCGGCTGGGCGACCTGGATGGGCGCTCAAGCGGCCTTGCGCTGAATGTCAATGACGCCGACGCCGTGAATGCGGTTATCGGCGAGATCGGCTCAGCAGCCGGGGCTCCGGTCATCCTGGTCAACAACGCAGGCATTACTCGCGACCAACTTCTGATGCGGATGAAAGAGGACGATTGGGAAGCCGTGATGGACACCAACCTTCGGTCGGTGTTTCGCCTCAGTAAAGCCTGCCTGCGCGGCATGATGAAAGCCAGGTTCGGGAGAATCATCAACATTGCCTCCGTGGTTGGCGCAACGGGTAACCCGGGCCAGACGAACTATTCTGCAGCCAAAGCGGGCATGATGGGCTTCAGCCGCTCCCTCGCGCGGGAGGTAGGTACCCGCGGCATTACCGTCAACGTGATTGCCCCTGGCTTTATCGATACAGATATGACCCGGGCACTGGACGATGCCCAGCGCGACGCGCTGATGCGGGATATTCCCCTGCAGCGGTTGGGCGACGGCGAGGACATTGCCGCGGCAGCCGTATTCCTGGCCGGCGAAGGGGCGGGTTACATCACCGGCCAGACCCTGCACGTCAATGGCGGGATGTTCATGAATTGAGTTGAATTTTGCCAGCCTGGGCCAGGGCCGGCAGGATTTGAGTTGAAAGGCCGCCGCAGAACATACTGCGGCGAATAGTCACGGACTGGAAGCGCGGCGCGAGTTTCTCTAAAATTGCGCCACTCAGTCCCCTGTAGAGGAAATAAATTAGATGAGCAGCATTGAAGATCGCGTCCAGAAGATCGTAGTCGAACAACTGGGTGTCAAGGAAGACGAGGTTACTCCCAGCGCGTCGTTCGTGGACGACCTTGGCGCTGATTCACTGGATACCGTGGAACTGGTGATGGCGCTCGAAGAAGAGTTCGAGTGTGAGATCCCGGATGAAGATGCCGAAAAGATCACCAGTGTGCAGCAGGCGATTGATTACATTAATGCCAACGCGGGATAAACCCGCGCTCAATGGTGAACTGCAGCGGCCGGCCTTATGTCGGCCGTTGTGCATTTGCAGCCGTAAAAGTTCAATTAGGAGCTACTGCACATGAATGGTCGTCGAGTGGTGGTAACAGGCCTGGGAATGGTTTCACCCATGGGGCTCGATGTCGAGAGTTCCTGGAACGCGGTATGTAACGGACAAAGTGGTATCGGACCCATCACGGAATTTGATGCCGATCCGCTGAGCACTCGAATAGCCGGCGAAATACACGATTTTGATATCGCGCAATACATGTCGGCCAGGGATGCGCGGCGCACGGATCGGTTCATTCATTATGGGGTGGCGGCTTCGGTACAGGCTTTACGCGACGCGGGCATAGAAGATGACCTGGGAGAACGGGTCGCGGACCGCGTTGGATTCTCGATTGGCGCCGGTATCGGCGGCATCGCCAATATCGAGAAGAACACGGAGGTCTACCTGGCCAGTGGTCCGCGTAAGGTCAATCCATTTTTCATCCCGGGTTCCATCGTCAACATGGTGGGCGGATATCTGTCCATTCGCTATGCCTGTCGCGGACCCAACATCTCCATAGTGACCGCCTGCACATCGGCGACCCATAACATCGGGATGGCCGGGCGCATGATTGAATACGGCGATGCCGACGTGATGGTCGCTGGCGGCGCCGAGTACGCAACGACAGGGCCTGGCATGGCGGGATTTTGCTCATCCAGGGCCTTGTCGTCACGCAACGACGACCCGAAGGGCGCCAGCCGACCCTGGGATCGCGATCGTGATGGCTTTGTCCTGTCTAACGGCGCGGGTGTGGTGGTGCTCGAGGAGTTGGAGCATGCCCGCCGTCGGGGGGCCACGATCCACGCGGAGTTGATGGGTTTTGGCATGAGTGCCGACGCACATCACATGACCGCGCCGCCCGAGGATGGAGCGGGCGCCGCGCTGTGCATGGCAAACGCCCTGCGCGATGCCGGTCTTACCGGAGCGGAGGTGGATTATATCAACGCGCACGGCACTTCCACGCCATTGGGCGACCGGGCCGAGTCGGACGCGGTGAAAACCACGTTTGGCCAGCACGCCCACGCATTGGCGGTGAGTTCCACCAAATCCATGACGGGCCATTGCCTGGGAGCGGCCGGTGGCGTCGAAGCCATTTTCAGTATTCTGGCCATTCGGGATCACGTGCTGCCGCCTACCATCAATCTTGAAAATCCAGATGAAGGCTGCGACCTGGACTACGTGCCCAACGAGGCCAGGCAGCAGCGGGTCGACATCGCGATGACCAATTCATTTGGTTTTGGCGGCACCAATGGCACCTTGATTTTCGGCCGACTGGACAATTGATCCTTCACCGGTTAACACTACCCGGAAGCATTTTCGAAAGGGTTGATGGTATTGGTGGATGACGCTGGAAAATCGCTGATCGGCTGTCTCGTCAACGGTGAACTTAGTCCCTTCGTGGGGGCGGACGACCGCGCGCTGGCGTTTGGAGACGGCCTCTGGGAACGGGTTGCGGTGGTCAACGGCACCCCCTGGTGGTGGCAGGACCACATGAACCGATTGCGGCGAGGCTGCGATTTGCTGGGCCTCACGCCCCCGTCACAGTCTGTTCTGCTTCGAGAAATTCAAACAGTCACCGCGGGCCGGAGGCGGGCGATTGTCAAACTCATACTGAGTCGAGGCGCGGGTAGCGTCGCTTACTCACCCGGCTCCGATCAGGAGCAAACCCGCGTGATCACCGCCTACCCCTGGCCCGAAGAGCGCGTACGAGAAGCGCAGCTGGGCGTCGCCGCCCGGGTTTGTAAAACACGCATCGCGGTGCAGCCACTGCTGGGTGGTATCAATCATCTCAACCGCCTGGAGATGGTGCTTGCGGCGCGGGAAATGGCGGGTTACGAGGAGCGGGAAGGGTTGTTGCTGGATACGAACAACCATTTGATCAGCGCGATCGATTCCAACCTTGTACTGGTTTTTGGTGACCAGATGCTGACGCCCCGAATGGACCGAAGTGGTGTGCGAGGCATACTCCGCGGCCGAATCATTCGGGAGTTCAAAGCGAGGACCGAGTTGCGCAGGGTTACCGTCGACATGATCGCGGAGGCCAGCGAGGTGTTTTTGTGTGACGTGGTTCGGGGTATCGTGCCCGTTCTTTCGGTTGATGGGCTGGAGCTCAGCCCCGGTCCGGTTACGGCTGAAATGCAAACCTGGCTGGAGGAGTCCCGGAACCGGCCATGAAGCGCTGGCGGGTAATCTCTCTGCTGCTGTTGCTTGCGCTGGTCATGGTTGGGCTCGCGATCGGGCAGCAGTACCGGCATTTCCTGGAATCACCCCTGGACATCCCCGCGGATTACGTACTGGAGGTGCCCCGGGGCGCATCCATGCTGGCCGTTCTTTCAAGCCTGGAGGCTGCCGGGATCACGCGCAGTCATTGGCATTGGCGCCTCTATAACCGGCTCAACCCGGCGGTCATTCAGGCGGGCGAGTATCAGCTGGAGCCGGGTATGCGTCCATCTGAACTGGTCGACATGCTGGCCTCGGGGCGGGTCATTTCCCATGCTTTTACCATTGTCGAGGGTTGGACCTTCAACCGGCTTAAACAGGCGCTGGCAGAGAATGAGATCCTGGAACGCCGGCTTTCCTCCTTGGGCTCGGACGAGAAACTGATGGTTTCGCTGGGGCAGGGCGGCATGCGGCCCGAAGGCTGGTTTCTGCCGGAGACTTATTATTTCGTCAGGGGCGACAGCGATCTGGATATCCTCCAGCGCGCCCACGAGGCCATGCAAGAGGCGCTGGTATCCGCCTGGGAGGCACGCTCTGACGTACCGCTTGCCAGCCCTTACGAGCTGTTGATTCTGGCGTCCATCGTGGAAAAGGAAACCGCCGTGCCGCAAGAACGCTCAAAAATAGCCGGCGTATTTGTTCGTCGCCTGCTTCAGGGCTGGCGGCTGGAAACCGACCCGACCGTTATCTACGGGCTGGGGGATTCTTATGACGGTGATATCAAAAAGCGCGATCTGCGCACGGATACACCGTACAACACGTACACGCGGCATGGGCTTCCGCCTACCCCCATCGCGCTGCCGGGAAAAGACGCGCTACAGGCAACGGCACGTCCGGCGGCAGGAAGCGCCATGTTTTTCGTGGCCGATGGAAGCGGAGGGCACGCGTTTTCAGAGACGCTGGATGAACACAACGCCGCGGTGCGCAAAATGTTGGGGAAGAATTGATGGAACCCATGTTTATCACGCTGGAGGGCGGGGAAGGCGCGGGAAAAAGCAGCCAGATGGATCGTATGGCGCAATGGCTGGAGCGGCACGGACACCGCGTTGTGACGACGCGCGAACCGGGTGGCACGCCACTGGCAGAGCTGATACGCGATGTGGTGCTGCACGGCGAGCATCCTGAAATGGGCCCCATGACCGAACTGCTGCTGATTTTCGCTGCGCGCGCGCAGCACGTGCACGAACTGATCCGACCATCCTTATCCGCGGGAAAAACGGTTTTGTGTGATCGATTCAGCGATGCGAGTTTCGCCTACCAGGGTGGTGGGCGCCAGCTGCCTGTGCAGGACATCAGCGCTTGCGAGGCGCTGGCGCACAGCGATTTGCAGCCCGATCTGACTTTCCTGCTGGATGTTCCGGTCGGGCTGGGGCTGTCCCGGGCTCGGGGCAGGGGGTCGGATGATCGCTTCGAGTCAGAGTCGTTGGCTTTTCTCGAGCGGGTCAGGCAGACCTACCTGGAAAGGGCGAAGGAACAGCCAGCGCGATTTGAAATCATCGATGCCAGCCAGGATGAAGCGACCGTCTGGGCCCAGATTCAGGCTGTGCTGGAGCGCCGCGCGCGATGACGGGCACCGCGCGCAATATGCCATGGCTGCAGCCGGCATGGGACCGGTTCCGGGGTTTGCTGGATCGTGATCGCCTGGCACATGCCTTGCTGCTGCACGGTCCGGAGGGCTGCGGCAAGGCCGAGCTGGCAAAGCGGATGGTGCACAGGCTTTTGTGCGGCGAACCTGCCGCGGACGGTGCTTGCGGACAGTGCCTGTCATGCCAGGCCTTGGCCAGCGGCGCGCATCCGGACGCGTTCATGGTGACCTTCACCGTCAACAGGAATTCGGGCAAGCTGAACAAGGAAATAAAGATCGATCAAATTCGTGAATTGATCAATTCGCTGAGCCTGACCACCACCATCAGCGAGCGCAAGGTAGCGCTGATTGCACCGGCGGACTTCATGAACAGAAATGCCGCCAACGCGCTGCTCAAGACGCTGGAGGAACCGCCCGGAAACGCGGTGATTATCCTGCTTGCGCATCAGCCGTCAAGGCTACCCGTGACTATTCGCAGCCGCTGTCAGTCGCTGAATCTTGCCATGCCGGGCGCTGCTGTGGCCGAGGCCTGGCTGGTCGAGAACCAGAACATGGACGCGAAACTCGCCCGTGAGTCGCTTCAGGCAGCCGGTGGCAGCCCCCTTCGGGCGCTGCAAATGAACGAGCAAGGGCTGATAGCCCTGTATCATGATCTGGATGCCGCCCTGGAAGTCATGTTCAGCGGCAAGGATGCCATCGCAGAGGTGCTGAGCCTGGTGGGAGACAACGCGCCGGATGTGACGTGGCGTTGGTTGTCCGAGGCCTGCGCCAGGCGCCTGCATGCTGTTCAGCCCCATGGACAGTTCGCCATGGACATGCTGGAACTGCAGAACAAGGCCGATCGCTCGAGACGTTTATCGCGCAGCTCGGTGCGAGGAGACTTACTTATGCGCGATTGGCTGATAGAATGGTGTCGGGCAGGGGCGTTGGCAAGGCGCTAAGCGTGATTCTGGCCCCTATGGTTATTCAACAGAGCACGTGATCGGGCCCTGACTATGGCACAACAAGGAATACTCTCGCTTTCAATCAAAGACAGGCACGCGCTGTACGGAGCCTACATGTCTTTTGTGCAAGGTGGCGGGCTTTTTGTCCAGAGCACTAAGCGGTTCAAGCTGGGTGACGAGGTGTTTCTGCTTCTCACGCTGATGGAGCTGGAGGAACGTCTGCCCATTCCGGGTAAAGTGGTCTGGATCACTCCCCCGGGCTCCCAGGGGAACAGGCGCCCCGGCATTGGCGTGCAGTTTGCCGATACACCGGACGGGGTGCATGCCAGAACCATCATTGAATCTCACCTCGCCAACCTTCTTTCGAGCGATCGCAAGACGAACACGATGTAATAATTAACTTACAATATGATCGGTATCATATTGAATATAAGGGTTAAATACTACGCTCTATTATCTCCAATACACGGTTCATGTCATCCTGCCCCTGGTAGAAGTGGGGTGAAAGCCTGATCCCGTCGCCACGGGCAATCGCGTAAACATTCTGTTCCCTGAGCCGGCTCAATACGCGCGCCCGCTGACCCGCATTGACCTGGAAATTAACAATGCCAGAACGCCGCGCGGGCTCGCGATCGCTCATCAGCTCGACACGCTTGATCGCGTCCAGCCCGGTCATCAAGTGGCCCGAATGCGCCAGTATCGCGCTTTCGACCGTGTCGGTTCCGGCTTTCAGCAGGACTTCAAGAGAGGCCAGCATGGCCACCTGGCCCAGGCGGTTGGGGGTGCCGGGCTCAAACCGCCTGCCGTCCGTCGCGATGGCCCTGTCTGGCTGTTCGAAGGCCATTCGGTCCTGCAGCATGTGCCATCCCAATTGGGCGGGCTGCAAATGCGCCCTGACCGCCTCCCGGCAGTAAAAAAGCCCCATACCCTCCGGGCCCAACAGCCATTTGTGGGTGCCCGCGCACACAATATCGACCTGCTCCCTCACCACGTCCAGCTTCAGGGCGCCGAGATGTTGGATCGCGTCGACGAAAAAGATAATGCCGGCATCGCGACAGGCGCGCCCGAGTTCGTCCAGGCGCAGGCGGTAACCGTCAATCCAGTTGACAGAACTGATGGCAAGCACCCGGGTTCGATCATCCAGGCTGGACAACAGTTCCATTTCGGGGCGGTCTGCCGCCCTGGCGTTGACGCGCCGAATCTCCACGCCCCGGCCCTGCAGATGCAGCCAGGGCAGGGTGTTGCTCGGGAAATCCTCGTGCAGCGTTACGACGTTGTCGCCCGGGCGCCATTCGAGACCGCCGATCAGCGTATTGATGCCGGAAGTCGTGTTGTGCAGCAATGAAATGTCCCTGGCGGATTCCGCGGAAATCAGCGTCGCGGCGGCTTCCCGCAGGCGATTGGCCATTTTCATCCATTCCGAGTAGACCAGCGGACCCTGCAGGTGGGTCTTGCTTGCGTAGTCCTGAACGGCCGCCATGGTTTCCCGGGGCCACGGCGAAAGCGTGGCGTGATTGACCCATATGGCCTGTGCCTGCGAGGGAAACTGTTCAGCGCGCGCGCCCGCGGTGTCGTTGGTCTTCATGCCGATATAATGCATGGACGCCGATTACGACAGCAAGCAGGTCATGGGTCAAAACTCCGGGCGGGCCATCATTCATGTCGACATGGACGCGTTCTACGCCTCCGTCGAGCAGCGCGATAATCCGGCCATCGCCGGTCAGCCCGTGATGGTGGGTGGACTCAGCGGGCGTGGGGTTGTGGCCGCGGCCAGCTATGAAGCCCGCCGGTTCGGTGTGCGTTCAGCCATGCCGATGATGCGGGCACGCGCGCTGTGCCCGAACGGTGTATACCTCGCGCCGCGAATGTCCCACTACCGCGAAGTGTCGCGCGACATTTTCAAGGTGTTTGAAGCATTCACGCCCATGGTTGAAGGGCTGTCTCTGGATGAGGCCTTTCTGGACGTCACCGGCAGCATGCGGCTGTTCGGTGGAGTGCGTGCCATCGGGCGGGACATACAGCAAAAAATCAGCAGGGAAACGGGGTTGGTGGCGTCCATTGGCATGGCGTCCAACAAGTTCCTGGCCAAGCTGGCCTCGGACGCTGAAAAGCCGGCGGGCTTCGTGTGGGTGCCGGCGGAAGGTGTAAGCGCCTTTCTTGATCCCATGCCGGTGGGCCGATTGTGGGGTATTGGAAAAAAGACCGAGCCCCGTCTGCGGCAGCTGGGGGTACTGACCATCGGGCAGCTGCGTACCGCTGAACCCGAGGCTTTGCGAAGCGCGCTGGGCAACCGCACAGAACATTTTCTGGCATTGGCCCGGGGTGAGGATGAGCGCCCGGTTTCACCTGGGCGGGCCGAGAAATCCATCAGCCACGAGATCACATTCGAGCAGGACCTCACTGACCCCCGCGAGATGAAGGCCGAATTGCAGCGGCAGACAGAAGCCGTCATGAAACGTTTGCGCGCGAAAAACCTGGCTGCCCGAACCGTCCATCTCAAAATCCGTGATCACCGTTTTCACAGCGTTACCCGCAGCAGAAGCATCCGTACGGCCAGCAATCGAACCGCAACCGTGTTCAAACTGGCGAACGGGCTGTTGGGTCGGTGGCTGGAAGAACACGCCAATACGCCTGTGCGCCTGCTGGGTGTGGGTGTATCCGGCCTGGAAGCCGCTCAGGGCGCCAGCGCGGGCGTGGACCGCATGGTGGACCAGATCGAGGAGCGCTACGGCGATGGTACGCTGACGCGCGGCCTCGCACTGGAGCGCGGAAAACGCGGCGGGCGTTCCTGATTCGTCCGTGCCCGCGTGGTGTACGGAGTCACTCCGCGGGTTGCCGCAGATCCTTACGCAATATCTTGCCCACGTTGCTTTTCGGAAGGTCGTCGAAAAACGCTATGATCCTGGGTCGCTTATAACCGGTCAGGTTTTCTTTGCAGTAATCTTTCAGCTCCGAATCGGTGAGCGAAGGATCCTTTTTGACGACGCATAGCTTCACTGCCTCGCCCGATTTCTCATCGGGGATGCCGACCGCGGCCACTTCCAGCACCTTGGGATGAAGCGCCACGACATCTTCGATTTCATTGGGATACACGTTGAAACCGGAAACGAGGATCATGTCCTTTTTACGATCAACAATTTTGAAATAACCCTCCGGCGTCATCATGGCCACGTCCCCCGTCCGCAGCCATCCTTCGGGCGTGATCACTTCTGCTGTCGCCTCTGGCCGTTGCCAATAGCCTTTCATGACCTGCGGTCCGCGTACGGCCAGCTCACCCGATTCGCCCTGGGGCAAATGCTCGCCTGCATCGTTGAGGATGCTGCAATCGGTGGAAGGAATAGGCAGCCCGATACAGCCGTTGAAGTCTTCCATGTCAATGGGGTTGATGCACACGGCTGGCGAGGTTTCCGTCAGCCCGTAGGCTTCTACGATCGTGTGCCCGGTCACCTCTTTCCATCGGTCGGCGACTGCCCGCTGGAGCGCCATGCCCCCGGCCAGCGCCAATTTAACGCTCGAGAAGTCCAGTTCGGAGAATCCGGGGGTATTCAGCAGTCCGTTGAACAGGGTGTTTACGCCCGTGATGCCGGTGAACCGATGCCGTGCGAGTTCCTTGACGAAGCCCTCCATGTTGCGCGGATCAGGGATCAAGATGTTGCGCCCGCCCAGGCTCATGAAGGTCAGGCAGTTCGCCGTCAAAGCGAAGATATGGTAGAGCGGCAGTGCCGTGATGATGACCTCGCCGCCGGACTCCAGCGCCTTCAGCCAGGCCCTGGACTGGAGCATGTTGGCCACCATGTTGCGGTGGGTCAACATGGCGCCTTTGGCCACTCCGGTGGTGCCGCCGGTGTATTGCAGAAACGCCAGGTCATCATGCGTAACCGCCGCGGGCTCAAAGTGCAGCCGGGCGCCGCGATCCAGTGCGGATTTGAAGGATTCCGCGTCCGGCAGGTGGTAGGACGGCACCTTTTTCTTGATGTGCCTGACCATGACGTTGACGATCAGCGACTTGGGGAAATCCAGCAGGTCGCCTACACCCGTCACAAAAATGTGCTCGACCGGAATCTCGTCGCGTACCTCGGACAGCGTGCAGGCCACCGTATCGACCACCACCATGGCCCGCGCTCCCGAATCAATCAGCTGGTGCTTGAGTTCACGCGCCGTGTACAGCGGGTTGGTGTTGACCACGGTCAGCCCCGCGCGCAACGCGCCAAACAGGGCGATCGGGTACTGCAACAGATTGGGCAGCATGATGGCAATGCGGTCGCCGTGGCGCAGGCCGCGGTCCTGAAGCGCCGCGGCAAAATTTCGGCTCAGCCGGTCCAGTTCGCCATAGCTGATGGATGTACCCATACAGTGGAACGCTTCCTCATCGCGATATTCTTCGCAGCTGCGTTCGAATACGTCGACAACGGAACGATACTCATCAAGGTTGATTTCAGCAGGGACTCCCTGCGGATAGCTCGATAGCCAGGGCTTGTTGGTCATAGCAATTCTTTATCGAAATTGGGTGTATCTTGCCGCACTTGAGGTTGGATGCTGCAAGGATTCCATCGTATTGAATCATACCGGACGAGTAAAGCCGTCAACGGATACAGCGCAATTCCACCGCGGTTGAGGTTTGCTCGGTACAGAGGCACTGTATATCATCCAACCTGAGCAGCAAGCGGGGCCGTAATCCCATGGGCGAGCAAAACGTCAGGCACAACACGGACGAGGCTACGCGGCAGGCGTTCATGAAATCCCTGCTGGATGAAGTCCAGGCGCTGGAGTTGATGCTTGAAAAAGGCATGATCGAATCCGGTAAGCGAAGGATTGGCGCCGAGCAGGAAATGTTCCTGATCAATCATGGTTACAAGCCCACACTCAAGGCGCTCGATGTGCTTGAGGCCGTTGGCGATGATCGATTCACCCACGAAATCGGCCTGTTCAATCTCGAGGCTAACCTCTCGGTGCAGGAAATGAGCGGTGACGCGCTGCGGTTGATGGAGCGTGAGGCACAGGAGATTTATCGCAAAGCGCGCAACGCGGCCGCGCGCTGCGACGCGGAAATTGCCCTGGTGGGGATTTTACCCACGCTCTCGCGGGAAAACCTGGGTCTTGACGCCATGGTGCCCAGTGTTCGTTATAAGGCGCTCAACGACGCGTTGAGGGGGCTGCGTGGCGACGATTTCCAGTTCACCATCAATGGTATCGACCAGCTGACGGTAAAACATGACAACGTCATGCTCGAAGCCTGTAACACCAGCTTCCAGGTGCACTTTCAGACAGGCCCGGAGGAATTCGCCAATTTATACAACGTGGCGCAGACAATCACGGGGCCGCTGCTGGCCGCGGCTTGCAACTCCCCCATTCTCTGGGGGCGGCGTTTGTGGCATGAAAGTCGGATCGCCGTATTCGAGTACTCCATCGATGCCCGGTCCGAGGTTCACCAGGCGCGCGGTCTCAAGCCACGGGTGCATTTTGGAGACCACTGGATCGAAGAATCGGTTGTAGAGATTTTTAAAGAAGACATTGCTCGCTTCCGTGTCATCCTGACGACCGAGACCGAGGACGACGTCATGGGTATGGTCGAGCGCGGAGAGGCGCCGGCGCTCAATGCCCTGCGTCTGCACAACGGCACGGTCTATCGCTGGAACAGGGCCTGTTACGGCGTGCACAACGGGGTGCCACATCTGAGGATCGAGAATCGGGTGATTCCCTCCGGGCCCACCATTGTGGACGAGGTCGCCAACGCCGCCTTTTTCTTCGGCATGATGGCGGGCATGGTGGAGCAATATGACGATGTGCGGAATCACTTCAAATTTGACGAGGTCAAGGCCAACTTCCTGGCCGCTGCCCGCGATGGTATCCGTGCCCAGATGAACTGGCTGGATGACCAGCACCTGACGGTGAAAGATTTGATCCTGCAGCAATTGCTGCCCATGGCGCGCGAGGGGCTGGAGGCAACCGGCATCGACCGGGATGACATCGACTACTACCTCGGCGTGCTCCGTGACCGTGTCGAGGGCCGCAGGACGGGCGCGCGCTGGGCGTTGGAGTCTTTGCACGAGATGGGTGATCGCGGCACCCTGGATCAGCGCCTGCGCTGCCTGGTGTCCAGCATGGTCAGGCAGCAGACTTCCGGCAAGCCCATTGCAAACTGGGAACTGGCTGATTTCTGCGAAGAGCTGGACTGGCGAGAAAGCTACCAGTACGTATCCCAATTCATGGCCACGGATTTATTCACGGTGCGCCCCGACGACATCGTTGATTTTGCGGCCTCGTTGATGGACTGGCGGCACGTTCGGCACGTGCCCGTTGAAGATGATGAAGGCCGTCTGGTCGGGCTGGTGTCTCATCGCGCCCTGTTGAGGCTGGTGGCGAAAGGCAAGCTCGGCGGCGGGCAGGAGGTTGCGGTCAATGACATCATGACCACGGACCCGGTGACGGTGACCCCGGAAACGGCCACTGTTGAGGCGATCCGTCTGATGCGGGAATCCCAGCTGGCCTGCCTGCCGGTGGTGGAAAACGGCAAGCTGGTCGGACTGGTCACTGAGCATGATCTGATCGTGGTTTCTTCCCATCTCCTGGAGCGTTACCTGGCCAACGAGCCATGAGACCCGGGCTATTGCTGGCCGCTGCCGCGATGCTGCTCGCCCTCACCGGTTGCGAGGATGAAAGGACGCTCGAGCAGCAGATCATCGCGGTCATCAACGAAATGGAAGAAAACGGCGAGGCGGGCCGCCGGGGTGCATTCATGGCGCGGGTGCATGAGTCATTCACCGGTCAGCATGGCAGCATGACACGCGATGAATTCCGACGTTTCATGGTGCTGCAGTGGAATCAGAACAGCAAACTCCATGCCCGCCTTTTCCCCATCTCCGTGACCGAGGATTGGGATCAACAGGCAAGCGCGCGTTTCAAGGTGCTTGTGACTGGCGGCCGTGGGCTGCTGCCGGATCGCGGCCAGGTGTTTGCAGTATTCACCATTTGGCAGTTGGATGGCGGAGACTGGCTGCTGCTTCGAGCTGACTGGACCCCGGTTGATTTCGAAGAGATTCTGCCTGACTACGGAGGCGGCTGAGGCGATACCGTTCTCATTCTCAGTTTCTGAGAGAGGCTCAGTTACAATCCGCACATGGATGCGGAGCGGCTGACACGATGGTTTCACCCGGTGGTGGCGGACTGGTTCGCTGACAGCTTCCGTGAGCCCACCCCTGTGCAAACCGCTGCATGGGACGAAATTACCGCCGGCCGAAATGTGCTGGTGGCGGCTCCGACGGGCAGCGGAAAGACGCTGGCGGCCTTCCTGGTCGCCATTAGCCAGTTGGTGCGGCAAAGCCGGCAAGCAGGGCTCGAAGACGGTGTGCAGGTGCTCTACGTGTCGCCGCTCAAAGCCCTCTCCAACGATATCGAGCGCAATCTGCAGATTCCCCTGGCCGGCATAGAACAGCGCCTGCAGCAGGCAGGAGAGCCCGGCAGCGGCATTCGCGCAATGGTTCGCACAGGCGACACCACGCCTGGCGAGCGCGAGTCGATGCGCCGTCATCCACCTCAGATTCTCGTCACCACGCCCGAATCGCTATATCTGCTGCTGACTTCCATGTCGGGCAGAACCATGCTGGAAAGCGTACGAACCGTCATCGTGGATGAAATTCATGCCGTTGCCGGCAACAAGCGGGGAAGCCATCTGGCGCTGTCGCTGGCCAGGCTGGACGCACTGATCGGTGGTTCGGGGCCCACCCGCATCGGCCTGTCCGCCACGCAGAAACCCATCGACAGGATCGCGCGCTACCTGACCGGCGAACAGCCATGCGCCATTGTTGACACTGGGCACCGGCGCTCCTGGGATCTGCAAATGGAAATGCTGTCCTCGCCGCTGACTGCGGTGATGGCCCACGAGACCTGGGCGGAGGTCTATGACCGCCTGGCGGGCCTGGTCCGGGAGCATGCCACCACGCTGATTTTCGTCAACACGCGGCGACTGGCGGAGCGCCTGGCCAAACACCTTTCCGAGCGGCTCGGGGAGGCGGCTGTGACAGCCCACCACGGCAGTTTATCGCGCGCACATCGGCTGGAGGCCGAACAAGCGCTCAAGGGCGGTCAGTTGAAGGCGCTGGTGGCCACCGCCTCGCTGGAACTGGGTATTGATATCGGGCACGTCGACCTGGTGTGCCAGCTGGGTTCGCCGGGCAGCATTGCGGCATTACTGCAGCGTGTCGGGCGATCCGGACACCGGGTAGGTGAGACACCGCGCGGGCGGCTGTTTCCGCTCAGCCGGGATGACCTGGTTGAATGCGTCGCCCTGCTGCGGGCGGCTGAATCCGGGCAGCTCGATACCCTTGAAATACCACCCGCACCGCTGGATGTTTTGGCCCAGCAAATGGTGGCTGAATTGAGCGCGCGTGAATGGCAGCGGGACGACTTGTTGTCCGTGGTGCGCAGCGCACGGCCATACCGTCAATTGAGCGAAGAGACATTCGATGATGTGATCCGAATGCTGAGCGAAGGCTTCGCGTCGCGGCGGGGCCGGCGGTCGGCTTTCGTATTTCACGATGCGGTGAACAGAAGGCTGCGCGCGCGCCCGGCTGCACGCCTGACCGCCTTGCAAAACGGCGGCGCAATACCGGACCATTTCGACTACGAGGTCATCATGTTGCCCCAGGGGCACCGGGTGGGTTCGCTGAATGAGGATTTTGCCTTCGACAGTCTCCCGGGCGATATCTTCCAACTTGGAAACACCAGCTATCGTATTCTTAAGGTCGAGCAGAGCAGGGTATTGGTTGAAGACGCTGCGGGTCAGCCGCCAACCATCCCTTTCTGGTTTGGTGAGCGTCCCGGTCGCAGCAATGAGCTCAGTGCCGCGGTTTCCGACCTGCGCCGCGACATGGTACTGCAACTGGCCGAGCGGGGGCGGGAGGGGGTGATCACCCACCTGATCCAGGAGGGCTTGCCTCCGGCCGCTGCAGAACAGCTCACCGACTATCTCAACGCGGCGCTCGAGGCGCTCGGGGTGCTGCCCACCATCGACCACGTGGTCATGGAGCGTTTTTTCGATGATACCGGCGACATGCACCTGGTCATTCATGCCCCGCTGGGCTCACGCATCATGCGAGCGTGGGGCCTGGCCTTGCGCAAACGTTTCTGTCGAACGTTCAACTTTGAGCTTCAGGCTTCCGCCCTGGAAGATTCACTGATCCTGTCTTTGGGGGAAACGCACAGTTTTGACCTGGAATCCGTGGCTGCCTTTCTCAACCCGAAGACGGTGCGGGACGTCCTGATCCAGGCCCTGCTCGATGCGCCCTTGTTTGATGTGAGATGGCGCTGGAGCGCAACCATCGCGCTCGCGGTGCAGCGTATGCGCAACGGGCAGAAGGTTCCGCCCCAGTGGCAGCGGAACCAGGCGGAAGACCTGGTCGCGGTGGTTTTTCCCGACCAGATCGCCTGCCTGGAAAACATACAGGGCGCGCGAGAGGTGCCGTCGCATCCGCTGGTCACGCAAAGCATTCACGATTGTTTACATGAGTCCATGGACATACAGGGCCTGGAATCACTGCTGGACGGAATCGAGCAGGGCAGGGTCAAGGTGACCTGTGCCGACCTGACCGATGCCTCACCGCTGTCCAGGGAGATCATCAACGCGCGCCCCTATGCCTTTCTCGACGACGGTGACGCGGAAAATCGCCGGACCCGGGCCATTCGCAATCACCCGGATGATCTTTCCGATGCGGGCAGGCTGAGAATCATTTCCGTGGCCGCAACGCAGCAGGTGCGAGACGAGGCGTGGATTCAGCCGCGAAACCCTGATGAACTGCACGATGGCCTGTTGCAGCTTGGTTTCCTGACTCGGTCTGAATTCACCACGGGCTGTGGCAGCACGGGCGCCGGCGGAGATGCCGGACGTTGGCCTGGCTGGTTTGCAGCACTTTCCGAGGAGGGCAGGGTTTGCAGGGCCCAGGATAGCGATGGCAATACCTGGTGGCTTGCAGCGGAGCGGGCAGCGGAATGGAAAGCCATTCATCCCGGCTGTGATCTGTTCCCGACCGGTTTTAAATTCGACCACGGCCGGACGAAATCCATCGATGAACATACCCTCAGTGACTTGTTGCGTGACCGCTTGTGCGCGCTCGGGCCCTGCCGGATTGATGGCCTGGCCCAACAATTCGGGCTGAGTGAGGCTGACATAGAAGCCGCAATGGCCCGGTTGCAGGGCCTGGGCTTTGCCATTGCCATGCCGCAGGATGATGGCTCGATGTTGTGGTGTGAGCGGCGCTTGCTGGCGAGAATTCACCGCTACAGCCGAGAAGACCGGCGGCGTTCGGTCAAGCCGGTGCCGCCTGCGGCTTTTGCCCGCTTTCTGTGTCGCTGGCATGGCCTCGATGACACAGCGCGAGACCTCGATCAGCCGCTGTCCCAGCTCGAGGGCTGGGCAGCGCCTGTTTTGCACTGGGAGCAATCCCTGCTCGCCCTCCGGTGTCGTGAATACGAACCACAGCAGCTGGATCAACGTTTCCTGTCGGGCGCTCTGAGCTGGTTCAGGCCGGGCAAAGGCTCGAATGGTGAGCAAAAAGTCATCGGCGCCACGCCCATTGCGGTCGTGCCGCGAACGCACCTGTCCTGTTGGCGTGTGCCGCCGCCTGATGCAACAGAGCGCCCACGCCCGCCGGCGGACAGGGTCCTGGCCATTCTGGAGCGCCAGGGCGCCACGTTTGCCGCCGATCTGGAGCGGGAGTCGGGATTGCTGCGTCCCCAGTTGGAAGAGGCATTAAAAGCCCTGGTTTATGACGGACGCCTCACCGCTGACGCTTTTTCACCCTTGCGGTGGCTGTTACGCCCGGAAGCCCAGAAATCCCGTATTGAGAAACGCGCGAGGGGAAGTGCAGCGCTGCCGGTGGGGCGCTGGAGCCTGCTGCCAGACGGCGCGGAGACGCCCGGTTTGGCCGGCCCTGAGCATCGTACCCAGCAGGATCTGGCGGTGATCTGCCAGGCGCTGCTGCGCCGTTACGGTGTTGTTTTCAGGGCCGTGCTGCAACGTGAGCCCCTGCTGCCCCCTTGGCGCCACCTGTTGGCCTACCTGCGGCGCATGGAAGACCGAGGCGAGATACGCGGTGGGCGATTTGTCGATGGTTTTTCCGGGGAGCAGTTTGCGCTGCCCGAGGCGATTGGCTTGCTGAGGCAATCGCGTGCGGCGCCGGAGCGGCCAGTGCGCGTGGTGATCAGTGCACTCGACCCGCTGAATCTGGGCGGTTGGATTCTGCCCGGCCCCCGGACGCCGGCTCAGATGAATAATCGGATCCTGCTAGAGGATGGGTTGCCCGTGGCTCGCCTGGTGTCCGACGAGGTGGAGGAGCTTCCCGGTATCAGCGACGCCTCACGCGCGCAGGCCCGCCAGATGCTGACGGTGGTTCGACCCTGGTCGAAACGTCGAATCTGAACGCTTTTAGCCAGGCATGGCGCGGCCGGCGCCGGCCAGCCGCGTTATCGGTGTCAGCGTTTCAGGAAGCGAGCTGCCGCAGCACGTAGTGGAGAATGCCGCCATTGCGGTAATACTCGATTTCTTTGGGCGTATCCAGGCGCACCACGGCACGGAACTGCACTGAGCTGCCGTCTTCCCTGATTGCGGAAACATCGACGAAGTCCGCGGTGCCGTCACCCAGACCGGTGATGGAATAGGTCTCGCTGCCGTCCAGGCCGAGTGAATCCGCTGTTTGACCTGCTTCGAAATTGAGCGGCAAAACGCCCATGCCTATCAGGTTGGAGCGATGAATGCGCTCGAAACTGCTGCAGATAACGGCCTTGACGCCCAGCAACTGGGTGCCCTTGGCGGCCCAGTCACGGGATGAGCCCGTTCCGTATTCCTTGCCCGCCAGTACAACCAGGGGCGTGCCTTGCTCCTGGTAGCGCATGGCCGCGTCGTAGATAAACATCTGCTCGCCCCCGGGTTGGAAGGTGGTCCAGCCGCCTTCGGTGCCGGGCGCCAGCTGATTGCGAAGTCGAACGTTGGCAAAGGTGCCGCGCATCATGACTTCGTGGTTGCCGCGACGCGAGCCGTAGGAATTGAATTCCGTCTTTGCCACGCCCTTGGACAGCAGGTACTGGCCAGCGGGTGAATCTTCCTTGATCGCGCCGGCGGGTGAAATATGGTCGGTGGTGATGGAATCGCCGAGCTTGGCCAGGCAGCGGGCACCGGTGATGTCGCTGATGCCGGGAGGCTCTGCGGTCATTCCCGCGAAATAGGGCGGATTCTGGATATAGGTGGAATCCGCCTGCCAGTCGAACATTTCTCCGCTGGGAGAGGCGATCTTCTGCCAGCGCTCATCACCCTCGAAGACACCGCTGTAGCTCTGTTTGAACATTTCCGCGGTCACATTGCTGCCGATCAGGCCATGAATTTCATGGCTGCTGGGCCATATCTCCTTCAGATAGACCGGGTTGCCGTCCGCATCCGTACCGATCGGGTCGCTGGTCAGGTCGACGTCCAGGGAGCCAGCCAGCGCGTATGCGACCACCAGCGGGGGAGAGGCCAGGTAGTTCATGCGCACATCCGCGTGCACGCGCCCCTCGAAATTGCGGTTGCCGGAGAGCACGGAGCAGACGGTGAGGTCATTTCCGCGTATCGCTTCACCGATGGGCTCGGGCAGCGGGCCCGAATTGCCGATGCAGGTGGTGCAGCCGTAGCCCACCACGTGGAAACCCAGGGATTCGAGGTCGTCCATCAGCCCCGCACTCTCCAGGTAATCCGTCACCACTCGGGAACCAGGCCCCAGCGATGTTTTGACCCAAGGCTTTACCTTGAGCCCCCTGGCTACGGCATTGCGTGCCAGCAAGCCGGCACCAATCATCACCGCGGGGTTAGAGGTATTGGTGCAAGAGGTGATGGCCGCGATGACCACCGCGCCGTCGCTCAGCTCGAATTGTGCGCCCTGATACTCCACGCTCTCACTGCGCGGTTCGCTGATGGACGGATGGTTGGCTCGATAATTTTCTCGGGCTGCGGTCAAAAGCACCCGGTCCTGTGGCCGCTTGGGCCCGGCAAGGCTGGGTACCACCTCAGCCATATCCAGGTGCAGCACCGCGCTGTAATCTGCCTCGGGGGCGCTTGCCGTGTGGTAGAAACCCTGCGCCTGGCAATAAGCGCGGACGAGTTCCACCTGCTCATCGCTGCGGCCTGACAGCTTCAGGTAACGCAGGCTTTCCTCATCGATGGGGAAAATACCGCAGGTAGCGCCATACTCGGGCGCCATGTTGGCGATGGTCGCCCGGTCAGCCAGCGGCAGCCTGGACAGGCCGTCGCCAAAAAATTCGACAAATTTTCCAACCACGCCGTGTTCGCGCAGCATCTGGGTCACCGTCAGAACCAGGTCGGTCGCGGTAGCGCCTTCAGGCAGGTCGCCGGTCAGGCGGAAGCCAACCACCTGCGGAATCAGCATGGTGATGGCCTGGCCCAGCATGGCGGCTTCCGCTTCAATGCCGCCCACGCCCCATCCAAGCACGCCGATGCCGTTGATCATGGTGGTGTGGGAATCCGTGCCCACGACGGTGTCCGGGTAAGCCAGGTTGAGACCGTCTTTTTCCGCACCAAAAACCACCCGTGCCAGGTGCTCGAGGTTTACCTGGTGGACGATGCCGGTGTTCGGAGGCACCACCCGGAAGTTACTGAACGCGTTTTGGCCCCACCGAAGAAAACTGTAACGTTCGCGATTGCGTTGAAATTCGATGACGTTATTCAACTCCAACGCGTCATCTGAGCCGTATCGGTCTACCTGCACGGAGTGATCGATGACCAGTTCTGCGGGCGATAGTGGATTAATTTTATCCGGTTCCCCTCCCAGCGACTGCATTGCGTCGCGCATGGCGGCGAGATCTACGACCGCGGGGACGCCGGTGAAATCCTGCAGAACGACGCGGGCGGGCGTGAAGGCAATTTCGGTTTCCGGCTCGGCCTTGCTATCCCAGTTGGCCAAGGCCCGGATGTCATCGGCTGTTACATCCACACCATTTTCGTTGCGGAGCAGATTTTCCAGCAAGATCTTGTGTGAGAAGGGCAGGCGCTCAATGTCGTGATCTCTGCCAAATTGTACGAGGCTGAAATAGTGGTATTCGCGTCCATTGACCGTCAGGGTCTGACGACAGTTGAATGAGTCTTCCATGCGGGTCTCCCTCTGGTGAAGTGCGAATTATCCCTGATCGCCGCGGTCATTCACAGTCATGCAGGGGCCGGAATTCGACTGGTTCATTACCCGGTCAGCAGTTGCTCGGCTTCCTGCAGAATCTGTTGCCTTCCAAACATGAGACGCCAGCGGCTTCCGCCGAGTTGCTCCCATAGGTGGGCCGATCGAAGCCCGGCGAACAAAAGGGTGCGAATCCAGCTGACGGTTCTTTCGGATTGTAAAAATTGCGGCTTGCCATGCACGATGATCCGCGGACTCAGGTGACTGATGGTCTGGCTGTAAAGCTCCGCCGCCTGTGCGGCCAGCGCGTCCTCATCTGCATTCTCATGCTCGCGGGGCGCCTCGCGCTCGATACGTTCCAATTCTTCACCGACGTGGTTTTGCAGGGCTCGATTTTTGCGCAGGTTACGCTCGACTTTGAGCATGGCAATGGCGTACTGCAGGCTCTCCATGTAGCGCTTGTCGCCCTGCAGGACTGACAGCAGAACTTCCACGCCCAGCTTCATTTTGGCCATATCGCCGTAAACATCTTCGATGGAGCGAGGTTCGAGTATAAACAGGCTGCGCAGCATGGCGCTGGCCGCATACCCGGACCATGTCCCATGGTTGGCCGCCTGCCTGACCAGTTCCGCAGACTGGAAAACACCTGCCAGCGCGAGGGTGCGGTTTTTCATGGAAGCGTCTCCGTTTGCATGGGCGGGCTGTCCATGGTGTCAATGATACCTCCACCCAGGCATTCTTCGCCGTTATACATCACCACCGATTGACCGGGCGTGACCGCGCGTTGGGGGGTATCAAACAGCAGGACCATGTTGTCAGCATCCAGCGTGATGATCTCGCACGCCTGATCGGGCTGCCGATAACGCACCTTGGCCGTCAGCCGAGTGCCCGGTGCCGGCGCCTCATCAGTGATCCAGTTGAGCTGGCTGGCTTGCAGCCGCCTGCTCAAGAGCCAGGGGTGGTCATGGCCCTGGCCCACGTAAAGCCTGCCGTTTTCCAGGTCCTTATGCAGCACGTACCAGGGCCCGTCATCCACGCCCCGCCTGCCGCCAATACCAAGACCCTGCCTTTGCCCCAGAGTGTAGAAGGCAAGACCCCGGTGCTCGCCCAGGACGCGGCCTTGCGTGTCCATCATCGGGCCTGGTTGGCTGTGTATGTACCTGGACAGAAATTCGGTGAAGTCGCGCTCCCCGATAAAGCAGATTCCGGTGCTGTCTTTCTTGTCGTGCACGGCGAAACCGGCTTGCTCTGCCAGATGGCGAACTTCGCCTTTGTCCAGGGCTCCAATCGGGAACAGGGTCCGTGCGAGTTGCTCGTGCCCGATGGCATAAAGGAAATAGCTTTGGTCTTTGCCGATATCCAGGCCCCGCAGCAGCCGGTGACGGCCGTCACGTGACTCGGTGCGGGCGTAGTGACCAGTGGCTATGGTATCAGCACCCAGGGCTTCAGCCTGTTCCAGGAACGTTTTGAACTTGATCTCACGGTTGCAAAGAATGTCCGGGTTGGGTGTGCGCCCCGCGCGGTACTCGGACAGGAATTCCTCGAAGACGTTGTCCCAGTATTCGCTGGAGAAGTTCTGGGCGTGGAGTTCGATACCCAGCTTATCGGCCACATCGGCGGCATCGATCGCGTCCAGCAGGGCAGGGCAGTCACTGAGCCGCTCATCTTCCTCCCAGTTCTTCATGAACATGCCCGCAATGGCGTGCCCACCCTGCTGTAATAACAGGGCGGCTACGGAGGAATCGACGCCTCCCGACATGGCGACCATGATTTGACGAGTGCTTCCGGGCATGCCCAACACGTGGGGGCAATGGCCACTGACTTCAAAGCGCGCGCCCATCTGAGGCCCAAATGGCGGCTTCTGTGGCGGGGCTTTGAGGCATGACTGGGCTGTACTAGAATGACGGGCATGAGCAATGAACTCGAATCACAGCAAAATCGCGGTGTCGTGCTGGAGGAGGCAAGGCCGGAGGTCGGTCTGCCGCCCATGTATCGCGTGGTGCTGCTGAACGATGATTTCACGCCAATGGAATTCGTGGTCGAAGTGCTGCAGATGTTTTTCGGGATGGACCACGACCGGGCTACGCAGGTCATGCTCCATGTGCATACGCGGGGTAAGGGTGTATGCGGGGTTTTTACCTTTGAAATCGCCGAAACCAAGGTGGTGCAGGTCAACGAATATTCCAGGCAGCATGAACATCCCCTGAAATGCACACTGGAGCGTGCCTGAAACCATGGGCGGCTGCTGTAGTCCAAGAAATGTATTCGCCAAAGCAAGCGTAATGAGCGCCGGATTCAATCATGTTCAGTAAAGAGCTCGAAGTCACCATCAGCCAGGCCTACCAGGAGGCGCGCAGCCAGCGCCATGAATTCCTGACCGTAGAACATCTGCTGCTGGCCCTGCTGGACAACGCCTCGGCGCAGAGCATCCTGAATGCCTGTGATACTGATCTTGATTCTCTGATGAGAGCAGTCCGGCAGACCATCGGCGAGACGGTGCCGCTGCTGGCCGATGAAGACAGCCGCGATACGCAGCCTACGATTGGCTTCCAGCGAGTTTTGCAACGCGCTCTCTACCACGTGCAGTCGGCAGGCAAACAGGAGGTGACAGGCGCTAACGTGCTGGTGGCCATTTTCAGCGAGAAAGATTCGTATGCCACCTACTTGCTGAACAAGCACGATGTCACGCGTCTGGATGTGGTGAATTTCCTGTCGCACGGGATCACCCGTGCCGGTGAGGAGTCCGAGGATGCCGGCGTGACCATGGATGAGGCGCAGGAGGAAGCGGATGAAAAACAGGGCGCGCTGGATAAGTTTTCAGCCAACCTGAACGTGCGGGCCGAAATGGGCCTGATCGATCCGCTGATCGGCCGCGACGCGGAAATTGAGCGCACCATCCAGGTGCTGTGCCGCAGGCGCAAAAACAATCCGCTATTGGTGGGTGAGGCCGGCGTGGGTAAGACGGCCATGGCCGAAGGTCTGGCCAAGCGCATCGTGGAAAAAGAAGTACCCGAGGTGCTGGCTGACGCCATTATTTATTCCCTCGACCTGGGCGCCCTGTTGGCCGGAACCAAGTACCGGGGCGATTTCGAAAAGCGTCTCAAGGCTGTCCTGGCGGAGCTGAAGGAACAGCCCGGCGCAATCCTCTTTATCGATGAGATTCACACCATTATCGGGGCGGGCGCCGCTTCCGGTGGGGTCATGGACGCCTCCAATCTGATCAAGCCGGTGTTGGCGTCGGATGAGCTCAGGTGTATCGGCTCCACCACCTTCCAGGAATTCCGCAGCGTGTTTGAGAAGGACCGGGCCCTGGCCAGGCGCTTTCAGAAGATCGACATCGTGGAGCCCAGCATTTCAGAAACGATCGATATTCTGCGAGGGCTGAGAAGCCGATTCGAGGAACACCACCACGTGCGTTATTCGGATGACGCCCTCGTGGCCGCGGCTGAACTGGCGGCGCGGCACATCAATGATCGGCATCTGCCGGACAAGGCCATCGATGTGATCGATGAGGCGGGTGCCCGGCAGCGCCTGTTGCCCGAAGACGAGCGGAAGACGGATCTGGATGAGCATGATATTGAGGACATCGTCGCGCGCATGGCGCGCATTCCGCCCAAGCAGGTTTCGCGGTCGGATCGGGATGCCCTGCGCAACCTTGAGCGAGACCTGAGGCTGGTTGTTTTCGGACAGGATGAAGCGATCGAGGCCCTGGCCGCCGCCATCAAGATGTCACGCTCAGGCCTGGGTGAAGAAGAAAAGCCCATCGGGAGTTTCATGTTCTCCGGCCCCACCGGTGTGGGGAAGACCGAGGTCACCCGTCAGCTGAGCATGATCATGGGCATCGAGCTGATCCGGTTTGACATGTCCGAATACATGGAGGCGCACTCGGTATCCCGGCTGGTGGGCGCCCCTCCAGGTTACGTCGGTTTCGACCAGGGCGGGCTGCTGACCGAGTCCGTCACGCGCACGCCACATGCGGTGCTGTTGCTGGACGAAATCGAGAAGGCCCATCCGGATATTTACAATGTGTTGCTGCAGATCATGGATCACGGGAAGCTCACAGATGCCAACGGCAGAGAAGCCGATTTCCGCAATGTCATCCTGATCATGACCACCAACGCCGGTGCGAGAGAAAGCGCGCGGAGCTCCATTGGCTTTACCCAGCAGGATCACAGCACCGATTCGCTCGAAGTCATCAAGAAGGCGTTCTCACCTGAATTTCGCAACCGGCTGGATGCCATCATCCCGTTCAAGCCGCTGGATATGAGCGTGGTCCTGTTGGTGGTGGACAAGTTCATCCTGGAATTGGAGGCGCAGCTGTTGCAGAAGGATGTCAGCATCACCGTCAGCACGTCCGCCCGTGAATGGCTGGCTGAGGAGGGTTTCGACCCGAAGATGGGCGCCAGGCCCATGAAGCGGGTCATCCAGGATCAGATCAAGCGACGATTGGCTGATGACCTGCTGTTCGGAGACCTGGCCGCCGGCGGTGAGGTGAAAGTCGACGTTGCAAAGGATGGTGGGCTGGAAGTCAAAGCCACACCGAAGGAAGAGGCGCCGAGAGCCCTTCCGGCTTCGACTTCCTGAGGCTTTACTTCATTCGGTAGGTAATACGGCCCTTGGACAGGTCATACGGTGTGAGTTCTACTTTCACACGATCACCCGTCAGAATTCTGATGTAGTGCTTGCGCATCCTGCCCGAAATGTGGGCGGTGACCACGTGGCCATTATCCAGTTCGACGCGGAACAGCGTGTTGGGAAGGGTTTCAAGCACTTTCCCTTCCATTTCTATGACATCTTCTTTCGCCATAAGGCCCTCCTGAAGTTGCGGAGGCGGTATTGTGCCACTGCTGGGTCCTGATCGAAACCCCGCGCGTCAATCCGAGCCGTGTGTATTATGTTCAGGTACGCGCTCAATAGAGTTGACAGGCAGGCGCATTGGCTTAAAATACGCTTCCTCTCCGCGGGAATAGCTCAGTTGGTAGAGCACAACCTTGCCAAGGTTGGGGTCGCGAGTTCGAGTCTCGTTTCCCGCTCCAGATCACGAAATACCCGGCACTATGCCGGGTATTTTTTTGGCCGAGCTGATCCGCCATTCATTGGCTGACATCGAGGTCGAGCAATAGTAGAATGAGCGCGCTCCGGTACTCACCGGTAGAGTGACTGCCAAGGCCAGGTGGCAGAGTGGTTATGCAGCGGCCTGCAAAGCCGTGTACGCCGGTTCGATTCCGACCCTGGCCTCCAAATGAAAAGGGCCCCATAAAGGGGCCCTTGTCATTTGATTAGATCGAAGTCAGGCGTGCCCATCATTCCTGTTTTTTCTGCGAGCGGCCGGTCATACCTCGTCATTGACTGAAAAGCGATTCGCACCTGCAAGGTGGCCGAATTAGAATGGCTGCAAGCTTTCGGAGCAGGAATTAAAAACAGTATCCGTCCCATGCCAACACAGCCCGCGCAATTAATCCACTTAAGCAGGGCACGCAGCCTGCTGCAGCAGAGAGGTCTTGATGGCCTCGTGGTCAGCCTTCCACATAACGTTTACTACGTCTCGGGGTACTGGGGCCTGTTGATGAGCGCGGCACATTTCGATGCCGCTTTCTTTGCGCTATTGCCGGCACGTGAGGACCAGCCAGCCTCGCTGATTCTGCCCAGCATGGAGCTACGCCGCCTCGAATCTGCAGGGGGCACCTGGATGCCGGAAACTTTCATTTACACCAGCGCCGATGATGAGCAAGACCATATTGCCAAGGAGGGAGTGGCTTACTCAGGCTGGCCCGTACGAGATGGCTCGAGCCTCACGGCATTGGAACAACGCTGGATTGAAAAGACCCGCGCCCAGGAGCAAAGAACCGCTGGCAATGCAAGGGGCGCGTTGGCTCGTGCGATCGAATTTGCAGGATTGTCGGAAGCGAAGCTGGCCGTGGATGACGAGCGCATTGGTCGCTGGTTGCCGGTTGCAGGACTGGAAAAAGTCACCTGTCTCGAGGGCCGCGAACTCCTGGGTGACATTCGGCGCATAAAAACTGCAGCGGAACTGAAATTGATGCGGCATGCTGCAAAAATCAATGAATCGGCAGCACGAAGAGCTGCCCATGCACTCCGCGAGGGCGCACGGTGGCAGGACATCGAACGGGTTTATTTCACTGCCATGGCCGAACAAGGTGGCCAGGGGAGCTACATGATCTGCGGCGCAGGCGGCCCTCCGTCGGGCGTGATACGCCGTAATGAACCGATGCTGATCGACGCCCTTGGTACATACCGCCATTACCACGGCGACTTCGGTCGCAGCATGGTGCTGGGAGAACCCCCTGCGCTCATGAAAAAGCGTCATCAGGCCCTGTGCCGGGGATGGGACGCGGTTCAGACCAGGCTAAGACCAGGGGTACTCATGAGTGAGTTGGCCCAATTGGCCGTCGAGACCATTCGTGGCAATGGTTTTCCAGAGTTTGTTTATGCGACACCTCATTGTCTCGGCCTTGAACACACCGACGATGCCACACCCATAGGCGCTCAACAGGGCGCAGGGAAAGACGTGATGCTCGAGGCCGGCATGGTGCTGAATGTGGATCTTCCTTTCACCGAAATCGGCTGGGGATCGATGCACCTCGAGGACACCGTCCACATCACGAACGACGGATTCGAAGCACTGACCAGCATGAATCTCGACATTATCGCCGTCTAAGCAGCACACCAGGGCGCACCTGTCGGCTCTGGTGGGTGAACAGATAGTTGAGACTCCAGAACTGACCTGTCCATGTTCGTGTGATCATCTACCTAATGACCAGCCGTGCCCTCATCACGTTTTTGCTGATATCGCGGGAGGTATCGGCCAACTTTTCACGCTTTACCAGGCAAGCACTCATCGTTTGTGGCATTTGCTGGTTTTAATGCAGGTTCGGGGCGGTGCTGGAAATCCTGCCACGGCTCCGGGCGCTAAGAAAAGACTGATTTGCTCATTAATTAATTTTTACAACCAGTTGGCTTTTTAGAATCCAGTGATGCTCGCCGCTCTCCAGTTCAACGCGCACGACAGGCGCATTGGGGAAAATATCTTCAGGTCGGTCGCGGAAGTAGTAGCTCAAGCAAATGATTTCCTCGATCGGTTTGGCGGTGAACGTTCCAATCACGTGCTTCTCGCGATAGCCGACGGCCGCCTCGCAGCCTCCGTTGCCGTCAGGAATCACCACAAGTGAGTAGATATCATTGATGATGTAGCGCTGCTCGGCTTCCTGCCAGGGTAATCGATGGCCGGAATAACGATAGCCTGCGTAGGTAATGGCGCCGGCCAATACCAACAACGCAAAAATTTGGAGTGCTCTCATCAGATGCCGATAATGCTGGATTTCCGCGTAGCATAACCTTCAATGCCGCGCATAGCCACAGGCGGCCATTTAACCAGCACTCAAAATTATTTTCTAACCTTCACAGTAGCGCGGGTACAATGTGAGACCCAAGAAGACCGTGCCCGGGTGGCGAAATTGGTAGACGCAAGGGACTTAAAATCCCTCGTTCGTGAGAACGTGCCGGTTCGAGTCCGGCCCCGGGCACCAGTCTTGCAGTAAGTTCACAGTGCAACGCCGCCCGTTTTCCAGATCAGGAAAACCAGCGCGGTCATGAGGACACCCCAGATGAGGTAGGCGCGCCGGGTGGCGGATTTTGCCTTCTCCGTCTCCCACCAGGTTCTTGGTCTTACGCCCTTGGCCACGAAGGTGGCTACCGCAGCGAGATTCAGCGAAATAACGTTGGTGGCCAGCAAGAGCAAGGGGCCGACAGAGGCAGTGGCAAAACCGGCGCCCAGCAACATCCCGAATGCAACCAGTGGCGGCATGAGCGCCACGGCCACCATGACGCCGATCAGCGTGGACGGCAGGCCGGTCGTGAAGGCCAGTGCGCCGGCGGCGCCTGAGGCCGTTGCCAGCATAAGGTCTCCCAGGGATACGCTGCTACGGTGCTGTATGGCGGGTAAATCCGGTGTCACCGAGAACAGGTAGCCAAACAGCAGGGCGACCACCAGCGAGATCAATGCGCCCAGCAGGCTGGATTTGAGCGCTCTTGAGGCCAATTCGCGATCGCCCAGCGTCGCCGCCAGGGAAAGCGCGATGTTAGGGGCCAGCAGCGGTGCAATCACCATCGCGCCTATGAGAATAGCGGTGTCGTCGCGGTAGAGCCCAATCGCCGCGACGACCGATGAGAGCAAGACCATCGCGACGAACGTACTGCGCACCCTCAACCCGGAGGTGATCTCCTGGTAGAGCTCCTCTCGGCTGATGCGGTTCTTTCGAGGTTTTGCCGGGGACTCCGAGCCGACTCCATGAGTCTCGCGGGGCAGGGTGGCTTCCAATGGCAGTAAACTGAGCTGAAACTCTTCCCTGTTCTTGAACACCTGCTCCAACCGGTCCATGACCGCCTCGCTGTCTTCCACACTCACGATCATGCTGACTCGCGCCAGCTGGTCTGAGCGCAGGTCGGGTGCGACGGACACAATCCGGGCGGGCTCGCAATAGGCTTCCAGTTCATCGAGTTCGACGTCTCGAAGACTGAGCTGAATCATTCGCTGAGCCATGTATCGCCTCCGGCTTGAGGTATGGGTTCAGACGGTCAGAGAATACTCTTGCCCATGGCGCTCAGGATCAGTTCCAGTGTTCGCTCGGCGCTGATGTTTTTGTGATCCAAAAACGGGTTCAACTCCACGATTTCCAGCGATGTCATCGTGCCGGCATCGGCGCAGTACTCCATCAGCAGGTGCGCCTCGCGAAACTGCACGCCACCCGGTACGAGGGTGCCGGATCCGGGTATTACAGAAGGATCACAGCCGTCCACGTCGAAACTGACATGGAAACCGGCTGTGCCGTCATTGACCACCTCCAGGGCCTCGCAGGCTACCCTGGCCATGCCCCTTTCATCGATGTCCCGCATGGTCAGGGCTTTGATGCCAGACTCGTTAATGATTCTGCGTTCCAGCGCGTCGATGCTGCGCAGCCCGATGATGGCCACATTGCGCGGGTCCACTTTGGGCGCGAAGCCCAATATTCCGCTTAGATCGGGGTCTCCTTTTCCCAGCAAATGCGATAATGGCATGCCGTGGATGTTTCCGCTCGGAGATGTTTCTGGAATATTCATGTCACCATGGGCGTCAAACCAGATCAGGCCAATTTTTTCATTTTGTTCATGAAAGTGGCTGGAGACGCCGGAAAATGTCCCAATGGCGATGGAATGGTCACCACCAATGACCAATGGAAAGTCGCCTTCATTCAGAATGTTGCGGGTGCGCTCTGCCAGCTCAGTGCACACTTCAAGGATCTGGGGTTTGTAGCGAGCATTGCTGTCTTCTAGGCTGCGGGTCTCCATCGCGGGCACAGGTATGTCTTCTTCTCGAGCCACGTTGAAGCCGATACCGCGGAGCCTGGCGCCCAGGCCCGCGATACGCAGCGCGGAGGGCCCCATATCCGTGCCTCGCCTGCTGGCGCCCAAATCCATCGGGACGCCAATAATTCGAATGGTGTGCTTGCCTCTGTGTTCTTCGATGGTCATGTTGCCTGCGCCTGCTGAACTGGCGAAATGATAATCCGGGTCCTTAAGGATTGCGAATGCTGAGCCATGCTTTGCTGAGCGGTCAAATAAAACAGGCCCTGAGCATGCTCAGGGCCTCGGGAATAAAAAGCCGAGCCGGGCGTCTGGGTGATTCCCCTTACGGGGCCCGTTCACACCGACTCGGAGTGGGGGGAAGAAGGTATTGAAAGGCAGCGACGCGGAACACCACTGGCTATGCCATTTAGTCTGTGTGTTTCTATATGTTCAACCGGGGCAACCTGCGGCATTTTCGCGCAGGTGGTGCTTGTTGGCGCCGTATTGAGGTATCTGCAGATCATATTCAGCTTGTACTCATTACAACTCGACAAATACTCAAGACATGCCGGGCAGAGTCTTCCCAGTTGAAGAAACCCGACCTGCGGTGCCCGACCCGGGCGTACCTTTCTCTCGCACTGTTATCCGTCAGCAGGCCGAGCATGCTGTTGTGTATTTCATCCACCGAGCTGGGGTCGAACAAAATGGCAGCGTCGCCGACCACCTCGGGTATGCTTCCGACGTTTGCGGCGCACACTGCAGTTCCGCAGGCCATCGCCTGCAAAACCGGCGTACATGAGTCGGCATGCAAAGCCGGGTACACGGCCAAATCCGCACCCGCCAACAGTGGGCAGAGCCGTTCATCGTGGATGTTCTCCAAGAACACGAGATCGTTGCGTATGCCGAGCCTGTCAGCGGCGGCGAAGATTTCTTCTGTGCCGTACCAGGCGCTGCCGGCGCAGACCAGCTTGTGTGGTATCCCTGCCTCTCGCTTCAGTCGCTTAAACGCTGCGAGCAAGCGAAGGTGGTTCATCCCGGGGTGTTCGAGTCGCCCCGTGTAAAGGATGTATGGCGTATGCAGGTTAAAGTGGTCGGCCACTTTTTGCCTGGCCTCACGCCCTGGCATGGGTGTCAGCCAGGACAGATCCGCTCCGTCGTAAACCACGTCAACGCGATCGCTACTCAGATTGATCTTACTGACCAGTTGACTGCGCAGAGAGCGACTGGCTGAAATGACGTGAGTCAGTCTCTTCAGCATTTTAGGAAGTAAGCGTGTGCGATAGAGCAGCGAGAGCGATGAGGCGCCTTTCAACCCACGGTCGACCCCAAATTCGTGGACTGCGCCCACACTCGGCCTGCCGTACCACCAGGAGAGACGCAGATGTCCAGCCGGCATATAAACACAATCGCACGCATGCTTTCGCAACAGCCATGGCAATACCATCAGGTGCCAAAAGACGTTGATCAAGGGATTCGAGACCCAAGCGGGCTGGGTCACTTCCGTGACCTGGGGGTGGGCGCGCTCGAAAATGGGAGAAAGCTTCTCAGGAACAAAAACAACGTATGTATCGGACGACAGCTCAGGCATACAGCGGACGATATTCTCCACGTATTCGCTCGAGACACTGTCTGGCGCGTCACACGGGTGCGCAGAGATGCCAATTTTCATTGGAGTTCCCCACATTTTCCAGTGCGTGTTCCGCCACCCATGTGCGGCTTCATGGTGAGTATAGTGTGGCTGCCACCCTGGCGTCTCCGTGGCGAACGGAGAAGAACAGACCGTTGCTCAGCGCTGTTAGGGCGGCATTGTTGTGCTGTACCTAGCATGTACCGGATCATGCAATTTCTGTGCCTCTACGGCGTGGCCAGTCAAACACAGCGAAATAGCGTGTTTCAGGCATTTCACGCCGCTTTACTGCCGTTGGTATTGGCAGGTTGCAAAAGCTTGTGCGCAAAATGCAATGAATTGAGTGACAAGCAAAGCTACTTCGGAGAAAGTGATGTTTCGGCTGCGCCAGCAAAACGGAAGACGGGGTATTTTACGTCTCGATGGTAACCGGAAAATCGAGAGAGAAGCCGATAACTGCCAAGGTCGCGTCGTCCGTGACCGTTTTGTCACCCAACCAATGTTCGAGACGCTCCTCGATGTTCTCGACAACTTTACCCGCAGTGACTTCGGAGGTTTGAATCAGGTCTCTTCGAAATCTCCGCTGACCATACTTTCGGTCAAGAGGATTGAGACAATTCGTCACTCCATTAGAGTAGACCAAGACGGCATCGCCTGGCATCAATCGAGCCGTGTTGGCCTGATATCTTGTATCGAGTGCTGCGCCGAGCGGCGGCCCAGCAACTACCATGTCGCTGAGGGTCTTGTCAGAACGCAATAAAAAAGGGGAGGGGTGTCCTGCGGAGCTGATTTCCACGCGACCGGTCGTCAGATATAACTTTCCCAGAATGAGCGTAGCTTTGAGATCACTGAGTGCCGAACTGCTGGCAATGCGGTTGTTGATCTCTCGCAGCATGAGGTCGGTAGGTCGATCACTTTTGTCCGACAGAACAGAGTCGCAAACCTGGGCAATCCCCGTTTGTTCTCCAGATCTTGTTCCGCTGTTGATTTCGCTACATTCCAACAGCTGAAATGTCAGCACATTGGTTGTGCCACGCACGATATTGAAGTAGTCGGTGGGCGACTTATCGTTCGCCAGGTGAAACCAAGCCAGTTCCACCCCATGCGGGAGGTCGGGTTTCGCCGGTAACATCTTCTTTTCATGAACGATGGACAGACTCAGTTTCAAAAGAGGGCGATCTCGGTGCGAAATGTCTTTGAAATGATGCAAACATCATGCCATGTGAGATGAGCCCAATGACTGCCTCAGTCAACAACGACCATCAGCATCAGAAAAGCGTAACCTCTCATGTTCGCGGGTATTTTTTTAGCATCAGGTGGGGCAGAATGCGATGCGATATCATTATCATTTTGGCATCGCGCAGACCCATCGATGAAATTGACCTACCGTGCACAAGTCTTCGCCATGCTGGCAGCGATCAGTATTCTGGTTGCCACCGGTTTGGCTTTCCTTATGTCGGAGTGGTACCGACAAGCGGAAACGTCTTTTCTAAACAGGCAGGAGTCTATTCTCTTGAGCCAAATCCGTGCGCTTGGCTCAGCAGGCGTTCTGGGTGGTGATGAGGAAGAACTCAAGCAGGCGCTCAGCCTCATCAAGCTGAATACCGCCGTCGTCTTTGTAAGGGTTACTGATACAGAGGGACGCTTGATGGGAGAGACGGGTTTCTCGATCGACGTCAACCCCCCCGCCGGCGAAAACAACCCAGTATCGCAAAGCCAGAGCGGAATCTACGTGAATCGCATGCAGTTGTCAGACGAGAGCGGGCCATACGCGATCGTCGAAATGGGGCTGAACGCAGGTTCGAGTGATGGGCTGCTGGGACAAATGCGGTTAATGGGTACGGCGTTTTTCATTCCCGTATTGGGTTTGTTGTGCATACTTTTCTATGTCCTGGCGTCCTTTTTGACCAATAGGTTGTCCAGGCTCACGCGGGCGGCTGAAGTGATCGCCAGAGAGGGCATAGACTCGACAATCGCGATGGAAGGTGGGGATGAAATCGCGCGGCTTGCGGATTCTCTCAACCACATGTCTGAGCGTCTATCTGTCTCTTATCGTCAATTACAGGCCAGCGCCAACGAGCAGCAGCAACTGGCTGCGCGCGTTCAGGAGAAGGAAAAACTGCAGCGCGCGATGCTGGATACAGCCCTGGACGCCGTGATAACGATCGATGCTGATGGGATTGTGCAGGATTTCAACAATACTGCGGAAGATGTATTTGGCTATTCAAAAGAAAACATCATCGGCTTGGATATGTCGGATTTCATTATCCCAGAACGCTATCGTGAGGCCCACAGGAATGGTCTGAAGCACCTTGCTGAAACGGGTGAGGGGCCGGTGCTGGGTAAACGGCTCGAAATTGAGGGAGTACATGAGAATGGCACCGTTTTTCCGATAGAACTCGCCATTAATAACGTCGATGTGGGGGGCAAACAGCTTTATACCGCTTTCATTCGGGACATCACTGACCGTAAAGAGGCTGAAAGGGAGCTTCGGCTCTCTGCCAGTGCGTTCGAAACCAAAGACGCCATCTTTATTACTGACAGCCATTCAAAGATCATTCGGGTCAACAGCGCGTTTCTTCGCATGACCGGTTATCAGGAGGAGGACATAACAACCATTAATCCAGCTGAACTCGTAGTGGTCGGTCATGGTGACGACGATCAAAATCAGGTCGATTGGCACGATCTGCTGTCCAAGGGTTATGGCAGCGCAGATTTGAATATCAAGAAAGTAAATGGCGAGATTTTTCCAGTATTGCTGGGCCTTACTCCTGTGCAGGACGTGAATGGTGTGTTGACACATTACGTCGCCCATTTTGTCGATATGACTGAGCGCCGAAAGTTTGAGCGGGAACTGCAAGAGGCGCGGGAGGCAGCTGAGGCGGCCAGTCGGGCCAAGTCCAGGTTTCTGGCCAACATGAGCCATGAGATTCGCACACCGTTGAATGCGATCATCAATCTGAATGAACTGCTGCTCGATTCCGAGTTAGATCCGCACCAGGAGCAGTTGGCTCGAACTGCCCAACAAGGGGGCAAATCCCTGGCCTCTCTGGTTGGCGGAATTTTGGACTTGTCTCAAATTGAATCGGGCACGGTGGCTATATCGGCAACTGATTTTGATTTGCATAATCTGTTAACCGAGGTGCATGGGCTGTTTATCGCTCAGGCAGAGGCTTCCCAACTGGATCTCGAACTTTCTATCCAATCTCCGTTACCCCAGTGGGTCTCTGGTGATGAATTGCGCTTACGTCAGGTGCTTGTCAATTTACTTGGCAATGCTCTGAAGTTTACCGAGGAGGGCTTGGTACGACTGGTTGTGGCATGTGAGCAGAATGCATCCGGGCAATGCGCCGGCAATTGCGAGAAATGTTCTGGCCCGATCGTGTTTAAGGTTGAGGATACGGGAATCGGTGTGGACGAAGATGTCGCAAAGCACATATTTGAAGAGTTTATGCAGGCCGACGCGTCGCTCGCGAGAAGATACGGGGGGACCGGTCTGGGCCTGTCTATTTCTCAGCTGCTTGTTCGTATGATGCACGGGTCCATTCATTATGAGCCGCGCCCTGGTGGTGGCAGTATCTTTTCTTTTGTAATCCCGCTCGAGACGGTGGCCCCGCCGAAGTTGTCTGCTACTGATGAACAGCTACACGAGTTGAATGTGAAGGGGAGGGTTCTGCTGGCAGAGGACAGTGTGGCCAACCAGATGGTGATCAGCGCTATCGTCGAGGGTATCGGCTGCGAGATCACTGTTGCAAAAGACGGTGCGGAAGCCGTTGAGCAGGTGACCAAGCATGATTTCGACCTCGTACTCATGGATCTTTCCATGCCAGGTATGGATGGGATGGAGGCAACCAGAAGAATCCGGGAGAAAGGTGGTAAATATGCCAATCTTCCAGTCATCGCGGTAACGGCCAACGTGTTTCAAGAGGACAAGGACCGCTGCCTCGCTGCGGGCATGAACGATTTTATTGGAAAACCGATTGAGTCCGATCGGGTTAGGTCGAAATTAAGAACGTGGCTGGCAAAAGACGCGAGTATCTCGGGCGGTCAAGAATCCTGTCTGGGTTTGCAAAACGACGATGATTCAAATTGGATCGATATCGGTCGACTGTCCGAGTTGGAGCGCGAAACCTCTTCTGAAGTGCTCCATTCCATCATCAAGGTTTTTATTGACGAGGCAAAAGGTCATCTTGAGGCCCTGGAGGACCTTGCTGATACTTCATTGAAGGAAATCGCAATGACCAGTCACGCGATCAAAAGCAGCTCTGCAACGTTTGGCGCAAGTCTCTTGTTTGAAGCAGCCAGAAAAGTCGAGCACGCCGCCAGGTCGGGTCAAGAGGAAGAGGCTCGTTCGATGGTTGAATCACTCATGGTCGTCGGGGGGGAGACACTGGAACGCTTCACGACGCGTTTTGGTGCCCATCTACAAACATCAAGTTCTAAAGAGGAGGGCGCGCAATGAGTGGGGAAAATACGTTGCCACGGGTCATTCTGATTGAAGACAGTCTCGCCTTGGGAAAGGTGTATCAGGAATATCTCTCCGCCTTGCCGATCCAGATTGAACAGTTCACAGAGGGAAAGTCTGGCCTGAATGCTGTGTTGGAGTTGCGCCCAGAAGTCGTTCTGCTGGATTTGAACCTTCCGGGTATCAGCGGTCAGGAAATTTTGTCCAGGCTGAACGAGGCTGAATTCCAACCGGCGGTTGTCGTCGTAACCGCCCATGGGTCTGTGGGGTCGGCAGTTGAAGCCATGCGAGATGGAGCATTCGATTTCTTGCAGAAACCGTTCGATGCGGAACGGCTGAGGGTGACCGTCAAAAATGCATTGGAGAAACAATCTCTGACCAGCTTAGTGCAAAGCTACAAGGAATCACTGGAGAGAGACCATTTCCATGGGTTTGTGGGTTCGTCTATCCCCATACAGGCAGTCTATCGAATCATTGAAAGCGCCGCCGCCAGTCGTGCGTCCGTTTTCATAACGGGGGAAAGCGGCACAGGCAAGGAGGTATGCGCCAACGCGATCCATCAGGAAGGGGATCGACGTGATAAGCCTTTTATTCCCATCAATTGCGCCGCCATCCCCAGGGACCTGATGGAGAGCGAGATTTTCGGTCATGTCAAGGGTTCTTTTACCGGTGCTGCGGGTGATCGAATAGGCGCTGCTTCTTTGGCGGATGGAGGCACACTTTTTCTCGACGAAATTGGCGAAATGGATCTGTCGCTGCAGAGCAAACTCCTGAGATTCGTTCAGACGGGCACCTTCCAGAAAGTGGGTGCTAACCAGTTGGAACATGTGGACGTGCGATTCATTTGCGCGACCAACCGGGACCCCCTGGAAATGATTTCTCAGGGGACTTTTCGCGAAGATCTCTACTATCGCTTGCACGTGATTCCCATTCATTTACCTGCGTTGAGGGAATGTCGTGAAGACATTTTGCAGATTGCCAACCATTTTCTGTCAGAGTATGCAGATGAGGAGTCCAAGGAATTTCGTGATTTTTCCCCAGAAGCGCAACAGGTGCTTTTGACTTACCAGTGGCCGGGAAACGTTCGACAGTTACAGAATGTTATCCGTAATGTGATCGTTCTGAACGAAGGGGGAACGGTGCAGGTGGACATGCTGCCCAAACTGATGCTCCACGGGTCCTCAAATTTGGAAGATTCTTTAGAGAAACACGCATCGGTGATGCATGACCTGGGTAGCCATCACGACTCTAATGCACCTGTGATGCCTTTGTGGCTGTCTGAAAAGAAGGCCATAGAGGCCGCAATAGAGCAATGTGGGGGCAATATCCCCAAAGCGGCCTCATTACTCGAAGTCAGCCCATCTACCATCTATCGTAAAAAACAATCCTGGGAAGAAAGCGACACTTAGCACCCTGTTTTCAACATTGTGTACTTCCCAAGTGTGAGAAAACTGTTCTTCCACGGATGGACTTTACATGTCATATGCATTTTATAAATATCTAATAAGATATTGAAATAAAATCTTAAAATATGTACTAAATGGATAGATAATAGCTATCCACCGCATCAGCGTGCTCGATACGTATCTGGCTGCATGGCCGCAAACCCATCGCCATTTTCAGCTTTAAAGGCCGATTTATTCCCTGGTTCCATCTTATATTTAACATAATATACATTATACGCACTTATGGAATGCCCAGACCAGATATCCCCTGCTGTGGAAAAGTGGAAAAAAGATCCCAGGACTTCGACAAGGCCCTCAGTGATGGGCGTGACCAACACTTTGCCCTGACACAAACAGTGGAATGAACATCCACAGGGCCAGGATGATCAGGCTGAAACCGACGATTTTGCGAACGAAAGCATCGCTTAAGAAGTTGGACAACGCGGGCGCCGCCATGGTGAGGCCTAACATGGCCGGGGCCGTCCCTGCTCCAAAGGCAAACATGGTCAACGCGCCCGAAATCGCATTACCGGTGGATGCAGCGGTGATGAGGACGGTGT
>Ga0181578_10000411_pt1 | contig 39994 bp, 30 predicted proteins | sample 071ome_21_FD_148659 | JGI IMG/M metagenome (GOLD analysis project Ga0181578, IMG submission 148659) | Coastal salt marsh microbial communities from the Groves Creek Marsh, Skidaway Island, Georgia - 071401CT metaG (spades assembly) | ecosystem: Environmental > Aquatic > Marine > Intertidal zone... | reverse complement strand
GACTGATGACTTTGCTGCGGATCAACGGCTTCTGGAATCAAAAGGGTGTGAGGCAGTCAACATTGGCCACTCTGGGCCGGTGACATTCGGCTATTTCGATACCAGAGAGACGCTCGGCTGCATGCTAGAAATTGTTACTCGCTTGCCTGCTGTCGAGGCGCGATTTGCGATGATTGCGGATGCTGCGAGGGACTGGGACGGTACCGACCCAATTCGCGAGTAGATGACGAATCGTTCAACACTCAGCGCTTTAGGGCTTTAGGGCTTGAAACCTTTAAACCTGGTGAGCCAGCACCGTCCAGCCCGAATCTTTTTCCAGTCGGTTAGTCCACGGCCCGAGGCTGTTTCCCTGGCAATATCGCGCTGGCGAAGGCTGTGCGTACTCTGAGATTCGAGACTCCCCACTCGCAACACGCTTTAGGCTCAGATCTGCAATGTAGGAAGGAACGCGGTCCGATGCTAAGCCTATCTCTGCGCTTCTTGTAACCCAATGGAATCATCTATTAGGAACTAGACCCTAGTTGCCAAATCAGCAACACTTACCCGATCTTTCTATGCGTGAGCCTCTATCAATGTCTGTTTCCGTCAACTTTTTTGACCCTGAAGTTCAAGCGTGCCCCTACGAGCACTACCAGGCGCTCCATGACGGCGCTCCCGTATACCAAGACCCCATGACAGGGATATACCACGTCAGCCGCTTCCAGGATGTTCGCCACATCTTGGCGAACCACGAATTGTTCTCCGGAAACGCAAGCCGAGGTGCCAAAACACTGACCCCGAGACAGCAAAAGGTCAACGAGCGATTCCAAGAAAAAGGATGGGTCCCTTCTCGAACGTTGATTGCGCGCGACGAACCCAACCACAAACAAATGCGCGCAATGTTCAACGAGGCTTTTAGGCCTGCGAAGATCAATGATCTCGAACCCTTCGTTCAAAGTACCGCCGAGGAGCTTTTCGCAGCGATCGCAGAAACTGGAGAGTGCGACTGGGTTTCAGCCATGTCAGTTCCGCTCCCACTCACGATTATCGTCAAGCAAATGGGGGCCGATCTAGCCGATCTCTGGAAAATTAAGGCCTGGACCGATGCCTTCTTCAAACGCATCAGCATGATGCTCACTGAGGAAGAAGAATTAGACGCGGTGGATCGAGAGATAGAGGCGCAACATTACTTCCAGCCGATCTTCGAGCGGCTACGAGTTTCGCCAAATGACACACTGCTATCTGAACTCGTCAATCGTGAAATCCCCGAATGGGGTCGAACGCTCACCGACGAGGAACTGCATGCTGAGATGATGGCAGACACCTTTGTCGGTGGCAGCGAGACCACCACCAACGCACTCTCTGCCGGCGTGAAGCTGCTCATCGAGCAACCCGAGATTTGGGATCGCCTTAAGGCTGACCCCTCTTTACTTAAACCCTTCGTTGAGGAAGTTCTGAGACTCGAGTCGCCGGTGCAAATGCTGCTGAGACGGGCCACCCAGGACACTGAAATTGCAGGCGTATCTATTCCGGAGGGCGCTCTTATCGGGGTCCGCTACGGCGCCGCCAATCGGGATGCGAGCCAGTTTGAATGCCCCCACGAGATCAATTTAGACCGATCAAAACCGGGTGCCCACGTCGCCTTCGGCTCAGGCGTCCACCATTGTCTGGGGGCTCCACTTGCTCGCAGAGAACTCTGGTGGGGCTTCAAGGTGCTCCTTGATGGGGCCAAGTCCATTCGATTCGCTGAGCCTGATCCTACGTTTAATTACCGCCCACATTGTCTACTCCGTTCACTCGAATCACTACCCATTAAAGTCGATCTAGAATGATCGGCAATAACTGAGACAACGGGGCCGACTGCATCACCCGCAAAAAACAGGATCAGTACATCAAGCGTGAACAAAAAGACCTGACAGACGAGGCGCTCAGGCCATAAACCGCCATGGCTTCGCCGAACGCACCCGCTTCCTTGATGGCCTCCATTACAAAAAAACCCAGCCGAAGCTGGGTTTTTTCCTAAACCGTACTGATCAAAGATCAAAACGGTCGAGCGTCATCACCTTATCCCACGCGGCAATGAAGTCGCCAATGAATCGGTCCTGGGCATCGTCATAGGCATAGGCTTCAGCCACTGCACGGAGTTCCGAGTTTGAACCGAAAATTAGGTCGACTGGCGTCGCGGTGTACTTCACTTCACCGGACTGTCGATCCCGACCTTGATATAGCGCGTCGCCTGAAGGCGACCACACGGTTCCCATATCGAGCAGGTTAACGAAAAAGTCATTGCTGAGTACTCCCGGCCGATCAGTGAGGACGCCATGAGTAACATCCCCCGTATTAGCGCCCAGCACCCGAAGCCCACCTAGCAGTGCTGTCATTTCAGGTACAGTGAGATTCAGTTGATCAGCGCGATCGACGAGCATCTCTGTAGGCGAGCGATAGCTTCGCTCTGCGTCGTAGTAGTTCCGAAAAGCGTCGGCTGATGGCTCGAGCAGCCCAAACGATTCGATATCCGTCTGAGTTTGAAGTGCATCTCCTCGACCTGGCGTAAAGGGCACCTCAACATCTATCCCAGCCGCTTCTGCTGCCATTTCAAGGCCGACTACGCCCGCCAGAACAATGGTGTCCGCAAGTGAAACCTGCACCCCGCGACGAGCTTTTGCGTTGAAGTCGCTCTGTATGCCCGACAACACTTCTAGTGCCTCTGACAAACCCTCGGGATCATTAACAGACCACCCATTCTGAGGCGCCAGAGCTAAACGAGCGCCATTGGCACCGCCACGCATATCGCTGTGTCGATAGGATGACGCCGAGGCCCATGCGACCTTCACCATGTCGGAAATTCCCAGTCCACTCTCGCTAATTGCCTGCTTGAGCTTCTTAATATCTCGCGCCCCAACCAACTTGTAGTCAGGAGTGGGGATTGGATCCTGCCAAATCTGTACTTCATTGGGGACATCGTCTCCAAGATATCTAGCCCTTGGCCCCATATCTCGGTGGGTCAATTTGAACCACGCTTTAGCGAAAGCCAGCTGGTATTCGTCAGGATTTTCCAGAAAGCGTGTGGCGATCGCCCGATAAGCCGGATCAAACTTGAGCGCCATGTCCGCTGTGGTCATTACAGGCGGATTGAACTTGCCCTCGACGTGCGCATCAGGGACTACCGTATGCATAGACTTATCCGTTGGGATCCACTGAACAGCGCCTGCTGGCGACTGCGACAACTCCCACTCTAAGTTCAGAAGATTCTGTAGGTACAACGTGGTCCACTGGGTTGGAGCCTGTGTCCAAGCTCCCTCAAGCCCACTCGTTACTGTATCCTCTGAATGGCCTTTCCCGCACGAGTTTTTCCACCCCAGCCCCTGCTGCTCGATTTCTCCGGCGCCTGGTTCAACGCCTACGCACTGACCACCTTTATGCGCGCCGTGCATCTTCCCGAAGGTGTGCCCTCCCGCGACAAGCGCGACGGTTTCTTCGTCGTTCATGGCCATTCGACCAAACGCAACGCGGATATTTCTTGCAGAGCCAAGAGGATCAGGTTTACCCATAGGACCTTCAGGGTTTACGTAAATGAGGCCCATATGAGTGGCGCCCAAGGGCCGCTGGAGCTTGCCGTCCTTTGTTTGTCGGTCGCTCGCGAGCATTTCGACCTCCGGTCCCCAGTAAACGACGTCCGGCTCCCAATCATCAGATCGACCACCCGCGAAACCGAAGGTTTCGAAACCCATGTTTTCAAGCGCGACATTGCCAGCGAGGATCATCAGGTCGCCCCACGAGAGGCTTGCGCCATACTTTTGCTTAATCGGCCAAAGCAAACGTTTCGCCTTGTCGAGGTTACCGTTGTCTGGCCAGCTATTCAGGGGGTCGAATCGCATTTGACCACCGTCTCCCCCACCGCGGCCGTCAAGCGTTCGGTATGTGCCGGCACTATGCCAAGTCATGCGAATGAAGAAAGGCCCATAATTACCCCAGTCCGCTGGCCACCAATCCTGCGAATCGGTTAACACAGCGTCAATGTCTTCCTTGACCGCATCCAAATCCAGCGCGGCAAACGCTTCAGCATAGTCAAAAGATGCCCCGAGTGGATTTGATCGAGCATCTTGGTCACGCAGAGGTGACAAATCGAGCTGATCCGGCCACCAAAATTGATTGGTTTTAACGGTCGTTGGTGCCATTTGCGACGCTGGTTTCATCGCCGCATGGCCGTGCCCATCCGCCATCGTGACACCTGTGTTTGTCAAAGCGAGTAACCCAGCCATGACCATGCTGCGGTGCAGCCATTCTATTTTAGGTCTCATCCCTATCCTCCATGGTTCATTTGAGCAGCAGCGTCAGACCCTGTTGCCTGTGCCCTGCGCTTTCCCTCGCAAGCATTCTCTCTAATGCGAACGATTTGTATAGCGCATTATTTCAATGAGAACGATCGAAAAAACCACTTGTTATTGACCATGGGTATTCATCGATCGCCGATGGATCATCCGCCACTCGCACTGTGACCCATCAACCTGACAGTTCGGTCTCAATAACTCTTGGTCAATATCCTCACCAGCGAGCAGAAACCAAGGGGTAGAAAACCTTCGGTTCGTAATGAAAGGCTAAAGGCCTGAGGCGTTAGTGAGGATCGACATGAAGCGCTGGTGATCAGCAACAAAGGCAAACCACCTGAGTGCGACTCTGGTTATGAATGATGCGTGCTAAGGAGCAGTTACAAGAATACCCAGCAGAGAGATCTAAAGGCTTGAGTGTCACCCTGAAGCATTAGTGGGTAGGACCACTGAATGTTGGGCAAGCAAAGACTTACCCGTCGCGACTCATCACCAATCCAACCTGTCTTGATTGGGCAATCAGCTGACCAGTGCTATCCCATAGGCAACCCGTTTCGATCATCCTCCCTTCATTCAAATCACTGGTTTGGAATTCGGCAAGCACCCAACCATCGGCCGGGCGCCGTCGAACATGAACAGTGAGCTCAATCGTAGGAACCCAACCAACGTTACCGAGTTTGACAAAGGTCGACGGGGGGAACGTGTCACTAAAGAGAAGGAGCGAGCGAACATCCACTGGCCGATGATCCTTGTGCCGAATCCATCCCGATAATTTGGGTGCTTGATGCAGTCCCGAATTCATCTGGTTCGGGTTGAGGCGCACATCTAACTTACTCATCATCGGGATATCGATGCCCTGTATGTCTCCCGTACGAGAGAGGCATTCCTCGGGCGGCGGTATCTCGACCGGGGCAATGGAGATGTCCGCATCGACACCCGCTGATTGCATGAGATCTGAGTATGCAGCCATGGATACGAGCCTTACGGAACCGTCTTGAATGAGCGTCGCGCGTGCCGTCGTCAACGACCGCCCGACCCGCAACACTTCAACGTCCACTTCGAAAGGTTGGCCGGAGAGCCCTGGCCTCAGATAGTGCGTGGTAAAAGAAATGGGATCTGGATGGCTCACCTCTTCCGAGAAGGCCGCAGAAATGATGGAGAGCAAAAAGCCGCCATTAGGATTGTCGCCAATGTTCCAGCCATCGGTCATGACGCCTCGGTAGCGTCCATCACCAATCACTTCGATACGCGTGTCTTGATCAAACTGAAAGGTCATCGCATTGGCAACGTTGTCGATCGAGTCATTGAAAGACCCTCATCTGGCCACACTATGCCTCCCTTGTGCAAGCCAGTCGCCTACTCAGCCGTGCTTATTTTGTAGGCACAAGGCAGTCAAGGGAGCCGGTTACAGTTCCGCTTTAGTCTGATAGGGTTTTTAACTGACAAACTGATTGAGCCTAAGGAGCCGAAAAATGGAGCAGAAGGTTGCCCTAGTCACAGGGGGTGCATCGGGTATCGGCGAGGAGGTGTGCCGCCTGCTCGCGGAGCATCAATTCCTCGTTGCCGTCTGCGACATTGATCGAGACAAAGCGGAGACAGTGGCCCGATCGATTGGCGGCATAGGTGTCGAGTGCGATGTCGCAAGCCCTCAAAGCGTTCAGTCTGCGGCATCGAGATGCAAGGCAGAGCTTGGAGCGCCTGATTTTGCCCACCTCAATGCCGGCATTATGACGTCCGCTCCTGGTGAGCCTTACCAACCGATTGAAACCGTGCCGCTCGACGCGTACCGCAAAATCATGGGTGTCAATCTTGATGGAGTATTCAACGGCCTCCAAACCTTTTTGCCGACTATGCAAGAACGCGGAGGCTGCATCACTGTTACCGCGTCCATTGCAGGGCTGGGATTCGTCCCCGTAGATCCGCTTTATACCGCAACGAAACACGCCGTCATCGGACTCACGCGAGCCGTCGCTGCTGCAAACGCGGGTTCACAGGTCCGCATCAACGCTATCTGCCCTGGCGTGGTGGACACTGCCATCGTGCCACCTGACTTCAAATCTAGACCAATGATGCCGGCGCGTATGCTGGCAGAAGAGGTCGTCGATCTATACAAAAACGGCCAGAACGGTGAGGTTCGAGTGAAGATCGCGGCCGATCGTCCCAGCTTCGTCGTGGAGCCGGTACCGCTCTAGACGCTTAAGGAGGATAAAAAAGCTTAGTGGGCCGCAGACGATCAGTCGTTAGCCTCGCCAACCCTTTTCAGAAGGTTGCTACGGCTAGTCGATACGCTGAATGATCGTTCCAGTGCCAAGACCACCGCCGCAGCACATCGCAATAAGGCCGTACTCCTCTCCCGTTCGCTGCAGTTCGTGCACTGCTTTCGTGGTCAGAAAACAGCCGGTCGCACCCAATGGATGACCGAGCGAGATGGCGCCGCCGTTGGGGTTCACTTTGTCCATGTCTGCACCAACCGTTTTCGCCCAAGACAAAACAACAGATGCGAATGCCTCGTTCACCTCGAAAACGTCAATATCGTTAATCGAAAGTCCAGTCTTATCCAACATTTTCTCGGTCGCAGGGATTGGGCCTTCGAGCATAAGAACCGGGTCGCACCCTACCAGCTGCGCATCAAGCACCCTCGCCATCGGCTTAAGACCTAGCTCCGCAGCTTTTGAGGCCGTCATCAGTAACACTGCCGCTGCACCATCTGCAATTTGTGATGAGGTTCCAGCAGTGTGAACGCCATCTTTCCTAGCCACTGGCTTTAACTCACCAAGTGCCTCAAGACTAGTCTCTCTCGGAACTTCATCCGTTTTGAACATCACACTGTCATCGGTGCGCTTACCATCCGGCCCAAACACAGGCACCTCTAAAGGAATAATCTGGGATTCAAAATGACCCGCATCAATCGCCCGTCTGGCACGCTCTTGTGACTCAAGGCCAAACGCATCTGTGTCGCCCCTGGTCAGCTGATACTTCTCAGCCATTCGCTCCGCACCTTCGAACTGGCTGGTGAACTCGTATTGCTCAAAGTAGGAGCGGGACACGGGCTTACCCATTTCTGGTGCAAGGCCAACCGAGTCAGAACCAATTGGCAACCGGGACATGTTTTCAACGCCACAGGCCATGACGACGTCCGCCATTCCAGCGCGCAATTGGCTCGTTGCTAAATGCACCGCCTCTTGAGATGAACCACACTGAGAATCGATAGTGATACAAGGCGTGCCTTCTGCACCGCCGTGAGAGAGCCAGGCCGTTCGAGTGATGTTCATGCCCTGTGCGGCCAGTTTGTTGATACAGCCACCGATGATCTGATCCACCGTGTCGGGAGAGACTCCATTGCGCTCGAGGAGCTCCATCATGACCGGTCCGAGCGTATCGGATGGGTGCACCAGCCCAAGTGTGCCGTTTTTTCTACCTACCGCTGAGCGAGCGGCATCAACAATTACTACGTCTTCCATATCGATGGCCTAAATGAAAAAGAGTCGACAGTTTGCCGAAAAAAACACCGAGCGTCGATGCAATCAACCCAATGGAATGGCTGTTTCCGCTGCCGTGAAAAGTAATGCTATGAAAAGCAATTTATAAAAATCCTGTTATCAAACGTGGCGTTATAAGATCGAGACGCTTTTGAGAGTCGATTTCTCTAACACTGCTGACGCCGACATCGATGGCTTATCGCACTGCGACTGTCATGCCGATGACGTGGAATCAGGGTTGAGGTTTCAGGGCCCCATTTTCTTGAGATAGGTTCAGCGCCCGTTTGCTATCGACGATAGGTCTCAATTCTGCTCCCTGCCGCTGGAAGGGAATAAGAATCGTTGCGAATTATGGGTTGGCGGGGCACCAATCAGAGAGTGAGAATCTTGCGGGTTATCAGGCTAGTGGCGATTGCGTTGTTTAGCTCTAAACTGCTCGAAGTGGTCGATTGATAATGTAACGCTTGAACAGGTCAGCATCACCGTAGTGATCTTCAATTTCGTTGACACTCTCTTCTCTCAGAACGTCCGCTTGCTGGCGGTCCGTTTGCACCATAGCGAGTGCGTCAGCGAACGCCCCTTCATTGGTATGTTCTTCGTCTACCGACGAAAAGGAGGCAGGTACTGAAAAGACAGCCACTAGAGCCGCAGCTCGCAGGACTTTGCAGAGATTCAATGCCTTAACTATGGGGAAGCCAAATAACATGCAGGAAGCTTAGTCTCTTTCAGCTTGGCCACAAGGCTTTACCCACAGGCTTAATCAGAAATTAACGTATCTTCACAAAATCTTTACACGAGCAGAGAATAGCCCTAAATCAGGAGCTCCGAGTCACTATCGTCCGAAGTTATGGAGGATCCAGGTGCGCTGGACCAGCCCAGCTTTGAGTGGATGCGACATCGTTTTTTAGCGTTCGAGGTAATTTCCTGATGCAATCTCGTGGTCAGTGAATATTTTGGGCGAAAAAAAACCGCGCGAAGCGCGGCTTTGATACCCTGAGGTTAAACCCTATCTCATTCGATGTTGGCTAAGTTTCGGACGTCGAACTGGGGCTCTACGCCTTGGGAAGACTCGATTAGGGCAAGGGCAGGAATCTGATTGCACTCCAAATGCTTGATCCTACTGATACTCACACCGAGATCCCTAGCTTTCTCTTTGAGCGCGCTCCTTGAGACCAGCGCCGATGCACACAGCTGCCCGGCAACTTGCTGCTCACTGATATCCACCGCTTGAGGCGTGCTTTTTGGATCAGCTGCAGCTGTGCTTGCAACGACTGAACCGACGAGAAAAAGTCCAAGCCTGACCAGATTCCTTTTCTTGTTCTTCATTCGCGTTTGCCTCCTAACTCATTACTACCTAGCCAATTGTTAAGATAGTATTAAGACAACCTGCTGAAGTCAAGTCGCTCTTAATATTTTCTTTATATATTTAAAAAGATTTTTATTAATTAAATCAGTAGCTTAAAAAATACAAAGCCAATAAATTACCAAATAGAGCCAAAAATTGAAGAATTTTGATTAAATTATAAAGAATGTTTACTCATTCTTTAACTTTTCTTAACAAAGAGACAGTCATTTTATGGACCTAGGTCATCCATATTCGTCATTTCGATGATAGGTTTCGACTCTTAAACACTTACCGATCGCTCCTCAAAGCTTAAACCCAGGTGCTTGACCGAGCTGGGCCAGGCCTTTTCCAAGCCTCGGGCAAAAGAACCGCTGCGGCCTAACTTATTCAAACAATTCAGAGCGTTGAAACGGCTCTCTCGTGACCTAGCGGGGTCAACGAAGCGGAGAGCTGAGTAAAAAGGAGGGGATGAGGCGCGTTAGGCACAATTCTGCTGGAGACACGCCTTTTTCTTCAATATAGAGACTGAGTATCTAAATCCCAGCGTGCGTCGGCGCTCAAAGAGCGCCGCTCGTTACTCGCTAGAGCTCGTATTTCACCTTAAGTGATACGCTGGTCCCAGGTTCTCGCTCGTAAACTAAGATATCCCCGCTATTTATCTTTGTGGTCTGACCAAGGATATTTTGAACCTTTGCTTTCAGCGTCAGTGTTTCGGTGGGATACCACGAGTAGGTCAAGTCCAACGAGTGAAAAGGCTGTTCGAACTCGTCTGGAGCGCCCAACCGTCCCGCTCGGTATAACCGTTTTCCGAAAACGTTGTAAATAAGTGACGCGGTATGATTGCCTTCAAGCGAATCGAAACCTATCGTCAGGTTGACCAGGTAATCTGAGGCACCAGCAGCCGGCCGACGCTCGTTTGTCGGTGCGTCTGCCCGCTCCCCGGCGGTTGTCTCTGAGTCTTGTAATGTGGCATTGCCCTGTAAGAAAAATAGATCGCCAAGCTCTCCGAGAAAACTCAAACGGAGGAGCCCCTCCAACTCGACACCGACGAGTTCGGAGGATTCAGCGTTGATGATTCCCCGTGCTCTGTTGGTATCTGATGCGGGCGTTTCGTAAAATTCAATCGGGTCACTGATGTCTTTATAAAATCCACCCACCGTTAGACTGTTTCCGCTATCCCAGATCCAGTCCAACCTTAAGTCGTAGTTATCTATTTCGCTCGGGATAACGTCAGGATTGCCAAACGTTAACTCATCGGTTATTGGGTCGACATAGCTTGACTCGGACACTTCGCGCAGATCAGGCCGAATGGCGGTCTGACTCCAACCCAATCTAGCCTGAAACTCTTCTGCCCAGAACTCTCCTACGTAGCCGAGCGTCAACGAAGGGAAATAACTCGATTCCTCAAAGCTTGCCCGCTCCAGGACCTCCGGATCCATGGAGATTTGTGGAGATTCAATCGAGTAACCGTACAAATTCCACGGAAGCGCCACCTGAATGTAATCTTCCCGACGGATGCCACCCGTGACTCGATAAGTGTCGTTTATCCACAAATCGCCCATACCAAAGGTGCTGGTCGTTGCGGTTGCAGCCAGGTAGCTCCGCGACCCTGACCCCTGAATTCTTAGTTCGAAGGCATTATCAGGGTCAAGTATGTTGCTATCAGAAAAAACGTCAGTGAATGATTCACCTACGATTGAATTGACGGATCCAAGACCAAATTCACGCTGCGCGTACTGCCTTACCTTTCGATCGTACTGATAACCAAACCGCGCTGTCAGCCGCACTCGGTTCCATTCGAATGGCAAATTCGCAACATAACCATAGCTGAGTACGTCATCTTTTAGATCGGTGAACCTAAAATCAGCCGCCGAAGTGTCGCGCTGAATCACCGTAGACAAAACTTGGCCAGTAATTGGATCGGTCTCTGTATCGGTGTTAACTGTGACGGCGTTAGGTATATCTGTTGTCGCACTCGAATCAGTGTAATGCCAAGACAATGTACTTTCATCAGGAAGAAAGCTCAGAAAAGGTAGGATCTCTTGAGTATCAAAGCCGTAGGTGTGCTCCCCTCTATATTGCAGCACCTTCAGCTCCTTCTGCTCAAATTCCACTCCAAACTTGCTGAACCCTATCCCATCAGACTTAACGCGATTTTCATTGAAAAAATTATCAACCAGAGCCTCATCATCAGTGTTCCGAATAAAAATACGCCCCACACTGATTTCATGATCGAAGGTATAGGCAAGACCAGCGGTCACTACTCCATTTAAGTTAGTCGAATGAGTTGTTCTGGATTCTTTAGAAAATCGCTCCTCGGGATCCGCCCTGTTATAGGCGACGCGCGACCGTTTTCTCCAGGTGGCGTCATAGCCACCGCTGAGTTGAACACCGAATTCCAGATTGTCTGACAGCGAGACATTAGTGCCAGCCGACAGTCGAATGCTCTTATCGATCTCGTCATTGGCTGGCCGCAAGGCGACGTTTCTATTGAGGTTTAGGGCGAGTTGCCGGTTGATAGCCTGCGCGTCCTCAAACGTTGCTCCGCTGTCCTGCGCTCTAAGGTCGGCCAGAATAGTAGCTGGGCTGAGATTTCCCTTGTACGTGTCGATGGCTCCCAGGAGCCCCTCTGGCAAGGCCCGGGTACCATCATCCGTGCCCCAGCTATCATCACTTCCACCAGCATAGCTATAGAGCGTGCCTTTGTTCGCAGAGTTGTCACCGCTTCCTATTTCTATACTGAAGTTGTTTCCTTTCTCTGGGAAAGCCGTTGTTCTTACGTCTATGAGCCCTCCCGCGAAGTTAGCCCGAATATCGGGAGAGAACGTCTTTTGAACGGATAGGCCCGAAACGATAGAAGCAGGGAAAATGTCCAGCGGAATAACATTTCGCGTCAAGTCGGGCGAGGGTATAGCAGCTCCGTTTAATGTCGTGGAAGAGTATCGTTCACCCAAACCACGAACGTAAACGAACTTGCCACCTACGAGTGAAACGCCGGTCATGCGCCGCATTGCATTTGCAACAGTAGAGTCTCCCAGGCGACTGATGGATTCTGTATCCAAGACATCGATGACGGAATCTTCCTCCCGTCGTTCATTCAATAGCTGCTGAGCGACATTGAGAAACTTCCCGACCACAACAACTTCTTCAATTGCGGGGGCCTCAACTATCTCTCCCTCAGCGGCCAGCGCCGTTGCCGTGGCGCTCATCCCCACCAACAAGATGGTCGCGGGGATAGCGTACGAGCGAATCATACTTCGCACCATATACCTACCTGCTTTCTGTTATTGATTTACCCAAAGCTCACAACTTTTGTATTGTCGAAATGAACTAAGGGGCCTGAAACCAGAAGGTTTGGTCGAGACCAAAAGCCCAACCCGCAGCCCAATCATCTACCGCAGTAACTGCTCCCAAAGCTGGAGTGTCGACGATAAGCGCTGGAAGGCTCTCGTCATTCACCACAACTTCAGCAACCGGTACTGAGTGGTAGCGGTTGTCGCTGCTGAACAGAATTAAGTTGGTATCCGCGAGTTGGGTGGGATCAATAACGCCATCGATATCCGCGAAAAGAGTATTGCTGTTGAGTTCTAGCCAGGCATCAACCGCTTGCCCATCAATCGTTTTTGAAGACTTCGTTACCGCAGCAAAAACAGTATCTGACAGCGAAGCATTACCCGCTAGAAAACCGTTTGTGGCCACCGTGTCATCGACACGAACCCCCCAATGCTCGCCCTCAAGCCTCTCTGCAGCATATGCCCCAAAGACGATTGACTGACTGATCGTGGGCCAAAGTCCCTCTCTAAGCCGGAGCCCAGCACCAGGATCATGGGTCCCTTCACTTGGGGAGAAAATGCAAGTCAACCCCGTAATATTTGGCCTCGAGTTCAAACCGCGAGCAAACATGTCTTGGATAAAGTCATCAGTTTTCGAACTGTAGGATCCGATTCCATCTGCCTCCACACATCGATTACCGTCGCTCTCCTGCTGAATAACGAGCGCGTTGGTGATAGATCCGATATAGCCCTCGTCGATATCAATTGAGTCATCCCGAACATAAATGCCGACAAAGTTTTCAAAGTTAACGGCCCCTCCAAACATCTCGATGCCATCGTCGTAAGTCGAATACACCTGGAGATTCTTAATTAACGTGTTTCTTCCAACCCCGCCAAAAGAGATGCCATTTAGCTCATCACCGTTAGCAACCTGAGCGCCCGTGTGCTTCACGATCACATATTCAAGACGACCCGAGCTGTCATCATCGTTATCACCACCGTAGTAAGACTCATCCAGACCCTCCGCACCTTCAGCAGCGATGTTGCACTCATCTACTAGCGTAAGGTCGTTCCCACGAGTACCGGTGTACTCACATTTATTGGATACTCCGAAACCATTAACTACCATGCCACCCCACAGCTGCACTTCTTCAAGTCCTGCTAATCCTTCGATAGCATCTTTTGTTGCGGTAAAGGTGATGGGGTTATCAGCCGTGCCCACGGCGAATATCTGCGAACCTCGATTGATGATCACGAACTTCGTGTTATCCGGCCAAGCTAGTGTCGCTCCAGCTTCGATCGTGAGCGTGGGGCCATCGCCCCCCTCGATGATCCCTGCGGCCGCCAGTTCTGCATTGTTTGCATGTGCTTCACCAACGAATAAGCTGCCTTCAAACACGTGGACACCGCCGTTCTCCAGACTGGGAATGGTCAGATCCGTTGTAATGTTATTACCCGCATCTGCGAAAGCAGGTGAATAGCGACAGTGAGTCCCATCAAAGTCACCCTGAATATTTTGCCCGCCCGAATTAACGTAGGACGCGCAAGGATTCTCATCGGCGACTGGGGTTGACGTCGTATTATTTGAATTCGTGACCGAATTATCGGTTGAATTATCTGTGGTCGAGGGGTTTATATTGATATCCCCGCTATCACAAGCAGCCAGACTAAGGCACGCCACCAAGGGTATGAGTGTTTTCAGATTCATTTCCTGATTCCGTCGCTAAGAGGTGTCGGCAATTTTCCGGAAATTGATGCAAGAACGATTAAAGAAAGAAATAAGATTCCATTAAACAGATTAAAGATCGATTAAAGAGCGTAAAGAATTCTTAACCGTTTTGATGAGCCACCCAGCAGACAAGCTTGGCAATGGTCATATGAAAATAAAGCCAAACCCACCCAATTGACCTGACACTTCAGGTCCCAGCGGGACGAGTGGACTGAGGCAGTTGGCGATCGGCCCATAAATCGGCTACCTTCCTGGGGGGAACCCTCACCCCTAGCCAACCGAGCCCAATCTATGCCTCGCCGTCGTATCGCGAAACAACAGTTCCAAGCAGACCCGGATCAAATGCGACTCTGGCCAGATATTTCGGGCAACACCATCAACGGCTTGGGCGAAACAGACGTTAGGCCACCCAGCCCCATTTATTGGCATGCACCAGATGCGACGCCCCATGGTCACCTCCAACAGTGGATGGGAGCGCACAGCGCAAAAAACCCAGCCCCGGGGCGCGAACAAATGATTGAAGAACGCACGGCCATTCAGCGCCGTAAGCCAGTCGCGATTGCAGAGACTGCCGTTCCGAAAGATCCTGGTGAGTGGCATAAGAAAGTCCACAACAAAGCCGCAGCCCTCGGCGCGGAACTCGTCGGAATCGCACCCATGGACCCCCTGTGGATTTTTGAGGGCTGCGAGACTGATAAGCCTTGGATCATCATGCTCGGCGTAGTCATGGACCATGAGATATTGAGTTCGGCGCCAGAGCCGCTGGCCTCAAGCGAGGTCGTAAAGCAGTACACCCGCGGTGAACGAATCGCGAGAGATTTAGCGGACTGGATAAGAACCCAGGGCTTTGACGCCGAAGGCCACTGCGGCCCGATGGCAGGACCGGTCAACTTGATTCCGCCCGCGCTGGCTTGCGGTTTCGGTGAGCTCGGCAAGCATGGATCCATCATTAATCGTCGCTATGGCGCCTCGTTTCGCCTGGCTTCGGTACTGACGGAGATGCCGTTAGTAGCGGATCAGCAAGACACCCTAAACGTCGACGACATTTGCCTAAACTGCCAGATTTGTGAACGCGACTGCCCCGCAGGAGCCATCACCGATGAGAAGCAATTAGTTCGGGGAGTGGAGAAATGGTATGTCGATTTCGACAAGTGCTTGCCGTTTTTCAATGAACATCATGGCTGCGCGTTATGCTTGGCGGTTTGCCCTTGGAGCACGCCAGGTCGGGCACCCTCCATGGCTGAAAAGGTTGAGCGCCGGAGAGAACGAAAGAGACTCTGATTTTTTCTTTTTTCTTTTTTGGGTTGTATCAGTCGGATGACTGCCCGGGCTTTTTTGATTACAGCTTTTATTTACAGCTTTGCATTACACATCGATGAGGCTTCTTCTCCTCGTCCGTCGCTACACCCTGTATGTCCTGTCCTGTATCTCGTGGCCCCTACCTCCTAGAAAGCCTAATGTCGCGCCAAGGCTTTGAGGCTGAGCCGCGAGCGCACCAAGGCTACTCTGAATCCAGAACTGCCTATCATCGCCAGCGGTTACTCAGCCCTCTCCCCTTCCTTACTGGAAGCGCGCTGAAATACCACTCAGTTGCTCGGTGAGAGCACTGACGCGACTCGCGACCAAGCCATCTGCGCTTGTCGCTATCAAGCCTTGCTGTACGGCCCCGAGTGTTTCCGCCAGTCGTCTATCCCGCTTACCTGACTCCCATTGATTCATACTGCGATCGAGCGCTGACCGTAACTGCGACACCGAGTCCTCGGGCAGCGCGCTATCACGCTCGAGCTGATCGAGATACGCGTGGGCAACGCTTGGGTGCGTCGGCCAAGTCACCATGAGTTGCTGCTGAGGGTTAAAGACCGCTCCCTGGTTGGCCATCGACGCAGCTGCAATCTCGTGATCGGTTAGGTATTCGCTAGGCAATAGCGAGAGCACATCGAGCCCACGCGCGATTTCAGTTCCATAAATCTTTCCGTTGTACCAGTAAGTCGACCAATAGCCTCCTAGGATGAGGTGCTCATCACTAATGGGGCCTCGGTCAAAATAGGCAATCTCGATGGGGTTGCGCGAATCGGTGAAATCAATCACCGAGAGCCCGCCCTGGTACCAAGCCTGAACGAAGATATCTCTTCCTGGAACTGGCACTACCGAGCCGTTATGCGCAACACAGTTTTCCTCTTCGACTTGAGGAGCCGGAATTTTGAAGTGGCTGCGGTACTCGAGTCTGCCGTCCACAATGTCATAGATAGCGTCAGCGCCCCAATCTAGCGGGTCGTAACTGCGGCATCTTGGTCGACTTCCGCCGCCCCACTCGTCAGTGAAGAGCACCTTTGTTCCATCATTGTTGAAGGTCGCAGAGTGCCAGTAAGCGAACCCTTTATCAGACACGACGTCGATTCTTTCTGGCTTCCTCGGGTCTGTGATATCAAAAATAATCCCGTTGCCAGAACACGCTCCTGCGGCAATATTCGCCTCTGGAAAAACGGTGATGTCATGACATTGATCCGTCTCAGACGTCTCTTGAGTGCCATCACCGTGGTCACCGCCTTGCCATAGGCCCGCTAGCCGCCCTGTCTCGGGGTCCGCGAATACCGCTGGGCTATCGATGATGCGCGCCTTTGACGGGTCTGCGACCGGAATCTCTATCACGTCGATCCGAAAGAGTGCCGTTCGGTCATCTCCGGGCTCAGCGCCAAAGCAGGTATCAAGTTCCTCATTCTCTCTGATGCGCGACGTACCCGAGTTATAAACAATGATGGAACCCGCTTCATCCAGCCCAGACACCACGGAGTGGGTGTGCGAGCCCCGGCACGTTTGCACCTGCCCAACCTGAACAGGACGCTCGAGATTGCTGATGTCGAAAATGCGTATCCCGCGAAACCGCTCTGGACTGACGTCTTCACTCACGCCCTCGAGCCCGCAATCTACCCGGCCACGCGTTTGCTCAACACTCATAATCAGTAGATCCCCAACAATGGAGACGTCACCTTGCCCACCTGGGCATACCACCGAGCTTAGAAGGTCGGGCAAACCGTCTGGCGCGAGTTTGTAAACGTTAAATCCGTGATAGCTGCCCGCAACCAAAACGTCGCGGCTGAACGCCATATCGGTGTTTGAAAAGCTGAGGAGCGGTGAACGGTCGCTCCACTCATTGTCATCATTGCTTTGCTCATCCTGCGAATCACTGGTCTCGCTCTCATCTTCATCGTTTGCCGTGTCATCGCTTGGGTCTGCATCATCAGCGGGCATTTTACCCATGTGCTCGGCGTGATTCTGATGATGGCCTTCCTGAACCTCCGGCAACGCATCGGATGAGGCATCCTCATCCTCTTTTTTCGGCTTGGCGAGCGGCATGCCAGCGGGATTCTTCGGGTCAAAAAATCCAGGAGGCTTAGGTAGGGCTGCGATGAGGGTCATGTTGAGTATCGCTTGCTCTGCATCTTCAAATCCAGCGGCGAGATTTGCTCGCGGATCTGGCGATAACGCAACCAGCATCTTGTTCATCTGATCGATTTCAGAAGACTGATCCTTATCCACATCATTCACAAACTCAAACAAGACCGGGTCATAGGCGGCGCCGGGTTGATCAAGCAAATCTTCAACCATTTCTAGCGCACCCTCGTGATGGGCAATCATTAAGGTGAGAAACAAGCGATCGAATTCAACGCCCTCGGAACCTCGCAGTCGCTCCAAGTCTTCAGGCGATGCCATCCCCGCCATGTCGTGAGAAGTGTGCATCTGATGAGCATCATGAGGGGAAGGAACCTCCTCGCCACGCTCTGTGAGCCAACCCGTCATGAACACGATCTCATCGGCCTGCGCAGTCAAGATGCGGCCGGCAATCTCTTTTACCTCTTCATTGTTGGTTCTCTCTTCGACTAACTCAGCCATCACCACCGCTTGCTGATGATGGGGAATCATGTCCCTCATAAATCTCGCATCATCTCGGGTGTAGCTTGTATCCGCGATCTCGATCGCCTCCTCGGCCGTTAACTCTTTGGCCCCCTGCCCAGGCGCACCCGGCAATATAATCGGCGCTGCCCAAGCATCGACAGTCAACATCAGACATATGACGGCATAGAAAAAGGGTGATCGTTTCATATGCGTGCTCCAAAACCAGCGACAGAGAAAGTGATGTTCGACCCCCGCATTCTATGCCATTTTCAGGGTCGGCATAGGCTGCGATTTCAAAATCGCCGCGCCCGAAAAGCATGCGCTATTAGGCTGCTCGCTAAGGGAGCGAATCATGGTCTAATAGATCGCTAAGCCCCTACCAACCTTAATGCACAAGCATGTGCTGCCTGTCTAGGTATTCACGGGTACGCATTTGGAGACGACATGCATCGCTGTATAAAACCCTTTTTCGCCGACTGTTTTTTTCCGACCTCGAAGTGGTGTCTAGTCCTCGTTGGATTACTCATCGCCTCGCTGCCGCATTCTGAGGCAGGCGCAGATGCAGATGCGGTTTGCGTCGAGGCAGACCGACTGGTTAAGGGGCAGCGTATCTATACAGCCAATCCGAAGGCTCCGACTGCCGAGACCGTAGCGATATTGGGTGATCGAATCACTTTCGTGGGCACCGAATCGCAAAGTAAACAAGCCTTATGTGCGTCCGTTCCAACGATCAACTTAGGGCAAAGCATCATATTCCCGGGTTTTACCGACGCGCACCAACATTTAGAGGGAGTGGGCCGGCGAACTAAAACCTTGAGCCTTTTTGGGATCGATACCCTCTCGGGCACTGTCCAGGCGATTGAGCAATGGGCAACGGCCATACCCGAGGATGAGTGGATTTTAGGGCGCGGCTGGATCGAGCGGGAATGGACCGATGAACAGCGGTTTCTCACCAAACAGGATGTCGACGCCTTCACCATGACAAAGCCGCTCTTCATGCCGCGGGCAGACGGCGTCTCCGCATTAGTAAATTCGGCAGCATTGAGACTTGCTGGGATCACCAAAGCCACACCCGACCCGGAAGGTGGCCGATTCGATCGAAACGAGGACGGAGAGCCTACGGGGTATGTACTCGGTAACGCCATGAAACCGTTTCGCACCATTTTGCCGGACGACACAGACGACTACCTGAAGGACAATTTAATCCAAGGCCTCAAAGCGAATGCGGCCATGGGGTGGACTCAAACGCAGGACGCGGGTATGTCCTATCGATTGGTAGACCTCCTGAAGACCATCCATCAAGAGGGGAACATGACCCATCGCGTCTACGTCGCGGTGCCGGTGTCAGAGGCGAAGGAGCGATTCAAGCGGGGCCGAGAAAAAACGGATGATGATTTCCTCGATGTCAGAGGCATCAAGGTATTTATCGATGGGACCCTCGGTTCTCGCGGCGCAGCACTCATCGACAACTACGCCGATAGCGACCACAACGGTTTCATGGGTAGGACACCAAAATCAACGCTGATGCCGATTCTTCGTCAGGCACTCACCGACGGCGTACAGATCGAAACGCACGTGATCGGCGATCGCGCTGTGCGCTCGCTACTCGATTGGTATGACGAGGCCTTCAACGCCACCCCTCGGTCTGAATGGGCAAGCAGTGACTTACGTTGGCGCCTCGAACATACGCAGATCATTCAACCGGGTGATCAAGATCGCTTCGTCTCACTGGGGATCCTGCCATCTATGCAACCTAGCCACGGGATCGGCGACCTGAATTTCGCTCCAGCCAGACTGGGGTCTGAACGGCTGCAATATGCCTACCCTTGGAGAGACCTCGTCGCTAAGGGATTAAAAATCCTGGGAGGCTCAGATGCACCTGTGGAACTGGGCGACCCCCGAATTGAATTCTATGCAGCAATCGCGCGAAAGCGATTGGATGGAACGTCGGGCGACGGCTGGCACCCTGAGCTGGCAGTCTCTCGGGAAACAGCCCTTAAGATGTTTACGATATGGCCCGCCTACGGTGCCTTTCAGGATCATCTTCGCGGGTCCATCGAGGTCGGTAAGTACGCGGATTTCACCGTGTTCGACCGAGACTTAATGACCGTTCCTGCCGACAATATCCTGAATGCCAAGGTAGTGATGACCATGGTGGGCGGCAAGATCGCCTATGACGGCAGATCCGAACCCGAATGATGATGGGCAGCCGATAGCATGCATTCCGCAAGACCCTTTTTGTTTCCCGACTATCGCCACCCTCGGGGATTGAGACAGAACCAATGAACGTCCTGATCGCTGGCGGGGGAATCGGCGGCATAACCGCTGCGCTTTGTCTGGCTAAGCAGGACATTCAAGTTGAGGTCTTTGAGCAAGCCTCCACCTTTACAGAGGCCGGGGCTGGTATTCAGCTTTCGCCGAATTGCTCTCGAGTACTTCATCATCTAGGCCTAGCGCAGGATCTGCGGTCCCATGGGTTTCTGCCAGAGGGCACCCAATTTAGAGACTGGAAGTCTGGCAAGGTCATCGCTGAATCTGCATTAGGTGCTGCCGCCTCAGACAAGTTTGGCTCACCCTACTACCATATCCATCGCGGCGATCTCTTAGCTGTTCTGATCAAAGCAGCCCATCAGAACGACCTAGTGTCTTTGCACACTGACGCGCGAATCGTTGACTACCATGAGGCGAAGGACGACGTTAGCGTGACCGTCAACGGCAGCACCCATCATGGGGATGTACTCATCGGCGCCGATGGCATCCACTCAGCGATCAGAGCCACCCTATGGGGCGAAGCAAAGCCCACCTTTACCGGTAATATCGCATGGCGAGCAGTCGTCCCTACATCGGCTCTGCCAGAAGGCATGGTGCGCCCGATGTCGACCGCCTGGTGGGGGCCGGGCAAGCACTTTGTTCACTACTACGTGAAAGGCGGCACCTTAGTGAACTGTGTTTGCGTCGTCGAGAAAGCGGGTTGGGAGGTTGAGTCTTGGACCGAACCCGGTGACTTGGAAGAGCTGAAGACTGATTTCAGCGGGTGGCACAGAGATATCCAAACACTGATTGCGGCCGCCGATCAAACTTCATTGTACAAGTGGGCACTGTTTGACCGACCGCCGATGCCATCTTGGGGACAACGCCGAGTGACCCTGCTTGGCGATGCGTGCCACCCCACCCTACCTTTTATGGCGCAAGGAGCGGCCATGGCGATCGAAGACGGCGCCGTGCTCGCAGCCTGTATAGCTCAGGATTCCAACATTCCAGTCGCCTTAAAAAGATACGAAGATTTAAGGCGTGCGCGCACCGCTTTCGTTCAAAACGGTTCGCGACGAAACGCGAAGGTATTCCACTTGCGCGGCATAGCCGCTTGGCTAAGAAATCGAGCGGCTCGCAAAGCGTCAAGCGGAGCGATGGACAAACTATACGGATATAACGCACTAACAGCCGTCAAACAGTAAAAGGATTGCTCAATGAATAAAGTCGAAGGGTTACATCATCTCGCTATTTCAACCGCGAATATGAAGGAGCAAATTGAATTCTTTACCGACAAGCTCGGCATGGAACTCGTCGCACTCTACTGGATGCATGGCGTCAAAGACACTTGGCATGGCTTTTTACGCCTCAATGATGAAAGCAGCATCGCTTTTGTCTGCAATCCAGAGATTGGCAAGATCGAGGTGCGCATGGGTGAAACGCACGCGGGTAATCCGGGTGCCAATTCGGCGAGAGGAACGATGCAGCACCTGGCCTTAAAGGTAAGGAATCACGATGAATTGCTCGCCATGCGCGACCGCCTTCGCTCCAAAGGGGTGCCTGTATTAGGCCCCACAGATCACGGAATGTGCGTGTCGATGTATTTTGCCGGACCAGAAAATTTGTCACTGGAACTGTCCTACTCTCATGAGCCCATCGATAACCGAGCTTGGATTGACCCTGAAGTAGTGGCACTAGCGGGCATTTCAGAAGACGAACTCGCACGGTACACCCACCCCGCCGACTACAAAGATCAGGGAGGGGCTGTGGCTCAACCCAGTGCAGATGCTGAAGGACCGCACATGACCTATCCAGAGGGTGTCTATCCCCTGGTAATAGGAGCTCCCGACGAAGTGGTCTGGAACGCCAGTGAAAAAGAACCGCCGGTCATCCCCGACACTGAGGCCGAATAGCCTTGAGCAGATCTCGCCTCGGATCTGCCATAGAAGTCACCCAGCGCTGATCGACATGCCAGTTTCTTGCGCCTTAGCAGCGCTGCCGGCCGAGCCGGTGCCGTAAGTCGCTTTGCTACACTTTGATCGAAGAACCACGCTAAGCACAGAGTTTGCGCTGAAGGCTGGGCGCTAGCTGAGAACAAACTAAAACTGGGGACAAACTAAATCTGGAGGCACAAAAAAGCCGACAATCAGTCGGCTTTTTTTAAATGGTGGCCCGCCCGGAGAGATTCGAACTCCCGACACCCAGGTTCGAAGCCTGGTGCTCTATCCAGCTGAGCTACGAGCGGTTAGTTAAGGCTGCGAAGTATAGAAAATCTCGGTTGTTCCTACCAGCGCCTTGGAATTCATTTATACTGTATATATGTACAGTATTCAGGTTCGAGTCAATCACCGCCTGCTCACACTAGATCAGGATCAGCGGGGTAGCGTCGGCATCATTATGCGGGGTGGTGACATCGAGTATTTCTACTGGGGCGGGTTTACCCTGCACACGCTTCGCAGGGTGAAACTCAAAGTGGCTGCGGTGACCAATGAGCAGCTCCGCAACCCAAGAGCGGGTTACCGGCTACAACCGCCTTGGATGTTTCTGGATGCCAACGAGTATCTTTTAGGCTCATTCGACGGGGCACTTGCCTATGCTGTGATCCCATTCACTATCTTAAGAAACGACGTTTAACCTGAGTTGGACGTTGTATTCGCAGTATCAACTGCGCCTTGACCAATTTCGCCCACAGCCAAAATTGGCGACGCATCGAGGTTTTCCGCATTCATCATCTCTGCAATCTTTTGCATAGACGCGATCAACATGTGTTGTTCCCAGCTTGGCAGGTTTCGGAATTTACCCAGAAACTCCTCTTGCAATGGAGACGGTGACGTCGCGAGCCGTTCCCGACCGAGATCAGTCAACTGAACCAGCATCTGTCTTCGATCGCCCTCCGCGCGCACGCGTAAAATCAACCCATGGTTGGACAGTCGATCCAAAAGAGAGGATACGGTTGCCTGAGAGAGCACCACCTCGCGGGCAATCGCCGAGGGAGAGGGGTTTCCCAACCGATCAATGCTTTGCAGCACCAAGAGTTGGCTCGTCGTAAGCCCACTTGTCTTCAGCACTCTGCGCGAATGCAAATCGATGGCCCGAGTAATTTTCCTGAGGGATACCAGAATTTCATCGTAATCGTTCATAAAGCGAGTGCTCGGCTACCTTCCTCTATCATACCGCGCCACTGGCCATACCGCGCCACTGGCGCATCTGGCGGGTTTCGCACAGCACCTCTACTACCTGTCCCGACGACTTTCCGTGACGGGAGTTCTCCCCGTGGTACCCGAATAACTGAGCATCACAGACTACTCATTAATAATAGGAAAATCGAAGTAGGTCTCAGGAAATGGCTCAGGCCGATAAGTGAAGTGCCACCACTCTTTATCGTAGTTTTCGAACCCAAACCGAGCCATCACTTCTACTAGGTATCGACGATTTGTGATCGCGTGCTGGCTGACCTCCTGACTGGCCGTGTGGCTCATCGCATCAAAACAGTCGTAATCAGACCCAAAGTCCACATGCCCCTCGGCCTTCGAGCGCTCAAATCGATGCTGACACTTTGTAGGTCTTTCTCGACCAAGGTCATCACTCGAATGGTTGCTGCTCAGCTTTAGAAGTCCGACATCCACCGTCGCACCTCGACTGTGTCCGGAGCGTTTAGCAATGTATCCCAATTCGAACAACTGAGATTGATCAAGATCGGGGAAGTACTGCTGCTTGGTCGCGGCATCCTTACCCTCAGACCATCTGACAAAGTGATTTACCGCCCGTTGAGGCCGATAACAGTCGAACATCACCAACCCGTAACCGTCACTCTGAACGGCTTCCTGCACTTTCGCCAAGGCGAAGGCCGCTGGACGCGCTAGATAACAGATGGGATCCAGATACCCATCCACAGGGGCTCCAACGAAATTGTCATCCGTCACATAACGCATTTCTAACTGAATATCCGGCGCAATCGTTCGTACGTCGATAAAGGCGTCAGGCACTAATTCATCGCCAAGGCCATGAAGAGATACACACCCAACGAACACGATAACCAATACCGCTTTCATACCAACACTCCAACCCAAAGACTCCAACCGAAAACCTTTAAAGGACTGCCCTGGACGCGCCGCCTTAATCTTCTTGCCGCGCCTCTCCAGGCAGCTTTTTCCAAATCTGTCGAAACGTCACTTCCCCAAGACTTCTTGAAAGGCGCCCGCGTAGCGCTCTGACGAGACTTCATCTTAACCCTCACATTAGTTCAGCTTGAGTAGACGGTTTAGTTCAACACCACGAAACCGTCTTTTCCCTCAATCATGATTGATGGACAACCGCACATTTTTCAAAAAGGGGCTACCTCTTTCATAGGAGCTTCATAGGAGCGCGTCCCAATTTGAAACCGCAACCCCGACTGCCCCTTGCTGCGAGCCCTCCCCGCTAAGTGACGGCTCTTCCTTATCCGGTAGCAGAATGAGACGATAGCGACACCAGTCATCAACCGGGGAATTGCTATGAATAGTTTACTTCGATCATTCGGTATTGGACTTATCTTCTGTGCGCTATGGATAGAAGCCAGTGTCGCCAACCCTGATTTTATTAATCCCGACACAGAAGCGGCTAGGCAAGCCCCTTATTCCTTGGCAGTCAAAGTCAATGACATGCTCATTCTCTCGGGTCAGGTTGGTCTGGGAGAGAACGGGCTGGTCAAGGGTGGCATCGTCCCTGAAACTCACCAGATCATGCGCAACATCGAAAGCATTTTGGCCGGTCAAGGGGCAGGATTTGAGAATATCGTTAAATGCACGGTAATGATCGACGAAATCAGCGAGTGGGGAAAATTCAACGAGATCTATGTGACCTACTTCCCTGGTCCCAAACCCGCTCGATCTGCCTTCGGTGCTGACGGTTTAGCCTTAGGTGCGGCCGTTGAGCTTGAGTGCTGGGCCTATCTGGGCGACTAGCTGCGAGAAAGCGATAGCCAAGCTACTCTAGCTCTAGCTCTAGCTCTAGCTCTAGCTTTAGCTTTAGCTAAAACTACACAAATGGTTATATTGATATTCCGATCGCTATTCAGGCGAGCTCGCCTTTGATATTCTTGCCGCCGGTTCGTTTGGGTATTGGGGGAATGTAGGTTGAACAATGACAGTCTGGAATCGCACTTGCTCACGGCTCATACCTACACAAAGGCACTTGCCTGCCTCTGCGCACTCATTGCCGGTCTGATCAGCCTCACTTCGAATGCAGCACCAACTGCTGAGGCAGTGGCACTCGAAACCCGCCCGACCCTCGACGGCGATGTGCTGAACGACCCAGCGTGGAAAACCACCAACATCAATCAATTCTGGCAACAACGCCCGGTAGAGGGATCACCTGCCAGCCAAAAGACCGAAGTATTCATCGGCTACACCGACCGTGCCTTATATATCGGCGTCATTTGTTATGACACGAACCCGGAGGGCATCATTGTCTCCGACAGTCGCAGAGATGCTGACCTTGAGGACACTGACAGCTTTACGATCCTCATCGACAGCTATCTCGATCAACAGAACGGCTTCGTTTTCGGCACCAATCCTGCCGGCATCGAATACGACGGCCAAGTCACCAAGGAAGGCAGCGGCGCATTCGGCTCCGGCGGAGGCGGCTTCAATTTAAATTGGGACACCAATTGGCAAGTCAAAACCCAAACAGGCGATTTTGGGTGGTCGGCCGAGTTTGAAATTCCCTTTAAATCGCTTCGGTACAGCAGCCAGGCCGCGCAGACCTGGGGATTTAACTTCCAAAGGAATATCCGAAGAAACAACGAGGTCGCATTCTGGTCCCCAATTGACCGTCAGTATGACCTCTTCCGCATTGCGGATGCAGGGCGCGTCACCAGTATCGAAACGCCCGCGCAACGAAACCTCAAAATCACCCCCTATGCCCTCGCTCGCCGCAGCAGCGGCAATATGATCGATGGGTCAAGTGATCAAGAGGTAGGGTTCGATATGAAATACAGCGTCACACCTAGCTTGACGCTCGATGTCACCTACAACACCGATTTCGCTCAAGTCGAAGTGGACGAGTTTCAAATTAACTTAGACCGCTTCAGCTTGTTCCTACCCGAACAGCGCCCTTTCTTCCTCGAAAACGCTGGTCAGTTCGCAGTGGGCGTCCCTCGTGAAGTGGAGCTCTTCTTCAGCCGAAGAATTGGTATTGCGTCAAACGGCAGCCAAATTCCGATCAAAGCCGGCGCTCGTTTATCAGGAAAAGTGGGTAGCTCAACCAATGTTGGCTTCTTGCATATGCAAGCGGACGCTGTTGCTGGCGCAGCTGGACAAACCGATTTCACTGTCGCTCGGGTGAACCAAGAATTCGCCAACCGCTCGAGCCTGGGTTTTCTAGTCGTCAACAAAGAAGCCGATGACCTAATGAACCCAGGAGCCGATGACTACAACCGGACCTATGCCATCGATGGAAGGCTAGGCATTGGTGCAGATGGCCGTCTTTCCGGCTTCCTTGCCAAAACCGATTCTCCAGACCTTGACGGAGATGACACCGCATTTCAGCTCCAGGGTGACTATAGTTCCGAGGCTTGGTCTTTCCGCGGAGGCGTGACCCAGGTAGGGAAAAATTTCAATCCAGAGGTTGGATTTTTACGCCGGCGAGACTTCACCAAAGTGGATCTATTCGCGCTCTATCGGAACCGCAATAGCGATTGGGACAGCATGCACGAGCTGAGACCTCACATTGCGTATCGAGGCTACTGGGGCGGCGACGATTTCTATGAAACCGGTTTTTTACATGTTGACCAACATTGGGAGTGGAAATCAGGGTTCGAAATTCACACAGGGGTTAACTTTCTTCACGAAGGCGTACGAGAACCTTTTGCGCTAGCCCCCGGAAAATTCGTGCAAGACGGCGAGTACGATGATGAGGAGTTACAACTGGTTTTGATCACTGACCAGGGCGCTCCCTTGTCGATGAATGTGACCTCGAAGATTGGCGGGCTTTTCGGCGGAGATCGAGTTCAGGTCTCGCCTAAAGTCCGCTATCGAATCGGAGAGACCTTCAATGCATCGCTCGCCTGGACCTACAACCGCTTGAAACTCTTGAACGAACCCGATGCGTTCACCATTAACGTCGGTTCGCTAAGAATGACTTACTCGTTCTCGCCGAAAATCTCGCTCCAAGCCCTGTTGCAATACAACGACAGCACGGAAGTGCTTGCAACTAATTTCCGGTTTGCCTGGTTAACCTCTGCGGACGCTGGCTTTTACCTCGTGTACAACGAGACCCGGGACGACGATGTGGGCATGTTCAGAGAGAAACGCAAAGAGTGGATCGTGAAGTACTCTCACACGCTCGATGTATTGAATTAACAGACTACGCTGAGTGGTTCCCGCGCTTAGCCGATTTAAACATTCCAACGCCGAGCGCGAGCAGTAATGGCGCTACCGCAAGGTTGGCAAGAGACAAGATCTGCCAGCGAACGTAGTCTTCCCAAGCAACCCCTAGGGTTGCCACCATGAAGAGTGTGGTTGTCGTCCAGGGTACTAGGCTCTCCAGCATGGTGCCGTAATCCTCAAGGGAGCGCGACAGAGTTCGTCGATCAATGCCACGCTCATCAAACTGACGCCTAAAGGCATCACCCACAATGAAGCTCGTGGCGTATTGATTGCTTGTTAGTGCATTGACTGCACCGGTTGCAAAGAGCGCGGTCAATGCGGTGCTAGTCACCGATCGGCTCCAGGTGAGCAGCGCCCTAATCACGCGGGGAATCGCTGAGACTGCATCCACTACGCCGACATAAAAGAAGACAAAAAAGGCGATAAAAATAGGTTCGGCCATACTGTATACCCCGCCCCGATTCATCAGCGCAGCAAGCCCCTCCGTCTGTTCCACCTGAGGAGCCATCGCGTCGAGACTAAAGCCACTACGAACCGCTGCACCCAATTCAAAAACGGAGTAAGGCTGCATCAGCACGGCAAGCAGAGCAGCTGCGAATATCGAAACGAGCAACGTGGGCAATGCGGGCTGTCGCATTAAACTTCCAGCCAGAACGATCACGGGAGGCAACAGTAAGAGCCAGCTGAACTCAAACAACCCCGAGATCCCTGCCATTAATTGATCAATTTCTACTTGCTCTGGAACCGCCGCTAGCTCAGTCGCCATTCCAAGATAGGTGAAGACACAAGCGGCAATCATCGCTGAGGGCACAGTGGTGTAAAGCATCGACTGAATATGCCCATATAAATCCACATCACAAGCGATGGCCGCTAGATTGGTCGTGTCTGATAGCGGCGACAGCTTGTCCCCGAAATAGGCACCGCCAATGATCGCACCTGCGGTCACACCAAGATCTGCATTCATTGCGCTAGCGATACTGATGAGTACCACACCAATGGTTCCTGCTGACCCATAACTGGTGCCTGTCAAACTGGAAAACACAACAGGAATCAAGAACGCAACTAGATAGAAGGTCTCGGGATTCACCAAGGTCAAGCCATAGTAAACCAGCATGGGAATCGTACCCGACAGCATCCAAGTCCCAATCAGCACACCGATAAACAGAAGTATGAAGAATGCGGGCATGGCCGCATCCATCCTCGCCATTACGGACTGCTGCATTCTCTCCCAACTCACGCCAGCGAGTCTCAACACCACGATCGCAAACACAGCGGACGTCACGAATACCAACTCTAGGGAAATCTGGCTCTGATCAAGGAGCAATGGAGGCAGGACTAACCCGCCTAAGATCATGACCAGGAGCCCGAGTACCGGAAGAAGGACCACTGTGAAACCTGGCGTCACGTCTGAAGCTGCCTCGGCTAGTCTAGATTCTTCTTGCATGGGACTAATGCCCTGCAGGCTGCAAAACGTGAATTTTGAAAACGGGAATCGCGCGAGGATGGGCAGATTCAACATAGGCCTTAAATTGTTCGGACACTGTGACCTGATGCGCGACTCTGCTCGCCGCTTCCTCAGTGGAACACTCTTCGACATTCGCCATAAACGCGCCGTCCGCCAGTTCGATCTTTATCTCGGGCGTTGCACGAAGGTTGTGCACCCACGCGGGATCTTTTTTAGCGCCCGCAAACGATGCAAACAAAATTAGCTCATCGTCCGATTCAGTCAGCACCAATGGAATCAACCTGACAGCTCCCGACTTAGCGCCCACCGTATGAAGAATCACCATAGGGTGCTCTGCGAAAATGGCCACTTTCCCGCTGTTCGATCGGAACTCCTCAATAATTTGCTCATTAAACGCCTGCATATCCATGCGCGACCCCTTGACCTTGCTTTTGATTAGTCGTTGATAGACCAAGATGGCTGATCCACCGCTGGATCGCAAGCAGCGTTTAACTAGGTGTGCGTATTGAAACACTGTGCCATCATCCAAATGTCAGGAGAGGAGATCGCGCGTGTTAGAGGGAAAGAAAATCATTGTGACAGGCTGTGGCAGGGGCATGGGGGAAGCAACCTTTCTTGCCTACGTTAGGGCCGGAGCAAAAGTGGTGGGTATGGATATTGACCAAGGGACCGGTCAGCAGGCTGCAGACGCTGCCTGCGCACTCGTTCAGGATGCCGCAACCTTTATCCCAGTCGACGTTGCCGATGCAGACTCGGTTAATTCAGCCTTTGATGAAGCGGTTGAATGGCTCGGCGGCGAGCTCCATGTCCTCGCCCATCCAGCCGCTATCCAAGCTGCCTCAGATCCGGCGACTGTCAGCGCGAGCGAGTGGGATCGAATGTTTGCGGTCAATGTTCGAGGCACGATGCTGACGAACCAAGCCTCGCATCGCCATATGAAAGTCGGAGGAGGAGGCTCGATCATCAATTTTGGATCGATATCCGGTCAACGCTCAGAGCCAGGCGCGGTGGCCTATTCAGCAGCCAAGGGAGCCGTCCACTCTTGGACGCGCTCAGCTGCGGGCGCTTGGGGAAAGGATGGCGTCAGAGTCAACGCCATCTTGCCCGCCATTGCGACCCCGATGTACCACGAGGCCATGTCGAGAATGAACCCGAGTGAAGAAACGGCGTCGTTTTGGATGAATCACCAATCCATTGCGCTCGGGCAGACCTACGGCGATGCTACCAAGGATCTGGCGCCCGTCATGGTGTTCTTCGCGTCTGACGATTCTGGCTTTATCACCGGGCAACTGATTCCGGTTGATGGCGGACAGACGACCACTCGGTAGTGCCCCCACAAGGGGCCTAGCAACAGATCCTGTACCAAGCATTAGCTGGTACTCGTTGGCTTAGTCCCGGCTGCCTACACTGGAGACACCCTAGTGGCTGAATTGACTCGCTATCAGGAGTTCAAACGACTCGCATTGCTTGCGGGTCCGCTCATGACAGCTCAGCTTGCCCAGATGGGAATGGGGGTGACCGATGCCGTCATGGCGGGCCACTATGGAGCCGTTGATCTGGCGGGTGTCGCCCTTGCTGGCAGCTTAATGTGGCCTGTCATGATGTTGTTTATGGGTTGCCTTCAAGCGCTCACACCCACCATCTCCCAGCTCAATGGCGAGCAAAACTATCCAGAGATTGGCGAGACCGTCCGGCAAGGGATCTGGCTTGCCCTGATCGCTGGACTCTTGGCGATGATCACGTTACGTAGCATCGGCCCCGTTTATGCGCTGCTCGATGTCGATCCTCCTGCTGCGGCGATTTCAGTGGCCTACCTCGACTACAGTTCACTAGGCATTCCAGCGCTGATGATCTTTTTCTCTTTACGGTGCCTAGCCGACGGAATGAGCTTTACTCGGCCGGCGATGATCATTGCGGTCACCGCTTTGCTGCTAAAAATTCCGCTAAATTATTTCTTTATCTATGGAGTGGGTGATTTCGAAGGTCACGGCGGCGTCGGCGCTGGTATGGCACAAGCCATCATCATGTGGTTTCAGCTTGGTCTGATCATCATCGTCGTCACGCGCAAGCGATTTAACTCAACCGGCTGGAGAACAAGATGGTCAGCGCCAGATTCTGCTCGTTTATCCAAACTGCTTCGCATTGGAATGCCGATTGGTGCAACGATATTTGCCGAGATGGGGCTCTTTTCATTCACAACGCTCTTACTCGGCCGGTTTGGATCTGAGGTCGTCGCTGCCCACAACATCTCGATGAACATCAATGGCGTGCTGTTTATGCCCCCCATGGCACTCGGGATGGCCGCAACCATTCGCATTGGCTACCGAATCGGTCAAGGCGAACTGCTCGATGCGAGAGAAACCGCGCTTATTGCCATGGGAGGAACGCTCCTGATTGCGCTGATTGGTGCAGCCATGATTTTCGTTCTGAATCATCAGCTCGTCGCGCTCTACACGACAGAGACCGCTGTCGCGACTCTGGCAGCCGAACTACTGCTATTCGTTGTATTTTTTCTGCTTTTCGATGCTGCACAATCCACTGCCGCGGGGGTGCTTCGAGGATACAAGGACACTCAGATACCCATGCGCATCGCATTACTGAGCTACTGGGTCATCGGGTTACCTGTGGGCTGCGCGCTGGGCTACGGATGGTTTTTCCCACCCATGGAGGTCTATGGGTTTTGGATTGGTTTGGCGGCCGGCGTCGGTTCGGCCGCCATCTTGCTTAGCCTGCGGCTGCACCACGTATCGAGAAATAAGGAGTTAATCCTGGCACTAACGCGTTAACGATCCGCTTCGTCTAACCGCCAGCGTTCAAAGTTCCTAAGCCACAATCGCCCTCCTGACTTGGGCGCACCATCAAAGCTCTCGTACCCCAATAGACGCTTCACCCGATTTGAGCGACCTCGCACCAGATCAGCCGGATACTCTTGCGTGATGGCCTCTTCTGGTGTCAGCCAACCCACCACGACACTCAGGTGCAGTGCCCATCGCAGTTGATCGACCGTTTCATTTGCGCCGCCGCCGTGCAGCATGGATCCGGTGTAGAGCAGCGCATCGCCGGCCTTGAAATGTCCGGCGACGACCTCATCAGGAGTTGGACGCCTTCTATAATCCTCCCAGCGATGGCTGCCCGGCACGATCCGTGTAGACCCCAAGGCTGGCCAAACATCGTCTAAGGCGATCATCATAGATACCGTGAGTTCAGGGCTATTCGGCCAAAACGCCGATTGCACATTGGCCCAATTGTCGCCGTCTCGATGCAGGATTTGAGCAGGCTCTCCAGGGCCAATAATCATGGCCTGACAAGTATTGAGCCAATATCCTTTGCCACTGTCTTCCAGCAGCGAATCAGCGACCGCGCCAAATAAAGGATCCTCCAATAGATCGAAGAAATACTCCGTGTACCGACCCAACCCCGTGAAGCGGGTCGTCCGATCGCCATGAAAACCCTGCCAAAAGGACGATCGATCCGAGCTGCCAGACAAATGCTTGATCGCCAGCGCTTTGATCGTCTCTGAGATGCCAGCGAGTGCCTCATCCGACAAAAAGTCCTCGATGAAAACACCGCCGCCCGTCGTGATCGCATTGATCCAGTCGATAGAGTCTGCATAACGATGACTGGTCACCAGGTTCGAATATCCTCGCATAGACTAATACTCCGAAAGCTGTTTGATCATGACTTCGCTCCGGCTCACTCGGTTGAGACGCCAGGCTGCCACCAAGGCCACCACGAGCAGCCCAGCCCCGAGTCCCGCAAAAAATCCTGGCAAGCCGAGATCGAACCCCGCAATTCCTCGTCCCAGCACATACCCGACCGGCAACGCGACCAGCCAATAAGCCGAAATCGACAACCACATTGGAAATTGCGTGTCCTTGTATCCCCTTAATGCGCCGATGATCGCTGCTTGCAAGCAATCGAACAGTTGATAAGCGGCAACAACGATTAAGACTTGTGCGGTTAGCACCACGACCGCCTGATCCTGAGTGTAAATCAAAGGAAGTAGATTTCGTCCGATGAGCAAGATCAGACTGGCGAGCACGGCGTACCCTAGCGCCAGTTGAATGGCTAGTTTCGCCACAGCCCTTGCACCCGCATAGTCGCCAGCACCCACGTAATTGCCGACTCGGATACTGGCTGCGCTGCCGAGCGCCATCGGGAACACGAAGGTAAACCAATTTAAGTTGCCTGCGACACTATTCGCGGCGATGGCCACTACCCCCAGTGCTCCTACTAGCAAACTGATCACTGAGAACACCATCATCTCTAGGAGGTGCGTCAGCCCGATGGGCAATCCAATGCTAATGATTCGGTAGGTTTCTCTGAGATCAAAGCCCCTAAATCCCTCCCTGAGGCGAATGCGTCGCAGCCATGGCCTCGACAAAAAGGGAAGGACGAGTGCCAACTCAAACCACATCGTCAGGGCGGTTGCCCAACCACAACCCTCTCCCCCGAGCTCAGGCAATCCACCCACCCCGTAAATCAGCAAGTAGTTCAATATGGCATTTACTACTAACGCAATCGACGCGATCACCAAAGGAATCGTGGTGTGTCCTAGCCCCTCAAAGGCGTAGCGAATCGTGACATAGAGCAAAACAGCGGGAAGCCCCCAGGCAGCGCCTTGCAAGTACCGCCTCGCAACATCGACAGCCTCGGGGTCGATTTCAAACAACCCAAACAATCGATGTGCTTGGGTGACCGCTGACGCCAGCACAATGCCCAGAATCGCCGCCAATAGCAGCGCTTGCTGGACAACCGGGCCACTCAAATGGGGTTCGTTCGCTCCATCATGTTGGGCAACGATTGGAGTGACCGCCATCAACACACCAGCAAACAACATAAAGAGCGGCCAGAGGACGACACCACCCAACGCCACCCCCGCAAGGTCTACCGAACTATAGTGACCGGACATCGCGGTATCGACGAAACCCATCCCCATGATGCAAAGCTGGGTGCCCATCATGGGCAGCATCAGACGAACCAGAGTCTTTAGCTCTCCAGGCCGCACATTCGGCTCCTTACATTCAATCGAGGATGTTGGATGGGTCTTTCCACGCTTACCGCAGAAAGTCTCTCCTACCCGCCTGCCACGAAAATTCTGTTAGATTGTTGACTCACTTGAGCGAGCATTGTGACATGTCCGGCCCCCTTGAAGGCATAAAAATACTGGACCTCACGACGGTCATCTCTGGTCCATCAGCCACGATGTTGCTGGCGGATCAAGGGGCCGACGTCATCAAAATTGAATCCATGCACCGCCCTGACCACGCACGGGGCGCTGGCAACGCCAATCAGTCCGTCACCTCGGTATTCCTTAACAACAACCGCAATAAGCGAGCACTCGCTTTGGATCTAAAAACCGAAGAAGGGGTTGAGGTTTTCTTCAAGCTAGCGGCAACGGCCGATGTTGTTATTCAAAATTTTAGACCTGGCGTGGTCGATCGCCTGGGGATTGGCGAGGATGCGCTTCGCTCGAGGTATCCGGGCTTGATTTACGTATCCATCTCCGGCTTTGGCGACGAAGGCCCCCTGTCGCACAAACCCGTTTACGATCCGATCATCCAAGCGATCAGTGGGCTGACCACCGTCCAAGCAGGATCCGACGCTGAGCGCCCCCGACTCATTCGAACCATTGTGCCGGACAAGCTCACCGGCATTGTCGCGGCGCAAGCAATTAGTAGCGCGCTGGTGCAGAAACTTCGAACCGGCGAGGGACAATACGTTAAGTTATCCATGCTCGACGCCGTGATTAACTTTCTTTGGTCATCAGACATGGGCAGCCAAACCTTTGTTGGCCGAGAGGTCGAGATAGCTCGTGCAGCCACCTTTATTGACCTCATCTACGAGACGACCACCGACTACATCTCGGTGTCAGCCATGACCAATCAGCAGTGGCAATCGCTCGCGGATGCAGTTGGTCGTCCAGAGTGGAAAGAGGATGATCGATTTAAGACACCGGCCCTGCGAGACCTGAATGCCAACGAGCGGCTGGAAATGACTCAGGCCGCACTCAAGACCGAGTCGGCAGCGTATTGGCTCGAACGGCTCGAGGAATATGGGGTTCCCTGTGCGCCTGTGCTAACCCGTAGCGCCATGATCAACCATCCCCAAGTCAAAGCCAATAAAGTCTTACTTGAGACGGAGCATCCCGTGGCTGGCCGAATTCGCCAAGCAAGACCTGCCGCCCAATTTTCTTCGAGACCATATAGCACCCGGCAAGGCGCCCCTAAACTCGGGGAACACTCGCTGGAAGTCCTATCAGAAATCGGCCTTAACGAAGAGGAGATCGAGCAGCTAATGAACAACCAGGTGATTGCAGGCAGCGAATAGGCACCGCTGATAAAGGCCCCAGAGCCAGTTGCGAGAGCCAGGTGTGCACATGATTTGCTCAGGTCGTTAGGGTTTGTTGGCTCCCTTGACGCGACTAATCCCCTTAGCTCTGGTGCCTACAGGAGCCCCGCAATGGTTACCGACCAATGAAGTTAGGTGTCCTTTTCTCGCCAAATGCCTTTCTTCCTTCGGCCCCGTCCTCGCTATCACGGACCGTGAGCAACGCATCACGCGTGAGAGCCGCAGTCTCGGCAGGACCTCGCGGCACTGTTTCAGCAACAAATTGTTTGATCGTCGAAACGACGAGTGGTGCGCTCCGTTCCAAGATTCGAGCGTACTCGAGCGCGGCCTCAAGCTGGCTACCGAGCGGGACGACCTTGTTAACCATCCCCACTTCAAAGGCACGCTCTGCCGATAAGTCCTGCCCGAGCAACATGAATTCCATAGCGACCTTGTGCGGAATCTTAGCCGCACAACCTGCAATCAAGCCCCCAGTAAAGCCTACTTGCGCCTCAGGGTACCGAAACCTTGTGTTATCGGCGGCGACAACCAAGTCACACATTTGCACCAAGATGTAAGCCCCACCCACACAAAACCCTTGCACCGCTGCGACGATCGGTTTGTTGGTCACCACACCAACTCCAGGCACACCCTGCCACATTTCTTTGGGCGCATTTTTAATATCCGCGCCTACGGAAAAAGCTCTGTCCCCTTCTGCACACAAAATGGCGCATCGTTCTGGTCCGGCATCGTATCGACGCAACGCCGCCCTAAGACCTTGGATGACGGACTCATCCAGCGCATTCAGTTTATCGGGTCGGTTGATTCGAATGATCGCGGTGAGACCATCCACCTCGTAAATCACTGGTTCCATGTGTTCTCCTTCCTATTACAAAGCGGACATCGAACCGCTCTCTTATTGTATGGGTTCCTCAGACTAAGATAGTTGGCAATCGATAATATTCGAGGGTCCCGTGCCTAGAGATGCATTGCCGACAAATACATTGCTGTTAGATCCCTTGTCGCCAGATCCCTTGTGAAAAGCCTCTCAGGGTCTTAATCAATCCTCGATAGCCGTTGGGGCTTGGCAATCCCCTACCGATCAATTATGGCGGCCAAACCCGTTATCCGGCCAGGCTGAATGGGCCTAAGTCCTGTTCGAGCTGGCTCAATAATCGGCTTCCGCTCGAAAACTGGCGACTGAGAAACGCCATTTGATCCCCCAGGATTCGCCCGCTGTGCGTCAGCGCCAGATACTCGGCGCGGTTTGGGCGGTATGGCAGGGCCAGCAATTCCATGCTGCACTCGCTCAGCAATCGATCGCCCTTGCGCGTGTTGCACCGCTTGCAGGCCGTCACCACATTCGTCCAATCATCCTGCCCACCCCTTGAAACTGGGTGAACATGATCGCGGCTCAAATCAGTAGCTGGAAATTGAAGACCGCAATACAGGCAAGTGTGTTGATCCCGGCGAAACAGCGTCGCATTGGAAAGACTGGTCTTCATGTCGGCGTTAACCACTTTCCCGCGGCTTGCCAGCACACTGTTCAGCGAGATGACTGATCGTTTGCCGGTTCTTGAGTACCCGCCAAAGACATCTTTGACCGATTCACCGTAGGACCAGCTCACTAGGTCGCGAGCGTGAAGCAAGACCGCCTCCTGCCAGCCTATCCACTCCATTGGAATTCCTGCTGTGTTGATCCTCAGTATTTTGGTACTCAATGGCCTGACCTCTCCTTGGATGCTTCCCTTTTTATCGAGTGATTGTTAAGTGGTTGTTGAGTAGTGCCCAAGTGGCGCTTGAGCCGTTGTCGGATAGCTACTGAACAATTGCCACAGGGCGATGACGCTTACTCATGCACAGCATCCGCAGTGGCTTTACGCTTTGATCCTTCTCCTTTCCAATTCCCAGTCTCGTCACTCTATTACGGGTTTCAGCCTCTTGTCTCAGCGCTACCCTTACAGGCGCTCTAAAGACTGTCTGCTAGCGCTTCATCGCTACCCTCAAATACCTCGGGCTCACCACCAACCTTCTATGACAGCGGCGCTGGCTACGGCAACAGCGCTGACCAGCGGGGGCCGCCCAGATATAACCAGCGCTACCCTTTCTTTTGGGCAAACTTTTCTTGGGCAATCTTTGTTGAGCAATCTTTCGATTCAACCCACCGTCGACCAATGATCTGAGTCAAACCCCACCTTCAATTCATCTTAGATCTTCAGCCGGAGGAATCAAGACCTGACCCTCGATTGGGAAGCGAGCTCACAGCCTAGGCCTTGGCCGGTTAATCCATCATCCGTAGGAGGGTGAACAAAGATTGGGTACCATTAGGATTTACCGTTTCATTGGTGAATCATCCGATGCAACAGAGTGACGATACAGAGATGCCAGACGCAATCGACACGATTTATGCCGATAGAGAGGGCGCGCCCGCTCCCTTTGTCTTCGACCGCTCTGTTGCCACCGTTTTTCCGAATATGATTCGGCGTTCCGTCCCCGGCTACGAGGCATCACTTGACCTCATTGCCATGTGCGCACAGCAATTCGGTCGAGCGAATACCCGGTTTTACGATTTAGGCTGCTCGAGGGGCGCGGCTATTGCTGCCATGCTAAGGAGGAAGCCGACAGACACTGTCGTTATTGGCGTGGACACTTCGGAAGACATGCTACAAATTGCGCGCTCTGAGCTACATGGCCATATCCAGAGAGAGGAGGTGAGGCTTCACGAGGCCGATATCACGGACTACCCGATTGAAAACGCCTCCCTGGTAGCCATGAACTACACCTTACAGTTCATTAGCGAGCAAGCACGACGCCCCCTCCTTCAGCGGATCTATGACGGGCTAGTGGATGGTGGTGCCCTGGTGCTATCAGAAAAAGTCATCGGCGACGAACGTACTCAGCCTATTCTTGAAGCGTTGCATCTGGCTTTCAAGCGCGATCAAGGCTACAGCGAGCTTGAGATCGCGCAAAAGCGGGAGGCTTTGCTCAACGTGCTCATTCCAGAATCGATCGAGCAACATATCGCTCGCCTGGAGGACCTTGGATTTACTGCGACGTTGCTAGCCAAATCGATTAATTTCTGTACGTTTCTAGCAGTTAAACCGTAGCCCACATTGGCGAATGACAATGACCGATCCATCATGGGATACACGTTTACGCGGTGAACGGTTTTTCGCGCTCGCGAAGCATACCCATTTGACTGACCACCTCGCTGCTTATGCGGCGGCGATCGATCATAGACTCGGTGCCAGGCCCCATGGCCGCGACGCTGAGTGGCAAGCGATCGTTAATCAAATAGAACCATCCTCTGGGTCGACTTCGATAGCTGACCAGGCTTCGCTGAAATCGCTACTCCAATCGCTGCATCCTTGGCGCAAGGGGCCTTTCGTTATTAATGATCTGGTGATCGACAGCGAGTGGCGATCCGACTTGAAGTGGGAGCGTCTCATCGATGCCATTCAATCACTTCATGGTCGAACCGTTCTAGACGTAGGGTGCGGTAATGGGTTTTACCTCTCGAAGATAGTAGACGAAGGCGCAGCACTCGCCCTTGGTATTGATCCAACCCGACTCTTTTTTTACCAATTTGAGGCGATCGCCCAGCTAACGGGCCTCGTGGGCGCTGCCATCTTACCGCTCAAGGACGAAGATCTCCCTCCGGTCCAACTCTTTGACACCGTATTCTCCATGGGGGTGATTTATCACCGGCGCCAACCGCTTCAGCACCTCGCCTGTCTCAAAGCGGTGATGCGCCCTCAAGCCGAGCTCGTTCTCGAAACCCTTATCGTCACAGACGAGGACCGCTACCCGAAGGGCCTTATCCCTGAGGACCGATATGCGAAGATGCGCAATGTTTGGTGCGTGCCTACCCTCTCCCAAACCCTGCGTTGGCTTAAGGAAGCGGGTTTTAGCAACCCGCGCGTCATCGACGTAACCAGCACGACCCGAGCCGAACAGCGGCGGACCGAATGGATGACGTTCGAATCGCTAGATGATTTTCTCGATCCTCACGATTTGGAGCGAACCATAGAGGGCTACCCCGCACCGGTGAGAGGCATCTTCATTGCCGATGCCTAATGCTCAATGGTGCCTGATGCCCATCGATACAGCGTATCAGTGGAATGAGAGCGATTGCCGGATAAGCCAGTTTGAATCACTAGAGGGCTTGAGCGATTAATCCAGATCAATATACGCCGCCTATAGAAGGCCTCCAAAATCGCAGACCGGCAGTCTCTTTCTTAACGACTCCAACGCCCTACTGGCACGCCGTGTTAACGCAATCGATCATCAGGAAGCGAAATCCATCATGCCAGCAAAGCCAGATGGCGCATGGGGTCCGATGACTAGTTGCTCCAGTACGCCCTGACCCTTTTCTTGACCCCGCTTAGTTGTAAGGACAACGTCGCACATTGCTTGAATATGCAGGTTTTCGGGCCCCATATCACTTAACACTAAGCGCTCTCGCAAGACGTCAAGCGCGCCATGGTAACTCCCATGCCGGAAGGTCTCGTGCCCGTACCCTAACCCTTTCATGTAAAAGGACCACTTCGGTGTCA
>Ga0181578_10000407_pt1 | contig 40116 bp, 38 predicted proteins | sample 071ome_21_FD_148659 | JGI IMG/M metagenome (GOLD analysis project Ga0181578, IMG submission 148659) | Coastal salt marsh microbial communities from the Groves Creek Marsh, Skidaway Island, Georgia - 071401CT metaG (spades assembly) | ecosystem: Environmental > Aquatic > Marine > Intertidal zone... | reverse complement strand
CCTTTTCTGTGTTTGCAATTGAGAAGGAGATTCAGAACGGGTCCCGAGAAGCTATGGAAGCAGACGTCATCAGGACTACTGCTTGGGAGGAAGCCGTCACGAGACTCGGTAAATATAGCGGCGAAGGCTTGGATATTGGCGCAACTATTAGCGCCGAAGAAGCGAATGACGTCACTAACTTGCGCAACGCGCTCACCATCTTCTTTCGCAGGCACACAAATGTAACGCCCCGCCCACACTTTCGCGGATGCGGCTATATCGACAATTCATACGCCGATGTAATAGCTGACAATACTCTCTATGAGGTCAAAACCGTCGATAGGCCATTTAGAGGCTCTGACTTACGACAGTTACTAACTTACGCGGCCCTAAACTTATCGTCTGGGCAATTCAACATCCGACACCTAGGACTTTTAAATCCGAGAAGAGGAATATTTTATCGGGTTGAGCCCGACGCTCTTTGCCTCGGTGTTTCGGGAAGCCGCGCACAAGAGCTCTTATCAGAAATAATTTCGACAGTATCTGGTGCGGGAATTTCACGTTAGTCGGAACTAAACAATGTGAACTCAGCCTGGCGCACCTCAAGCTTCTTTCCCTCAAACCCCCAGATACCGCTCCTGAAGCGCCGGGTCGGCGCGCAGCGCGTCTGAATCCCCCGTCCAGACGACACGGCCCTTCTCCACGATGTGGTGCCGGTCGGCGATCCTGGTCAGCGCGTCGATGTTCTTGTCGATCACCAGGATCGACTGCCTCGCGGCCTTGAGGCCGGCGAGGCAGGTCCAGATTTCCTGGCGGATCAGGGGGGCGAGGCCTTCCGTCGCCTCGTCCAGAATGAGCAGCTTGGGGTTGGTCATCAGGGCGCGGCCGACGGCCAGCATCTGCTGTTCCCCGCCGGACAGCTGGTTGCCCGCGCTGTCGAGCCGGGCGGCGAGCGCCGGGAACAGGTCCATCACCTTGTCGAAGGTCCAGTTCTCCCCGTCGCCCTCACGCGGCCGCGCGGTGGCGACGAGGTTTTCGCGCACCGACAGGTTGGGGAAGATCTGGCGCCCCTCGGGCACCAGCCCGACGCCGGCCTGGGCCACCCGGTAGGAGGGCCGGCCCTGGATGCCCACGCCGTCGAACATGATGCGCCCGGCGCGCGGGCGCAGGATGCCGAGGATGGTGCGCACCGTGGTGGTCTTGCCCATGCCGTTGCGGCCGATGAGGGTCGCCACCTCGCCCGGGCCCACGTCGAGGTTCATGCCGAACAGCACCTGGCTGTCGCCATAGGACGCCTCCAGCCCGCGCACTTCCAGCATCAGGCCGCCTCCCCGCTCTGGTCGTCGCCCAGATAGGCCGCGCGGACCTCCGGGTCGTTGCGGATCTCATCGGGCGTGCCGGTGGCGATCACCCGGCCATAGACCAGCACGGTGATGCGGTCGGCCAGCGCGAAGACGGCATCCATGTCGTGCTCCACCAGCAGCATGGTGTAGCGGCCCTTCAGCGCGCTCAGGAATTCCACCAGCCCCTGGCTTTCCTCCGGCCCCATGCCGGCCATGGGCTCGTCCAGCAGCAGGAAGGACGGACCGGTGGCAAGCGAGATGGCGATCTCGAGCTGGCGCTGTTCGCCGTATGCGAGGTCGCCCGCGCGCACGTCGGCGCGCTCGCCCAGCCCGACACGTTCGAGCAGCTCGCGGGCGGGCGCCGTCAGCCGTGCATCGCGGGAGACCGGGGTCCAGAAGCGGAAGGAATGGCCCTGCTGCGCCTGCACGGGCAGCATGACGTTTTCCAGCGCCGTGAAGTCTCGGAAGATGGAGGTGATCTGGAAGGAGCGCGCGAGGCCCGCCTTCACCCGGGCGGGGGCCGAAAGCCGCGTGATGTCGCGGCCCGCAAAGGTGATGGCGCCCGCATCGGGCTTCAGCAGGCCCGAGAGCAGGTTGACGAGCGTGGTCTTGCCCGCGCCGTTGGGGCCGATGACGGCGTGGAGTTCACCCGGCGCAACCTCCAGCGAGAGGTTGTCGGTCGCCGTCAGGCCGCCGAACGCCTTGATCAGCCCCTTCACCTCAAGACTCGGCGCTTCCAGCCCGGCCATGTTCGCGGGCTCAGCCATTTGCGGACTTCCGGTTCAGCAGCCCGGCGATGCCGCCGCGTGCGAACAGCACCACGAGGACCAGCAGCGGGCCGAAGATGATGTGCCAGTGGATGGTCCATTCCGCGAGCGTGTCGGAGACCATCAGGAAGACGAACGCGCCCGTCACCGGGCCGAACAGGGTGGACATGCCGCCCAGCACCACCATGAAGATGAGCTCGCCGGCGCGCGGCCAGCTCATCATGTCGGGCGAGACGAAGCTTTCGAGGTTGGCCTGCAGGAAGCCGGCGATGCCGCACATGACGCCCGCGATGACGAAGGCGGTCAGGCGGTAGCGGTAGGTGGCGACGCCGACGGCCTGGACGCGGGTGTCGTTGGACTTCGCCGCGCGCAGCACCGCGCCGAAGCGCGAGCCGACCAGCCGCGCGCTGACGCCGACGCTGGCCAGCAGGACCGCGAAGACCGTGTAGTAGAGGGTCGCCTGGTCGTTGAGGTCGTAGAAGGCGAGGCCGAAATCGCTGCGGGACAGGATGTTGAGCCCGTCATCGCTGCCGTACTGCTCGGCGCTGACGGCGAGGAAGTAGATCATCTGGGCCAGCGCCAGCGTGATCATGATGAAGTAGACGCCGCGGGTGCGCAGGCTGATGGCGCCGAACACCAGCGCGACCGCCGCGCTGGCGCCGATGGCGACCGCAAGCTGGGCCCAGCCGCTTGTGACCCCGTGAAAGGCGAGGATGCCGACCGCATAGCCGCCGAGGCCGAGATAGACCGCGTGGCCGAAACTGATCAGGCCGCCATAGCCCATGATCAGGTTCAGGCTGACCGCGGCGATGGCCCAGACCATGATGCGGGCGAAGACGATCACGTAGAACGGCTCGCCGATCAGCGGCATCACGACCGGCCCGGTGGCGAAGACCAGCAGGACCAGCGCGGTAAAGGCGTTGGCGGGATTGCGCAGGCAGGTGAGCGCGCTCATTGCGCACCTTTAGGGGGAAACAGCCCCTGCGGTTTGAAGAACAGGATCGCCGCCATCAGGATGTAGATCAGCATGGAGGACAGCGCCGGGCCCGCGCTCTCGGCCGCGTTGGCGGGCAGGAAGAGCAGCAGCAGCACGTCGAGGAAGGACCGCCCCATGGTGTCGATCACGCCGGTGACGATGGCGGCGATGAAGGCGCCGCGGATGGAGCCGATGCCGCCGATGACGATCACCACGAAGGCGAGGATCAGCACGTCCTCACCCATGCCGATCTGGGCCTGGGTGATGGGGGTGATGATCAGCCCGGCGAGGCCCGCCAGCACCGCGCCGATGCCGAAGACGATGGAGAACAGCTTGGGAATGTTGACGCCCAGCGCACCCGCCATGGTGCGGTTGGACGCCCCGGCGCGGATCAGCATGCCGATGCGCGTGCGCCCCACGAGGATATAGAGCCCCAGCGCCACGGCGAGGCCGACCGCGATGATGACGATGCGATAGACCGGGTAGGTGATGCCCAGCCCGATCTCCACGCTGCCGTCGAGGAAGGCCGGCAGCGGCACGACGAGGCCCTCGGGGCCCCAGATCAGCCGCGTCGCCTCATTGAAGAACAGGATCAGCCCGAAGGTCGCCAGCACCTGGTCGAGGTGGTCGCGCGCGTAGAGAGTTCGCAGCGCCGTCATCTCGATGGCGATGCCGATCACCAGCATCGCCGGGATCATCAGGATCACGCCAAGGATAAAGGAGCCGGTCAGCAGCGCCAGCGTGCCGCCGACAAAGGCGCCGATCATGAACAGCGAACCATGGGCCAGGTTCACCAGGTCCATGATGCCGAACACAAGCGTCAGCCCGGCGGCCATCAGGAACAGGATGATCCCGAGCTGGAAGCCGTTCAGGAACTGCTCGATGAGGAGGACGTGGTCCATCGGTGCTTCGTGACAGGGCTCTACAAATGCAAACGGGGATGCCTCGGCATCCCCGCCCGCAGATCAGGTGACGGGTCCCCGCAGCCTACATCTTGCACTGGCTGGCATAGGGATCCTGGTGGTCCTTCAGGACCGTACGGCCGACTGCTGTGGTCCAGTTGTCGTCGGCGTCCTTGACCACCGTGCGCTCGTAGAAGTTCTGGATGGGGTGGTGGTTGTTGCCCATCTTGAACGGCCCGCGGACGGAGTCGAAATCCGCCTTCTCCAGCGCCGCGCGCATGCCGTCGGTGTCGGAGATGTCGCCGCCCACCGCCTCGACCGCCGAGGCGATGTACATGATCGAGTCATAGGCCTGCGCCGCGTAGAAGGACGGGTAGCGCCCGTACTTCGCGCGGAAATCGGCCACGAACTTCTTGTTGGCGGGGAAGTCGAGGTCCTGCACCCAGAACTGGGTCATCTTGGTGCCCAGCACGGTCTCCATGTTCGCCTTCTGGAACAGCGGCAGGCTGATCGCGTCCAGCGTGTAGACCGAGTAGAGCGGCACCTCACCCTCGAGGCCGGCCTGCTGGTACTGCTTGATGAAGGCCGGACCGGCCGGGCCCGGGTAGAAGGTGAAGATGCCTTCCGGCTTGGCCGCCTTGACCTTCGTCAGCTCCGCCGACCAGTCGCGCTGGGACGGCCAGACGGTCATGTCCTTGCCGACGATCTCGCCCTTGAAGGTGCGCTCGACGCCCGCGACCATGTTCTGGCCCGCGGCGTAGTTCGGCGCGATCAGGTAGAGCGACTTCACACCCTGCTGGTTGAGCAGCTCACCCAGCGCCATCGGCGTCTGGTCGTTCTGCCAGGCGATGTTGAAGAAGTTCTTGTTGCACTGGGCGCCGGCCAGCGGCGACGGGCCGGCATTGGCGCTGATCAGGATCTTGTCGGCGCCGAGCACGACCGGCGCGGAAGCCAGCAGCACGTTCGACCAGATGTAGCCGGCGACGATATCGACATTCTCGCGGAGCACGATCCGCTCGGTCGCCTGCTTGCCCTTCTGCGAGTTGAACTCGTCATCGGCATAGACGATCTCGAAATCCTTGCCGGCCATCTTGCCGCCAAGAGTCTCGACCGCGAGGTCCACCGCATCGCGCATGTCCTTGCCGATAACGGCAGCGGGCGTGGTGAGTGTGGTGACGAAGCCGATCTTGATACCGTCCGCCGCGGCGGGCCCGGCCAGCAGGGTCAGCACCGCCGCCGACCCGAGCAATTTCCTGAGCATCCCAATGTCCTCCCAGACGTAAATTTTCCCTATCGGACCATAACCTTGCGGCAAAGGGAAGCGGGCGCGATTGCGACTTTGGGGGGATGGGTGGGTGCGCGCCGTGCCCAGCCATTCTTCCCATCGTCATGCCTGCGCAGGCAGGCATCCATTAACTCAGGCAGTTGCCCGGGCAGGCATCGGCGATAATGGACTCCCGCCTTCGCGGGAGTGACGAAATTTGTCGTGGCAACACCGGGGCTCTACCCCGTGAAGCGGCCACCCTCTTCCGCCAACTTTGCCAGCAGCGGCGACGGCGCCCAGAGCTTGCCATGCTCGGCGTGGAAGGCCGCCACACGTTCATGGATTTCGCCGAGCCCGATCTCGTCGGCGGAGAACATGATGCCGCCGCGCCAGCGCGGGTAGCCGAAACCATAGAGCCACATGACGTCGATGTCGGAGGCGCGCAGCGCGATCCCCTCGTCGAGGATCTTCGCGCCTTCGTTGATGGCGGCGTACAGGCAGCGCTCGCGGATCTCGTCGTCGGAGATGGCGCGCCGCGTGATCCCCTGTTCCTTCGCCACCTCTATGGCGATAGCCTCGGTCTCCGGATCGGGGATCGGGCGGCGGTTGCCCTCCTCATAGGCGTACCAGCCCTTCGCGGCCTTCTGGCCGAAGCGGCCCAGCTCGCACATCCGGTCGGCGAGGTGCATGTGCCGCACCTCGGGATCGCGCTCATGGGCCAACGACAGGCGCATGCGCCAGCTCACGTCGAGGCCGGACAGGTCGCTGACGGCCAGCGGCCCCATGGGCATGCCCCATTCGGTGATGACCCGGTCCACCTGTTCGGGCGAGGCCCCCTCCTCGATCAGGAAGGTCGCCTCGCGGACCAGCGGCAGGCGCGAGCGGTTGGCGATGAAGCCGTGGCAGACCCGTGCCAGCACCCCGACCTTGCCGGTGGCCTTGGCGAGCGCCATGCCGGTGGCGACCGCGTCGGGCGCGCTCGCGGCACCGCGCACCACCTCCAGCAGTTTCATGGCGTGGGCCGGGACAAAATAATGCAGGCCGATCACATCGGCGGGTCGCGACGTCGCCGCCGCGATGGCGTCGATATCCATGTAGGAGGTGTTGGTCGCCAGCAGCGCGCCCGGTTTGGCCACGCCGTCGAGCTTCGCGAAGATCTCCTTCTTCACGTCCAGGTCCTCGAAGGCCGCCTCGATGACAAGGTCCGCCGCGCCCAGCGCCGCGTAGTCGACGGCACCGGAAATGCGCCCCATCCGCTCGGCCTTCGCTGCCTCATTCAGGCGGCCGCGCTTCACCATGCCGTCATAGAGTTTGTCGATCTGACCGAGGCCCGCGTCCAGCGCCTCCTGGCTCGCCTCGACGATGGTGACCGGCAGGCCGGAATCAGCGAGGCTGACGGCAATCCCGCGCCCCATGGTGCCAGCCCCGATCACGGCGGCGGTTTCGATGTTACGCGCAGGGACGTCTTTTCCGATGTCGGGAATCTTCGAGGCCTCGCGCTCGGCGAAGAAGGCATAGCGCAGCGCCTTGGACTGGCCGGAGTTCTTGCTGACCTCGAAGCGTTTGCGGTCGGCGGCGACCGCCTCGTCGTAGGACATGCGCAGCCCGTCAACCACGCTGTCGATGCAGGTGCGGGGCGAGTCTTGCCCCGGCATGCGCCGGTTGGCGAGGTCGCGGTACTTGGCGATGGTCTCCGCGTGCTCCTCGGGCGTGCCGATGCCGCCGCGCGGCTCACTGGAAATCTTGCGCGGACTCCCCTCGGCCATCACCTTCTCGGCAAAGGCGATGGCGCCGTCGCGCAAATCGCCGTCGATAATCTCATCGACGATGCCGTAATCCCGCGCCTTGGCCGCGCCGATGGGCTCGCCCATCACCACCATCTCCAGCGCGTGGTCCAACCCGGCGATGCGCGGCAGGCGCTGCGTGCCTGCCGCACCGGGGAAGATGCCCAGCTTCACTTCCGGCGTGCCCATGCGGGCCGACGGCACCGCCACGCGGAAGTGACAGCCGAGCGCCAGTTCCAGCCCGCCGCCCAGCGCCGTGCCGTGGATGGCGGCCACCACCGGCTTTTCGACGCCGTCGAAATGATCGACCACGGCGAGCAGATGCGGCTCACGGGTGGGCATGTCGAATTCGCGGATATCCGCTCCCGCCGGGAAGGTCCGGCCCGCACCGATCAGCACGATCGCTTCGACGGCCTCGTCGGCAGCGGCCTGATCGACCCGGGCCATGATGCCCTCACGCACGGCATGGCCCAACGCGTTGACCGGCGGATTGTCGATGGCCAGCACGGCGACGCGCCCGACCACCTCATAGCCCACGACTTCGCTCATACCGCCCCCTCTGACTCGCATACCGGTCTGTGCTTAACTCTGCGCCTCGCGCGCGGGGCGGCATGATGCGCAGGCCCGTCGCGCGGGTCAAACATGTGAATCCGGAGCAAGTGACTTGGCCAAATACCCGCATCCCGACGCCTTCCTCGACATCGTCGGACAGGAACTGGGCGTGTCCGACTGGTTCGAGATCGACCAGGCCCGCATCGACGCCTTTGCCGAGGTGACCGACGACCACCAGTGGATCCATGTCGATACCGAACGGGCGGCACGCGAGATGCCGGACGGCAAGACCATCGCACACGGTTTCCTCGTGCTGTCGCTGCTGCCGGGCCTGAGCCGCGAGTTCTTCGACATCGACAACCTGGCCCGCACCATAAATTACGGGCTGAACAAGGTGCGCTTCACCTCGATGGTGCCGGTCGGCTCGCGGGTGCGCCTGCGCCAGACGCTGAGGTCCGCCGAGAAACGCCCGGACGGCGGCGTGCACACCGTGCTGGAAGGCGTGATCGAGCTGGAGGGCAGCGACCGCCCGGCGGCGATCACCGAATCCGTCCGCCTGATGTATCCGGTGTCCGAGGGCTAGGGGGACATCATGAGCAGCACCGCAGACCGCACCTTCTCGCGCACCGACCAGGTGGTCGATGTGCTGGAACAGCACCGTTTCGACGCCGCGCCGCTGGTGGCGTGGATGGCAGCCAATATCGACGGCTTCGCCGGGCCCATCGACATGAAGCAGTTCCAGGGCGGCATGTCGAACCCGACCTTCCTGATGACCGACGCCAACGGGCGGCGCTACGTGCTGCGCAAGAAGCCGCCGGGCGAGTTGCTGCCGTCGGCCCACGCCGTGGACCGGGAGCACAAGATCACCTCGGCTCTGGCGGACACGCCGGTGCCCGTCGTGCGCACGCTGGCGCTCTGCGAGGACACCTCCATCGTCGGGACCGAGTTTTTCCTGATGGACCACGCCAACGGACGGGTGTTCCACGACCCGTCCCTGCCGGACCTTGAGGCGAGCGACCGCGCGGCGGTGTACCGGTCGATGATCGAGACGCTGGCCGCGCTGCATCAGGTGGATTTCCGGGCCGTGGGGCTGGAGGATTACGGGCGCGTCGGCGGCTATATGGGCCGCCAGGTCGCGCGCTGGTCGAAGCAGTACGAGGCCAGCAAGACCGACGAGCTGCCCGAGATGGACAAGCTGATGGTCTGGCTGCCGGAGAACATGCCCGACGACAGCGAGACCACCATCGTGCATGGCGACTTCCGCCTGGAGAACCTGATCGTCGCGCCGGAAGCCAACGAGGTGGTCGCCGTGCTGGACTGGGAACTGTCCACGCTGGGCCACCCGCTGTCAGACCTCGCCTACAACTGCCTGCCCTATCACTGGCCGGAGGAATCCTTCGGTGACATGCGCGGCCTCGACCCGTCCACCCCCGGCATCCCGTCGGAGGAGGACTACGTCGCCACCTATTGCCGGCTGACCGGGCGGGGCGAGATCGAGAACTGGACGTTTTACCTGGTGCTGTCGCTGTTCCGGCTCGCAGCGATCATACAGGGGGTCTATTATCGGGGACTTCAGGGAAATGCCTCGTCACCCGAAGCCCTGCTGCGGCGCGACCTCGCCCGGCAGCTTGCCGTTCGCGCATGGGGACTGGTCGAGCAACGGGGCTGAACCGGGCATATAGTCGGCGGCGCAGGCCGCGAATATTTAAGTGGGGAACAAGCAAACAATGTCGGACGAATTCGACTTCATCGTGATCGGTGCCGGCTCGGCCGGCTGCGTACTTGCCAACCGCCTGTCCGCGGGCTCCGACACCGTGTGCGTGCTGGAAGCCGGGGGCCCGGACCGGCACCCGTTTATCCATATCCCGGCCGGCTTCATGAAGACCCTGACCAGCCCCGCGGTGAACTGGCTCTACGAGACAGTGCCGAGCGAAGGCACGGCGGGTCGCTCGATCCCCACGCCGCGCGGCAAGACGCTGGGTGGGTCCGGTTCGATCAATGGCCACGCCTACAACCGCGGCCAGAGCATGGACTTCGACAGCTGGTCCCAGATGGGCAACCGCGGCTGGGGCTATGCGGACATCCTGCCCTACTTCAAACGCAGCGAGCGCCGCATCGGCGGCAGCGATGACGGCACCTATCACGGGACCGACGGCGAGCTGACGGTCACCGACATCGACGCCACTCACCCGCTCTGCGACGCCTTCGTCGAGGGGTGCGTGAACATGGGTATCCCGCGTAACCCCGACTACAACGGCGCGACCCATGAGGGCGTCGGGTACTTCCAGCGCACCATCAACAAGGGCCGCCGCGTGAGCCCGGCGACGGCATTCCTGCATCCGGTCATGAACCGCCCGAATCTCGACGTGCGCACCCGCGCCCAGGTCGAGAAGATCCTGTTCGAGGGCAAGCGCGCCGTCGGCGTGCGTTACCGGCAGGGCGGACGCTCGGTCGAGATCCGCGCCCGGCGGGAAATCATACTGTCCGGCGGCTCTGTGGCCTCTCCACAACTCCTGCAGGTTTCCGGCATTGGACCGGGCAAGCTCCTACAGGAACTGGGCGTGCCCGTTGTTCACGAACTGGCGGCTGTCGGCGAGAACCTTGCCGACCACTACCTTGTGCGCAACGCCTCACGCGTAAAGAACGCTCCTTCTCTCAATGAACGCGCACGCGGCCTCGGACTGGTGTCGGAAGTCATCCGGTATGCGATCCAGCGCAAGGGCCTGCTCGCCCTGTCACCGTCGCTTGTCTATGTCTTCTGGAAGTCCAACCCGGCGCTGGACAAGGGCGACCTGCAGTTCATCTTCACGCCCGCCAGCTACAAGGACGGCCGTCCCGCCGAACTCGAGTCGTATCCCGGCATGACCATTGCCAGCTGGCCAATGCGTCCGCAGAGCCGCGGCTATGTAAGGGCGAAGTCTGCCGACACGCGAGACAAGCCGGCCATCCAGCCGAACTACCTGGACCACGAGTATGACCAGCAGCTGACGATTGCCGGTTTGCGCCTGGGACGGGAAATGGTTCGCTCACCGGAAATGGCCAGCATCTTCGTGGAGGAGACAACGCCCGGCGACGATATCCAGAGCGATGACGAGCTGCTCCATTTCGCGCGGACCTACGGCACCACAGTCTTCCACCTGATGGGCACCTGCCGGATGGGCCCCGAGAATGAGACCAACGCCGTCGTGGACGACCAGCTTCGCGTGCGCGGCGTCGAGGGGCTGCGTGTGGCGGATGCCTCGGTCATTCCTGCGGCTCACTCCACCAACACCAACGCCGCCGCCATCATGATCGCGGAGAAGGCCTCCGACATGATCCTGGGCAAGGCTCCCCTTCCGGCCGCGGAACTTCCGCGGCAGGCCGCCTGAACGAACCCGGCGAGGAACACACCATGAAGATCACCAACATCGACGTCTCGACCATGGACGTGCCCAACGGGCCGCCGGTCAACGCCTTCTATGCCGGCAGCTCCTATGTGGTCGCCCGCATCCAGACCGACGAAGGTATCGAGGGACTGGGTTACACGATGCTGATGGGCGGCATGGGCGCAAGCAGCGTGCGGGCATATCTGGAAGACAACATCGTGCCGCTGGTCATGGGCCGCGACCCGCTGCAGATCGGCGCGATCTGGGCCGACATGTACGAGAACGACCGGGGCCTGCGGAAAAAGGGCATCCCTGTCTATGCCATGAGCGCCATCGACATCGGGCTGTGGGACATCCTGGGCAAGTCCGTGGGCCGGCCTGTCTGGCACCTGCTGGGCGCGCACAAGGACAAGATTCCGGTATATGGCAGCGGCGGCTTCCTGTCCTACACGGTGGACCAGCTCGTCGAGGAGGCCGAGGGTTTCCGCAAGCAGGGCGTCGGACACTACAAGTTCAAGCTGGGCCGGCCCGATGTGAAGGAAAACATCGAGCGCGTGCGGCAGGTGCGCGAGGCGTTGGGCGACGGCATGGAAATCCTGGTGGACGCCAACCAGCGCTGGGACGTGGCGACCAACATCCGCGTCGCCAATGCGATCGCCGACTACGACATCTTCTGGTACGAGGAGCCAGTGCTGGCGGACAACATCAGCCAGTGCGCCGAGGTGGCCGCCGCCATCCCGATCCCGGTCGCGACCGGTGAGAACGAATACACCCGCTACGGCTTCCGTGACCTGATCGACGCAGGCGCGGCTGAATATCTCAACCCGGACATCCACCGCTGCGGCGGCTTCACCGAGATGATGCGGATTGCCCATCTGGCGGCGGCCTACGACTTCAAGATCGGGCCGCATCTGGTGCCGGAACTGTCGGTCTCCGTGCTGGCCGCGATCCCGAACGGGGCGCTGGTGGAGGTGTTGGCTGGAACGCCGGAGAACCTGTGGGAGCACCCGGTGGAGATCGTCGATGGCCACCTGCTGCCGCCCGACCGTCCCGGCCACGGCATGACCTTCAGCGCCGAGGCGATCCGCGACTACACGGTTGGCTAGACGCCGGAGCTAGGCGCCGCCCGCCAGTTCGAGCAGCGCGCCGAGCAGCACCTGGCCACCCGCCGTGGACCATTCCGGCGAGATTTCTTCCGCTTCGTTGTGGCTGATGCCATCGACGCAGGGAATGAAGATCATCGAGGTGGGGGCAACCGCCGCGATGTTGCACGCATCGTGACCGGCGCCGGAGATGATCTCCCGTGCCGCCAGTCCGCGTGACTCCGCCGCGTTGCGCACCGCCGAGACACAGCGCTCATCGAAGGCGATAGCCGCGATGTGGAAGATCTGCTCAAGCGTGAAGTCCAGACCGATATCCGCCGCGATGTCCGCGACCCCGGCGCGCAGCGCGGCGTCCATCGTCGTCAAGGTGTCGTCATCCGGGTGGCGTAACTCCGACGTCAGGAAGACCCGTCCCGGGATCACGTTGCGTGACTGGGGATAGGATTCGATCACGCCGACGGTCGAGCGCCCGTCCGGGGCCTGGTCCAGCCCGATCCGGTTGACCAGTTCCACGATCCGCGCCGCGCCCAGCAGGGCGTCCCGGCGGCGTTCCATGGGTGTGGAGCCGGCATGGGATTCCTGGCCGGTCAGGTTGATCTCGCACCAGCGCTGCCCCTGCGCGCCGGTGACGATGCCAATATCCTTGTCCTCGTCCTCGAGGATCGGGCCCTGCTCGATATGCGCTTCCACATAGGCGTGGAACTCGCGACCGCCCACGGGCAGATCACCCGCATAGCCGATGCGCTCAAGCTCATCGCCAAGCTTCAGCCCGTCCGCATCTTCCTTGGCGAGCGCTTCCTCCAACGTGAACGCCCCGGCATAGACACCCGAGGAGATCATGGCCGGGGCGAACCGGCTGCCCTCCTCGTTGGTCCAGCAGACCACCTCGATGGGGTGTTCCGTCTCATAACCCAGATCGTTGAGGGAGCGGATCACCTCCAGCCCGGCCAGCACGCCATAGACGCCGTCGTACTTGCCGCCGGTCGGCTGGGTGTCAAGATGGCTGCCGGTCACCACCGGCGGCAGGGAATCGTCGCGGCCCGCGCGCCGGGCGAAGATATTGCCCATGGCATCGACGGAGACAGTGCAGCCCGCCGCCTTGCACCAGGAGACGAACAGGTCGCGCCCGGCGCGGTCCTCGTCGGTGAGCGCGAGACGGCGGTTGCCGCCGGCCACGCCGGGGCCGATCTTCGCCATCTCCATCAGGCTGTCCCAAAGGCGGTCACCGTCAATGGACAGATTGCGCGGCTCGTTCATGAATTCCTCCGACTGGCCTCCCCCGGACAGTGGCGCACCGCGGGACGGACCGATACCATACCCGCACCCGCTACGAATGCCAGGCACAGCATATGTTCGAACAGACCGGCCGGCCCGTCACCATGGCCCGGAACGCCATGGTGACCTCGCCCCACACCCTCGCCTCCACCGCGGGGCTGGATGTCCTGCGCGCGGGGGGCTCGGCCATCGACGCCGCGATCGCCACCAGCGCCGTGCTGGCCGTGGTCTATCCACACATGACCACCATCGGCGGGGATGCCTTCTGGCTGATCCATGATGCGAAGACCGGTGAGGTACATTGCCTCAACGGCGGCGGGCGGGCCTGCGCGGGCGCCACGCCGGAGGCTGTACGCGATCGCGGGCATGACAGCATTCCGTTCCGGGGCATTCTGCCGGGCACAATCACGGTGCCGGGCGCGCTGGCGAGCTGGGTCGAGGCACATGGCCGTTACGGCAAACTGCCCATAACACGGCTGGTGGAAAGCGCCGTCGGCTATGCGCGCGACGGCTACCCCGTGACTGAGCGGCTGGCCTTCAACATCGCCGCCAATGCCGACCTGCTGCGCGAGGCATCGGAGACCGCCGCCGTGCTCCTGCCGGGCGGCGACGTACCGAAAGCCGGTTCCACGCTAGCCAACCCGGCTCTTGCCCGCACGCTGGAGGCCTTCGCGGGACAGGGGCTCGCCGGCTTCTACGGCGGCGAAGTTGCGCGCGAGCTGGTGCGTGTCTCGGACGCGATGGGCGGCTTTTTCACCCTGGACGATCTGGCGGGCGCGCACGCCGAATGGGACGCGCCCCTGTCGGGCACCTATCGCGGCGTGACGGTGTTCAACACCCCGCCGCCGACCCAGGGCTTCACGCTGCTGGAGATGCTCAACATCCTCGAGCACACGGACCTCGACAGGACCGAGTTCCTAAGCCCGGAACACATCCACCTGTTGGTCGAGGCCAAGCAGCTCGCCTTCCATGACCGCGACCTGCACCTGGCAGACCCGGCTTTCGAGAACGTGCCGCTCGACCGGCTCCTGTCCAAGGACTACGCCGGCAAGCGCGCAGCGCTGATCGAGATCGGCAAGGCCATGCCGTGGGATCAGGTGCCGGCCTACGGCATGCTGGACGGCGACACCGTGTTCATGTCCGCCGCCGACAGCGAGGGGAATGCCGTCGCCCTGATCCAGAGCCTCTATTCGGCCTTCGGCTCGGGCGTGATGGCGGGCAATACCGGCGTGATGCTGCAGAACCGGGGCTCCTATTTCACGCTGGACCAGGGTCATCCGAACCGGCTGGCCCCGGGCAAGATTCCGGTGCACACGCTGATGGCCTCCATGGCGAAGCGCGACGACAAGCTGTGGGCCGTGCTCGGCTGCCAGGGCGCGGACGGACAGCCGCAGATCCAGCTTCAGCTTTATGTCGATCTGATCGACTTCGGTCTCGACATCCAGCAGGCCATCGAGTCACCGCGCTTCCTGTCCGGACGCATCGCGCTGATCGAGCCGCGCGACGAACTGCATGTCGAAGGCCGCATGCCCGAGGCCACGGTGCAGGGCCTCGCGGGCAAGGGGCACAAGATGGATGTCTGGCCCGCCTGGAACAACCGGGCGGGGCACGCCAGCGGGTTCGTTATCGACCCGGAGACGGGCGTGATGTCCGGCGGCGCCGACCCGCGCAGCGACGGCGCGGCGCTGGGTTTCTAGAAGTCCAACAGTCAAGCTCTGCTCGTCACCCCTGCGCAGGCAGGGGTCCATTAACGCCGACGCAAGCCCAGGCTGCTTCCTGAGTTAATGGGTTCCTGCCTTCGCAGGAACGACCACCGAGGATGACATCGGCTCTGGGACGCATTCCCAGGTCAAGGATCAGGGCCGGTTCAGGACCGGTTCAGGACCGGCTTGTCCCAGCTGAACACCCGGCGGCCGCGCTTGTAGCCGGTCAGGGGCTGAGCGTTGATCGCCACGGCCTCATCCGGCGAGGTCGCGTTCCAGACCACGAAATCGGCCGCATCGCCGACGGACAGACCGTCCGTCTTCCGGCCGACCAGCTTGCCCGGCATGGTCGTGATCATCGCAAATGTGTCCATCAGCTCGTCCGACGTGCCGCGCTGGAGCACGTTGGCGTACATGTTGGCCATGCGCATCAGCGAGCCGTCACCGAAGGGCGTGAACGGGTTGAGGATGTTGTTGGTGGACAGGCAGCAGTTCGCTCCGCACTTCACCAGTGCGTTGGCGTCCGCCACGCCGCGCATCACCGAATGATCCTGGTGGCGGCCCACGGTGAACAGGTCGGTCGCGGGCAGCACGGTGACCGTGACGCCCGTGTCGGCCAGCAACTTGCCGAGATCAGCCAGCTTATCGGGCAGCATGGAGGAATATTTCGAGCCGTGGCCGATCGCGACGCGGCCGCCCCAGCCGATTTTGTCGGTCAGTTCGCAGACCTGGTAGATGTCGAGGTGATCGTGGTTGCCGCCCACGTCGAGATGGATATCGACATCGACGTCGTATTCCTTCGCCAGTTCGAAGATGCGGTCGATCTGGCCAGCCGGGTTCTCGTCATAGGACGGTGCACCACCGATGGCCCTGGCGCCGCGCTCCAGCCCTTCGACGAGATTCGCATCGCCCTCCGGCACACCGGTCCAGCCTTCCTGAAGGAACACACAGAGTTCGAGGTCGATGCCCCAGGCCACATCCTTCGCCAGTTGCTCCAGCGCATCGAAGCTCTTCATGCCGACATTGGGGTCGAGCTCCACATGGGTGCGCATATGGGTGACGCCGCCGATCAGCGAGGTCTCGATGGAGGCGCGGGCGCGGGCATAAACATCTTCCACGGTGAATCCGGGCTTCACTGCAGAGACACGCTTCATGTGGTCGGTGCCGCGGTTCGGTGACGGCTCCGAGCGGTCCAGGATGCGCGACTTGTCGAGATGGATGTGGGTCTCGATCAGGCCGGGCGAGACCAGACAGCCTTCGGCGTCAAGACTTTCCCCCTCCGCCGCGAGGCCTGCACCGATGGCAGCGATCCGGCCGTCCTCGATACCGACTTCCTGGACGGGCGCGTCCTTGGGAAGGTTTGCCAGCCGCGCGTTGCGAACCACCAGATCGAATGCCATGTCACGACTCCACGTATGAAACTTCGCGCCAGCTTGGCGGGTTTGGCGGGAAAACGGAAGGGTTGCGCGTCAGGGCGCCTCGTCGCGTTTGTCCGGCCCGTAGTCGCGCAGCACTTCCGCGACCCGCAGGCGGTAATCGGCAAAGATGCCACCCTTCCCCCTAGCCTGCGCAATACGGTGCTCGGCGTGTTCGCGCCAGGCCTTCACGGCAGCTTCATCCCGGAAAAATGACAGGGCGAGATACTTGCCGGGCTCGTAGATGCTCTCGAACCGCTCAACCGAGATGAAGCCGTCGATCCTGTCGAGCTCCGCGCGCAGTTCATGCGCGATCCCGAGATATGCATCGACCTGCCCCTCGGCAGGCCAGACCTCGAAGATGACGGCGATCACGCGTTCATCTGCCCGGCGCACGGCGGTTGCGCGGCCAGTCGTCGAGCTGGTTGCGCAGTTCCAGTCGCGCGATCTGGCGGCGGTGCACCTCATCCGGCCCGTCGAACAGGCGCATGGCCCGCGTGCGCGCGTACATGGCCGCCAGCGGGAAGTCGTCGCACACGCCGCCGCCGCCGTGGAGCTGTAGGGCCCGGTCGATCACGCCCAGCGCCATGTTCGGTGCGGCGACCTTGATCATCGCGATTTCCTGTCGCGCGCCCTTGTTGCCGACCGTGTCCATCATCCATGCGGCCTTCATCACCAGCAGGCGGCACATCTCGATCTCGATGCGCGACTGGGCGATGCGTTCCTCGGTGATGCCTCGCTCGGCGAGCAGCTTGCCCCAGGTCTCGCGCTCGGCAGCACGCCTGCACATGGCCTCCAGCGCGCGCTCGGCGACGCCGATCACCCGCATGCAGTGGTGGATACGACCCGGACCGAGGCGGCCCTGGGCGATCTCGAAGCCGCGTCCTTCACCAAGCAGCAGGTTGGAGGCCGGCACGCGCACATTGTCGAACACGACCTCTGCATGGCCGTGGGGCGCATCGTCGTAGCCCATGACGTTGAGCATGCGCTTGATGGTGACGCCCGGCGTCTCGGTCGGCACCAGGATCTGCGACTGCTGGACGTACTTTTCCGCCTTGGGATCGGTCTTGCCCATGACGATCATGATCTTGCAGCGCGGGTTGCCGGCGTTGGAGGTCCACCACTTGCGCCCGTTGATGACGTATTCGTTACCGTCGCGCGTGATCGAGCATTCGATGTTGGTGGCATCGGACGAGGCCACATCCGGCTCGGTCATGGCGAAGGCGGAGCGGATCTCGCCGTTCAGCAGCGGCTCCAGCCACGCGGCCTGCTGTTCGGGGGTGCCGTACATGTGCAGCACCTCCATATTGCCGGTGTCCGGCGCGTTGCAGTTGAAGACCTCCGGCGCCCAGTCGACCCGGCCCATGATCTCGCACAGCGGCGCGTATTCGACATTGGTCAGCCCCGCGCCGTGATGGGCGTCCGGCAGAAAGAGGTTCCACAGGCCGCGCTTTTTCGCCTCATCCTTCAGGTCGTCGACGATCTGCGGCGTCTGCCAGCGCGTGCCCTGTGTATCGAGCTGGTGCTCGAAGGTCTCCTCGTTCGGGTAGATGAACTCATCCATGAAGGACAGGAGTTCCGCGCGCATGTCCTGGCAGCGCTTCGACAGTTCGAAATCCATGACTTCCCCCTTGTAAGGCCCCGATCTCGGCCGGGTGCCCGATCACTGTGCATGGCATAGGATAGGCGAAATAACTCATTCGGGGGATGCGTTATGTCAACGCCGTTCGATCTGTCGGGAAAGACCGCCATTGTCACCGGCTCCACCAAGGGGATCGGCCGGGCCATTGCCGTGGCGCTGGCCGAGGCCGGGGCGCGGGTGACCATATCCAGCCGGGACGAGGGCCGGGTCGCGGAGACCGCGGGCGCGCTGAAGGACGCGGGGCATCAGGTGCTGGGCATCGCGTGCAATGTGGGCCGGAAGCCCGAACTGGAGAACCTCGTCGCGAAGACGAAGGAGGCCTTCGGCCCGGTCGACATCCTGGTCTGCAACGCCGCCATCAACCCCTATTACGGCCCGGCGATGGAAATCCCCGACGACGTCTTCGCCAAGGTGATGCACACCAACATTCAGGCGCAGCTCTGGCTGGCGCAGCTCGTGGCGCCGGACATGAAGGCCCGGAAGGACGGCGCGATCATCCTGATCTCGTCCATCGGGGGCTTGCGCGGCAGCGACGTGATCGGCGCCTACAACATCTCCAAGGCCGCCGACATCCAGCTCGCCAAGAACCTCGCCATCGAACTGGGGCCGGACAACATCCGGGTCAACGCGATCTGCCCCGGCCTCGTGAAGACGGATTTCGCTCGCGCCCTGTGGGAGAACCCGGAATTCGCCGAACCGCGCATCGCCGCGACCCCGCTGCGCCGTCTGGGCGAGCCGGAAGATATCGCGGGCGCGGCGGTGTTCCTCGCGTCGAAAGCCGGGCAGTGGATGACCGGCCAGACCATCGTGATCGACGGCGGCGCGACCGTGCCGGTGTAACTTCAGTGAGGCCCATGCCGAAGCCCCTCTCCCATAGGGAGAGGGGTTTGGGGTGAGGGGTTAAATTCTTTCCCGGATATCTCCAACAGACCGTAACCCCTCACCCGGCTCACTTCGTTCGCCACCCTCTCCCTAAGGGAGAGGGCCAATATGCAGGGCTAGCGCGCGTCCCATTCCTTGAAGGTCGAGCCCGCGTCCGCGAGTTCGCGCAGCAGGGCGGCAGGTTCCCACTTGTCGCCCCAGTCCGCGTGGAAGCGGTCGAGCGTCGCAACCACCTCACCGAGCCCCACCGTGTCAGCATAGAACATCGGCCCGCCGCGCCAGCGCGGGAAGCCATAGCCGTGGAGCCAGACCACATCCACATCCGAGGCGCGGATGGCGAGGCCCTCCTCAAGAATTTTCGCGCCCTCGTTGATGAGCGAATAGACGCAGCGCTGGAGGATTTCCTCTTCGGAGATATTCCGACGCGCGATGCCCATCTCGTCGGAGCGCGCGCGGATCAGTGCCTCGATCTCCGTGTCAGGGACAGCGTTGCGCCCTTCATAGCGGTACCAGCCCGCCCCGGTCTTCTGGCCGTAGCGGCCCTGTTCGCAGATGCGTTCCAGCAGCGGTGAGAACCGCTCCTCCGCCGGGCGGGTCTCGGCGCGGCGCTTCTCGATGGCCCAGCTGATGTCGAGGCCTGCGAGGTCGGACACGCGGAACGGCCCCATGCGGAAGCCGAATTCCTCGATGACCCGGTCCACGTCATGGGGCAGCGCACCCTCCTCCACCAGGAAATCGCACTGGCGGAAATAGGGCGCGAGCATGCGGTTGCCCACGAAGCCGTCGCAGACACCGACGACGACGCCGGTCTTTCCGATCTTCTTCGACAGGTCGAGGACCGTGGCGATGATGTCCTTCGCGGTCTTCTCGGCGCTGACGATCTCCAGCAGGGTCATGACGTTGGCGGGGCTGAAGAAATGCAGGCCCAGCACGTCCTCGGGCCGGCTCGTGACGGCCGCGATCGCGTCCACGTCCAGGGTCGAGGTGTTGGTCGCGAGGATCGCACCCGGCTTGGCGCGCGCGTCGAGCTCACGAAACACCGACTGCTTGACGTCCATCTCCTCGAAAACGGCCTCGATCACCAGGTCGGCGTCGGCCATCGCGTCGAGATCGGTGACGCCGGTGATCCGGCCCATGCGCGCCGCCATCTCATCGTCGGACAGGCGGCCGCGCTTGCGCGTGGCGTCGTAGTTCGCCTCGATCCGGCCAAGGCCCCGGTCGAGGTTCTCCTGCGAGGCCTCGATCACGGTCACCGGCATACCGGCATTGGCAAAGGACATGGCAATGCCCCCGCCCATGGTGCCCCCGCCGAGGATCGCAACCTTCGAAATCTCGCGCCGCGCGATATCGGCGGGGATATCGGGAATCTTCGAGACCTGCCGCTCGGCGAAGAAGGCATGGACCAGCGAGCGGGATTCCGTGGACGCGACCGCCTCCTCGCTGATCTCCGCCTCGCGGTTCCAGCCGTCCTCGAAAGACATGGTCAGCGTGCTGGCCACGCTTTCGAGGCAGCGGAAGGGCGCCTGCATGCCGCGCGCGGTCTTCTCGAGGCCCGCGCGAATCTCTTCAACGATCTGCGCACCCTGTTCGGGGCTGACATCGAGCGGCATCTCGCTGACCCGCTGCGGACCGTCGCCGCGCGGCGCGAGCTTTTCGGCGAAGGCGATCGCCGCCTCGCAGATGTCGGCATCTTCCACGACCCGGTCCACGAGGCCTAGGTCGAGCGCGGTTCGTGCATCGACTTCCGCGCCCGAGGTGATCATTTCCGCCGCCTTGCGGAAACCGACCAGGCGCGGCAGGCGCTGGGTTCCGCCCGCGCCGGGGATCACCCCGCGATGGACTTCCGGCAGGCCCAGGCGCGCGCGCGCATCGACCACCCGGTAGTGGCAGCCGAGCGCCAGTTCCAGACCCCCGCCCAGGGTCGGGCCGTGGATCGCGGCCACGACCGGCTTCCTGCAGGCCTCCACGAGGTTCATGAGGTGACGCGTCATCGGACGGACCGCCCGGTCGGGGGTGTTGAACTCCCGGATATCGGCGCCACCGCAGAAGTTACGGCCATTGCCGCACAGGACAATTGCGCTCACCGACACATCGCCTTCAGCGTGCGCAATCAGCTCGGCGATCGAAAGACGCACGTGTTTCGCCAGCGCGTTGACCGGCGGGTTGTTGATGGAAATCACGCCTACCGGGCCGTCCTTACGATAAAGGACGGCGGTATTTCCGTTCGTCACGGCCATTCGCTCCCCCGAACACAGGCCTTCATTACAAGGGCGCGACTATAACACCCGCTTGGCCGGAACAAACCAATCCGGAATGACAGCTGTGCGAAACCGGTAAGGGCGCAACCTCGCACCGCCCGCGACGCGCTGCTAAAATTCCCCTCGGTATCTTCCCTGCCGCGCCGTCCGATGCCACGGCAACCGGCACAAGTTCGTTGGAGCACTGACATGGCGGATGACGCCATTCAAAGGATCGGTCTTTCACACATCCTCGCCCTGATCGCGACCGCCGTTTCAGTCGCGCTCCTGGCATCCCCGCTGTGGACCGATACGCCCGGCGTCATGCCAGCGGCGGGCGTCGTCCTGTTCGCCGTCGCCCACTGGGCCCTGGGCGTGCTGCCACAGCACATCACGGCACTGCTGCTGTTCCTCATTTCGGTCGTGCTTGAGATCTCGCCGCCGAATGTCGTTTTTTCCGGCTTCCATGCCAGCGCGACCTGGCTGGTCTTCGGCGGCTTCGTGATCTCTCTGGCCGCGCAACGTTCCGGCTTGGCGACCCGGATTGTCCGCGCGCTTGTGACGCACCTCCCGCCACGCTACCTCGCCATGGCCGGTGGACTGGCGGTGGCGGGACTGGCACTCAGCTTCATCATGCCCGCGGCATCGGGCCGGGCCGTGCTGATGGCACCGCTGGCCGTGGCGCTGGCTGACCGGCTCGGCTTCGCCGAGAACACCCGCGCGCGCTTCGGACTGGTCCTCGCCGCCGGCTGGGGCGCGACCATCCCGGCGTTCGGCATCCTGCCATCCAATGTCGTGAACATGGCCTTTGTCGGCGCGACGGAAAGCATCTTCGACATCGGCTTTACCTATTTCGAGTACACCCTTCTCAACCTCCCGGTCCTGGGATTTGTGGGCGTCGCCGTCGTGATCGTGCTCATCAGCATCCTGTTCGGTGCAGAACCGAAACCCCAGGGTGAGAAGGAGATGCAGACAAGCTGGACCGCGCCGGAACGGCGTCTGATGTTCATCATGCTCCTGGCCCTGGCATTCTGGGTAACGGACTCGCTGCACGGGATTTCCCCCGCATGGGTCGCACTGGCCGCCGCACTGCTTTGCGTGACACCAGGGATCGGCGTGGTGCCCGCTGCGGCGATGAACAAGGAAATCAGCTACGGTGCATGGCTGTTCGTGGCGGGCGTGATCGCCGTCGGCGCGATCGCCAACAACACCGGTCTGGGCGGCGCCATCGGTGAATGGCTACTGGCCCATGTGCCGCTGACCAAAGACGGCGGCATCGTCACCTTCTATGAGATCTACGCCATCAGCGCTGCGGTAGGCATGGTGACGACCCATCCGGCCGCGCCGCCCATCGTGACATCGTTCTCGGACGCTATCGCGCAGGCCACCGGATGGCCGCTCAAATCCGTGCTACTGGCGCAGGTACCCAGCTGGATGATCTACCCCTTCCCGCACGAGGCTCCTCCGGTCGCCATCACCATGGCACTGGGCGGCGTGCCCATGCGCGAGGGCTTCCGGCTGCTGTGCGTTTACTTCGTGGTGGGCCTGATCATCGTGCTGCCATTGCAGTACTTCTGGGGGCGCATGCTGGGGATGTATCCCTGAGAGCGCGCGTCCACCGACAAAACACACCAATCGAAATCAACAGGGAGGACACGCCATGCTGTTCATGGTGCGCATCAAGGTCGAACTGCCGGGCGAAATGGACCCGGCAAAGGTAAAGGCTCTGGGCGAGGCCGAGGCGGACCGCGCCATCGAGCTGATCAAGGCCGGCAAGATGCGCAAGGTCTGGCGCATCATCGGCGAGCGCGCGAACTTCTCGATCTGGGAAGCCGACACGCTGGAGGAGTTCCACGCCGACATTTCCTCGCTGCCGCTGCATCCGTGGATGACGGTCGAGGTCACGCCGATGATCGAACACCCGGCGACAAAAGCCTATGAGGATCGTGTCGGGCCCTTCCCGACGCTCTGAGACAAATACTGTCATGCGCGGACTTGATCCGCGCATCTCGTCTCGGCCCGTGCTGAGATGCCCGGGTCAAGCCCGGGCATGACGGAGGTTTCGGGCGTTACTGAATTTTTGAATAGGTTAAGCGCGGATCAAACCCTCTCCCATAGGGAGAGGGTGGCGAACGCATGTGAGCCGGGTGAGGGGTTACAATCTGTCGAGGATTTCCCCGAATGAATTTAACCCCTCACCCCAAACCCCTCTCCCTATGGGAGAGGGGCTCGCAGCAAGTTTTCAGTTTCTCAGTACCCGCGTTCGGCCTTGAGGTCGGCGGCGGTGCGGTAGAAATCCGGGTAGCGCTGGGAAATCCGCGCGCCCGGATAGAACGCCGCCGGATAGGACGGGCGGGCCTGCACACCCTTCAGCCACGCCGCCGCGTTGGGCAGGTCGTCTTCCCAGAGAAAGGCGTAACCGAGGTCTTCCATCCGGTCGATCAGCGGCGTCACCTGGGCGTCCACCATCGTGTACTGCGCGCCCATGATCCACGGCCCGCCGTGGTCCGCGATGGCGGCGTCGATTCGTTCGCAGGTCTGGCGAATCTGGAACTCGGCATATTCCAGTTCCGGCTTGCCGAAGCCCTTCTGGGACATGCGCTGGTAGAACTGCTTGCGCAGCGGCAGGCGGTCGGCATGGGCCGCGAAGTCGTTGTCGTTCGTCTTCGAAAACCGCATCGGCGCCAGCATGTTGGCGAAGGTCGGCACGCGCACCGCGACGGTGGGCACCTCGTCGATGTAGCGCATCCACGCGCGCGCCCGGGCGCGGCCCGCCGCGTCGGGCGGCAGCAGCGGCGGCTCGGGAAACACCTCGTCGAGATACTCGAGGATCGCGGAGGATTCGATCAGCACCGTGCCGTCATGCACGAAGGTCGGCACCACGCCGTTCGGGTTGAGCTTCAGGTATTCGGGCTCAAGCTGCTGGAACTTGCTGAGATCGACATCGCGTTCGATCCAGTCCTTGTTCATTTCCGGGAAACCCTTCTCGGCCAGCGTGATGCGGACCTTCTGGCTGCAGGTGCTCTGGGGCGCCTGATAGAGCTCAATCGTTGTCATTGCCGGCCTCCGGCTTGAGATACTCGCCGTACTTATCGGAGAGGTTGGTGTTGGCGTAGAATGCGGTGCTGAAGGACGGGCGGGCGCGCACCCGGTCGAACCAGCCGACCATGTCCGGCAGGTCGTCCTTCCAGAGATAGTCGTAGCCCATATCCGCCATACGCTGGATCAGCGGCGTGAGCGTCACGTCGATCAGGGTGTACTGCGCGCCCATGATCCAGGGCCCGCCATTGGCCTTGATCGCCGCGTCGATCCGCTCACAGGTCTGGCGGATCTGCGCCAGGGCGTTGTCCATCTCATCCTGGCTGAACCCGTCGATCCGTCCCATGCGCCGGTAGAAGGCCTTGCGCAGCGGCATCCTGGCAATGCGCGCCTCGAACTCCTCCTGCGTCGCGTTCTCGTAACGCAGGGGGCGAAATACACGGTTGAAGGACGGCACGCGCACCGCGGGGGTCGGCACCTCTTCCATGTAGCGCATCCAGGCACGCAGGCGGCCGCGCTGCATGGGATCGGACGGCACCAGCGAGGGTTCGGGGAACATTTCGTCGAGATACTCGACGATGACCGAAGACTCGATCAGCGGCTCGCCGTCATGCACCAGCGTCGGCACCACCCCGTTGGGGTTGAGTTTCAGGTATTCCGGCGTGAGGTGATCGCCGCTCTGGAAGTGCAGGACATGGCTTTCCCAGTCCAGCCCCTTCTCCGCAAGGCAGATGCGGACCTTCTGGCTGCAGGTGGAATGGTCCGAATGATAGAGTTCGAGGGCCAAGCTGCATTCCTCCCGACAAGTTGAACCCGCACGGTCTGGACGCCGCGTTGATCCCGTTTATATCAACGCAGATCACTGACGTCGCTTCCCCAACCGGGTACCCGGCATGTTCCGCGTGCATCACATTTTGCTTCTGGTTTCACTGTCCTTTGCCGCACCGGCATGGGCGAACCCGGTGGACCTGACCACCTGGCCGGACACGGATGTCGTCAGCGGCTCGCGCGGCACACCCGTCAGCTATCCCAGCCACAGCCCCTTCACCCTGTGGGAGGTCGGGAAGAGCGAAGCACTCGACCCGCCGACCGATGCCCGCGCCACGCTGTTCCTGCCGGACGGCGCCGGCGCGGAGCGGCCCGTTCCGGCCGTCGTGCTGCTGCACGGCGCGACCGGCGTGCTGGGTGCGCGCGAGATGACCTATGGCGCGCAGTTCGCCGAGATGGGCGTGGCGGCGCTCGTCGTGGATGCCTTCGGCGCCCGGCGCGACCGGGCCAGCGGTTTCATCGACCGGCTGCTCAACATCACGGAAACCATGCTGCTGGCCGACGCCTATGCGGGCCTGCGCTACCTCGACGAGCTGCCACAGGTGGACGGGAACCGCGTGGCGCTGATGGGCTTCTCCTATGGCGGCATGTCCACGATGCTGGCCGCCTTCGAGCAGACCGCCGCGACCCTGAGCCCGGACGGGCCGCGCTTCGCGGCCCATGTGGCGTTCTACGGCCCCTGCCTCGCACGCTTCGACGACACAACGGCGACCGGCGCGCCTGTCCTCATCCTGGCCGGGTCGGAGGACGGGATCGTCGATCCCGAGCGCTGCAACGAGATCGTCGCCGATCTGCGCGAGGGCGGCGCCGAAGCCGAGTTCGTGGTCTATGAGGGCGCCTACCACCAGTGGGACGGGCGCTTCGCCGGGCCACGCATGATCGGACGCAACCTCGCGCCGTGCGAACTGAATGTGAACGAGAAGGGTGTCGTGCGCGACACCCTGACCCTGCTGCCCATGTCAGGCCCGTTCCTGCGCAAGGTCATCCTGGGCCTGTGCGTGGAAAGCGAGGGCTACCTGATCGGGCGCGACGACGCGGTGCGTGCCAAATCGAATGCCGCGGTCGGCAACTTCCTGATGCGGGCGCTCAACAGCGTGGAGCGCTGAGCCGCCTATCCGGCGCGGGCTGACACCACGAACAGCGGATCGGTGCGCGGGTCCGGCGACAGGTCGTCGAAGGCCGGCTCGCCAAAGCCCGGCGTCCTTCGGAAATAGGTAACGACGAGGCCCGCATGACCCGGGTCGTCCAGCGCCTGCCAGATCGCTACCGCCTTGGTCGGGAAACAGCGGTTGGAGAACGACACCGCACATACCCCGCTCGGCGCGAGAACCCGCGCAATCTCCGCGAACACAGCCAGCGGGTCCGTCAGGTACTGGACCGACAGTGCGATCAGGCAGGCATCGAAGCTGTCGTCGCCATAGGGCAGGCGCGGGTCGCTGTTGAGGTTTTGGACCACGCGGTCGGTCAGGCGCGGGTTGGCGTCGAGTTCCGCCCGGTTCATGCCCAGCCCCGCGACGGTTGCGTACCCGGCATCGTCCGGCAGGTGCGAGACCCAGCTCGACATCAGGTCAAGCACGCGTGCGTCAGCCGGAATGGTACGCCGGTAGAAGTCCGTCAGCGCGTCGCGCGCGGGCTGGTCCAGATGATGCACCAGCCGCGGCGGGACATAGAATTCGGCATCGTCCGCGTTGTCGCGCCGGGCAAAGTATTCCGGCTCGAAATCCGGCAGTTCGTCCGCCAAGTCAGAAGTCCCGATCAGAAGCCGCGGGCCGCGCCGTCACTGCGCGGATCGAAACCGGCCTCGATCATCCCGTCCGGGCGCCGCAGCAGTGCACCGGCGTGGCCCATCAGGTCGCTGAAGGAATCCACAACCTCCACGTCCTGCCCGGCGTCTTCCAGTGCCGTGATGACCTCGGCCGGGAACCGGTCCTCGATCTTCAGGTTGGTGCTGTCGCTGCCCCAGGTGCGGCCCAGCAGCCAGCGCGGCGCGGTGATCGCCTGCTGCACGGGCTGGCCGAAGCGCACGATGCGGTTGAATACAGCCGCCTGGGTCTGGGGCTGCCCCTCGCCGCCCATGGTGCCGTAGGACAGCACCGAGCCGTCATCGAGCTTCGCCATGGCGGGGTTCAGCGTGTGGAACGGCTTGCGGCCCGGCGCCAACGGGTTCAGCGCTGACGGGTCGAGCGCGAAGCTGGCGCCCCGGTTCTGCCAGGTGATGCCGGTTTCCGGCAGGACGACGCCCGAGCCGAACTCCCAGTAGATAGACTGGATGAAGCTGACAGCGTTGCCGTGCCTGTCGATCACGCCCATCCAGATGGTGTCGGCATCGGTGCCGCCGCGTTTCCAGTCGGCCGCCTTCTTCGGGTCAACGCCCGCCGCGAGACGGGCCACGGTCTCGGCATTCAGGAAGGATTCCGGCGGCATGTCCATAAACCGCTCATCGGTGATATGCCGGTCGCGGATCGCAAAGGCCTGCTTGGTGGATTCGACCAGCAGGTGCACGAAGTCGAAACCGTCGGCTTCCGTGCATTCCAGTTCCGCAAAGGCCCCGAGGATCAGCAGCGAGGCGAGCCCCTGGGTCGGCGGGCGCATGTTGTAAACCGTGCCATTGCCGACCCGGAGCGAGAGCGGCGTCACCTCGTGCGCCTGATGCACGGTGAGGTCGTCCGCCGTCACCGGCGCACCGACCGCCGCCAGGTCTGCCGCAATCGCCGCCCCCAGCTCGCCGCGATAGAAATCCTCCGTGCCCGCCTTCGCGATGCGCTCCAGCGTCGCAGCCAGACGCGGCTGGCGGAAGATATCGCCGCGCGCCGGCACCTTGCCGCCGGGCGTATAGACATCCGCAAAGCCGATCGCCGGGCCCATCTCCGGTAACTTGGACGCGGTGTTCTCTACCTGACCTTCCGTGACGGCCACACCATCACGCGCATAGCCGATAGCGTCGGCCAGCAGCCGGTCGAGGGGCATCTTTCCGCCGAGGCGTTGGGCGATCTGTTTCGCCACGCCCCAGCCCGACACGGTGCCCGCGACCGTCAGCGCCGCCAGCGGACCACGCGCGGGGATCGCGTCCAGACCTTCGGATTTGTAGCGCTCGATTGTCGCGTTCGAGCCCGCGGCACCGCAGGCGTCGATGGCCACCGGCTCGCCATCGGCCGGCGCCACGATCCAGAAGCCGTCTCCGCCGATGGAATTCATGTGCGGATAGGCCACCGCGATGCTGGCGGCGGCAGCGATCATCGCCTCGACGGCGTTGCCGCCCTCACGCAGGACGGCCAGTCCGGATTCGGCGGCAAGATGGTGCGGCGCGACGACCATGCCGTTCGCGGCAAATGTGGATTTCAGCATGACAAGACCTCATCAAAAACAGCGGGCGGCGCCGGTAAGCGCCGCCCGGAACTCTTTGTAGCAGACGTCTTACTCCGCGGCTTCCGCTTCCGGATAGTCCGCAATCTCGTCCAGCGCCGGCTTGATCTCCTCCATGAAGATCTTCAGCTGGGCGATCATCTCGTCCTTCGGGCACTGGGCGTAGTGATAGATCAGCGCGATGTATTCGGCCGGAAGCTGCTTCCACTGATCCACATAGGTATCGCGGACCTCGGATACCGAGCCGTACTGGAACAGCCCGGTCTCGTTCATCAACTCCAGAAGCCGCTTGTCGTCCACGCCCTGGGCCTTGCTCGTCCAGTCGGGGAAAAGCGGCCCGTAGAAGTTCTGGAAAATGTCACCCGACCAGTCGAGAGCCTTCTGCGCCCCGTCGTCATGGCTGTCGCCCACATGGGGCCAGCGCACGATGGACTGGTTCTGCCCGTGCCGGAAGTTGAACCCGTTCTGGTTCGCGACCTCTGTGTAGCGCGGGCCGTAGTCGGCGCATCGCCCGATGGACGAGAAATAGGTCGGGATGAAACCGCGCTTGCCCGCATATTCCACCGTCTCGACCGAGGCATTGGAGGCGATGAAGACCTTCGGGTGCGGCTTCGTATAGGGCGCCGGGGTGACGCAGATTTTCCGGAGAACCCCGTTTTCATCCATTTCGCCGGGCGCCCCGAGCTGGCGGGTGATGTCACCCATGAACCAGCCCTCAAGGCCCTTGTCGTGGGGATAGGGGTACTCCCAGAGGTCACTCTTGTAGTCGAAAGCGTCCTCGGTCCAGGCCTTCATGACGATATCGACCTGTTCCTCGAAGATGCGGCGGTTATGTTCGTCCGCCGAGCTCTTGTCCGACAGGGTCGCCACCGAGCCGATCTTCTGGCCGAGAACGTTGGTCCAGCGCGCCTGGTAGCCGCGCGCGAACCCCACGAAACAACGCCCCTTGGTCATGTGATCGAGGACGGCCGTTTCCTCGGCGACCCGGATGGGGTCATCGACGCTCATCACATAGCCCAGGCTGCCGATGTGCAGCTTCTTGGACAACCCGGCCCAGTAGCCGGTGTTCACCCCGATGCTCGGGCCGACCTCATAGCCTTCCGAATGGAAATGATGCTCGATGGTGGAGATGCCCCACACGCCGAGATCGTCCATGGCCCGGATGATGTCGGGCATCCCGTCCATGGCTTCCTGATAGCGTTCGCGGTTGCGGCCGATCGGCCGCAATTCCTTCCGCTCCTCCGGCCCGTCCGCACGGACAACCGGGTACATCTGAACGACAACCTTGACCATGACCGCTCCTCCCTCATTTTGAAGGCGGATGCGGGTGGGCGGATCCGCCTAGACGTTGAACGGCGGGAAATCCAGGTCGGGTTCGACCGGGATACGCACCGTGTTTATGAACCGCGCAAGAAGGCCATAGTAGCCGATCATGACGGTCAGATCGACGAAACCCGCGATGCCGAAGGTTTCCTTCAGCGCATCGACCATGTCGTCGGCGATTTCCTCGTTGCGGGTCAGCATCCGGGCGTATTTCGTCACCAGCCCGATCTCGCCGGGCTCCGCCTCGATCGCGGGCGTGCCGATCTTCTTCAGCAGGGCGTCGTCGGCGCCGACGCGCACAGCCACGACCCAGTGGTGCGCCCACTCGTAGGTGCAGCGGAGTTCCTGGGCGACGGTCATGATGACAAGTTCGCGCAGCACGTCATTGAAGTCGGTGCCGTAGCGCACATGCGCGCCGACCGGGCAGACCACCGACATGGCCGCCGGGCTGTTCGCCAGAAGCGCGAACACGTTCGGCATCTCGGTCATGTTGCGGGTGCGCATCACCTCGTCGTAATCGGCGAGGTATTCGGCGGGACAATCCTCCCGCTCGACGCGCTTCAGGCGCGCGGAATCCAGATAGTCGGACACGGGTCACTTCCTCCTCAGACAACTTGTTCGGTGCGCGTTTATACGCGCTTTCGCGATGTCCCCGGCAGCAAAACACCTTTGCGCGCGGGCGGTCAACGCAACGGGGCGGATCGCCTGAACTCCGCGCTCAGCAACCGATTGCGGTCCCGATTCTGCTTGAATACCCGCCCCGGCACCCCACATGAAAATCACGTCAGCAGAAAGGGAGACGATGAAAACCACCTGCAATATCCAGTCGCGTTGGTCCCCCGTTGCGATCATCCTGATGGTCGCCGGCTTCATCTTCGCGTGGCCGCTGGGCCTGGCCGTCCTCGCCTACATCCTGTGGGGCGACAGGCTGCAAACAGCCTTCGACGAATTGCGCTACCGCTGGTCGTCGAACCGGTCCGCAGACAGCGGCAACACCGCGTTCGATGCCTACCGCGAGCAGGAACTGAGGCGGCTCGAGGAAGAACGCCGCAAGCTGGACGCCATGCGCGCGGAGTTCGACGGCTTCATGCACGAGTTGCGCCGGGCAAAGGACAAGGAAGAGTTCGATCGCTTCATGTCGCAGCGCGAACGCCGCAACGGCGAAGGTTTCGACGGCGCGGCCCCCTCGGGCGCACCCGCCTGACCACGAACCGCACAAGCGACAGCAAGGGCGGAGCCTGTGGCTCCGCCTTTTTCGTCCTGTCCCTCGCCTGATCGGCCGAACCGGCAGCGAGGCCAAATCATGTAACATTGTGGTAACCGGAATCGGGACAGTCGGCAGTTCGTGCCGCGGGCTCGCGGGCTACAGGGGACAACGCATCCATGGCTGATACGGCACCTGCGCGGATCGGCGCGCTGACAGGAGGAGCGCTTCTCACCGCGCTGACGGTCTATTTTCTGGTGGAAGGCCGCGAACTCCTGATCCCGATCACCGTCGCCGTGGTCATCTGGTACCTGCTCAACGCGCTGGCCAATTTCATCGACCGTATTCCCCGGATCGGCGAACGCATTCCCCACTGGCTCACCCTGCTGGGTGCGGTCGTGATCGTGGTGATCGCAATTGCGCTGTTCGTGGAACTGATCAGCGACAACATCACCCAGGTGCGCGCCGCCGCGCCTGCCTACCAGGAAAACTTCGAGAAACTCGTCCAGCGCCTGTCCGAACTGGCCGGCTTCACGACCCCACCCGACATCACGCGCGTGCTGGAGGAGATCAACGTGCGAACCCTCGTCGGAGCACTGGCCTCGACGGTCGCGAACTTCGCCGGCTCGTTGGGGATCGTGCTGGTTTATGTGCTGTTCCTGCTCATCGAACAGGGCAGCTTCGAGAAGAAGATCAACGCGCTCTTTCCCGATGCCGGAAAGCGCGAGGAGGTGCGCGACCTGCTGCACCGCATGCAGCAGCAGATTCAATCCTATGTCGCGATCAAGACCCTGGCCAGCGTGATGACCGGGCTGATCAGCTACGCGATCCTGGTCATCGTAGGGGTCGATTTCGCCGCCTTCTGGGGCTTTATCATCTTCCTGCTGAACTACATCCCGACCATCGGTTCGCTGCTCGGCATCCTGCTGCCGACCCTGCTGGCGATCGTGCAATTCGCCTCACCCGCCCCCGTGCTGGCGGTGCTGATCGGCGGCGGCGCGACCCAGTTCGTCATCGGTAACATCGTCGAGCCGAAACTGATGGGAACATCGCTCAACATTTCACCGTTGGTTGTTTTGATCTCGCTCGCGGTGTGGGGCAGCATCTGGGGGCTGGCCGGCATGTTCCTGTCCGTGCCGCTGACCATGATCGCCATGATCGTCTTTTCCCATTTCAGGCCAACCCGGCCCATTGCCATCCTGTTGTCCGGTAACGGCGAAATCGAAACGAAACCAAAAACATGAGCAAGAAGAACGATTCGGATGTCGGGGAACACGCGCTAAGCGAAGTCCGCGTGCTTCTCCAGAAGGCGCAGTCGCTGCCCATCGAGCAGGTCGAGCTGATCGCAGACCACTTCCGCGTGGACGAGATGCTGGCCAAGGCCACGCCGCACCGCCGCCGCGTTTACGTCGCGGTGGCCGAATATTTCGAACACGCCGCGAAGACGCGACGCAAGGATGAACACGCGAGCGGCAGGAACGACATCGGCGACGCCGTGCGCGCCCTCATCGACAACTTCGACGAAGACTGAAGCGCCGGCGGCACAGAGCCGCCGGCTTTCTCCCGATCCTACTCCGCCGCCTGGGCCGCGCCCTTGTCGATCAACTCGCAGAGGTATTGCGGGCCGACCGGGTAGTAGTCGATGACCACGTTGAACTCCTCGAGCGCGTTCTCGATGGCCGCGACCACGGCGGGAGCCGCCGGGATCGTCCCGCCCTCGCCCGCGCCCTTCACGCCGAGCGAATTCAGCGGCGACGGCGTTTCCATATGGGTCACGTCCACGCGCGGCATCTCGCTGGCCAGCGGCAACAGGTACTCACCATAGTTGGTGGTGAGCGGCTGGCCCTGGTCGTCATAGATCATGCGCTCGAACAGGGCGTTGCCGATGCCGTGGATGACGCCGCCCACGATCTGGCCATGCACGATCATCGGGTTGATCATCACCCCGCAATCATGGGCCACCGAGTAACGCAGCACCCGGACCTCGCCGGTGCCGGGGTCAACCTCGACCTCGGCCACGTTCGAGCCGCAGGCGATCGGCGAACCGCTGGAGCCGTCATAGGACGTCGCCTCCAGCAGCGGATCGAAACCCGCCGGGACACGAAGTGCCGAGGCCGGTGACAGCTTGACCGCCAGCTCGCCCAGCGTGACCGAGAGATCGGGCGCGCCGTTCACACGCACAACCCCGTCCTCGATATCCAGATCGGCTTCCGACGCCTCGAGAACCTCGGCCGCCAGGCGCAATGCCTTCTCGCGGACCTTGGTCGCGGCATCGAAAGCAGACGGGCCGACATTGGCCGCCACGCGCGAACCGATGGTACCGACACCATGCGGGAACTTCCCGGTGTCCGCGGATTCGAACAGGATATCCTCCGGCGAGACGCCGAGGTTTTCCGCCACGATCATGGCGATCATCGTGTGATGGCCCTGTCCCTGGCTGGCCGCGCCGGTCCGAACCGCTACCTTGCCCGAGGATTCGACGCGCACGGTCGTACCCTCATAAGGGCCCATACCCGTATCCTCGATGCAGGAGGAGATACCGATACCGAGGTAACGTCCTTCCTTACGTGCGGCCGCCTGGCGTTCCTTGAAGCCGGCGAAATCGGCCAAGTCGAGCGCCTTGTCGAGCAGAGCCTCGTAGTTGCCGCTGTCATAAACGAGCGGCGCGCCGCCACGCAGGGTGGCGCCGGTCTCGTAGGGCATCTGTTCGGGCCGGACGTAGTTGCGCCGGCGCACTTCCTCGGGCGGGATGCCGAGCTCACGCGAGACGGTCTGGACCATCCGCTCCACGGCATAGATGCCGCACGGACGCCCCGCGCCGCGAACCGGCGAGTTGGGAACCGTGTTGGTGAACACGATATCGACACCCACATCCACCGCCGGGATCGCGTACGCGCCAGGCAGCGGCATCAGCGAGCTGTTCGGGAGCAGGATACCGTAGGGGATGTACGCCCCGTTCTCATGGGTAACCGTGCCGCGCAGGCCGAGCATCTTTCCTTCACTCGTGCACGCAACTTCGAGGTGCCAGTGCTGGTCACGCTGGGTCGTGGTGGACACGAAGTGTTCGCGCCGGTCCTCGATCCATTTGACCGGGCGGCCCAGGGCGCGCGCGACCAGCGGAATGACGATTTCCTCGGGATAGAAACCGGCCTTGGGACCGAACCCGCCGCCGACATCAGGCGCGATAACCCGCACCCGCTCCTCGGGCTCGTCGAGCCACGTCGCCAGCGCCCGGCGGATCAGGTAGGGCGACTGGGCCGATGTCCACAGGGACAGCCCCTCACCCCACGGGTCGTCACGGGCGATCACGCCGCGGGTCTCCATCGAGTGGCACCCGCCGCGGTGCTGCATGAAATCAGCGGAGAACACGTGGTCGGCTTTCGCAAACGCGTCGTCAATATCGCCGAACTTGGAGCGCATCCGGCCCATCAGGTTCGAGGAGGTATCGGCATGTGCCAGCGGCGCCCCGTCCTCCAGCGCGGTCATGATGTTCACAACCGCCGGCAGGGTTTCGTAGTCCACGTCAATCAGCGCCAGCGCGTCTTCAGCGATGGCGCGGCTGTCGGCGACGACCACCGCCACCGCCTCGCCCACATAGCAGACCTCGTCCTTCGCCAGCGGATACTGGGTCTTGTTCTGCTCGATGACCGGCGCCGGATAGAGCTGGTTCATCGGCTTCCGGTATTCCGGCGCAAAATCGGCCAGCGTGAACACCCGGTGCACGCCCTCCATCGCCGCCGCACGCGACGTGTCGATCGACCGGATTTTCGCATGCGCCTGGGACGCGCGCAGGAAAGCTGCGTGCAGCATGCCCTGCATCGTGATGTCGTCCACATAGCGCCCGTGCCCGGTGATCAGCCGGGGATCTTCCATGCGCTGGACTTCGGCTCCGATATAGCGAACGCCCATGGCTCAGCCCTCCCGCATCGTCTTGGCCGCGGACAGTGCCGCATCCACGATGCCCTGATAGCCGGTGCACCGGCAGATGTTGCCCGAAATCGCTTCGCGCACCTCGCGCTCGCTCGGGTCCGGGTTTTCCTCCAGGAACGCCGTCAGCGAGGTCAGCATGCCCGGCGTGCAGAAGCCGCACTGCAACCCGTGATTTTCCCAGAAGGCTTCCTGGAGCGGGCTGAGCGTGCCATCAGCTTCGGCCAGCCCCTCAATCGTGGTGATCTCATGACCGTTGGCCTGTACGGCCAGCATCAGACAAGAGCGCACGGCCTCGCCGTCCACCAGCACTGTGCAGGCGCCGCACACACCGTGCTCGCAGCCCATATGGGTTCCGGTCTTGCCAAGACCCTGGCGCAGGAAATCGCCCAGGCTGGTGCGGGTCTCGACGGTCGCCGTGTGGCGCTCGCCGTTGACCGTGACTTCAATATCTCTGGTATCGGCCATCTCAGGCACTCCCCCCGGCGCGGCTGCCGGCCTTCGCCAGCGCACGTTCCACCATTGTTGCTGCGAGCCGCTGGCGATAGGCCGACGACACATAGGCGTCCGAGATCGCGTCGATCTTGCGCGCCATCTCCCCCGCCGCCTTGAAGGTTTCGGCGTTCGCGGCCTGTCCGATCAGGGCCGCCTCGGCCTCTACCAGACGGATCGGGCGGACATCCGCCCCGCCGATGGCGATCGCTGCGCGGGAGATCGTCCCGCCGGAGACCTCCAGCAGCGCCGCCGCCGAGACGATCGCGAAGTCGCCATGGCGCCGCGCGTACTCGGCAAAGCCATAGCCATGCCCGGCGGCCCAGTTGGGGACACGCACCTTGGTCAGCAATTCGTCCGGGCCGATGCTCGGGATCATGTAGGCGAGCGGCCATTCGGCAAACGGCACCTCGCGCGTGCCGTCGGGACCCTGCACCGTCAGCACGGCGTCATAGGCGGCCATCAGGCAGGGCTGCTCGGCGGCGGGGTCGAGGTGACACAGGCTGCCGCCGATGGTGCCCCGGTTGCGGGTCTGGAAATGGCCCACGAACTCCAGCGCCTCGGGGATGATCGGCGCCTTCGCGGCCACCGCCGCGTCGCGCATCAGGTCGCGCTGGCGGGTCATCGCGCCGATTTCCAGCGCGTCGCCCGCATCGGTGATCCCGGCCAGGCCGGCGACCCCGTTAAGATCGACGACATGATCGGGCACCACGAAGCGCATGTTGAGCATCGGCATCAGCGACTGGCCGCCGGCCAGCAGCTTGGCGTCCTCGTGCTGGCCCAGCAGCGCGATGGCTTCATCCACGGTTCCGGGATCGTGATAGGTGAACGGTGCGGGTTTCATCGCCCGCCTCCCGTCACGCGGCTCAGGAAATCATGCATGACCTTTGTCTCCCCCAACTCCCTTAAATAAATGCGTTACTTGCCGCGGATCATCGCCCAGATCGCCCGGAAAAACAGGCGGATTCCGGAGATGGAATTGTCGCGCGGCGGTGTACTGGCTGTCTGTGTATTGGCTGTCTGCGCGGAAGCCTGCGGGGCCGGCGCACTGTCCGCTTCCGCGGCGGGCGCGGCCGCATCCGACGCAGGCGTCTCAGCCGGTGCGGCATCGGCGCCGATCTCGGCCTCCAGATTCTTCGCGAAATCGGAAATGATCTGACCGGCGATAGCGTCGATCAGGCCGGACGCGCGCCCGTACTGGGCGACCGAACCCGAAAGGTTCAATTCCGTGGTGATATCGACCCGGCTGGCGCCGCCGTCCTCGGACAGCTTGAACACTACCTCCGCCTCGGCGCCCCCGCGTCCCTTGGTGTCGTTGCCGCGCGCGCGCACCTTCGCGGTGCGGGCCGCCTCGTCGATCTCGGTGATCTCGGCCTCGCCCGAAAAGGTCAGGCTGACCGGGCCGACGCGCAGCTTCGCGTTGCCCTTGTAGGCGCGATCACCCACCACCTCGGTGAGTTCCGCGCCCGGCATGCACGGCGCGATGCGCGGCACGTCGAGAAGAATATTCCATGCCGTCGCCGGATCGGCCGGCACGGTAAAACTGTTGTTGAGCTGCATACTGCTCCTGTCCCTGTCCCCCGGGTGTCCCGGATCGTCTTTCGCACCGGTCGAGCCCGGCTAGTACCTGTTGGTGCCCCCGGGGAGACTTGAACTCCCACTCCCTTGCGAGAAACAGATTTTGAGTCTGCCGCGTCTACCAATTCCGCCACAGGGGCCCGCCAAGAGGCGCGGTTTTCTTTAGTTCGCCGGGATACGCGCGGTCAACTGCCTCCCTGTGACGCAGGTCACTTCCGGGCCCGGGATTCGGTCCTAAGTGTTGCGCAACGACACACCCGGAGACGCAAAGATGCGCAACCAGATCCGAATACTCGCCGCCCTGCTGGTCGTATGGCTGGCCCTGATCGCGCTGATGACCCTGTCACCCCAGTCCGGCGAGCGGCGCCATGTGGACGCGTCCGGCCACCCGGAGGCCGTCCAGCACCTCGCCAGCGTGGACGAGCGCACCTTTGTCCACACCGGCCTCTGGGCCCTCGAAGTGGAGCCCGACGGCACCTCGGTCTTCGTACGCGATATCCGCCGCCAGTAGCTCGGACAGCCCGGTTTCAGACCGGCCGTAGCGTGGACACGGCGCGCGTCCGGCTGATACTGGGCAAGTTCTTTCGGTGAAGCGGGAACCGCCCGGCCATGCTGCGTTCTTTGTACGACTGGACGATGCGCCTGGGCGCGTCACCCCACGCCGTCTGGGCGCTGGCGGCCATCGCCTTCATCGAGAGTTCGTTCTTCCCGATCCCGCCGGACGTGCTGCTGATCCCGATGATCCTGGCGGCGCGCAACCGGGCCTGGCGGCTGGCTGCCGTGTGCACGGCCTCCTCGGTGGCGGGCGGCTATTTCGGCTATCTGATCGGCTACACCCTGTTCGAGACCGTCGGCCAGCCGGTGATCGCCTTCTATCACTTCGAGGACGCATTCGCCCGGTTCACCGACCAGTACAACGAACTGGGCGCGTGGATTGTCGCGATCTTCGGTGTCACGCCCTTCCCCTACAAGGTGGTGACCATCGCCAGCGGTGTGACCCATCTGGACCCGGTGGTGTTCGGCATCGCGTCTGCGGCCTCGCGCGGCGTGCGCTTCTTCCTGGTGGCCGCGCTGATCTGGTATTTCGGCCCGCCCATCCGCAACTTCGTCGAGCGCTATCTGGGCTGGTGCGCCCTGGCCTTCGTGGTGCTGCTGGTCGGCGGCTTCCTGGCGATCAAATTTCTGTTGTAGCTGCGCCGCGTTGTGGCGCCGCCGCGCCCGAGCGCCTATATGAGAGCGGCCATGTCCGGACGCGACCTGACCCGACGGCTGCATGAAAGCCCGCCCCTCTGGCCCGCGCTGACCCTGGCGGCGGCCGCCGCCATGCTGGGGGGCGCGTGGGGATTCCAGCTCATCGGCGGATTGCAACCCTGCACGCTGTGTCTTTACCAGCGCTGGCCCTACTGGATCGTCATCATCATCGCCGTCTTTGCAATCCCCACAGCGCGCCAGATCGGCCCGCGCGGCCTGGCCCTGTTCGCGCTGATCTGTGCGCTGGTCTTCGCCGTGGGCACGGGTATCGCCGGCTTCCACACCGGTGTCGAGCAGGGCTGGTGGAAGGGGCTGGAGGCCTGCGGCGGCGGCAACCTGAACGACCCCAACATGTCGCTCGCGGAGCTCAAGGCGCAGTTGCTCGCCACACCGGTCGTGCGCTGCGACGAGGTGCCATGGTCCCTCTTCGGCATTTCGCTGGCAGGATATAATTTCCTCGCCTCGCTGGCCTTCACGATAGCTTCGCTGTGGGCGGCGCTGGCGTTCTGGCGGAAAACGGCATGAGCGACGAACACGAACAGATCACGCATCCGAAGGTGACAGGTGAAGACCGGTTGCCCGGCGATCCCGATCCGAAGACGTTGGTCGAACGGATGATCCGGGTCGATCACGCTGGCGAGTTCGGCGCCGCGCGCATCTATGAAGGCCAGCTCGCCGTGCTGGGACGCCGTCCCGTCGGCGACACCATCCGACACATGGCCGCGCAGGAGCAGAAGCACCTGGATGCCTTCGACAAACTGATCGCCGAGCGCCGCGTGCGCCCGACCGTACTGTCGCCGGTCTGGAACGCCGCCGGGTTCGCGCTGGGCGCGGCCACGGCAGCCATGGGCGAGCGCGCGGCGATGGCCTGCACCGTCGCGGTCGAGGAGGTGATCGCCGATCACTACGCCGACCAGGCCGCGAAGCTGGGCGAGGACGAGGCCGAACTGCGCGGCATGATTGAGGAATTCCGTGCCGAGGAAATCGAGCACAAGGACACCGGCCTCGAACATGAGGCCGAGCTGACGCCGGGCTACCGGCTGTTCTCCGAAGTCATCAAGGCCGGTTCCCGTGCCGCCATCTGGCTGTCCACGCGATACTAGGCACCGCCGCCCGAACTAGCAGTCCAGTTCGGTATCCCAGTACAGATAGTCCCCCCAGCTTTCGTGGAGGAAGTTTGGCGGGAAGGCCCGGCCGTTCTCGATCAGTTCATGGGTCGTGGGCTGGCGCGGCGCATTGAGCAGGTGCATGCCCGCTTCCCTGGGCGTGCGGTTGGCCTTGCGCAGGTTCCATTCGCTCGACGCCGTGACGACGTTCTCCCACGAGGTGCGTCCGCCGCGCGAGCGCGGCACGACATGGTCGAAGGTCAGTTCGTGGGCCGGCAGGCGCTGGCCGGAATACTGACAGGTGAATTTGTCGCGCAGGAACACGTTGAACCGGGTGAAGGCCGGCCGCTCGGCGGGACGGACGTACTCCTTGAGGGAGACGACGCTGGGCAAGGTGATTTCGAGGCTGGGAGAGCGGATCACCCGGTCGTATTCGGCAACCGTGTTCACCCGTCCCATGAGCGTGGCCTTGACCGCTTCCTGCCAGGGCCAGATGGACAACGGGAAATAGCTCAGCGGACGAAAGTCCGCGTTGAGGACAAGGGCCGGACAATTGTCCAACGCAACGTCCATGAATCCCCTCCCCGGGTTGTTTCAGCGACGCTCGCCAATCGGATAGTAGGAACCCGCCCGATTCCGGGCAAAGGTTTTTCGCACCCGCACTCTAGTTTTTTCGTTCAATCACAATATGTTGCAACAAAACCGTCATCAAGCGAACACCCGCGCCAGCATGGCGACGGCGCGTTCGATGCCGTCCTCGTCGATGCCGTGGCCGAGCCCGGGACGCGAGACCGCCTCGACCGGGACACCGGCCGC